>Ga0302319_10003868_pt1 | contig 30997 bp, 22 predicted proteins | sample Bog_T0_2_FD_203319 | JGI IMG/M metagenome (GOLD analysis project Ga0302319, IMG submission 203319) | Peat permafrost microbial communities from Stordalen Mire near Abisko, Sweden - Bog_T0_2 | ecosystem: Environmental > Terrestrial > Soil > Wetlands > Peat | place: Sweden: Abisko, Stordalen Mire... | reverse complement strand
TCATGCCCAAGACCGGCAACGAACCAAAGACCATGCCAGCAATGGCCATAACAGCCACGGAACCACCCATCAAACCACGAAGCCAAACCAAGGAATGAATCACCCACACCAACAACCTAACGAACGCCGAACCGATTAGCCAAGAAAAACCATACGTTCAAGGGAAAGCCAAATAGCAGGGAAAACGGATACCCGTAATGTTAAATTTTAGGTTGACACCATCTCCTAACGAGTCCGTTAGGGAAGGCCACCGCCCGGAAGAAGCCGCAAAACGCGGCAGGTGGCGGCAATGAACTTGCCGCAGTTGGTCGCATTCGCTTCGGAAAAGTTGCCGGCAATTGCCGCCGTTTGACACAGGCAGTTGCCACCTTTTGCCGGAATTTGTCGCCGCCGCGACTCCGTTTAACTTTCAACTACTCCCTAACGTAGTTTACCACCGGTGCGTTATTCTGCCGGGTGATGACCGAAACGGCTCAACCAAAACGCGGCGGCAGGGCATACCATAGCATCCTGGAACCACACCTTGATTTCATCCGCGAACTGCGTCAACGACGTAAGACATGGAAGGAAATCGCCGAGGCACTGTTCATTGAAAAAGGCGTTCACGTCACGCTATACGCTCCGTATCGTTTCTACCAACGGCAACTGAAACGCCGCGCCAAGGGGCATTGGGAAGATGCGGTCAATTCAACAGAACTCCCACCCGCCCACCCCACGCCAGCGGCCAGCCGGCCGCAGGCGAAACCATCGCCCTTGCCAGCGCCACCCACTTTCAAACGTCCCAACCCCGACAAACTAAACGATGAACTCACATGAACATCAACATTGCTAAACGCATCCACATCAATCCCCAATCCAAAGGTAGTCTCGGCAAAAGTTTCGAGGCAGAATTTCGCGCTGCTTGGCTCGATTATCACCAAATCACTTGGACCGGCTCCGACCTCGATGACCGGCATCATTCCTTCGCCGACCGCCATCCCGACCAGGTACTGTCCTACAAACTTGGCAGTGAAGACGAGAGCAAGTCCACCTTGCTCGGAATGTTCCGCAAAGTCCTGCACAGTGACACGCCAGTTCATATTGTGGATTGCCGGGCGCAGGCCGATGGCCTCATCGTGCAGGCATTGGAATCTTTGCAGTTGCTTGAGTCGCTGGCCCAACAGGGCGTGCGCTTCACGTTCTTCCTGTTTCCAAGTGAAGACACCGAGAGCATGAGCAACCTGCTCGACCTGTTCTTTTTCGCGGGCGACCGCGTGGATTACGTGATCGTCCACAACCCTGCCCAGGTTCGCACCAATCTGTTTAAGAAATCGAAGATCGAAGCGGAACTGAAAAATTTCGGGGCCAAGGAGATCACGATGCCGGTCGTTACCACTGTCACCTTGCTGGCAATTAAACGCGCCGAACGAACCGCAGGCCGCAAATTGAGTTTTGCCGAGGTGGCGACGCCCGGCAATCCGTACCTTGAGTTGGAGTTGACCGGGGAAATGCAATGGGCGATGCAAAAGATGTTCCGCCAGTACGACTCCGTTGCCGATTTGCTGGTGCCGGAGGAATTCAGGCCGGACATTCAAGTCCCGTCCGAGCCGGAGACCAAGCCAATCCGCCCCAACGGGCCGATGCTCAATTTGGGGGAATGAGGTTATGGATTTAGACAAGGACGATTTGGCCATACTGTCCGCCAATATGACGAAAGAGGAGGTGGACAGGGTTTACCGCCTGCTACACGAATGGGGCGTTGGACCGGCGGATAGTTTTCCAGTGCAATTAACCTTGTTGACGTCCGCGCAATTGCTTGCCGCCGCCAGTGTGCCGCGCGCAATCACCGACAGTCGCAAATGGCTGGAACAACATCTGGCCGAATATCGCCGACAAACCAAGGGACTGTTGGATGGTTTTTCTAGCGATAACAAACAGCAGCAAGCCGAAACAAGAACGGCCCTCGAAGCCCATGCAAAAGCCATCCAAATAGCCGCCGAGCAAATCCAGGCACAGCTTGCCGCTGCCGAAAAAGTTGCCGGACGAGTGAAATTACTGATGGATGGCGCGGTATCCGAATGGAACAGCGCAAAGACGCGCATGTCGATTCAATGCGAATGGCTGGAAAAGGTCTCCAATGATCTGCAAAACCGTTTTGCGTGGCAGACGATCATGTGGTGGGCGGTCACTATATTGCTTGCTTTTGGTCTGGGATATTGCTTGGCCATTGCCTCAATTCACTCGAAATGATGCATGTGAACGCGCCGTGTTGGCTGCCAGCGCGGGGGCTGGACTTTGGTACAAGGCGTATTCAGCTTTTGCTTATTGTTTTGGCGGAACCTGCCCACGCGAAAGTTTGACGCGGTATTGTGGCCAAAGCGTTTTGATCTTCTTCCGAAGGTTTGGCGGAAATAAATCGTCGGCGGATACGCCCAGCACACTGGCAAAAACGAATAGCTCCACATCGGGCACGCGCCGCTCCTGATTTTCCAGACGAGTAATCGAAATACGGCTGGAATCCCATCCATACAGTTGAACTTTCACGGCAAGATTATCTTGAGTCCAGCCTTTGGCTTCACGGAACTTCCGCACTTGCGGCCCGATAAAATTTAGTTGTTTCGTGGCGTCTTTGATGACCGCACCGTAGCATTCCGCAGAATAAACAAATGTGCTTACTACTGAACATTTATGCTTGCATTGCCAGCTCGGTTTTGGAACAGTCAAACCTTGAAGCGACTCGAAATCGGGTCAAGGCGTCCAAGCGGCGGTGGAGGCGGGATTGGGTTGGATTATGCAAAAATGAAAGTTCTGGTTATCGAGAATGAAATGCCAACGGCGATGATGATGGTGTCTTTGCTCACAGAAATTGGGTGTGATGCGCAAGTGGCCACCAAGGGAAAGAGGGGAATGGAGATCGCCCAGAAACAAAAATTCGACCTCATATTATTAGACACACATCTACCGGATATTAGCGGCTTTGAAATCTGTCGGGAATTAAAACAAAGACACATCTCATACCGGACGCCAATCGTATTCCTGTCCAATCAACGCGGCGATGAATACCGTGAACGTGCCCTTGAACTCGGCGCGGCGGATTTTATTGAAAAGCCATTTGAGGCGAGGGGGTTTATTTCGAGGATTTCTTCACAACTTGAAGAAACCGCCACGCCATGACGAGGGCATTCCAACAGCTTGACTTGAAAGCACGCCTCTGTCGAACGCGCGTGCCAAGCGGCCCGGTTGCGATTCAACTGCCCTTCTTTTTTGACAAACGCTTTTTGGCAACGGCGAGGCGTTCCCGCACAATTTCCAAATCGTCATTGCCATCGCAAAATTCAATTACGAGCTTGGCCAAGGCAATCAGATGTTCGACTTGGAAGCTCAACGGACGCCCGCGCCGCCGGCACATTTCTTCCAGTTCCGCCCGTTGTTCCTCGGACATGCGGATGTTATATTGGAGCGTTTTTTTGGCCACACTAGAAGCCTGCCAGACGGGGATTTTTAACTCATGGGGAAATGTGATTTACAACGGGATGCAATGCTATACACTCCGTCATGAAGCTGTTTCCGAAACGTCACGCGAAAGGTCTGGACGGCATAAGGAAACCTGCGGCAGGATACAGGCGGGTGAAATGAACCTGACAAAGCCACCGGCGGGCGTAAAGGAAGAGTCCTCTTCCCGGTGGCAGACTACAAATACCCATGATAATCTCGGCTTGGAATGCTCATTGTCCGGCCTAATGACTGGTACAGCCTCATTCCCCCGCTGGTTGCAAAATACTTTCAAAGGATGTCGTCTTAATGTGCGACCATCCACGCGCAAACGAAAACAAAAGGAAACTTCATGAAAACTCCTGTCAATAAATTAGCCGTCATTGCCGCCATTCTGGGCGTGGCAGTTGTCGCGGGCTTCACCCCGGCGCAAGCTCAGGAAACTACTGCCAGCGGGACAACCACATCAGGCGACAGCATTGTGGCCCTTGCCGCCGACTCGGAATCGCTACCCCAAGTCACGCCTTCGGCTGTGCCGGTTCGCGGAGGGACATTCTGGTGGGTGTATCCGGGCGGACTGGCGGTGCCCACACCAATGTTGCCGCTGGGTTCCAGCGGGCAAATCTACAGCATCGCGCCCGACGAATACTTGGTTGACCTGACCGGCGGCACGGTAATGGTCACGCCGCGCCAACTGGCAGCTGCGGGGCAGACGGCCAATCCCTATGCCGCCGCCGTCACGGATCAGGTTCAGGGATTGATGAACCTCATTACCTTCGTGCAGACGCCGCCGACAGCCACAACGGCCAGCGCAATGACCTTGAGCGCCAAGCCAATGGGCGGTGGCGGTGGTTTTTCCCCCGATGACCTCACGCAACCGGGCGGATACCCTTATTTGACCATCGCCCCATCCGGGACCAATCAGCTTTTGATCAGCGTCATTGATACCAACGCATCCACATATTATCTGCAAATGACGCCGGTTCTGGCGAACACGAATTATCCGTTCGCGATCATAGCCAATGGCGTTGCTGGCCAGACGAATTTTACAGTCAACATTGGGCCGTTCGATGACGAATTTTTCCGGGTGCTGGTAGATACGAATAATCCCGGGGCAGGCATTGCAGTGTTCATTGATAGTCCGGCCAACGGTGCCAGCGTTCAATAAGAAGAAACCACTTAATACAACAAGGGAAATTATGAAATTCAGTCAAACGATTCGCATTCTTTGCTTGTTTCTAGCCGGTGCGGTCTCACTCCACGCCGATTCATGGCAAATGACCACTTTGAACATCGCGGCGGGACGAAGCCAGGCATTGGCCCTGCGTTCGGACGGCAGCGTCTGGAGTTGGGGCACCAATGAGTTCGGCGAAATGGGCATTGGCAGTTCGACCGGCAGTTCCTTTCCGGTGCGGATTATCGGCGTGACCAATGTCGCCGGCATTGCCGCCGGTTGGCAACATTCACTGGCCGTTGAAACGAATGGGACTGTCTGGGCTTGGGGAGACAACAGCTACGGGCAGTTGGGCAAGACCAGCCTCAGCAACAGTCTGGTGCCAGTGCTGGTCACCGGCATCACCAATGCGGTGGAAGTATCCGGCGGTGAAGACTTCTCCCTGGCGTTGCTGGCCAACGGTCGGGTGGTGGCATGGGGCACCAACGATTACTATCAGCTTGGCACCAACAACGGACTCAAGGTTGCTTACCAACCCATTTTGGTGGCTGGTTTATCCAATGTGGTCAAAGTGGCGGCTGGAGGGGAATACGCTGTCGCCCTGGATGCGTCCGGGGTGTTGCGGTGTTGGGGCTATGGGGGTGATGGTGAAATTGGCAACGGCCAGACCAACAATATCCCCACGCCGGTTTCAGTTTTGAGCAACGTGGTGGATATTGCCGCCGGGGCTTATCACACGCTCGCCTTGCAAAGCAACGGGACGGTTCGGGCCTGGGGCTATAATTACTACGGTCAGTTGGGACTTGGCAACAACGCCGATGTTCATGTTCCCACTCAGGTAAGCGGCCTCAACGGGGTCACGATCATTGGCGCTGGCCACGACACGTCGGGAGCCAGTTTGACCAATGGACAGAATTTTCTTTGGGGCTGGATTAGTGGAACCAACATGTTGCCGGTGCAACTGGCTCCGGCAGTTCCATTTGTTAAAAACGCGATTGGGGTCAGCGCCACCGGCGAGAACTTTTCCCTTGGCTTGGCGGCCAATGGAGCCGTCTGGGCCTGTGGCGACAACGAATATGGGCAGTTCGGAAACGGCAACACTGTGGCGCCTTATGACCAGAGTATGGAACGTATTCCCACGGAAAGTTTCGCACCGGTGCCGCCCGCCCGTTGGGGTGAGTTTTTCCGGGGCAACACCTACGACTTCTATAACAGCAGCGCCCGCGATTTGGCTTTTTGCTCCATTGTGGTGCCCATTGATCTGGAGCAGGGCGTGGCGTTGAATGCCACCGGCAACGACGCCTACTGCTATTCCAATTCCCCGCCGTGGTTCCTGAGCGTTTCCAATCAAACGGTTTATGTTTCCACTTCCCTATCCGGCCCGGTGATTCCCGTAGCCAATCCCATGACGGCCTTTGGTAGCCAAGGCGGCGGATCGTCGTTGTTCCCCAACCAACCTTATCGCTTTGGCGTCTATGCCGGAGGCTTTGACGAAACCACCACTGCCGCCACGAATGTCATCCGCATCTCCGTCTATAACGCGACCGATTTTGTGGCCGGCGCAACCAATGTGCCTCCTTTCAGTGTCTTTACGATCCCGCTCCCGCGCCGGACCGTCAGCGCCGATTCCAACCTGTGGACTGCGTTCATGGCCAACGGCGCGTCGGTCACGTTTGCCACCAATGGCCTGACGACGACCGTACAGTTTTTCGACGGCGGCCTGACCAATGACGTGGCCTTTGGTATCAGTTGGTTGAACGGTCATGTGATCACCAACTATATTTTGACCGGTTACGAATTGACCCACATCGCCACCTCGACCAATTATTTTTACAAAGTGGAAGTTTTGGGCAAGGTTCAGACTGGAAACACCAGCCTGAAATACTTTGCCACCAACTCCAGTGGCGCGTGGGCGTACACGCCGTTGTACACGCTGGATTTCAACCAGCCATCGCCATTGCAGTCCATCTACATGAGCCGCTTGTTTTTCCAGGGTACACCCACGCCGCCGACCTACGAGGACGCCACCATGACCGGTCTGGCCGGGATCGCACTTGCCGTCACCAACCAGTACGCCCTGACCAATGCCGCCTACACCAATCTGGACAACAGCCCGGAATTGCGGCGGCATCCGGTGCTGGACCAGTTTGTGTTGGACATGAACAAGGACCCGCTGGCGCTGGCCAGCTATGTCATCAACCAGATCGAACTGACCGACCCCCTTGACTTTGGCCAGGGCAGTCCCAAAGTGATGCCGCAAGTCACTTGCGGGGGCATTGACCGGAGTGCCTTGGGCACCTTTCTGGAAGGCCGCGGTTCGCCGGTGGAACAATGCGCCCTGCTGATGTATCTGCTGCGGCAGGCGGGTTATTCGGCGGCTTACGTGTTCCCGACGAACAACAACCTGTTCCTGTCAGCCGACCATGTCAGCCAGCTTTTTGAAATGCAGGTCAGTGGCGTGCAGTATTACGATAACATTCCCGTCATCACGAACAGCCTGTTGTCACTGAATTATCCGTGGGTGGTGTCCAAAATCGGCACCAACACCGTGCATATTTTTCCGTGGCTCAAGGACCACGAGATTGTGGAAGGCGTCAATCTGTATGACTACATGCCGACGAATTACAGCACGGCCCTGCAATGGGTGGAACAATACGTGCGCGGCAACACGAATATCCTGAACCTGGACAGTGAGAACGTGGTTTCCAAGCTGTTCCCGGAATTCGTCCAGCAATACCTTGGGCCGTTGGGACCCTCGTTCTCAATGGATAATCTTGGGGTTCGGGCGTTCAACCGGCAGCACCAGTTTCCTGGCTGGTCCTACCTGCCGCAACCGGACTTAGTCACCAACCTGAGTCGCCTGACGGTGGTTGACAATTTGCAGAACCGCACCAATTTCCTGTTCCTGACGAACATTTTCGATACCGTCCGGATACAGGTATACAACAACAGTGTCAGCGGCAGTCCGGTGCTCGACAGCGGCACTTGGAATGCCTGCGATTTTAACGACCGAAAATTACTGCTGTTTCCAAACGCCGGACGGCTTTGTTTGTGGCTGGCACCCTACAGGACGAACATCACGACGGTTCAGGCTTTTAACGGCCCCAGTTCCACGGCGCTGCAATCCAATTCCGTATCCACCGCCGGGTTGAGTTATCTGGCCATTCAATCTATCCATGGACGGCAAGCGGCCAGTTTCACCAACCCCTATTCCTTCTTTCCCTTGATCGAAGCAAATGTCACGACCAACCTCGCCCACTGCAATGTGGGCGACATCGCCGCCATTGCGTTGGATTTCGGGCAGGTTTCCCCGCTCATGTTGCAGCAGCACGAGGAAACCTATTGGGGATTGCAGCGCCAGCGCGCCGCCAACACGAACCTCGTTCCCAATGTGTGGGACTATCAGGGCACGGCTGCGTATTTGCTGGCGATGTCTTATTTCCAAAAATTTGATGCCTTTGTCGCCAACAGCCTGCAATGGCACAAGCTGCGTAACCCGGTCAATTTTTCGTCCGGGCTAGGCGTCATCGGCGCGACCGGCAATGCCACGAACATACAGGCGAAGGTGGATATGACCACCATGAATGAGTTGTGGATTGGCAATGGCAGTCTGCACTTGAATGACGGCCTGCCCGATTTCACCGCTTGGCAAAACCACCAGACGCTGAGCCTCGCGGCGATGTCGTCCCAGGAGCACGACTCGCTCCAGACCATGTTCCCCGATCAGAACGCCGTTTCGACCGTCCGGTTGTTGCAAATGGCGCAACAACAAGCCACGAACGGAAGTGCTCCGATCCTGGAACTGTACAACAACACCTATGTCGCCGCTGGCAACCAAACAAATGCGGGTTACGGTTCGACCCTGTTGAAAAACAAGGACGCCAACATCTGGGCTGCCGTCACCAATGCGTTCACCCAGGCAGGAGGAACCTATACGCGGGTGTTGATTACCCCGTCGAAAATGACCAACGCTCCCAAAACCTATATTGGGATGGGGGCAATGATTTTAGGCACATATCAAGGGCAGGCGGCGATATCCGCCAATGGCGCGACGCTGAACGGCGGTTGGGGCAGTGAACTGTCCGGTTTTGGCGTGACCGACGCGACTCTGTCATGGGAGTTGGGTGTGGACTACACCGGCAATCCCACCTTCACCTACAATAATCCCACTCTCGGAACCACTTTCTCACCGACGTTATCGCCGACCGACCTTGCCGGGTTCAGCCAAAACATCTTTGGATTGACGCCCGAGCAGTTGGCGCAAGTCCAGCAATACTCCACGTGGAACGGCCAGGGTTTTTCACTGTTTGGACTCACGACTGCTGGAGATACGGGGGCGTTCGGCCCAACCGACGCGGGGCAACGAAGCTGGCTGCAAACCATTGCCGAGCCGGTCAATATCACTTCCGGTGAATTTTACGAGGACGCGGTGGATTTGTCGCTGCCGGGACCATTGCCCCTGCAACTCCGCCGGAACTACACCAGTGCGAATTTGCAGCCGAACGCGCTGGGCTATGGCTGGAAAATAAACTTCAATCCGTATCTCATGGTGGCAACCAACATCATCTATGCCGCCGAATTGGACGGCACCGTACTGGCCTACCACCTGACAAACAATGTCTGGCAAGTCTTACCGCAGGATAATCCTACTTTGAACAACAACAGCATCTATGGCATCGGTTCCGCCGCCAATTTGTTCAATTCGCTGCTGACGACCAACAGCGGCACCAATTATCTCATCGCCTCCCCCGACGGGAGCCACCGTACCTATCAGGTGATGTCATTCCCGGTCACCAGCGGCACCAACACCATCTCGCGCACCCGGCCCTACCTGACCCGCTGGCAGGATGCCGCCGGAAATTATGCGCTCTTTTACTATGGCACCAATAGCGGGGCCGATGATTGGGGTCAGTTGAATCGCATCAACATGGCCAATGGCAACACGCTGGTTTTCAAATATGACTTTTACGGGCGCATCACCCAGGCGATGACCGGCGACGGGCGATTTGTTTATTATCAATACGATAATTACGGCGATCTGGTGACCGTCACACTGCCCGATTTGTCCCAGGAACAATTTCAATACCAGCATTATACGTTCGCCACCAATAACAATACCTACACGGATTCCACCCACCTGATCCTTCAGGACATCAAGCCCAGCGGGCGCATTGTGGCTAACGCCTATGACAGCCTTCGCCGTGTCGTCACGCAGGCGGCCACCGTGGGTGCCAACCTAGTTCTCTACACCAACGCGTATTTCTATTACACCAACAACACTACCAGCCTCACCAACCAATTAGCCAGCGGGGCCACGCGGGTGGACGATTTCTTTCACAGTCCCACGGTTTATTATTACACCAACAATCTCATCACCAATACCGTGGACCCGTTGGGGGCCACCATTCAACAGGTGTGGTTTCCTGACGGGGCCACGAATCTCCCGGGGTATTACCCGCGCAGCTTGCAATACTCCGTGGATAAACGCGGCCTGACCACGCAGTTCTATTACGATTCATTCGGCAACGTCACTCAAAAAGTAGTCATCGGCAACCTCACCGGGGAGGGCATTGCCAATCAGACGGCGACCAACACGTCCAGCTACACCACGAACAATCTGCCGAGCCTCGTTCAAGACGCGTCGGGCAATGGATTGCAATTCACCTATGACAACGCCGACCCGTTTCGGATGTTGCAGAGCGTCCGGGTCAGTGGCGTCACTCCGGTGGCCACAAACTATTATTCCTATACGAACGTCTCCCAGGTTTCCAGTTTGGGCACCACCAATTCCGCCTTCGGACTCTGCTGGCAAAAAGTGGAAGGCGGTGCGACCAATGTTTTCGGATTTAATGGCAACGGGTTCCTGACCCAAAGCACCGGTTACCCGGCCACGCTGGACAATCCAACCGATACCGACCCGGCCATCGTCCATTATTTGAGCTACAATTTGCGCGGGCAGATGTATCAGGACCAGACCGCCGGAGGCGGCATCGTCCAATTTGACTTCGATCCAATGGGGCGGGTGATTTCAAAGGATGTTTTCGATCAATACAGCAACAACGTCTCATCGGAATTTAATTATTACAACCGTAACGGCGAACTGGAATGGTATTACGGAACGCGCTCCAATCCGCAGGATTACATCTACAACATTTATGACGGCGCCGGGCGAAACATTCAGCAGATCAAGTCCCGCTCCCAGGCCAGGAGCGACGGCACCGGGGTGGAAGCGCCCGCCGGGACCGCCGCCTACGCCGCCACCTTTCAAACGTTTGATGGCTTTGGAAACCTTACGTCGGTGACCGATCCACGTGGCGTAGTGACCACCAATTGGTTCGATCCTTTGGGCCGCGTTATTAGCCGCCAGGTTTTGGAAACCAACGGCACCGTGTTAAAGACAGAACAATTTGCGTATGAAAATGGCGGACAGGTGACGCTGGCCACCAACGCTTTGGGCGGCGTGGCGCAAAGGCTCTACACTCAGACCGGCAAACCCTATTTTACTTCCGCTGCCGACGGGGCCACCAATGGCACGACGTATTATTTGGATGGCCGGGTCAAGTGCCAGTACCTCGTCAATGGCAGTTATTCGACGAACGTCTATGACGATGTTCACCTTCTGGTCACCCGGACATTCTATTCCGCCACCGGCACGGCACTTGCCACGAACGTGACGGGTCTTGATCGGCGGGGCAACAGTATTTTAAGCGTGGACGCGGCAGGCAATGTCTTTACGAGCACTTACGACGGGTTGAACCGGCTCAAGATGGCCGCAGGACCGGCCATTTCCACGGTGATCCAAGTGACTTCCGGGATGACTCCCGGCGGTCCATACACCTATCAGACCAATTTATTCCAACATTTCACGATCAACTCCTTCGACGCTGCCGGATTGCGCACGACCTCGGTCAATGCGTTGGGTGAAACCAACCTCACAACGCTGGATGTGTTGGGACGCCCCACCCGCGAGCTCATTTATGGAGCATCTGGCGCACTGGTGCGTGAAAAGTATTTTGCCTATTCCGGCGACCACAATGGCGTTACGGTGACGGACGGCTCCGGGGCCAACGCCATCAGCCACACGACTTGGACCGATGACGACGGGCATACGGTACTGTCTATTGCGTACCCGTCAAGCGGAGTCAATGATTTCACGCTGAACCGCTACGATGTTGCCGGGAATCTGATTTCATCCCAACATGAGACTTCTGCCAACGGTTCCATTGTCAACTGGACCACCACCAGCCTGTCTTATGATGGTCTGCACCGCATTACCCAAAAGGTTGACCGCGACAACGCCGTCACAACTTATGCGTATGACCCATTGAATGATGTCACCAGCCGCGTTGTGCCGGGCAGCAATCTGAGCTATGCGGCCACGTACAATTCCGCCGGACAGATGCGAAACGAGTGGAGTACGAGCGGCGGCAGTTTCACCCGCAGCAACAATTACAGTTACTTTGCCAGCGGCAGTTTGTTTGCCGGCCTGTTGCAGACCAAGTCAGACGGACGCGGTGTGTCCTGCGCTTATGCCTACGATTCATGGTTGCGAGCCACCAATTTTGCCTACACCGGCGCGTTGGCGGAGCAGAACTTAACAACCACCCTCCAGTACGAGCTGCGTGGATACGTCACCAATGTTATTGAACAATTCACCGGCACCAACACCCTCCCGGCAGTTTCGGTTCAACGTTCGTATGATGTTTACAGTCAGCTGGCGTCCGAATCGGTAAACGACGGTTCGTTTGGCTATGGCGACTCCCAAACGTGGGACGCCAATGGACGGCGCACCCAACTCAATCTTGGCGCAGCCAATTACGGCTTTGGCTGGCAGGCGGATGGCCGGTTGATTGCCGCCAACGATTCGACTGGCGGCGGCGTTTACGGCTACACCACAGCAGGGTTCCTGTCCAGCCGGGCCGTTGGCAATCGTCAGACCGCCATCACTTCGCGGGACGGCGAAGGCCGTCCGCTATCCATCAGCACCACCATCAACGCAGTGGTGCCTGAACTTAATGAAACGAATGTCTGGTCTGGTGACGGTCTGCTGCTTTCTCACACGATCTGGCGTGGAGATTTTGGCTCGGATAACCGCGCCTACGCCTATGCCAGCGGCAGCCGCCGGTTGACTCAGGAACAACTCAATGTCAGTGCGTCAACGACGTGGACGAACACGTTTGCCTACGATAATGGCGCGTCCAGCGGTCCCGGTGTCCTCACCGCAGCCGGCCAAAGTGGAACTTCCTCTCCGCAATGGTCTGGCTTGTCTGGGGCATTTTCCCGCGTTTCCGCTTCCACCAATACGTTGATTTCGCTGTCGGCATATGGACACACCATCGGGTTGGTGACGCTGTCCGGTTGGCTGGACAATCAGCCCGTGCCGGTCACGGGAGTTGCCAGCAGCTACGGTTCGATGGCGTGGCGCGCGCCCTTGCAACTGACGCCGGGAACGCATCAGTTGACGGTGGCGGCTCAAATGCAAAATGGCCTTTACACGGTCTATACCACCAATGTCTTTACCAACACGGCGACCTACCAGGCGGCGACGGACTATTACGATGCTGCCGGGAACATCACCAATCGCGTCTGGCTCAATCCCAGCGGTGGAATTGATCGCATTCAAACTCTTTCTTGGGATGCCCGCGGACGGTTGCACGTCGTCACCGAACGGGACGCGAATACCAATGGCTATAACTGGATGGCAACGTATGATGGCCTCAATCGCCGCCTTTCCACCACCAGCGTGCTTGTGAGCAACGGCGTGGCCTTCGCTTCATCGCCAACCGTTATCAACTCCTACTTTGATCCGCAGGTTGAGTTTTTGGAACTCGGCGTGAATTATGGCAGTGTAACCGAATTCAAGCTGTACGGCCCGGATATGAATGGCGTTTACGGCGGACTCAACGGCGTGGGCGGACTGGACGCCGTTTCGCCGCTCTTGAACCTGTTCTGGCCGACGATCAGCGATGAGCGAGGCAACATTCTTGGCGTGGAGACCAACGGCGTGGCGGTGTCTTGGAACTCTGCGCGGCCAACCGGCTATTCGTCCGTTCCGGGCTATCAGCCGTTGCCGCTGGCCAATGGCGCAAATATTTCACTGGCCTCCGCCTGGCGCGGACGCTGGGCGGACGTTACCGGCTATTACAACGTCGGGATGCGGCCTTATGACCCAATTAGCGGGCGCTGGCTGACTTTCGACTCGGTCTGGAACGAAGTTGACCCCAACGGAATGACGTTCTGTGGCGGGGACCCCATCAACGGATTTGATAGTGATGGACGGTTGGCTACCAGCTTTCAAAATTTCCAAATGAACGGCGGAATTGCCGGTTACGCCCTGAACGGCATCGGCAATGCGTTGAACAATTATTCATCCGGCAACACTTACTTGGATGCCTATACCGGTTTCCTTGGCACTTTGTACAATGAGGCAGGTGGAGCCGTTTCGCCCTCCACCTACGTAAATGGTTTGAGTAGTTTTGGCCATAACATATCAGGATACTACCAGGATCCAAATGGGGGATTTTGGGCCGCAGGCAGCTATGCACTGACGAGTTGGAACGTCGGCCAAGTTTACTCGGGTGCTGCCAATTTTACCCTCCAATATGACAGTGCAGGGCAACCGGTGGGCGATGGGTTTCAACGCTGGACCGCCGTAAGCAGCGGCGTGGCCAGCACGGCTACCATAGCGGCGGGTGGCTTAGGACTTTGGAATTGGGCAACCGCACCGACCGCAACCACACCAGTAGCTACTACAACTGCTACGCCTGTCTTTGACACGGGGATGGACCCGAATATACTCAGCGGGCATGGAGGTTTAGTCGTTGGTGATTCCTCGCCCGTCACAATCGTTCCCCAAGGTACCTCGGTAACTTTTTGGACCGAGCATGGCAGTCCGATTTCGGATGCGCTCGGGAATGCCATTGAAACTGGCCAAAACGTGACATTGAACCAATTCCCTGGGGCAGCAGGTGCCCAAACGTATTTACCAGGTTCCGTTGTACCGAACTACACTCTCTTCCCACCGACCGACTTGACCATCATGGGCAGCCCGACAACTGTTACGGTTCCGACGAGCCTCAGCAGTTTGTTGCGACCGGGGATGGGCAATGTTGATTGGGCTGCTTGCCGCGTGGTAGTATCCCCTTAACAAATAATGATTATGTATTTTCAAGACCTAACGCCATACGTTTATTTAAACCATGAACCTGATCCGAATATTCTCGCAGTCGGTTGGCTGGACGCGGAACACGAGTTCTCGAAAGGAACAGTGTCAGAAGGACTTTTAACGCGCATTCTAACGCTGTGTTATGCCCCCATAAACCAAACACGTGGTTTTCATCAATCGCCGTTTCTGACCCCAGCCCCACTTGGTTACCCAGTTGAATACAAGGGGAAAAAGATGCTTTTGGGTTCGGCAGAAATTAGGGTAACAGGCATAAATGGCCATGTTTATGCGGCACCAAATCTTATTTATCATTACATCAAAGATTGTCAGTATCTTCCCCCGCAAGAGTTTTTGAGTGCAGTTGATTCCGGCCCTGGTTACGCTAAAAAAATTTGAAAATTCTTCAAAGTGGGAAATGGTCAAGATGTTAAACAAGCATTTGATTAAACGACTGCCAAAAGAGCGTGCATTTAAGGTCGGCATTTCAGGCAGAGACCTTGAAGGACTTTCGCTAACGGAAGCTCTAAAAGCTGATATTCTTTCCGCAATAAACTCAACTGACGCGACGGACGTTCGGCTGGGATTTTTCTTTGCGAAACATTTTCTGCGGCCTGGGCAAGATTTGCAATTTGATCAGAGTTTGCTTAAAGCATCTTTAGCGCTGATTGAAACCAGTGAATCGGGCATCAAAGACAATTGTGTCACTATGCTAATCTTATTGGGACGAAACTTAAGCAATTACCGTTCATTGATGCTAGATGCTCTTCCAGACAGCGACCCAATGGTGCGACAGAAGGCGATTCATGCTTACCAAACCTACACAAGACCCAAAGAATTTGGTCCACTTGAGCGTTTTGAGCAGGACGATTACGCAACAGAAATTGGAATGGGTAGCCATCTTATCTACGAGTTGAGAAATATGGCATTAGAAAAAATCGAAACGGTCGTCAACCGTAAATTTAAAAAAATCGAGAAAACGGAGATTTACAAAGGCAATAACGTGGTGTTTTGGTGGGATTGGGAACCGTTTCATAAATGGAAGAATGGCCCATTGCATAAACTCGGATTTGTCTAGGATGTATCCAGTGTATGAATGGGTTGCATCAGGGACAACACGACAAGCGGCGGGCTGCAAACACGCGCTCTTTTGCTGTCTCCTTGGGTGGTGGCCAATATTCGGACTCTTTGGAACAGCGGGAATGAATATAAACAATCGTATGGGCGTGGATATCACCAAAGTGTTGACAATGCCGCCGCCAGTTCCCGGTCAGCCTTTTGACGATTCCGCTATTCGTGTGTTGAATGCGGCACTGAAGAGGCAAGGGTACGCATTCCTCGCGTTTCTGGTGTTCCTGGGTTTACTTTTGAAACCGTTTTTGCATTTAACTTTTGGCCGCACTGACGAGGATCGTTTAGCTGTTTTGATGTCCAATTGCTTGGCTCGCCCTGTCGTTGTTCCAAGAGGCGTTCTGGCTATCCGTTTCAATTCCCGGTGTTCGTATCGTGGTTGGCAATCAAGACCCTCTGTCTTTCGTCTGGTTTCGTTCCAATCACCCAAAACCGAACATTTCTGGACCGACTTCACCGATTGAACAAAGTATCGTCGGCTCAGATTAAACGGAGCATTGCGTGCGCGAATCCTGTTTTGATTGTGGGTCGCCGGGCGGCGCGTCAAGGTAGTATTCCCCTGTCACCCTTGAATCTCCACCTTGACCCGCCGCCCGGCTCCCGGTTTTTGCCTCTAGGATTTCGCGCGCGGAGGATGTTCACGAGGAAGGCGAACAATTCAAACACGACCCGATGGAAGCGAGTCGAGATTGGCCAACGGCACTGAAATTGAATTGGATATGCGCAGGCGCTTGGTGCTCGGACGAATGTTGTCCGGGCACAGGGCAAAATAATCTGTCTGGCCGATCCGCTTAAATCCAAGGTGTTGATAGTATTTTCGCAACCTCTCGAAAGCCATGCCTTGAGATGGCGAAAACGTTCCGAGTTTCAAATCTGTCCAATCTGCTTTGCGGTCCGCATCTGCTTCAAATTGCAACGGAAATGGCTTCATGACCACCAGCGAACAGCCTTTCGACCAATCCTCGATGACCCGGTGCAATACGGCCAAGCCCAGACGCTTGCCACGCGCCAGCGGATGAATCGTTAGCCGATGCAGCAGGAGAATGTCGCCGGTCGGGGAGGCATGCGGAAACATCTCTTGGACTAACGGATGGAATTCCTCATTAGCCATATCGAAAATGGCAAACCCGGCCTCCGTTGTTTCTTGGTGCGCATCAAATGCAAAATCCAATTCCCGGTTATAGCCCAGGGCGCTGCCCACTTGGACGAGGTAGAACATGAGCTTGCCGAGCAATACGTCGCGATCAACGTTATCCGACAGTTCTACTGTCGGGTCAGGTGTGCCCCAGATTTCGCTGTCAACCGATAGAACGAAATCTTCCGGCTCATCGGGGTGGGCAATGCGGCTCCGACTGACTTGGCAATGCAGCGATATGTCAAGTTCAATTTCCTTGCGCTTCAGAGGCATAACCCAATCCGGCTGGCGACGTGTTTTGTTGAATCCATGACGCCAGATTAGGAAATTCTGCTCGGTTTGGCACCGAGATTTTGCTGGCCGTTTCGGGCGGTCAATGTCAGGCCCAAGGAAGCCGACGAGAAACGGATTTTCAAACGCGGAAAGTGCCAGCAAAAGTGCCAGCAAACCCTTTAGGTGGGGAGTAAAATGGAGGTAAAATAAGTAGGCGAAAGTAGGTCAAAGTTAACGTTGACAAAACGCAGGATCGCCTTTATTATCAAGGCAACGGTGATGATTTAGACGGTTGATTTTGAGTGGCTTGTGGCAGGCGGGACGCGTCCGATTCCGACCCTCGCCTCCATCGTTAAGTGGTTGGTAGAGTTGAAATTAGCAAGTTTTGGTGGTCCGGTGTGTATGAAATTGTGTATGCCAGCCGCTAGGCGGGTACAAGGCAACCAGTAGTCAGCCACAAGGCCGCCAGAAGGCGCTAACCGGTCGGGACGGAATTATGGGAGGCTCGATATGACAAATACGAGCCATGAAACAACGCTACCGCATCTTCCGCCGCGAAAACGGCGTTTACTATTCCCTCGACTCCCTCACCAAAAAACGGAACAGCCTCAACACCGCCGACCGGGAGGAAGCCCGACGGCTGCAAAACGCCCTCAATGAAGCCTGCCAGCAACCGGCCGTGAATCTGCAAATCGCCCAGGTGTATTTGCAGCACAGCGACCCGGAATTTGCCAAGCGCACCTGGCAGTTCGTCATGGACAAGATGGGCGAGACGAAATCCGGCAGTACCAAAAAACGCTGGGACGTGGCGATGAAGGACAAGTCCTTTGACCAGATTCGCGTCCTCGCGCTGATTAAAACCCAGGCAGAGCATTTTCTGGATGCGATGCACAAGGGGACGGTTTCCACGAATGTCTTCCTGCGGCGCATCCACAATTTCGCCCTCGACATGAATTGGATTCCCCGCTCCATCATTCCCAAGCGGCAATGGCCAGCGGTGCATTTCAAGGACAAACGTGCCATCACCTATGAGGAACATCAAACCATCCTGGGCCGGGAACAAAACCTCGAACGGAAAAAGTTTTATGAGTTGTGCTGGCATCTGGGCGGCAGCCAGGGCGACATCGCCTGTTTGAAAGCTGAGGACGTGGATTGGGAAAACCGAACCATCAGCTTTACCCGGAAGAAAACCGGGGTTCCGGTGATCCTGCATTTGGGGGCGGAAGCTTTGAACGCTTTGGAAGATTTGCCGGGCGAAGGGTTGCTGTTCCCCTATCTGGCGAGGGTGCGCGCTGGCGACCGGGCGACCGAGTTCAAGCAACGGTGTGTGGGCCTTGGCATCCACGGCGTGTCGCTGCACAGTTACCGATATGCCTGGGCGGAACGCGCCAAGACTTGCGGCTACCCTGAACGCTTCGCCCAAGAGGCGCTGGGACATAATTCCGTCGCCGTGCATCGTGCTTATGCCAAGCGCGCCAAGATGAAATTGCCAAGTCTGGAAGAATATGAGAAAAAGGCCGTGTCACAGCCTTCGGCAACAGGCGAGTGATTTGGGAACACGACTGGCAAAACCAACCTCATTTTTTATGGCTCTAATTCCATGCAGAGAATGCAGCAAACCGGTCAGCACTGAAGCCGCAGCTTGTCCGCATTGCGGCGCACCGCCTCAACGGCCAGTGCCGCCGCCGTTACCTGTTAAAACACCACCGGTCCCGAAAGAAGAGATCATTTATGCGGACAATGCAGTAGCGGTGACCAGCACACGGGTCGTCATTGGGGGGACGACCTATGCGCTACGGAACATCACCTCCGTCAAGATGGCGTTTTCATCGCCGGATTTCATCGGGCCGGTCTGTCTGCTTTTATTCGGGGCCTTTATCTTATTTCTCACGCTCATTCCGTGGTCCCCGCAAAACTACAAGCCAGTTTTAGGAGCGGTTTTGGGTGGCGGAATCATTGGTTTGGCCATTCTGTTGATGTGCAGCCTCAAACCCAGATACCATGTTGGCATTGCGAGCGCAGCCGGAGAAATCCATGCGCTGACCTCGAAAGACCAAGCTTACGTTGAACGCATTGTATTGAGCGTCAACGAGGCAATCGTAAAACATCAATAAAATGACCAACGACCAATTCGCCGTGACCAACGCGCGGTTTGTTTCGCTGCACGGGCTGCCCGTCGCCCCTGCCTCCCCCGCGCCGACGCCCGTTCCGCTGCACAAACCACGCGCTCGTCACGAGCTTGCATTTTCATCGCCGAATAGACGGCGGGCTTCCGTCTGTGGCTCGGCGGCGGGCCGTTCCGCTCCGGCTGCGTTTCGCTATTCGCTTCACTCCGTCCTCCGCTCCACTCCCCCGCTCGCCGGCCACAGACCGAAGCCGGATTATTATTTTCTGACTCATTTTTACTGGAAATGCCAATTCTCACCACACGGTAAAATAATCAAATTCCAGTAAAATATTGGTTGATTTCTTACTGGAATAGGCAATTCTTACCGAATAGTGAAAACATTAGAGTTCAGTAAAAGCGCAGTCATTCATTTTGAAAGTGAGTTAGCTCATCACTTCCGGCAATTGCTGGATGATGAGGCCGAACTCGCATGGCTGTCGCCTTCTGGAGACTCCGCCCAAGGTTGGCTTCCATGGATCGAGTTGAAGCTGGACGGCCAAGCACACCGATTCAAGCCGGTGTATTCACTGAAACCGAGCATCCCGGAATTGGAGTCAATCCTCACATCTTGGAGCGACCCGCTCCCGCCGCTGCTGGTGGCCCCCGAATTGATCCCCCGCATTTTGGACTTTTGCCGCCAAAAGCGGCTGGCAGCGCTTGATTTGAATGGCCGTGTGTATCTGCGGGCCGAAGGATTGCTCGTGGACCGATGCAATCTGTCTGGTCGCGATTTCCGTTTTGCCCTTGAACCTCGCAACGTCTTTGTCGGGAAAAGCGTTCGCATCATTCGCAGTCTGCTCACTGACCGCGCCCGCGTGTGGTCTCAAGGCGAACTGGTCAAGCGCACCAAGGCCAGTTCAGGTCTTGTGTCGCGCATTGTCCAACATCTCATCAGTCAAGGCTTCATTGAAAAGTCAAGCCCGCGCGAGTTGCGGGTCCGTGACCCGCTCGGTCTGATTGACGCCTGGGTGAAAGCCGATGACTTCAACCGGCGCACAACGGCCGTCCGTTACACCGCCTTCGGCGGCAGCCCCATCGAAATCGCCCAGCAACTGGCATCCTGGTCCAAAGAACAATCCGTCCCGCTCGCCTTCACCCAATGGATTGCGGGTTGGTTGCGCCACCCTTATACCGAACCGGTCGTGACCAGTGCCTATGTGGCGCGTCTGCCGGAAACTGCCATCTTGGAACGCCTCGGCCTGCGCCCCGTTAATGACGCTGGTAAAGTGTGTCTTCTCATACCCGACGACGAAGGTGTGTTCCTTGAAACCCAAACCATCAAAGACCTGCCGCTCGCCAGCGACGCGCAAATCTATCTCGACCTGCAAAAGACCGGTCTGCGCGGGCCAGACCAAGCTAACGCCTTGCGTGAGTGGGAAGGTTTTTGCCGCCCATGAAATACGAAACCTACCGCGAATATAATCCCAACGGTGTCGCCACCGCCGAGAGTGCGTTTCTCACCGTCTGGACCGGACTGGGGTCGTGGCATGGCGATCTCGTACTCGTTGGCGGTCTCGTTCCCAAATATCTCTGCGGCGACCTTTCCGCGCCGCGCGCCTTGCCCCGTCCAGTGACGCTTGACGCTGACCTTGGCATTGCCCTCGGCGCATCGCTCGGCCAATACGGCAGCCTGAAAATGGATCTCCAAGCGCATGGCTTCCGCCTGTCCCACGATGAATCCGGCGGGCCGCGCTTTGTGAAAACCATTGGTGCCTTCACCGTCCCGGTGGATTTTCTCACCGAACGACCGCCATCCACGCAGGGAACGGCCATGGTGGACGATGTGCCCGCCAATATTCTACCCGGCATCAACCGCGCCCTGGCTTCCGCCCGCCAGATCAAGGTGACGGGCGTGGACCTCTATGGCGCAATTCAAGAAAATCTTCCCATTCGCGTCTGCGAAGCAGGGCCATTTCTGGCCATGAAACTTCGCGCCTTCGCCCGACGGCAAGCGCCGAAGGATGCGTTCGACATTCTTTACACGCTGCTCCATTACGATCGGGGCACAAACGCTGCCGTGACGGCGTTTGGAGAGGAAGTCCGGGCCGGCAATCCCGCGTGTGCCGATGCCATCGCCTGTCTCGACCAACATTTTCGCGACGAACAATCTTCTGCCCCCGTTCGCGCCGCCAGCTTTGTGCTGGGGCAACCCGCACCGGGTGAATCGTCCGACATCCGTTTTCAACGCCTGCAAATCCAGCAAGACATGGTGGACGCGGGGCGATTATTGCAAAAAACATTAACCTTTATAAGAATAGGTCGTTGAAGTAGATATTTATGGAACGGCTCTTCGGCCAATTGTACGCTTGGCCAAAACTTGCCGCTATAAAGTCGAAAGCAAATTTGTCAACAAATTGAATGCCCCACAAAAATTCCAACTGATGAAACGGAATCTGAAATTGAGGAAACAGAAAATGTCGAAGCCTAGATCAAAACCCAAGTGGGAAAAAATCAAAGCCGATGGTACAACATTGCGCTACCAGCAAGGCGGCGACAACGAAGGGATTGCCAAAGCAATTGCGGCTGGGCTGGAATCTCGCAAGAAAGAGGCAAAGGCAAAAGCCGCCGCGAAAGCCGCACTGCCGCCGCCTGATCTCCGCCCCAAAAAACACCTTGTCGCCTTCGTTGATATTCTTGGCTTTGGTCACGAACTGAAAAAAGCCGAAACCGAAGCCGATTTAAAATTGATTTACGCGAAAGTCCGCAAGGTGCAGGAAGCATTTCTGTTGGCGGGCGCTTGCGACGAATCGGAACACCAGTTTGAGAACAATGCCGAATATGGGCGGCGCGTCCTCGCGCTTTCGGATTCCATCGTCGTTGCCATTACTCCCAACTGTCCGATGCAACCGCTGATGGGCGGCTACGAATTGCTTGGCTGCGCTCTGTATGAATTGATCATCGCGCAAGGCCAGTGTGCCTGTCAGGGAATTTTCGTTCGCGGAGGCGTAAGCCACGGGCCATTCTTTTTTGAAAACGATGTTTTGATCAGCCCCGCCCAAGCTCGCGCCTACGATTTAGAAACCAATGCTGCTGAATTCCCCATAATAGTCGTCACTGAATCAACTCGCCAAGCTCGATTCACTTTGGCCTGTGCTGCGCAAGAAGCTTGGGACGAGATTGACACAAATTTTAAGCCGGTCTGCCCGGCTCCATCCCTACAACTCGCGCGCACGTTTTGCGATCTTGCGGGGAGGACCGTTCTTCACGATGTGCAAGGATTGCTGGTTCTGCCAGGCACCTTTTTCGCGACCTGTTTATTGCAAAGTCGTCTGGAGCAAGAAGGCAGATTCGAGGAGATCATCGCACCGGCCTGGCGAAAAAGAAGCGCGGCATTTGGCATAGAGGTGCCTGACCAGGAGCTTGAACAATGGAGACGGCAAGCCGAATGGGAGGCAAATCCGGGCAATTGGTTCCTTGAACATATCCGAAAACAGGAGATGTCCAGAGGGCCTTTCAAACGTGATGACCATCCTGCCCTTAAAGATTTCCTTTTCAATCTTGGAATCGAAGAACTGAACCGACTCGTCCGCGTGCAGCACAGAAAGACTGGCAAGTGAAAGCCTGCCAGTCCACTCTGCGGGTGATTCACCGGCCTGTTTTTCCATTGCTGCCGGAAGGCAGCTTGGATGCGGTGTTACTCGCGGCAGCACTTTGAGCGCGTGCCGCAAAACTGCCGCTGGTCACTTTGCCGCCGGTCGCCCGTGCAGTTGCGCTTTGAATCGCCGCCGCCCGCACCATTGTCATGGGCGCGCCAGGCTTGCCGCTTGAATTTGCTTTGTTCATAGTTTGGTAGTTTTGTATTTCGTATATCAATGATCAATGCGCACTCGCGCGATTGCGCCTCATAGATTCCACAAGAATTGTCTGTCGGCAATTAATGAAAGGTGACACAGACGTAACACCGCGATGTCATTGGCACACGAAAATCATCTGGTATTCATAATTTCTTGGGCGGCAGCAATGGGAAATGTTCCACTGGCACATGAATCGAATCAGAGATGTGCAACTGTTTTGCCGTGGGAAAAGGGTCATACGTGGGCAGGGCATAAAATTCCGTTCGCCCGATTCGGCTGAACCCCAAACGTTGGTAATAGTTTCTTAATTTGCCAAACGCGATTTTTTCCGACGATGAAAATTTTCCGAGTTCCAATTGGGTCCATTTTTCCGACTTTTGCGCTTCGGCTTCAAACTGCAATGGAAAAGGCTTGATCACAACGAGCGAACAGCCTTTAGACCAATCCTCAATCACCTGTCGCAAGACGGCCAAGCCGAGGCGTTGACCGCGTGCAAGCGGATGAATTGTCAGGTGGTCTAACAGGAGAATATCGTCAACATCACAAGCATCTGGAAACATCTCCTGGACGTGCGGATGAAATCCATTATTGACCAGGTCGAAAACGGCAGAGCCTGCCTCCATGGTTTGGTGATAGGCGTCGCACACGTAAGCCAGTTCTTCGTGATGGTTTACGGCATTACCCACTTGAATGACGAAAAAATTCAATTTGCCGAGCAAAACATCTTGGAGGTTTTTTGATATGTCCTCCGTTGGATCGGGTGAACCGTAGATTTCTCCGTTGACGGTTAAAACGAAATCTTCCGGGTCCGCATGCTCCGAGATGGGGTTCCGGTCGATCCGGCAATGCAGGTTTATATCCAGCTCAATATGCTTGGTTTTCGCAGCCATATAAATCTGTCATGGCGTTTTACGGGAAACGCAAATAGCCTCATCCAACATGGCCCTGAACTTTTCGAGTTGTTGCGCCGGAATCATGATGGTCGTGAACCGGAAGCCGTCGCCCTCGACGAGACGCACGAAACGCCCCAGGGAGTTCTCTTTGAGCATGAGTTGAATGGTCTTGGCCCCAACTGGCAGTTTTTCCGAATAAAAAACCTTTTCGTCGAGGCGGGACTTCCATTGATTGGTGCCGCGCTGGCTGCCCCCGGACAGCGATACCTCCAGTAGTTTGTCGCACATTCCTTTGAAGTCTCCTATGGCCGCTCGCGGAATGATGATGGAGTCGCTGCGCGTGGCGGTCTTTTCCCCCAGCAGCAAGTCGTCATTTTCAATTCTGACGAAAATCGCCTTGCCCTCGCCTTCAATCATGCCCTTAGCGGCCGATCCGCTCGTGGTGATTGATTCCACGCATTGACGGAATTTCTCCAATACAGAAAGTGGAACAATGATGGAATTACGCCAGTCCTTTTCCACCACGCTAATGCGGGCAAAATGCCCGCGCCAGTTGGATTGCAGCGCCAGGACAACGGTCTTGGTTCCGCTTTCCATCTGCAAGCTGTGAACTGTGTTTTCAGTTTGCATAAAGCCTGGACGGTAGCTCTGCTGAGGCTGGCAATGTTCCCGCCCGGCAAGTCGTTCATTTGAAATCATTGGGGCAGCATAAGGGATTTCGCCCGGCATTTGCCATTGAGATTTTATAAAAGTCGAACTGCCGGTTGGTCTGTTTAGTCACCGGTAGTTTGCGTTTGGCTTTCAGGCGGAGCCTTTTCCTTGACGACAATGCCGTTTATAACCGGACCGCCATCGGCGGTAAATGATTGGGAGCCATCGGGCACCTTGGCGATAAATGCGAGTTCCTTCTTTTGCATGGCGAGCAGGACACGTTTCAAATTGCGGCCGGTGATGATGATTTCGTGCATGGAGAAAACCAACCGGAGGTGGTGATCTGCACCTTGGGTCTTGAATTCTGCCAGCAGGAATTGATCGTAGGGCAGTACAAGCAGATGTTCCAAAGTAAGCTCAATACGCAACCCTTGCGATTGGGAATCACTCGACCAACATTCGGGTTGTTTTGTGTTCATGCTTGAGTGTCTGTTTATGTTTTTGTTGCTGCTTTTTCAAACGGCAAATGGTGTCGGCCACCGAATCGCCGAATCGTCGGAGATAACCGTGAAGTTTATCCCAAAGCAAACCGCCGGGCTGTTGATGAAAATCATTGGCAAATTCAAAGGCCAGCGTGCGATGACCGGAGCGCGAAACATTTTCCCGAAGCTGTTCCTTGTCCGACGTGAAAATGTGGACGCCACGGCGTCCGCGTGAAATGGTGACATACCATTGCTGGGCGTTGGTTGCCGTCTTGATGGTGGAATCCGAGAACAAAACGTAATCCACCGTCTTTCCCTGTGAACCATAGGACGTCACGGCGTAGCCGGGGAGAAATTCCCGGAACCCATTGTCCAGAATCCGACCATCGGCCAGTTCAATGTCACCGCTCGGATGGATGGCTTTCACCGTGACCAGTTCCCCATTGGTAACCCGGTTGCCGTCGGATAGCTTTCGGTTGGCCTTCAAATGCAGTCGGTCATTTTCGGCAAGGGGAATGTCCCGCGACCGGCATACGGTGATTTTGTCCAGCGACTTTTGCGGGACAGTGATGAATCTTCCATCCACCTCAACCAAAATGCCGGATTTTACGATGCCGCCCAATTTCCCTTTTGCCCCTGGACCCGCTTCGCGCACCTTTTGATTGAAAACAATCACCGCATCCGCCGGGTAAAATCGCTCATCCTGCTTTTGCGCGTTCGTCAAATCAAGGTGGTCAAGGGTTTGAACGGTGGTGTCCGTTGATCCCAGCAAGCCTTTTGTTTTCAACGCTTCGCGCACCTTTGAATTGACCCGGCTGACTTCATTCCAAGTTTGAGACACAACCACTGCCGTGCCGGCTTGTTGAGCAATCTGAAGGTATTTATCAGCCAGCTTGTCGCCTTGATCACCCAGACCGCACGCCACCACTGCGCCCATTTTATCCAATCGTTCAAACGACTCAGCCAGTTTGCCCGCTGCCGCCATTTCAACCGCCTGGCGATAGTGTTGAATGTGTTTGCGCTCCTTGGCATTTCCGCCTAGCGCCGGGTTTTGCCGACGAATTTTATGTAATTCAACTGGCCGGAGACCTGAATGCCGTTCGATGGCCAGTAACGCGTCCGAAGCTTCCACCGCTCCATGTTGGCGCGTGTCACCGGAAAGCACCAGCCGGGCATTGCGCTCACAGACAAGCTGGATCAAATCGTGCATTTGCTTGCCGCCGATTTGTCCGGCCTCGTCCACCACCACGACCGTGCCTTCAGCCAGTTCACGCTTGAGCAGAAAATTCGCGACCGTTGTGGGGGCGGGAAAACCTGCGGTTTCCATTTCGACCACCTGTTGACGTTGTGGTGCGAGCACGGCCACGCCCCGCCCACCAGACTGGATTTGCCCGACCAGTTCGCGCAGGACGAAACTTTTGCCGGTGCCAGCACCGCCGCGAAACAGCGAGATTCGGTGGGAAGAGGAGACAAGGGCTTTCAGAGCCTTGACTTGTTCCTCATCCAGTTTGGGATTGACCGGCTGTGGCGTCCAAACCAGCGGATAGCAGGAAATAGCACCTTCCCTGACAGCATGAACAATTTCCATTTCCCACTGCAATACCTGCCGCAAAGTCACTTCATGCGGGCGTTTTGGGCTGCGGACGTAATCTCGCTGCCGTGTGAACTCCTTGAGTTCGGCCACTGAAAAATCACCACCGCGCGCCCGTTCCAATGCGTGCTGCCATATCTGGCATTCCAACACGACCGAATTGCGGTCAAACAAATGATCGTCCGCCCATTGAACAGCGTCAGCCAGGCCGGGACGTTCACCCATTGCAACTTTGTTTTCAGACTTTCTTGAAAGCTGGCGCAAAGAATCACGCTCGGCCTTGCTCAATTGGGCGTCCCACAGGGATTGTAATTCTTTCCGGCTCAAATCCTTTTGTTTTCGGGTCCGTTCCGTTGCCGCCAGCCGTTCCCGCAAATCCTTGATATTGGTGCCGCCGAGTTCCGGCTTGTCAGCCAGCAGCTTGGCCGCAGCCGCATCAATTTGTGCATTACGTTTGGAAAACCGCTGGCAAAGCTCCTCCGAAACCCCTTCAATTTGAAAATCACCCACTGTCCGGTTGCGAATCGAATAACCAAAGGAACGCAATCCCCGGGCGAGTTCATGATAATATGCGTTCTCGGCATATTTTCTGGCGCGGAGCAGTTCGTAATTTTGCAGTGCCTTCCAGCGATCTTCCGTCGCGTCAAACGTCGCATTGAAGACAATACAATGGGTATGCAAATGTGGATCAAGGGCGCGAGACGTATCATGCGTGAACAAGGCGGCTGCGAAATTGCCGGTTCGCCGGTCTGCGTGTATGCCACCGGCCCGGACACGTGTGGAAGCAAATGCTTCAAACTCGCGCAAAGCCGCCCGTACCGCCCGTTCATGTGATTCCAAGATGCGTCCATCGTCGCCAGCCAGTGCAACCAAGGAAACGGACTTGGGCGGAGAAAACGTGAAGTCGTAAAAGATGCGCCGATTGGCAGTTGAGCGTCCGTCCTCGACTCGCGTGGTGTTCAACCGTTGCGTCAAAAATTCGCCAGTGACCGGGTGTTGATTGTCGCAAAGCCTGAGAAATTCATCCTCGCGGACATTTCCGGACAAGCCAAGCCGTTTTGCCCCAGCCCCCAGCCATTCACCGGATACACGCTGGCCCTCATTGTAATAGTCACCTACCCCAAGGTGCTCCTCAAAGTATTCTTTGGCGTTTTTCAGGTTGTACTGCGTTTTGGCCGTAACCACGCCACGAAACGTAGCAGACCGCCAATTTCATTTTGTGCAAGCCTTGCACAATCCAACGCTGAATTTGTGGTGAACTGTGGCCATGAGCAAACGAGACACGCTAAGTTTTGACGACGTTACGGGTGGCGACATCTGGTCCGCGTTGAATGTTTTGGAAGTATGCCAGGGGGAATTGAAAGTGCATGAGTCGCCTCAAATCCGCGCAACAAATCATCCCCACTTGACCATGAACTCCACCGCCCAATTGCGCGTCATCGAAGTGCTGAACAAACTCGGAAAACGCCCGAAGGAACTTACGGCTCATTTCTTGACGCAGCTACCAGAATCATCCCAGGGAGTGAATTGCGCTACACAGATCAAAGCGCAACCAGTTCAGCAAATCACCTGGATAAACACGATTGCAGAACAGCTAAACCTTGGCGGGAAGAATTACTTCAACAGCAGAGGCACCGTGTTTCATTTCATTTTTAGTCCAATGGCAAGCCCTACCCCTTCCTTACGGAAGGATTCTGTGTCCGCGAAACGGTCGCGGAACGGACGCGGAATGTCCGCGCCATGTCCGGCTTGGCTGTCCGCGTCCATGTCCAGTCCCCGTCCGTGGGCAGGCAACGGACAGGCAATGTCCGTGGGCAGTCCGCAGACAGTCCACGTCCGTGTCCAGTCCGCATCCGCGTCCAGTCCCTGTCCCCGGCAATGTCCGCCCCATGTCCGCAAAAGTCCTTGCATAGTCCGCCGATTGGCATTTTCCGAGTCCGAAAATGTCCGCACCGGGTACGCGCTTAGTCCCCAACGGCGGCTTATCTGTGACCGCTGGCTGGCAACGCAACGTCCAGATGGCGTCCTTGGGATGTCCGCGCTTTGGCCAGTCGGCGTCCGCGCCAAGTCCACATGAGTATGTCACCATTAGACCCCACCACTGTCCGCAAGGCGGTCTCGGAATTTGCTCCGGCCCGGCCGGAGCGATTTCGCGAATTAGCCATTGCGAAGGATTTTATCCTCGAACTGCGCCAAAAACGCGCGTCATTACGCTCCATCGCCGATCTCCTTACCCGGCACGGTCTGCCTATCAGCAAAACCGCCGTAGCCGAGTTTTGCCACGAAGTCCTGGGCGAGCCAGCCCGTTGCCAGAAGCACCGCTCGCGCAAGCGACCGCCGGTTTCTAATCCGCCCACCCCCACCCCCGAACCTCTTTCTCCAGTCATAACCCCGTCGGTTCTGCCATCAACCGGCAACCTCGGTGAAAACCAGCAATCCCGCGTTCGCGGTCCCCGCATCGCACAAATCCGAATGCTTAAACCACAAAATCCATGAAACGGCTCATTCTCATACTCAACGGCAAAGGCGGCGTCGGCAAAAGCTTCTTTGCCGTCAACCTGGTCCAATACCTGAAAGACAGGGGCGTCGCCCACGTCGCTATTGACAGCGACAATGAAAATTCAACGCTGAAGCGATTTCATCCCGACGCCGTGTTTGTCGCTCTAGCCGAACGACGCGGCCCGGACACCATTTTCAATACCTTGGAACAAGCCAACCTCGTTGTCATGGACTGCCGCGCCGCATCCACCGACCTCTTTATTGACTTTTTTGCCGAGATAAATTTTGCCAGCGTGCTGTCGGCGTTGGGGGCATCGCTTACGCTGGTCATGCCGGTGAACCACGAATCCGACAGCGTGGATCAGGTGCAACGGTTGGCCGACGAGTTTGACAACAAATGCGGTTATGTGGTGGTTCGTAACGCCGCCCACAGCAAAAATTTTGCATTGTATGAAGGGGCGGAGGTCCGCGCCCAAATCAAAGACCGTCTGGGTGGCAAAGAGATCTCCATGGCGCAACTGCCAGACTGGCTCGTGGTGGCCCTCAACGCGCAAAACCTGACCATTTCCGCTGCGCTAAAGCACCCCGCCTTCAGCCTGCTGGACCGGCAACGGCTGCAAACTTGGCAGCACAGTCTTTACTCCGAAATCGAATCGGCCATTGACCTTTTATTACCAACCAAACCATGAATGTATCAGACCAACCCAATCCAACCCCGCCCGATTTGGACGGGGATTTTGACCAAGCGATCAATCGTTTCCGCGAACAGCACAAATTGGCCGAAAACGACGCGGTGATGTTGCTGGTCGAATTGTTTCGCATTCACCAACAGCATTGGGATGCCTTGCGCCGACGCGAAATGCCGTCATTCGAGCCATTTCGCTCGGACATCCTCGCGCTGTTGGCATCGACCAAAGCTCTTCAAGAACGATTCGCTCCCTTGATTGAGGCGGTCGAAATGCAGTCCCCCGTTGAACCCGACAAGAAAATCCCTCTGCCCGTGGCAATGGCTGCCACCATCGCAGCTTTGCTCGGCGGTTATTTCATTGGGAGGGATTGGCAATGATCTTCAATTTCGTCCCATTCTCCTTGATCGACGTTTCAGCAGTGGCAAAACCCCTGAAAGCCATCATCGCTGGCTATGGACTTTTGCTCATCATTATGGCCTTCCGGCTATTGCTGGTTCCGCGCAGGCGTAACAATTATGTGGCGAAGTTGGGCGGTCTGACGTGGAAACGCAATCAATTCTGCCGGGGTTGGCTTATCACCGGTGACACCGGCTCCGGCAAAACCAGTTCTGGCATCAATCAACTCGCGCATCAGGTTTTTCAAAATGAACCGAATTGGGGTGGTCTCTGCATTGATGAAAAGGGGGTTTATTGGGAAACGCTGGCGGCGATGGCCCAACAATATGGACGGGAAAAGGACCTTATTCATCTGCGAATCGGCGATGACAGGCCCGATGCAAACTCGCAACCGCCGCATCGTTTTAATTTGACCTGCGACCGCACCATTCCGTTTATGACCTACGCCAAATTTGTTGTGGATACGGCGACAAGTCTCGGACAGGGCGG
>Ga0302319_10003867_pt1 | contig 30998 bp, 18 predicted proteins | sample Bog_T0_2_FD_203319 | JGI IMG/M metagenome (GOLD analysis project Ga0302319, IMG submission 203319) | Peat permafrost microbial communities from Stordalen Mire near Abisko, Sweden - Bog_T0_2 | ecosystem: Environmental > Terrestrial > Soil > Wetlands > Peat | place: Sweden: Abisko, Stordalen Mire... | reverse complement strand
TCTTGGTCTCGTACTCCACGTGCGCGGTGGCGATGGTGATGCCGCGCTCCCGCTCTTCCGGCGCGTTGTCGATGGAATCGAACGACCGGAACACAATCTTCGGGTTGTGCTTCTGCAACACCTTGGTGATGGCCGCCGTCAGGGTCGTCTTGCCGTGATCGATGTGACCGATGGTCCCAACATTGACGTGCGGCTTGGAACGATCAAATTTTTCTTTCGCCATTGCGCATTCAGTCCCTTCGTTAGACTTTTTTCAAAACAGCTCCGGCCATGCCGAAGCCCAAAAACCCGCGGGGCAAGGCCTCAATAATAAGCGTAGACCTTCAAATACCGTTCTCTCAGCTCGAGCGGCACCGCCTCGACCAGGCGAAGATAACGCTCGCGCGTAAGACCCTGATCCGATACCGGCAGCGCGGCGTAGACCCTGATCGCTTCCTTGCCGAGCAGCCCGCGGCTGAGAACGCCCTCGTAGTCGCGAACCCTCAGCCCGCCCTTCTTGACGCGGTTGAGGAAAACCTCGACGTCGCGTGGATCGAAGGCGGAATCGATCAAAGAGTGAAGCTTAGCGTACCCGTGCTCGTCCCGTACCGCGATAGTTGCCTGCTCGAACATCTTCCCTCGTTGAAGCTTTCAGCTACTAGCTTCCAGCTTGATTTTGCCGGCCTGCGCCGCACTGTCTATATCTGCCCGCGCCAATCCAAAACAGCCGGACAATTGAGCCGCCGAACAATGGAGCGGGAGACGAGGATCGAACTCGCGACCAACAGCTTGGAAGGCTGTGACTCTACCACTGAGTTACTCCCGCCCGAAAAACAGTGGACAGCGGCCAGCTGACAGTTCCCTTCATACCGGGGCAGGCTCCCAGGCCCATCCAATCCCCGGTCGCAAACTGTCCACTGTCCACTGTCAACTGACCCCTCGTACTTCTGGAGCTGATGACCAGGATTGAACTGGTGACCTCTCCCTTACCAAGGGAGTGCTCTACCAACTGAGCTACATCAGCCCGCAAATTCCAGCTTTCAGCTTTTAGCAAGCTAAGAGCCGTTTTTCTCTCCGCCGCGGCGGATCTTCTCCGCCTGGCGGGCTAAAACCGTTCGCAATGCCAACCCACCGATGACGATGAGCGGAAGCAGCCTCAACTCCACCGGCTTGCCCATGACGAGGAACTTACCCCCGTCCATGGTGAACCAGACCAACAACGCTAAAACCGCGTACATTCCGAGAGCCGCCCAGTACTTCCGGTCCAGATCGGAATCCGCACGTTTTCGACTCTTCTCAGAGCCGTTGCGCGCTACCATCTGCGGCTCATCGCGCATGTACAACAACCTCAAACCCACCCCAGAAAACGAACCCTAGAACTAGTGGTGCACAGGGGAGGATTCGAACCTCCGTAGCTCCAAGGAGCGGCAGATTTACAGTCTGCTGCCATTAACCGCTCGGCCACCTGTGCCCAACCTGCCCGCGCCTCCCGTTTGTCCCATTTCAACGCATCAAGCCCCGCCCGGAAACCTCCGGCATTTTGGAGCCTGCGCCTGAAGTGGGAGTCACCGCGGAGGACAGGCCCGACGCCGAAAAACCGGCGCCGGATAAAACTTGCATGCCGTCAAGAGGAGCCCCCGGACGAGAATTCCGTTCGGTGGAGCTGGCGAAGGGATTTGAACCCCCGACCCTCTGATTACAAATCAGATGCTCTACCAGCTGAGCTACGCCAGCCTCTCCAGACCACGCCGGAAACCAACCCGGAGTCCCGAAGAATGGCGGGCACACTTCCGCTTCGCACATACCACGGCACAGGAGATAAGGTTAGCACAGCGCTGGCGGCGGAGCAAACCGGTCGCCGCCAAGAATTGGCTTGACACAGAGGCGGCGGCAGTGGAACCTGCTAGGTAGACAATTGACCCCAGGAGATCCAATGAAAATCTTTCGGTTTCTCCCGAGCTGCGCCGCCGGACTATCGCTTCTAGCAGGGTTTCTGGCCATTCCGGCGCAATCTCAGGACGCTGCCAAGCGCAAGCCTCGCGTAGCGGTAATGGACTTCGATTACGGCACGGTACAGACCACCTCGGCCGCGGTGTTCGGCACCAACGTGGACGTGGGCAAGGGTATCACCAACCTGCTGGTGACCGGGCTGGTGAAGGATGGCAACTTCTCGGTGATCGAGCGCCAGGTGTTGGATAAGATCCTGGCCGAGCAGAACTTTTCCAACTCCAACCGCGCCGATCCGAACAGCGCGGCCAAGATCGGCAAACTGCTGGGGGTGGACGCCATTATCGTGGGCACCATCACCGAGTTTGGCAACGAGACCAAGAAGACCAATCTTGGCGGCGGCGGCGGCAACTGGGGAGGGTTCGGGCTGGGCGGAGTCGGCCACTCCAACTCGAAGGCCAACGTGGCCATCACGGCGCGCGTCATCAACATCGACACCGGCGAGATTATGGCCGTGGCGGATGGCGCCGGCCAGTCTGCCCGCTCTAGCAATTCGCTGCTGGGCGGCGGCGGCAACTGGCACGGCTTCGGCGGGGGCAACGCCGACTTCGGCTCCAGCAACTTCCAGCAGACCATCATCGGCGAAGCCACCAAGGCCGCCGTGGACCAGCTGGCGACCAACCTGGACTCTCAGTCCGCCAAGGTGCCCGTCCGCACCATCGTGGTCGAAGGCGTAGTCGCGGCGGTAGACAGCGGCCAGATCATCCTGAACGTGGGCGCGAAGGCGGGCATTAAAGTCGGCGACCAGTTCAATGTTCTGCGGGTCAACCGGGAGATCAAGGATCCGACCACCGGTGCGGTCCTGCGCAAACTGACCACGACGGTAGGGGTGGTGAAAGCTACCGACGTGGACGATGTTTCCGCGATCTGTTCGCCGGTTTCGGGCTCCGACTTCAAGGTCGGGGACACGATCAAAACGGTTACCCAGTAGCTTCGCTGAATCTCAGCGGCCCAGGAACGATTCGAGCCTGGCCAGTTCGGTGTTGGCGCGGTCCATGTAATCGTTGGCGGAATCCAGATCGCGCTGGCTGAGGGCGTGATCCGCCTCTTCGAGGAAACGATTCATCCGGGTCATCGAAGCGAGAATGTCGCCGCGTATATCCAGGCCCTGCGCCTGTTGCTGGCTCCGAATATTCTGCACGCCGGCCCGCGCGGCGTCGGCGCGGGCATCGATGTTAATCAACCGGTCGTGACCTTCGCGAAGCTGCTGCGGGGTCGGTCCCTGCGCCGCGGGTGGGTTCGAGTTGTTGACGGGCGGCGGATTCTGGCCGGTGGGATTCGCCGGCTGATCGGACACCGTCGTTTGCGGCTGCTTCACTTTGACTGGCTGCGGCGAAGAATTGCCTCCGGCGGGTGGGCTGCTTCTGGCCGGTTTTCCCGAGGTCATTGCCGTCCCGGCGAAATCGGGTTGTGGCGATGGAGCGGATTGCGTAGCGGTTTGGCCGGCTGCGCTCGCCTGGGCCGGCGAAGACCCGGAGGACTGCGCGTCCGTCGCAACGGAAGCCGTTTTCTGGCCCGCGTGGGTCAGGAAGAAGCGCGGCAGCACGGTGGCCAAGGCGGCCAGCACCAGAATGGCGGCTACCGCGCCCAGGGTGATCCACAGGGTGCGATTGCTCTTTTGGGCTGCGGGCGCTACGACTGGTGGCGAGAAGACTGTGGGCGAGATGACCTGGGTGGCCATCGGCGGGGCACCCGGGGATGAAGGCGAGTGGGTAGAGACAGGCTCCCATGAGGTTGCGGGTACGGCTTCGAACATAGTGACGGCAGCCGGAACGGGCTCTACCTTGGGTTCGCGCACAGCTCTGATGGCGTTGCGGAACTCGTCGGCCGTCTGGAAGCGGCCGGAGGGGTCTTTGGCCATGGCGCGCAGGACGATGGCGTTCAGCTCGGCCGGGATGGTGGGGTTCCATTGCGCGGGCGGCGCGGGAGCCTCGTTGAGCTGGGCGTTGAGCACGCTGTAGGAGGTGTCGGCCTGGAAGGGCTTGCGGCCGGTGAGCATCTCGTAGAGCATGACTCCGAAGGAATAGATGTCGGTGCGGCCGTCAACCGCGCTGCCGCGCACCTGCTCCGGAGACATGTAGTAAATGGATCCCATGGTGGTGCCCGGCCGAGTGAGATTCATGTCGTTGGTGGACTTGGCGATGCCGAAGTCCATCAGCTTGACCAGCCCATGCGAGGTGATCATGATGTTGGCCGGCTTGATGTCGCGATGGGTGACCCCCTTGCCGTGGGCATAGCTCAATGCCGACAGAACCTGCATGGAGTATTCCAGGATCTGTTCGAGGTGCAGCGCGGGCATCTTGTCCAGTGTCGTGCCCTCGACAAACTCCATGACCATGACAAACTGGTTCTGGATCTGGAAAGCGGTGCGAAGCTGGGCGATGTTCGGGTGGTCGAGGCCGGCGAGGGTGCGGATCTCAGACATGAAACGTTGCGCCAGCTCCTGCTCCTGGGCGAAATCGGGAAGCAGGATCTTCATGGCCTCTTCGCGGTTGGAGATGACGTTGCGTACTTTGTAGACGCGGCCCATGCCGCCCGAGCCGAGCAGGGCAAGGACTTCATAGTCGCCGACGCGCTGGCCGGTTTCAGATGACATGGAGACCTCCGAACATACACCTTCCGTTCTTTGCTGGAACCTGGGAACCGGGTATCAACCCAGCTTTTGCCAGGCGGTGAACGGTAAGAGTCTACCCCAGATGGGTTGAGGCGAGACAGAGTTTTGTTTCAGGCGCGGTCAGAGCAATCGCCTGAAGGTGGATTTCTAAGGCGTTGGGGGTTTTCCGCAGCCCCTTCCGGGCGCAGAGGTCTTTGAGGAAAGCGACCCCAGGGCTGCGCTCCGCTTGCCCTCCACACCGGCCATGGGCTATTTTCGATTGCCCCTCCTGGACATAGGCCGCGAAACGGCAAGGTTCTCACTCCACACCAAGATGGGAGATGCTTTAGCCCCCCACCGGTGTTCCCGACTCGCCGTGAATGAAACTGTGCCCCATCGACTCACTTATCCATCGACATCCAGATCGCCGGGCATGGGCTGGCAGCGCGGGCACCAGTAGGTGACGCGCGCGTCGGGGCCCTGGAGACGGCGGCGAATCGGCTGGTCGCAGCGGCGGCAGGGCTCGCCGTGGCGGCCGTAAACCCAGACGCTGGCGCGCGGATCGCTGGCGTGCGTGGTGCGGCGGGCCTGGCCTCCATAGGTGACCATGGTATCTCCGGAATCTTCGAGGACGTTGGCTGCCGCAAGGCGCACGGAAGCCGCGACAAGGGCGGCGATCTGCGCTTCGGTGAGCGACTGAACGGCGCAAAAGGGATGAACGCCGGTGACGAAGCAGACCTCCGACTTGAAGACGTTACCCACTCCGGCCATGACCCTCTGGTGGAGGAGCACGTCGCCGATCTCTTCAGTGGCATGGGCTTGAATGCGCTGCGCCGCTTCGCCGGCATTGAACTCGGCGTTGAGGACATCGCAGGCCGAGGGCGGAATGCGGCGATCCCGACGGAGCGAATCCAGAGTGTGGATTTCGGCTACCGGAACGCGAAACCCTACCGCGACGTACTGCGCATTTTCAAGCAGGATGCGCATGTTGAAGCGCGGCTGACGCCAGCGCTCGCCGGGGCGGTAGATGTGCCAACTGCCGTTCATGAGTAAATGAGTCACAAGGGTCGCGCCGCCGGAAAAATGAATGAGCAGCCACTTGCCGCGCGACTCGACTTCATCGACCGTCTGCCCGGCAAGGGGCGTGTCGTCGTTATAGCGCGTGAGAAGCGGGTAGGTGGAGCAAAAGCCGGTAATCGGCTTGTCGCGGAGCGCGCGGCCGAGGGTGCGGGCGGTGCGAAAGATGGTGTCGCCTTCGGGCATCTACTGGACCTCGCCGTGGGATGGCTGGGCGGCTTGCATAACCGGGAGCGGAATGCGGCGCAGATGAAGCCCCAGCGGACCGGCATGAAAGCCTGCGTCCATCAGAAACCGGGCCAGTGGGTGGGCGGCGACGGGTTGACCGTTGATGGTGGTGATAAGCGCTCCGTGGTGGCTGCCGGCGTGGAGCAGGGACTGGCCGCGCGAGCTGAGGAAGTGGGCGAGGCCGGAGGCGGCCTGCGAGCGCTCCGGCTCCTCGGCGGGAAGAAAGACAAGCAGGTTGGGATTGCCGCGGCGGAGCCATGCCGTTAACTGGCCGTTCCGGAGAATGACCTCGGCGTATGCGGCGCGGGTGAGGATGCGCGGGGCCGCTTCAGAGTTCTCGTCGGCGACGGGCAGATCGGGCCAGCGGAGGGCGGAGCCGTAGGGGTTGGCAGGATCGGCGGCGGCCAGGAGTACGAACTCGGGCTTTTCCGACGGTGGCTCGTTGCGAAGCTGGCGCAGCAGGTCGACGGCTGCCGGCAGCGCAAATTGGGTGGCTCCAAGACCGGCGACAAAATAGCCGCGGCGGATGCGGCCGCTCTCTTCAAGGGCCTTGAGGACATCGTAGACTGCGCTGAAACCGCCGGGAACATTCTCGGCGGCTACCGATTCGCGCAGCAGCACGCCGTAGCGGTTGAGGAGTTGCAGGGCGAGGGCGTGGCTGGCTTCGGTCCGCGAGGGACCCGCGCTGTTCTGAAAGGGCATGGCTTCAGCCGTGCCGCCGCGCGAAGCAAAATAGCCTTGGGGCTTTAGCCCCTGGGGGATGGATTCGGAGGAAACAGCCTTTCCCTCAGCGGCTAAAGCCGGAACGTCTATCCGCACTTGATCGGCACGGCTGAAGCCGTGCCCTTTCAAACCTTCTGCGCCACGAGCGATTCCTGGCGGCAACCCCAAGGGCAGCATGGACCAGCGGCCCTGAGCAGTGGGCGGTGTGGTGCGCCGGGAGCGGAAGGTGGTGCCGGTGTGCATGCGGCGCGGGGCGCGGGCGCTGTCGGGCCGCGCGATGTAGGCGCGGAGGGCGTGGAGGGAGTCGTTGGTCACCAGTCCCCGCCAGACCAGGCTCCAGAGAGCGTCGAGAGTTTCGCCGGGATAGCCGCCGGAGACGGCTTGATGCAGGGGATCGAAGAAGCTTGCTCCGGTGGATTCGAGGACCGCCACGATCTTCTCTTCGCGCTCGCTCAGCGGGTCCGCCAGCGGCCGTTGCTGGGCGAGCAGTGGGAGTTTGTCGGCAAGGTAGAGGGCGATGCGGCCGTTGCGTTCGCCGATCGGCTCGACTCCGGCCCAGGCTATTTCTCCGGCGGCGATGAGCGTGTCGAGCCCGGCGGGCGAGTAGTCGGCGATGCGCGCCGGCAGTATTGACGACTCAACCAGCGTGGCCGGCAAGGGCGCGCCTTGGAGGCTTTCGATGGCATCGAGGAGGGCGTCGAGACCGGCGCCGCGGCGCGGGGCCACAATACCCTGCCAGTGGGTGAGAAAGCGCGCCAGGGTGTGCTGCTCGACCGGTTCGACCTCGCGGCGAAGCTTGGCCAGCGACTTGCGGCGAATCTGGCGAAGGATCTCCGCGTCGCACCACTCGCGGTGGACTCCGCCGGGGCGGAAACCGCCTTCGAGGACGCGTCCCTCGGCAGTCAGCTGGCGAAGGGCGTTTTCGACGGCTTCGGTGTCGAGTGCAAAGCGCGCAGCGGCCTCGCCGAGGGTGAACGGGCCGTGGGTGCGGGCGTAGCGGCGGACGAGCTCCAGCACAGGGTGGGCGATAGGTTCCAACAGTGCCACCGCCAGCCCCGGCGGCAGCGGGATTCCTAATCCATCGCGATAACGGGCGGCGTCTTCAGCGGCCACCACGCGGCGTTCACCGGCGATTTGGAGCTCCAGCAGTCGGCGGGCGCGGACCAGCCGGCCCAGCGATTCAAGCACGGATGGGTCAGCCACGCGGCGGCTGAGTTCGGCATGGCTCAAGTCGCCGAGTCGGAGACAGAGATCGTGAATGCCGTCGGCGGTGCGGGCGCGATAGGACTCGGTAAGGCATTGCGCGGCCTCTTCAACCTCGGCGATGGCGATGGGGTCGAGCAATTCGCGCAGGTCGGCTTCCCCGAGGATCTCGCGGAGTTGATCCTGATCGATGATAAGAGCCTGGGCACGGCGCTCGGCCAGAGGCGCGTCGCCGTCGTAGAGAAAGTTGGCCACATAACTGAACAGAAGGGATGAGGCGAAGGGCGAAGGCTTGCGGGTTTCGACAACGTGGACCCGGAGCTGGCGCTGCTCGATCGCGCGCAGGGTTTCAATCAGAGCCGGCATATCGAAGACGTCCCGCAGGCACTCGCGGTAGGCCTCCAGAAGCAGCGGAAACGAGGGATAGCGCGAGGCGACGCTGAGCAGGTCGTAAGAGCGCTTGCGGAGCTGCCAGAGGGGCGAGCGTGCGTCGGCGCGGCGGCGAGGCAGCAGCAGGGCGCGGCCGGCAGCTTCGCGAAAACGGCCGGCAAACAAGGCCGTCGTTCCGAGCTGGCGGAGGACTAGCTGCATCACCTCGGCGGACTCGACCATGAACCAATCGGAGTCGGGGGGTTCGTCGGTGTCAGGGAAGCGCAGGACGAAGCCGTCGTCGCCCCAGAGGGTTTCCACTTCAGGGCCGCCGGCGGCGCGGATGCGGGCGCTGACCGCCATCGCCCAGGGAATGTGGATCCGGCTGCCGAAGGGCGTAAGGACGCAGACGCGCCAGTCGCCAAGTTCGTCGCGGACGCGTTCTATAACAATTGTCCGGTCGTCGGGCAGGACGCCCGTCGAGGCCTCCTGGTCGGCGAGAAACTGGAGCAGATTTTCGGCAGCGCCGGGGTCCAGATCGTGTTCCGTGATCAGCCGGGTGAGCGCCGCGGGCTTAGGCAGGGCGTGCAGCGTGCGGACCATCTCGCCAATGCGGCGGCCGAATTCGAGCGGCCTGCCCGGCCCGTCGCCCTTCCAAAAGGGCATTTTGCCGGGCTCGCCGGGCGCGGGAGTGACCAGGACTCGGTCGTGGGTGATGTCGGCGATGCGCCAGGTCGAGGCGCCCAGAATGAACGTCTCGCCCGGGTGGGACTCGAAGACCATCTCTTCGTCCAGCTCGCCGACGCGGATGGCCTTGCCCTCGGAGTAGGCCAGGAAGACGCCGTAGAGGCCGCGGTCGGGAATAGTGCCGGCGTTGAGAATCGCGAGCCGCGCGGCACCGTCGCGGGCCGTGACAACATTCCGGATGCGATCCCAGGTGAGCCGCGGCCGCAGTTCGGCGAACTCGTCCGATGGATAGCGGCCGCTGAGCAGATCGAGCACGCCTTCAAAGGCCGAGCGGGTGAGACCGCCAAAGGGCGCGGCGGAGCGGACCAGGTCGTAAAGGAAGTCGACCGGGACTTCGGGTTTGGGGACTTCGGGTTCAGACCTCTCGGAAGTTGACTCCGAGTCGTGGCCTTCTGGGCCATCGCTCGAAAAAAGGCTCGCAGATGAAGTGCCCCGCCTGCTCGCTCGCCCCCTGGGACCGTTGGTGCGCTTTTTCCTGACCCCTGATCCCTGATCCCTGATCTCTGCTTTCCCCGGCGGATGGGCAACGATGGCAACCAGTTGCTGGCAGAGGACGTCGAGCGGGTTACGCGGAAAGCGGGTGGACTCAATGTGGCCTTCGTGCATGGCGCGGGTGATGGCGGCGCAGGCCACCAGGTCGGCGCGGTACTTGGGAAAAAGAATGCCTTCCGAGACGGCGTTGACGTGGTGCCCGGCGCGGCCGATGCGCTGCATGCCGCTGGCGACCGAGGGTGGGCACTCGATCTGAATGACCAGGTCGACGGCGCCCATGTCGATGCCGAGTTCGAGAGTCGATGTGGCGCAGAGGGCGCGGATTTGGCCGGCTTTCAGCTGCTCTTCAATCACCGAGCGCTGCGCGGCGGCGATGGAGCCGTGATGGGCGCGGGCGATGGGCTCGCCGGCTAGCTCGTTGAGGGCGCCGGCAAGACGTTCAGCTACCTGCCGGCTGTTCACAAAGAGAATCGTGGAGTTGCGATCGCGAATAATCTCCAAGAGCCGGGGATGAATAGCGTTCCAGATGGAGACGCGACGGGGCTGCGCCGATGCCGGTCCCGAGGGGATCTCCTCCATGGTGCCCAGCTGGGCCATGTCTTCGACCGGGACTTCGATGCGCAGCTTGAGCTGCTTGCGAGCGCTGGCGTTGACGATGGTGACCGGGCGGTATCGACAGGGATCGGGGATCGGGGAACAGGGATCAGTTTGTCCGGCGGCGCTCGATGCTTCATCGGCGAAAGCTGAAGCTGGATCGGAAGGTGAATCCGCTAAAGCGGCGATTGCGTCCGGCTCGTTCAGGGTTGAACCCTGACCCCTGACCCCTGACCCCTGATCCCTGATCCCTGACGCCCGCCTCTCAACTCCGCCCAGGAAGCGGGCAACTTCTTCAAGCGGGCGCTGGGTCGCGGAGAGTCCGATGCGCTGCAGAGGCTTCTTCACAAGCGCTTCAAGACGTTCAAGCGAGAGGGCCAGATGGGCGCCGCGCTTGGTCGGCACCAGGGCGTGTATTTCATCAAGGATGACCGTGTCGACCGTCCGCAACGCATCGGCGGCCTGGGAGGTCAGCAGCAGGTAGAGCGACTCGGGGGTGGTGATGAGGATGTCGGCAGGATGGCGGGCAAATCGGGCGCGTTCGCGCTGCGGCGTGTCGCCGGTGCGAACGCTGATGGTGGGCTCGTGAAAGGAAACACTCATGCGTTTGGCCATGTTGGCGATGCCGACCAGGGGAGAACGCAGGTTGCGCTCGACGTCGACGGCCAGGGCCTTGAGGGGCGAGATGTAGAGGATGCGGCAACCGGCACGCTTGCCTGCCGCCGGTGGACGGAGCATCAGGCGGTCAAGGCACCACAGGAAGGCTGTGAGGGTCTTGCCGGTGCCGGTGGGAGCCAGAATGAGCGAACTTTCTCCGCGGGCGATGACCGGCCAGCCCAGCCGCTGCGGGGCGGTAGGGGCGTCAAAGACCGCTTTAAACCAGGCCGCCGTGACCGGGTGAAAACACGCGAAGGCATCGGCAGCCGGATCGGGATGGGGAGGTCGCGGGGACATGCTCTCCATGAGAATAGCGCGTTGGGCGGCGAAGAGGAAGCGAAGAGATAGGAAATTGAGCGCACGGACATGGGAACCCGGGTGATCAAGTATGGCTTGACATGGCGAGCACGAGCAGCAAATAACTGCAAGGCTTTTGGAAGCGGGCGAGCCGGCTCCCGCATCCGATAGTCGACAGGGGAGCGCTGAATCGAGCGCGGCCGGACGGGCTGCAGGAATTTCCTTGCCGGAGACCTATGCGCGAGCACCTCGCTACGCTGCTTGATGATTTCCATCGCTACGGCGGCGATATCGCAGTGGTGCGGTACCAGGGCAACCGGCGGCGGGTAACAACCTACGCTGAGCTGGCGCGGCTGGCGCGCCGGTTTGGCGCCTATCTCGAGAGGAGCGGAATCGGGCCGGGCGACCGGGTGCTCCTATGGGGTGAAAATTGCGCGGAGTGGATCGCCGCCTTTCACGGGTGCATTCTGCGCGGGGTGCTTGCGGTTCCCCTGGACGCGAATGGAACCGCCGAGTTTGCCAATCGCGTGGCAGCGGACGTGAAACCCAGGCTGGCGGTGGGAGATGCCCAGTTGCTGGAGCTGCTAGGCTCGAAGACCTCGACGATTAAAGCGACAAAAGCCGGGAAAAATGGAGCGGCCGGGAAGCATGAGCCGGCCTTTCCCCGGCTGGCGTTTGAGCAGTGGCTCACGGAATTGCCGGAAGAGGAGGCCCGCCCAACGCCTGGGCTGACGGCCGATACTCCGCTCCAGATTCTTTTCACATCGGGAACCACCGGCGACCCCAAAGGCATCGTGCTTACGCACGGGAATGTGCTGGCCAGCGTGGGTCCCATCGAGGACGGAGCGCGGCCCTACTTGCGCTGGGAGCGACTGGTCCGTCCGCTGCGCATCTTGCACACACTGCCTCTGAGCCATGTCTTCGGGCAGACCATGGGGCTGTGGGTGCCGCCCATCTTCAGGGCGGAGCTGCACTTTGAGAGCCGGCTGGCGGCGCCGCGGCTGATTGAAGAAATCAGGCGAGAGCGGATCAGCGTCCTGGCGACGGTGCCTCGGGTGCTGGCGCTCCTGAAAGCCCATTTGGAATTGGACGATGCCGGACTGCCCGCGCGCGCGGAGCAGTCGATGGGCAAGCTCGGCCCGCTGAAGAGATGGTGGCGCTTCCGCGGGGTGCACAGAGCATTCGGCGCGAAGTTCTGGGCCTTCGTCTCGGGAGGCGGAGCGCTGGCAGGACCGCTCGAGCAGTTCTGGAACGCGCTGGGGTTTGTGCTGGTCCAGGGCTATGGAATGACGGAGTCGACAGCGCTGATTACTCTGAATCACCCCTTCCACGTGGCCAGGGGGACGATCGGCAAGCCGCTGGCAGGGCGCGAGGTGAGGCTGGGTCCGGACGGCGAGGTCCTGGTGCGGGGCGCGATGATCTCGGGCGCCACCTGGCAGGGCGGCGAACTGAAAAAGCGCGGCGAAGAGTGGCTGGCCACCGGCGACCTGGCGGAAAGACAAGCGTCGGGCGAGCTCAGGTTCCTGGGCCGGAAGAGCGAAGTGATTGTGACTGCCGCGGGGGTCAACCTGCACCCCGAGGACATGGAAGCCGCCGTCGAAGATCAGCCCGGAGTAGCGGCCTGCGCTGTGGTGAGGGTGGAGACCGCGGCGGGACCGGAACCGTGCGCGGTGGTGGCCGTGCGCGGTGCCGGCGAGCAGGCCGCGATAGCGATCGAGGCGGCCAACGCCCGCCTGACGGAATCTCAAAAGATACGGCGCTGGGTCCTGTGGCCGGAACCGGACCTGCCGCGGACATCGACCGGAAAGGTAAGGCGAAAAGCCGTGTCGGGATGGCTCGCGACCGTCCAGGAGGCGACGCACAAGAATGGCGGGGCGAACGGCAACGGACACCTCGCGGCCCCGCGGGACTGGCTGCTCGCGCTCATCGAGCAGATTACAGCTGATACACCCGCGGAGGTTGGAGACGAGTCGCGCCTGACCGAGGATCTGCACCTGGACAGTCTGGGACGCGTGCAACTGGCGGCGGAGATTGAGGAGCGGCTGGGAGTCGTTTCCGCCGGCGGTCTGCTGGAAGAGGTGCGGACGCTGGGAGACTTGCGGCGGCTGGTGGCTGGGGACGACGCCGGCGAGCAGGAGGCTCAGGCGCCGGTGGCCGTTTCGGCGAATGGACATTTTGTTGCGGCAACCAATGGGTCGAAAACCGGTTCGTTCAGTCCGTTTTCGACAATCTCTCTCGGGAACGGTTCAGAAGAACGCGGAGCGGCCGCAAAGAATGGGGCCTCGATCGACTCGCCTGAGGACCGTAGCATTCGTCGGGCAAAGGTCTGGCCTTCGGAAGCGATCGCCGCAATTCAGAATGAGACGCGAAAAGCGGCTGCACAGGCAGAGGCACGGCGAAACAGATTTGTCTACCCCATGTGGCCATGGTGGAAGCCGGTGGAGTGGGTGCGGATCGCCTTTATCGAAATGACGATGAGGCCGCTGGTATGGCTTTTGGCGGATCCGAAAGTGACTTTGCCCGCGACGCCGTTGCCGCCTGGGCCGATGCTGATCGTAGCCAACCACGTCACCAGCTACGACGGGCCGCTGGTGCAATATGCCCTGGAGGGACGGGTGCGCAGACACCTTGCCGTGGCCATGCTGGGCGAGATGCTCGAGGAGTACCGGCACTGGCGCAATCCGGAGCGGAAGACGGGCAGGAACGAGTTCTTTCTCTTCGGACCGGCGGCTTACTGGCTGATCACGGCGCTGTTCAATGTGTTTCCGCTGCCGCGGCTCAGGGATTTTCAGGCCAGCTTCGCGCATGCGGGCAGGGCGATGGACCGGGGATACAACGTGATGGTGTTTCCCGAGGGAACGCGGTCGGCGGAGGGAAAATTAGCGCCCTTCCGGCCGGGGATCGGGCTGCTGGTCAAGGAAAGCAATGTGCCCGTGCTGCCGGTTGGCATACGCGGTCTCGGCGAGTTGAAGACCGGCCAGAGGGGATGGTTCCGGTCAGGAACAATCGAAGTGAGCGTCGGCGAGGCGATCTCCTTCAAGCCGGAGGAGGCGGAGGCGGCCATTACAGAGCGGCTGCAGCGGGAGGTGGGAAGGCTCGTGGAGGGCTAGCTTTCAACCTCCAGCTTCCATCTCTCTTTGATTCCCGCAAGAGAAAGGTCACTGCACCGTCCCTTCGGGACTCCGGTGTTCACTCGTGGGGTTCGCTTTCCCCACGCTTCCACCCCAGGACGCAAAGACCGCTTCTGGCGGACCCAGGCGAAGCGCGCGGTTGGAGTTTGCCCGCACTTTTCTGGCTCATCTCGATCATGGTCACTTTCGATGTCGTTTGGCCGCGGCCGGGCAGACAGTGGACGGGATTGTGGTTGCCGGCGCATTCGGCCCCTTAACCTGCATCTCTACCGCCTGCAGCCTTTTTCCATGAGTGCGGGCTGGCTCGCCCGGTCGCTCGCCATTGCGTACCATGACCGTCCGGGCGCGCATAATGAAAGTGGGAGACGCTCATGTCCGCTTCCTTGTGCCCCCCTGCGCCCTCATCTCAATCTCCGGGTTGCCCGCGGTCCGTACGCCCCCTGAACCGCCTGCCCCCACCCCACTTCCCATACTGGGCCAGTATGGCAAATACTGGGCCAGTATGCCAGTATGACTCCGCGCAAGTCGCATTGAATCAGATGATTACGCTCGTAGGCCGGTTTCCCTGCGGTAAGCAAAACCCATCGATTTTCGTCCATTTGGGCCATTTTCGGCCCCTTCCGGTCGATTTTCGAAGCGAGAGAGCATCGGATCAGCCCAATTCGAGGGGCCTTTTGCGGCACCCGGCCCTCATTGACGGTAGCGGCCGTGAGAAATGCAGACTAACTTAATCGTCTCCCACGGTTGAATCTTCCCCGCCATCGGCTTGCCTGGGTCCTCGCCATTGCGTACGATTACCGTCCGGGCGCGCACAATGGGAGCATGAGCGCTACGTTTCCATCTCCGCCTGAAGGCAATTTCTCCTCACCCCCCCACCCCCCCCATTCCCAAAAACCGGGGATCGGGGACCCGATAATTTTTCAACTCCAATAAAATCAATACGATACAGAAGCATCCCAGTTACCGAATAGTAAACTCCAACTCATTTTTTCTCTCATTTTTGGCCCCTTCGTGTCGATTTTTGACGCAAAAACAGCGCCAAATAGGGCAAATCCAGCCCAATTTTTGGCGGCAGCGATGTCAGTCTGCGATGGAAGAAAAAAGTGTCCCGCTCGGGGGCAAGCCAAGCGGCCGACGGTCAGCTCAGCCAGCCCTTTATCGCCGCGAGTTCACTGCCTTTACGGATTCGAGATCTTGGGCGGGTTGGGCGATGGGAAGCGGCTGAAGGCTTTGGATTTGCGCGGGGCCGGGGCCTTGGGCTTGGCGTCGATGACTTCCTGGACCGCGGCTTCCTGGTCCTTGGTGATGTGGAAGCGAACGCCTTCCAGGCTCTGCTCGCCCATCACGTGCAGGCGCATGAAATTCGTCGATCCTGATTTGGTGCGCGTGCCGGCCACGATGGCGATCACTTCCTTGGCCCGGACATAGCCGTTCTGCAGCAGCAGGCTCTCGGCACAATCGACCAGGGCCTCGGTGGTATTCACCTTTGGACAGCGGATGGGCGTGGTGCCCCACAGCAGGTTAAGCCGGTTGACGGTGACCTCCAGAGGGCTGAGGGCGAAGATAGGCGCGCTGGGGTGGTACTTGGAGAGCTGGCGGGCGGTGACGCCGGACTCGGTGAAGAGAGCAATGCCGCGCAAGTCGAGGTCGTCGGCGGCGTGGGCGGTGGCTTCGCAGATGGTTTCAGCGATGGACAGGCGGCTGTGCCGCTCGCGGGGCTCATCCGGGCTGCCGAACTTGATGTGAAGCTCGGCCTCGGAGACGATGCGCGCCATCATGGCGACGACTTCCACAGGGTATTTGCCAACCGCCGACTCGCCGGAGAGCATCACCGCATCGGTGCCGTCGTAGACAGCATTCGCAACGTCGGAAACCTCGGCGCGGGTGGGCCGGGGGTTCTCGATCATGGACTCGAGCATCTGCGTGGCAGTGATCACCGGCTTGGAAAATTCGGCGGCGCGGCGGATGATGTGCTTCTGAATGGCCGGAACTTTTTCCGGGGGAACTTCGACGCCGAGATCGCCGCGTGCCACCATGATGCCGTCGGAGACGGTGAGGATATCGTCGAGGTGCTCGATGGCCTGCGGCTTTTCGAGCTTGGCGATGATCCAGGTTTCGAAGCCGAGAGCGCCCACGCGGTGGCGCACCATGCGCACGTCTTCGGCGGTGCGGACAAATGAAACGGCGACCGCGTCGACCGCATTTTTCAAAGCGAACTCAAGATCCTGGGCGTCTTTTTCGGTCAGCGACGGGGTGCGCACCAGAACGCCCGGCAGGTTGATGCCCTTGCTCTCGCCCAGCATGCCGCCATTGACAATATCGCAGACCACATCGGAGTCAACCACCTGGTGGACGCGCAGCTCGATGAGCCCGTCGGACAGGAGGATCCGGGATCCCTGCTCCACATTTTCAGCCAGCGTCTTGAAGGTGGTTCCAACCATCGAAGCGGTGCCGGCAATGTCGCGCGGGGTGATGACCAGCCGATGGCCGGCCTTGAGCAAGACCGACTGGTGGTCTTTGAGGAGCGTGGTGCGGATCTTGGGGCCCTGCAGATCGGCGAGAATGCAGAGCGGCTTTCGTTCTTCGCGGCTGACCTTGCGAATCAGCTTCATCACATTCAGTTTTCTCTCGTAGGTGCCGTGGGAGAAATTGAGCCGGATGACGTCCACGCCGGCGTGAACCATGTCGCGGATCACACCCTCGGTGTTCGAGGCGGGCCCTAAAGTGGCAACGATTTTGGCACGCCGTTGAGACGGTGATCCAGCTGAGTTCAAGTCGAGAAACGACATTGGCATTGACTCCGGGAGAGATTGGTTTCGCGCGGAAAAACGAATGCGGACGGTGAAAAAGAGACTGCACCGGGAATGCCGCTGGAAACATTGTAAATCGGAGCGAGTGAAATCGTTTGAACGCGGAGTTTATTGCGGAATTGAGTCAAGAGCGGATTCGGTCTTGGCAACAGCGCGGCTGCTCCGGTCCCAATAGAGGACCCCGTTCAGCTCCGCGCCCATCAGAACGCTGAATGCGGTGATATAGAGCCAGACAAGGGTCGCGATGCCGGCGCCGAACGATCCATAGAAGCGGGAATAGTCTGCGATGCGGGTGACGTACCAGCCAAAAGCCAGGGTCGCGGGGAACCAGATCAGCGTTCCCGCGAAGGCGCCGGGGAGGACCCAGAGCCAGTGCTCGGTCCGCCGGGTGCCGAAATGGTAGAGGGCGCTGAGAACGGAGAGGACGGTAAGCAGAGCGATGGACCAGCGAGCCACGCGCCAGAAGACGAGAACAATGTGCCGCAGTTCGTGAACCGAGTTGTCGATCATCCACAGCTCGATCTGGCGGCCGAAGACGATGACCAGAGTGGCTACCGAGAGGGGGAACATCCCGATGGGCAGCAGCATCAGCGCACGGCCGCGCCGGCTCCAGAAGCCCCATGACTCGGCCGGCAGATGGTAAGCGCGGCGAAATCCCTCCATGAGCGAGAGCATGACGCCGAGGCCGGCAAAGATGCTGAGACCGCTGGCGGAGAAAAGCAGCTGGCCGGAGTAGACGCGGCGGCTGAGCGAGTAGGACTGCAGCAGGTCGAGTGTGTCGACGGGAAGGAACTGCTCGAAGACGGCGCGCAGCTCTCCCAGCATGGTGGGTCCTTCCTGGACCTGGGCGACCAGGGTGGTGAGCACCAGGAGGGCGGGAAAAAGCATGAGCATGCCGGAGTAGGCAGCCGCCTTCGAGGTGTTGATCACGTCGTGGACCAGGGCCCGCAGAACCGCTTCTCGTAATTTGGCGAAGAAAGTGGACATGCGCCTCACTCCGCAAGAGTAGAGCATCGCGCCCGGCCGCGCGGCAAGTGTCTCGTCGGTTGGACTGGCGTTGAAAGAATTAAGCCTATCCGGGACAGGCGTTTGTGGGGAGGTCGAGGAGCTGAGCTGGGGATCGCACATCCGCTCGGGCAGTTGCCAGCCACTTTGCCGGTCCGTTCACTCCGACTCGATCTCCACGGTTTCGCGCATGCCCGAACAACGAATGCGCTGGCCTCTCGTGCATTTTGAGGATACTCCGCTCTTGAGTGGGTCGGGAGAGGGTGAGGCTTTCCGGTCCAATCCCCAAACGCGAGGGATCGGGGCACCCTCATCGCGGGAAGATTCACGATCTTGAGACCAAGCAAGAGGCCCGCAACCTGAAGGGCTGCGGGCCTCTTTATGTTGGCTGGGTGGCAGTCTAGCGAGATGATGTGGGCGATTGCGGGTTACTTGCCGCGGCATTCACACGGATGAGCTTCTGCTTCTTGTAGTCGGCCATGATGTCGGCGAGGAAGATGCCGAATGCCTCGCTGCGCCGCTGTTCGAGGATCTGGTCGCGAGTCTGGTCGAAGTTTTTCTGGATCTCGTCGGCGCTGGGCTCCTGTTTGTCCACGATCCTGGCCACGACGCCGTTACGTTCCGCGCTGATGGGGCCGCTGATGGCGCCTACGCTGAGGTTGAAGAGCTGGGGCGCGACCTGGTTAAGCTGGCCCACATCGGGCACCTGGCCGGTCTCGCCCACCAGGTCGCTGGTCTTGAACGATGCGCCCACTTCCTTGGCCGCCTTGGCAAGGTCGTTCTCACTCTTCGCCTTGCTAACCAGTTCGCTGGTCTTCTGGCTGACGAGCGCCGGCAGTTGCTCGTTGCGGTAGTCGTCGAGGACGTGGGACTTCCAGTCAGCGAAGGCCGGAGCGTGCGCGGCCACCGTGCCGGTGACCTGGAAGACTGCGTAGCCTTCGCCGGTGGGCGCATATTGCGCCGGGTCGCCCTGCTTCGAGTCGAATGCCTTGGCAAGAATCCCCGAACTGTTGGGCAGTGATGGAATGACGCCCGATTTCTCGACGGGCGGGGTGGTCACGACTTCCAGATGATGGGCCGCGGCGGTCTTTTCAAGACCATTTTTGATGGCCTCGGAGGTCAAATTGCGCGCGTAGTTTTCCTGGGCCTGCGACGATGCTTCGCGGACCAGCGTGGCGGTTATGGTAGGCGCCACCTCGCTGAGCGACTGTGCGTGCGCGGTCTGGCGCTCTTCCACCTGTACCACGTGATAGCCGAACTGGCTCTTCACAATCTCAATGTCGCCGATTTTCTGGTTGAAGATGGCCTTGTCAAACTCGGGCACCATGCGGCCGGGCTGCGCAAAGCCCAGTTCGCCGCCTGAATCCTTGCTGCCGGGGTCGTCAGAGTACTTCTTGGCCAGCGCGTTCCAGTCTCCACCGGCCTTGAGCTGCTTGAGAACATCTTCGGCCTTGGCTTTGGCGGCGGCATCGGTCTTGGCGTCCGCACCGGCTGCAAGCTGGATGAGAATGTGGCGCGACTTGGCCTGTTGAGGAACCGAATACTCCGACTGGTGAGCGGTGTAGTACTGCTGAATCTGCTGCTGTGTCGGCTGCGGAACGCCGCCCGGAACGTCGTTCGGGGTGAAGGCGAAGTAGGTGATCCTGCGCTCTTCAGGAACGGCGCTTGCATAGCGAACTGCGTTCTTCTTGAAAAACGCCTCGAGATCGCTGTCGGAGGGATTGATGGTCTTGCTCACGTCCTCCGAGGAGATGACGGCATATTCGAACTTGATCTTGATGTTCTGCTTGCGGTAAGTCTCGCGCACTTCCTGGTCGCTCACTGAAACCGGGGCCGTGATCATGGCCTGCAGGCGGCGGATCGCGATGTCGGTCCTGATGTTTTCTTCAAAGTCGGCGACCGACATATTGAGCCGCGTGGCGATCAGGTTGGTATAAGCGTCGGTGCCGATAAATTTGCCGTCCGGAAAGATGACACGGCCGGTGGGACCGGTTTGCAGGTATTTGCGCACATCGTCACTGGTGGCGTGGATGCCGAGCTTTCCGGCCACTTCAAGCAATACCACCTGCTGGACCAACTGCTGGCCGACCTGGCTCTCGAAGAACTTCACGATCATCGGGTTGTCGGCGTACTGGGGACTCCGCTGCATCAACTGTTGACGGGTGAGCTGCTCGACCTTGGCCTGGCTGACGGGCACGCCGGTGGAGAGGAAGCGGCTATACCAGTGGGGATACACCACGGCATACGTGTCCGTGGATACCGAGCCCGCGCCTGTAAGTCCGGGAATGAGGTAGACGACCATTGAAATGGAGGCCGCCCCGATGATGACGACCAGCAGCGCCTTGGTAATGCGGTTATCTGTTTGCAGGAAACGGATCATGGATGGACTTGAACCTTCAACTCTCTACGCGCCCGTCAGGGCCGCTTTCGGGAAACTCAGTGTGAGCCGCCGAAGGCACCGTCTGACCGCGCAATTCTCTCTCGATGCGACTCTGCAATTATAGACGAGGAGCGTGGGTTGGCTCGGCAAAGGTCGAACCGGGAGGACGGACAGGTGGCGGACCGGAGAGCGGGCCGCCCTGCCTCGAATCGTCGTCTGCTCCGATTCTGAACCGGCGCGGAAAACAGCGCCGCTCAAACTCTCGCAATTTATTTGCTGCAGAACCACAGGCCACCCTCATTGTTCATTGCTTTTTCAACCTGCTGTCATGGGGCTTTAACACTCGGGACGGCCTAATTGCATCGCACGTCCATTTCCCCAACGAGGAACCAAGCAATGAAAATATCTGCCCGCTGCCTGCCGTTGCTTTTGATCTTTTTGTCCCTCTTTGCAACTTTGCAAGCACAGGACCCCCATTCCAGACACCGCGTCAAGCACGTTTTGCTGATCAGCGTCGATGGCATGCACGCTCTCGACCTTACGAACTATGTCAGCAGCCACCCGCAATCGACGCTCGCACAACTCAGTGCGCATGGCGTCACATTCGACAACGCTGCCACCTCGCAGCCGTCCGACTCCTTTCCCGGACTCTCCGCTCTGGTTACCGGCGGATCGCCGACGACTGCCGGGTTCTGGTACGACGTCACTTATAACCGCAAGCTCTCTCCGCCGGCTCTCACCACGCCGTACATCTCCTACGTGGGCGCCCCCGGCGGTCCGTGCCCAGGGCAAATCGGCACCATCACGGAGTTCGACGAATCGATCGACAAGGATCTGACCAAGCTGTATGGATCGATCGATCCGAATTTTCTGCCCCGCGATCCCAGTCGCGGTTGTGCGCCCGTCTACCCGCACGAATATCTCCGCGTGAACACCATCTTTGAGGTGGTGAAGGCCCACGGAGGCTACACGGCCTGGACCGACAAGCATCCCGCGTATGAATGGACCAAAGGTCCGAGCGGCCAGGGTGTTGATGACTTCTTCGGCCCTGAAATCAACTCGATTCCTGTTGCGTTGCCATTTCCCGGCTGCTCACCGGTGCCCGCGCCCGACACGACTCCCGACGACGGCTGGACAACCGATCTGAAAGTCATCCAGTGTTACGATCAGACCCACGTCCAGGCAGTGCTCAATGAGATCAATGGGTATACACACGATGGATCCCAGCGCGCGCCCATCCCAACGTTGTTTGGCACCAACTTTCAGTCGGTCAGCGTAGGCGAGAAACTGGCGGGCAATGGCTATCTGGATGTCCTCGGAACCCCTTCGGCAGGACTACTCAGCGAGTTGGACTTCGTGGATAACTCCCTTGGGAGGATGGTCAGAGCGCTTAAAGAGGCCGACATTTATGACGAAACGCTCATCATCATCGGAGCAAAGCACGGTCAGTCGCCCATCGATCAGAGCAAGAAGGTTGCTATCGGCGGCGGCCAGCCCGCAACTCTAATCAATACGATCGCTTCCGGCGAGGCCTTTGACATCTCCGACGACGGCTCGCTCATCTGGCTGAACGACTCTTCGCAAGCCGCAGAGATCGCTGAACAGCTCAGCACACCAGCCAACCAGGCCACTCTTGGGATCCAGGAAATTTTCGCAGGCCCGGCGCTCAAGGAAAAATTCAACAGCCCGCTCACTGATGCGCGCACACCCGACATCGTCCTCAAGGTCAACACCGGCGTCATCTTCACGGGCGGCTCAAAGATCGCCGAGCACGGCGGCCTCAACGAAGATGATACCCATGTGGCGCTGCTCTTTTCCATGCCGGACTTCGCCCCCAGGCATGTGAAAACCTACGTTCTCAACCAGCAGGTCGCGCCCACTGTCCTGCGAGCTTTGGGCCTCGACCCCGACGAACTAAAGGCAGTGCAGATCGAGGGGATCACGCCGCTTCCGTTCCTTTTCTAAGTGCCGCACCCCGGCGCGGGAATTCGACCTCAGCGGGGAGCGTTCCACTGCAGTGAAACGCTCTCCGCCGAACCCCTGACTGTGGGGATGTCCTGATAACAACGTGTAAACCCTGTCCCGGAAGTTGACACATGAAACGCTCGATCGATGGGACGCAGTTTCATCTCCCCGGTCGACGAAGCCGGTGGAGGAGAAAGGGTAAGACTTATCAACGACCTGGCCTGCGCTCCATTGCGCCCAAAAAGTGAACGGGCGCCCGAAGGCGCCCGAACTGTTTCGACTCTTACTTATCGCCAGTAGTAGGCGCCGCCGACCATGTAATAGGGACGGTAGTATAACGGAGGATAGCCGTAGGGATAAGGATACGGGCCGGCAGCGTATCCGTAGGGTCCGTAGCCGTATGGACGGCGATAGAGGGTCGGTCCGCCGAGGTAGAGGCCCTGAGCCAGCCGCGCTGCTTCCTGCTGGCTCACCGGAGCCACGGTGATTGGATCCTTCAGGTGGAAGGTGACCAGGGCTTCGGCCGGAATCCAGACGTTGGGCCCGGGAGAGGCTGCGGAAGCAGCGGTTCCGGCTACTGCGCCGGCGCCGGCGCCGATGGCTGCGCCTTCGCCGCGGCCCACCGCTCCACCAATAATCGCGCCCAGAAGCGCGCCGCCAAAGGCATCGCCCACGGTGCGCCCGGCTTTATTCGGGCCTTTCACCTTGAACATGTCGGAGTTGAGCGGGTAGTTCTGGCCGCCCAGGTCGAGCGAAGTCAGGGCGAGACCGAGTTCGGCGCTGCCGCCCAGGTCGCCGGGCTTCTTGCTTTCGGTCACCACACCATGCAGGGTAGCGCCGCGCGGAATGGCGAGCACTCCTCCCAGCGTGACGTCGCGAATCGCGGTGAACTGGAGGGGCGTTCCGGAGGTTGCCTTTTTGGTGTCAACCGGCTCGGCGGTGCGTACCTGCAACAAGGTTCCGGCGGGAAGGGTTACCGGGCCCGAGGCAAATTGATACGAAGGCGCCGGGCGGTACGGCCTGTTGGGGGGCGGCGGTGGATAGTTCGGATAAGGCGCCTGGGCCTGTCCTTGCGGTGGATACGGTTGCTGGGGCTGCTGCGGATACGGTTGCTGCGCCTGGGGCTGGCCCTGATCGGGATATGGCTGGCCCTGAGCGGGCGGCGGCGGGGCGATGCCCGGCTGGCTGCTGTTGTCGGCCATGGTTTGCGCGTCGGCATCCTGCGCCGGGGGCTGAGCATCCTGCGCGTCCTGCGGGTTGCCGATCTGCAGATGATTGTTCACCTTGGTGACGCCGTTCACATGGCTGGCGATGGATTCGGCCAGCTGTTTCGACGCGTCGCTCGACACTGTGCCCGACAGCGTCACCTGGCTCTGAATGGTTGCAGCGGTGATCAGATCGTTCTTGAGGGCCTGCGAGGCGTCCAGGGCCTGTACCACATCCATTTCGATCTGTCCGTCTGTCCTCCCGGCTGCGGGCGCCGTAGCGGCCCCATTACCGGAGGGCGCGACAGGGGCGTTATCCTGCGAAAACCCAGCCACAGTGAAAAGGACTGCCACCCCAGCCAATGCAATGGCCTGCGGGATCATTCTTCTTGCCGATAAACGCTTCATAGTGCATATTCTCCTCTGCCTCAATCAATTTGATTCCGACGGAGGCGCCAGGCTTCGAAAGCGGAATGGAATATTCCAAACGGGAGCTTCCTGCTCCACCTGTTAGACGCGGCCCGCCAGAAGCGGTCATGAGTGTGAACCCGGCGAGCGCAAAAAAGTTACGCGTCAAACCCGCGGGCGCACTGCGCACCGCTGCCGCAGCCAACCTTGCAAACCGGAGCAATGTTTTGAGCGAACGGCCCTTCTCACAGGCGACGACGGCGGGAACCGAAGTCGTACAGTGCGCCCAGGCTAAATCCCTGCGGATCGGGAGTTTTCCCAAAAAGTGGCTGCCAGATCTGGTATTCGTAATCGGCGCGCACCCAGAAGTGCGGCAAAGTCCGGAATTCAAGGCCCAAGCCGGGAGCATATTCCAGTTCAGTGCTGTGATTAAAAGTGCTGTTTTTCTTGTTGTTGAAATCGAAGCTTCCCAGGGAAATCAACCCCTTGCCATAGGGCCGCATGTTCTTGAAATGGTGCCAGGTGTAAATGAGTCCGCCGCCGAAGGTGTCCTGGCGAAAGTTGGATGTGACATCTCTGTTGCGATCGAAGCTGATGTCCCGTGCCTCCATCTCGATACCCAGGCCCTGCAGGAATTCCGGAAGTGTTCCCGGGTGCCAATCGGCCCAGATGGTGGCGCCGTACATGCGCGTCTTTCCCCAGTCCACGTTGAAATTTGAAGCGCCAGCCCCCACTGAAAAGGGCTGAGTGCTTTGATCGGCTGAAGGGACTGTCTGTGAAAAACCACGATGGAGTGACGCGAGCGACAATACTGCTAAACCGAACTGAAAGAAAAGCTTCGAACGCATTTAGCGTCTCCTGTCAGATTTGCCGGACACTTGCCGCGTGGTTTTTTTGCCACGAGACAATGTGTGCCTCTCAAGGTCGGACCACAGGGACAGTGTGGCAAGGCCGTGCGCTCTGCGCTGTCACCTTTTGAACGGCGAGGCTGAACAGACGCACAAAAGGCTAGGCCACGCCGCTCTTGGCCGCAGAAATTAAAGCAGATATTCACCCGCCTCGAATTCGAGGGCGGCAATGAGTTCTTTAAGAACTTGAACACGCTGGTTTGCTATGAGTTTCGCACTATTCAGACTTAATTTGCGAGGGAAGATTTCGACGGAACGCCTCAAAACGGGTAAAACTGACGAGAAAGTTGTATACCGGGTGTCGCGGCCGACCTTCACGAAGGCACGTAAAACTCCGATGGCGCCCAATTGCTCCAATATGTCGGCGTCGTGAAGCAGGACGGCTTCGATGAGCTTCGGATTGTCGTTCGGCTGGTGGGTGCGGATGGCCTCGGCCACGGCATCCAGCTTGCCCGAAGGAAAGCCCCAGCCGGCGAGCAGCTCGCGGGAGCGGGAGATGGTGTAGGGCACAGGATCCCAGCGGGCCAGTTCTTCCGGGTCTTTGGGCCGATGACCCGCGAAGACGCCCAGATCGTGCATCCAGGCCGCGGCGAAGACAACGTCGTCGTCGTATTCGAATCCTTCTCCCAGGCGGATGGCGAGGGCGTAAAGACGCGGCTGATGGCCAAATCTGTCAACGGGGATTGCCTCGGCGCGGATGTACGCAACCACGGACTCCCGCCAGGTCATTGCGATCTTTCGGGCCAGTTTGGAGTAATGCGGATCAGGTCAAGGCCACCCAGATCCTCGAGCACAAACTCCGGCGATGTTGCAGGAACGCCGACAATGGCGCGAGCCGGCAGGTCAACGGGTTCAAAGCCTGGTCCGGTGATGCGGCCTGTTCCTTCCGTCGCGAATAACCAGGCCAGCCCTCTCGGACCGGCGCCGCGCAGGCTTTCGCTGGTCCGGCTTCCGGCGACGGGGATCCGCTCCAATCGGAAGTACTCGACATCGATCAAGACGGTACGGTCGGCGAGCCGATTTGGCGCGATCTTGCCGGCGCGAGTCGTAAGCCGAGTGGCTTCAAGGGATTTGTCAATATGCAGTTCGCGAGGACGACCGTAGTCGAACATGCGATAGGTTAGGTCGCAGTTCTGCTGAGTTTCAAGCAGGATGGCGCCGGGCCAGATGGCGTGAACCGTGCCGGCGTCGACAAAGATCAGATCGCCCGCCTCCACCGGAACCTCGTTGAGGCTCTGTTCGAGCGTGCCGGCGTGAATCTCATCTTCCACCAGGGCCAGGGTCACGCCGGGCTTAAGGCCGAGGGCCAGCTTTGCGTGGGGCTCGGCGGCGAGCGCATACCAGCACTCGGTCTTGCCGCGCGGGTCTCCATATTTCTGGGCCATCTTGTCGTCGGGATGGACCTGGACGCTGAGCTTTTCCTTGGCGAAGAGCACTTTGACGAGCAGCGGCGAGGCAGTGGAGGGAGGTGTGGGGCCGAGAAGCGACTTGTGTTCATCGCGAAACATGGAATCCAGTCGCTTGCCGGCAAAGGGGCCCGTGGCGACCAATGAATCATCGCCGGTGAGCCAGACCTCTCCAATCGGGTCGCCTTCGGCCACCTTGTTGTACCAGGGGCGGAGGTCGTCGAATCCCCAAACCCTGGGGTCGTAGCGGGGTTCCATGCGAAAGGGTGGAAGTTCTGCCACGAAAAACTCCTCTGTTTGAGTTATTTCTCTTTTCTTCCTCACTTTAGCAGACGGGCAAATCGAGTGCGGCTTCACTGAAGCGGGGCGCTCGCAGGCGAAAATTTCGCCGGAGTTTTTCTTCCGTGCTAATCTCATCGCATCATGCACCGCACTATTTTCCTGTATCTGGCAGCTATTTCTGTCTTCGCGGCGGTGCGTCCCGCCGTTTCGCAGAAGCTTCTGCCCAAGTCAATCAAGTTCCAGGGTGATCCTGAGTACAGCGAGACGGAGTTGCTTGCGGCAGCCGGGCTAAAAAAAGGCGTTGTCCTTGGCTACACCGAGATGCAGGACTACTCCCAGCGGCTGCTGGCCACGGGAGCCTTTGCCACGGTGGCGTTCAAGTTTGATGGCCAGGACCTGAACTTCCTGCTCACCCCTTCCGTGGATCTGTTTCCCATCCGCCTGGAGAATCTTCCGCTCAATCCCGGTGCGGACCTCGATGCAAAACTGCACGACCAGATTTCGCTCTACCACGGCAAGGTTCCCAATGAGGGCAGACTGACGGACGATGTGCGCGCCGCGCTCGAAAAGATGCTGACGGACGAAGGCCTGCAAACGAGTGTCGCAGCCACTCCCTCGGCTGACCCTTTTACGCACAAGGTGGACGCGGTCAGCTATTCCATCACCGCGCCGCAAGTTATTGTCGGCGTGGCGCACCTCGACGGCGTGTCCGATGCCTTCCAGACGCGGGTTCGCGCAGTCCTCGCAGAAGCAGCCAAGAATCCGTACGGCACCATGGACTCCGCGAGCAGCCTGGAGCATGCCGTCGAGCAGTTTTACAGTGACCGCGGCTACGCCGCTGCCAAGGTCCAGACCACGCGTTCCGGGGATCCCACCACCACGCCAGAAACCATTGTGGTGCCTTTTGCCGTCCAGGTTGAGCAGGGTCGCGCTTATACGGTCGTATCCATCCAGTTGCCGCCCGGGGTCGCGATGACACAGGCGGACGTCGATAAGGTGCTGACTTCTCCATCGCCGCAACCACAGGGCGTCAAAGTGCGTTCCGTCTGGGCGCTGCTGGCGTCGCGCTATCATGCGAAGGGCTATCTCGATTGCAAGGTAACTCCCCACGCCTCTATCAACGATACGGACGCCACGGTCAGCTACACCGTTAACGTCGATCCAGGCGCCGTCTATTACCTCGCCTTCGTGAAGTTCGACAACGTTGGCGACCAGTTGCGTTCACTCCTCATTCATAATTGGGAGATGATGCCGGGCGATCCTTTCGATGAAAGCTATGCTGCCAATTTCATCGTCAAGGTGCAACAGCAGGATCCTGTTCTCAGTCGGTCCCTTTCCGGCGTCAAGGTAAAGTTCGATGTGACGGCCAACCCGAATACGCATGAAGTGAATGTCGTGATCCGATTGGAAAGATAGGGTCCGCGCGGCTATCCTCATTTCCATGCCGCACTCTGCGATCTTCGATAGTATGTTTCATCTGCCGCTTCCAATTGTCGAGAAGCTGCTACGTCCGGTGATTGTTTACCTTGTCCTGGTGGTGCTGCTGCGGGTGTTCGGCAAGCGGGAACTGGCGCAGCTCAATCCATTTGACCTGGTGGTGCTGCTGTCGCTCTCGAACACGGTTCAAAACGCGATCATCGGCGACGATAACTCGGTAACGGGCGGAGTGATTGGCGCGTTCGGACTGCTGGCCATCAACTGGCTGGTGGTGCGCGTGCTCTACCAATCTCCACGTCTGACAAGGGCAATGGAAGGACGGGCCACTGTGCTGATTCGCGATGGGCAGATCGACCTGAAGGCGTTGGAACGGGAGTCGTTGACCCGGGAGGAACTGCTTTCAGTGATTCACAAGCAGGGATTTGAAGGCTTCCACCAGGTCCACAAATGCGAACTGGAGCCGAACGGCACATTTTACGTGGAGGCTGTGGAGCCTTCGGCGGCCGATAAGGGACATGCAGAGCTGATCGCGCGGCTGGATGCGCTCAGCCGGGAGATTGCCGCGCTGCGTGCCGACGCTTCCGGTCTAAGCAATGTCTGAGTTTCGATGGGCGAGAAAATCGCGCTGGCCCCAGCCTTCACGGTTTGCTAATCTTTGCGCAGCATGAATAAATCGGCCGCGCTGATCGCCGCTTTCCTTCTCTGCGCTCTTCCCTCGTTTGCGCAAAAGAAGAACTCGACCCCTCCAAAGAAGGCTGCGGCGTCCGCAATCGTCTTTCAAGGTGCACCGCAATACTCGCAAGACGAGTTGCTCGCCGCAGCGGGCCTCACGCCGAATGCGCGCCTGAACTCCGCCGAGGTCAGGGCGCGCGCCAAACAGCTCAACGATACCGGCCTGTTCGCGCTGGTCAAGTTCACCAGCAACAGCAAAGGCCTCGTCTTCACGTTGACGCCCGCAGCCGAGCTCTTTCCCATCCACCTCGATAATCTCCCCCTCAAGGCCGGCAAGGACCTCGACTCGAGGCTCCACGAGCGCTTCCCACTCTATCACGGCCTGGTGCCCGCAACCGGCTCCATGCTCGATGGCGTCCGGCAGGAATTGGAAGAGATGCTCGCCGCCGAAGGCGTCAAGGCGACAGTGAAAGCGGCTCCAACCAGCGGCCTCGGCCCCAAAAAGATCACGGCCATGGATTTCACCATCGCTTCGCCGGCGGTGCGCATCGGCCAAATCCAGTTCTCCGGTGTTTCGCCCGCAATGCAAGCCAAGGCCGATGGCCTGGGGAGTGGCCAAACCGGAAATGCGTACGACACAGAGAACTCGGCAATCGGTTTGAAGCACGCCTTCGAAGACCTCTATCAGGACCAGGGCTTTGCCGCTGTCCAAGTCGAGGTGACTGAAGTCGACCCGCCCACCGTTTCGGACCAGGCCGTCGATGTTCCCTATAAGGTTGCGATCCGCGAGGGCGGCATCTACAAGCTCGGCACAATTGACTATCCGGCTGACGCGCTGGTTCCCCGCGCAGAGGTTCAGAAGGTCCTGTCCAAATATCCGGCCGGCTCGGGCAGGCCGCTCGACCTATATCTGCTCGCCGTCCGTGACGCTTATCATGCGCGGGGCTATCTGGACTGCTCCGTCTCGACGCGCCCCGCTTTCAACGAGGCCGCGCACATTGTGAACTACAGCGTCGTTATCGACGCCGGTCCGCCCTATCAGATGGGTGCGGTCGAGTTCGACGGCGCGCCCCAGGCCATCGTCTTGAAACTCAAAAACGTCTGGAAGCTTGCGCCCGGCGGCACGTTCGACGAGAGCTATGTCTCAGGGTTCGCGGCGCTGGCGCAGAAGAAAGACAAGGCGCTGGCTAAGTGGATGCAGACTGTGATTACCACCTACGACGTCAAGCCCGATGCGGCTAGGCATCAGGTGAACTGCGTTTTTCATTTTGCCAAGGCGGCGACGAGCGGGCATTAGAAAGCGCTACGTTGAGTTCATGACATCCCACATCTTAAAAGCGAGATGTGGGTCACCCGGTAGTTGCTGACGAGCTAAGATTTCGAGGATTCGGGCTTGCCTATTTCAGAGGGGGACAGGCTTTCGATTGTGGGTAGGCCGAATGCGCCGTCATTGTCGTAGGGATATATTTCCAGCTCGCTCAGCCGGCCATCGTCTTGAAATACCAGAACGCCGACGCTGATTCCAACGGCTGTTTGTCCTGAAAGATCGGCCACAACGCGATCCTTCCCGGCGACCGTTCGCGGAACGTCATCTGAAACTATGAGCGAGATTGACGGGCAACCGCATGTACATGAGCTTGCGGCACGTATTCCCTCAATTTGAGGTAAGTATGATTTCGCTTCTTCAGTGCCATGCCCTAAAGTCCAACGAAGCGGTTCATCTTCCGCCGGCGTCAGCGGTCTTAGGCTTTGTAGATAAATGAAGGTACCAACAGAGTAAGGAGGAGAGGATGCTCCTCGGCATTATTCTTCTGGAAGGTGAGAACTCTTGCTGAGTTGAGAGCGAAGTTTCGCGCGGTCTGGCCGTTGTTGGACGAGCGCGCCAAGCGTCTGATGGCCGCGAGTGAAGCCAGGTCCTTTGGCTACGGCGGCGTGAGTCTGGTGAGTCGGGCGTGTGGCTTGTCGCCGAAAGCCGTCGGCAAGGGGATCCGGGAAATCGAAGCGGAGACAGCATGGAAAGGTCGTATTCGACGTCCTGGGGCTGGCCGCAAGCCCTTACGCGTCTCGGATCCGCAACTGGTGGACAGGTTAGAAGCGATGGTCGATGAGACCACGCGGGGAGATCCTGAATCGCCGCTGTGCTGGACGTGCAAGAGTACGCGCACTCTAGCTGAGGCACTGAATCGGAGCAAGCATCCCATCAGCCACGCCAAGGTGGCGCAGCTTTTGCACGATCTGGACTTTAGTCTGCAAGGTAACCGCAAGACCGAGGAGGGTGGCGATCATCCGGATCGCGATGCGCAGTTCCGTCATATCAACAACGCCGCGAAGCGCTATTTGGCGGGCGGCTGGCCGGTGATCTCGGTCGATACCAAGAAAAAAGAGCTGATCGCTAATTACCACAATGCCGGCCAGCAATGGCG
>Ga0302319_10003866_pt1 | contig 31001 bp, 31 predicted proteins | sample Bog_T0_2_FD_203319 | JGI IMG/M metagenome (GOLD analysis project Ga0302319, IMG submission 203319) | Peat permafrost microbial communities from Stordalen Mire near Abisko, Sweden - Bog_T0_2 | ecosystem: Environmental > Terrestrial > Soil > Wetlands > Peat | place: Sweden: Abisko, Stordalen Mire... | reverse complement strand
GCGGTCCTCGTACAGCCCTTGGGCCTCGCCCCGATCATCGGCGCCGCGAGTCTGCCGATCTCGTGAACGCGGGCCACGAGTAGGTGCTGACAGGCGCACCCTCCTGACACAGAAACACCTGGCCCCCGTCACGCGATCAGCTCCACGTCGACCGACGGCTTGACCGTCCCGTCGGCAAGACAAGGCTGATTCGAGCGCCCGACCGGCTTGAATCCGAGCCTTGCCAGCACGCGTCCCGACGCCGGATTGTCGGCGTGATATCGCGACGTGAGCTTCGCGTAGCCTCGTTCCACCAGCCCCAAGCGAACGACGGCCTCGGCGGCTTCGGTCGCGAATCCCCGGCCCCAGTGGGGCCGCCCCACATAGTAACCGAGCTCCGCGCTGCGATTGTCGCCATGCGGGTTGAGGCCGATGACGCCGACGAGCTCGTTGGTCTGCCGCAGCACGATGGCCCAAGTCGGCTCGCTCGGAACGACGCGCTCCATGAAAAAGCGAAAGTCTTCGTGTGAATACGGATGAGGCATGCGCCCAAGTCTTCGCGCCACGTCCCAATCGCCCGCAATGGCGATGATTGCCGACGCATCGGCCTCAACGGGGCATCGCAAATGCAGCCGCCGGGTGAATAACTCACCGGGATCATACACCTTCACGGTTCTCGCCCGTCCCTTGCATCAGTTGGCCATGACGACGCGGCTGTCCTTGACGACGAGCTTCTCCAGAGCGGCCTGCATCGCGGCATTCGCCTGCTTCAGGCCGGCAATTTCTTCCTGTTGCTCGCGGAACTCGCTGCTGATCCGGGCGATTTCTGCGGCTTGCGCGTTCAACTGGGCGTCCTTCGCCTGCATCTGCTCGTGCAGCGCCTGTATCGCCGCCAGACTGATGCCGCCGAGGTCGGTCAGGTTGATATGGGTGTCGTCGGCGCCGTCGAGCCCGAATTCGGCATGAAAGTCCTGCGCCATCGGACCCACGTGGCGCTTAGTCAGGTCCGTCTTGAAGTTCCACGAGGTAATCGACAGCCGACTGACTCGCGCGAGAATATCCTCGGCGTCGACGGGACGAAAGTCCGTCTTGGCGTTCCTGTCGCTCGAGGTGCTGTAGCTGGTCGCGATGACCGGTCCGTCGAAACGGCCGGCATAGCCCCTGGCGCTGTAACCGTACACTCCGACACCGGACCCGGCATCCTCGCCGATGACTCCGAAAGTATTCGTGCTCTGTCCCCAAATACCAAAGCTGGTCCCGCTGCTGGCGTATATTCCGATGCCGTTGGAACTATAGGCGGTAATCCCGTGTCCGCCGGATTCGTTGTTCGCATAGAGCGCTTCGTTACCCGCAAACGTGCCGGCATAAACGCCGCTGCCGCTGCTGCTGTCGGCGTAGACCGCGTACCCGAGATCGGTACTCGCGTAGAGCGCATCATCATAGGTGCTGTAGGCTTCGACGCCATGGTAATTGGGACTCGAGCCCAGCATTCCCACACCCGCCGGCGAGTATCCATACACCCCGAAGTGATCCGGGCTGTACCCGTAAACACCCTGATAATTGCCATCCCCCTCGACGCCGACCCCGACGGCCGGCGAGACCAGGTTATACCCGTAGACGGCGGCGGCATCGCTGTGTGCGTTGGTGATGGTGCCGGTAATCGCCGAACCGCCACCCGGAGTCGAGGCAGAAACTGCGGAATGCGCGTTGGCCGCGTTGGTCAGCTGAAAGCTCGCCGCAAGGCCTTTCGTACCGGTGTTGATGCCCGTGACGCCGGTCCCGCCGCCGGAGGTCGTGCCGTAAAGAGCACTATCGAGGTTCTTGGCATTGGTCAGCGACGAACTGATGCCCTTGCCGGTACCGCTGTCGGTAACCGCGAGCGCGGTCGAGGCGCCGCCGTAGGCAATCGTGACCGGTGCGGCGATCGGCGTATTGGGGTTGAGATTCGGCGACTGGGACGGAGAGAAGGGATTTGCAGTGCCTGACCCCGTGGGTGCCGATGGCTCCGGACTCGCTTCGGTCTCGGGTAACACGGGCTCCGCGCGCCGTGGCGCTTCGGGCTGTTCAGATCGTGGAGAGTGCTTTCTCGGCACCGTGGTCTTCGTCCAGGGGTCGATAGGACGGGGTACGTCAGCGCCAGCGCCCCAGGTTGCGAGCATTCCGGCCACACTCAGTGCAATCGACATTCTGTTGATGTTTTTCATTGCGTGTCTCCTTCAAGAGTCCGTTGGTCAAGCGCACATTCGAGCGAGTTCATTCATATAGAGCGTGATTTGCTAGGAAAACCGGACATCCGCGGCGGCCCTCGACGAAATATTCCGCCCGCAGACACACCCCTTCACCATTAGTGCAGAACGAAAGGCCTTCGTTACACCGGATGTTCCAGATCCCGATCGGCAAGGCGCCGACCGGCGGCTACCGCCGCGTCATCCGCACGGCATAGAATCCGAGCGCGAGAATCGCAGCAAGCTTGAGGCCGACCGCGAGGACGACCGCGACCCATTTCCAGGTGTCCCGCGGCGCGCTCGGCGTGCTCACCGGGGCGCCACCGCGCCCTCGAACAAGCCCTCGCCCATGCGGATCCGATCGCCCCAAGCGAGATGCCGTCGCAGCTCCATCCCGGGCGCCGCAAATACGATGATCGTCGATCCATGCTCGAACCAACCCATTTCCTCTCCCTTGCAAAGCGCCGCGTCGCATCGCATCACGTGCGGCCCCCGATAGCGCAGGTGCAAGAGCACGTCGAGAAAATGCAGTCGCACGCTCGCCACGAGAATCGCCGCGACCGGCACGAGCGTGAGGAGACCGCCGGTGGGCAGTCGACAACGAATGATGGCCCGCTCATTCTTGCAGAACAGGCGCTCGACGCGCGCGAGGGCGATCGGATTCACGTTCCAAGTGTCGCCGGACACGTAGTCGACGCGTTCGACGCGGCAGTCGTAGGGTGCATGGAAGCGATGGTACATGGACGAGGTCAGACGCAGCGTCGCGAAGCGGCCGCCCTCGTAGTAACGCGCGAGTTCGGGGTCGCCGAGCAGATCGATGAGCGGATACGGAAATCCCTTGGCTTGGAGCACCATCCCGTCCGTGACCGTCCCGGATGCGCCGAGTATCCCGTCGGAAGGGCTCGTGACGCACGCGGTGTCGCCATCTACGGGACGGGCTCCTTCCTTGAGTTCGCGCGTGAAGCAGTCGTGCAGGCTCGTGAACCGCGTACGTTTCGCCTCGCTGAGATCGAGGTCGGTGAACAGCTTCCACACGGCGATGCCGAGTGCGCAGAACCAGGCGCTTTCGATGCGGCTCAGGCGGCCCATGAGCTGTGTGAGGAAGCGGCGCGGCAGGCGGTTGGTGAGCAGGAAATTGATGTCCTCCTGTTGAACGATCCGGGCAAGCAGCGTCAGGTCGTTCATCGTAGTGTCATTGGCCTGTAATAGGGTGGATGTCGAGGAGAACATCTTGAACCTGACGCCGCTCTATTACGTGATCGCCGCGCCGGCGGTGGTCTTCGCATTGAACAAGCTGCGCATTCGCCTGCAGCTCTCCGCCGCCAAACATCCCTCGCTCGCGGGACATTCGCGGATCGCGCGGCGCTTCGCGGCGCAGGTGCCGTACTACGAGTATGGCGCCGACGCCTTTTTTCGCGTCGACGGCGCGCCCGAGCCGATCGCGGACCGGCGCCGCGCAGCCTTCGCGGGCCTCGCCGCGCTGTTCCAGGAGCGCTACGCGAAGTCCGTCGCGATGACGGCCACGGTTCAGGACGGCATTTCCGATCTGCAATTCACGTCGCGCTACCGCGTGCCGTTCCAGTTCAGCCGGTACGTGCGCGAACACTTGAAAACCGGCGGCTTCGTCGCTTCGTCCGAAGGCGTGACGGTCACCGATCTGGACGGCAATCGGTTTTACGACCTCACCGGCAGCTATGGCGTCAACGTGTTCGGCTACGACTTCTACAAGGACTGCATCGCGCGCGGCAGCGAACGCGTTCGCGAACTCGGTCCGGTGCTCGGCGCCTATCATCCGGTCGTCGCCTACAACGTCCGGCGTCTGCTCGATATTTCCGGCCTCGACGAGGTCTCGTTCCACATGTCGGGCACCGAAGCCGTGATGCAGGCGGTGCGGCTTGCCCGCTACCACACGGGCGCCAAGAACCTCGTGCGCTTCTGCGGCGCCTACCACGGCTGGTGGGGCGACGTGCAGCCCGGCGTCGGTAATCCGCTCGCGGCCCGCGAGACCTACACGCTCAAGGACCTGGACGGGGCCAGCTTGCGGGTGTTGGAGACGCGCCGCGACATCGCCTGCGTGCTGGTCAATCCGCTGCAGGCGCTGCATCCGAATAGCGGCGCGCCCGGCGATTCGACGCTGCTCGGCAGTGGACGGCGGGCCTGCTTCGATCGCGCGGCCTACACCGCGTGGCTCGAGCAATTGCGCGACGTCTGTACGCGCCGCGGCATCGTCCTGATTTTCGACGAGGTCTTCGTCGGATTTCGGCTCGCTCTCGGCGGCGCCCAGGAATACTTCGGCGTGCGCGCCGATATGGTCACCTACGGCAAGACGATCGCCGGAGGCCTGCCGACCGGCGTGCTGTGCGGCAGGCGCGCGTTTATGAGGCGGTTTCGCGAGGATCGGCCTGCGGACATCTGCTTCGCGCGCGGCACGTTCAATGCCCATCCCTATGTGATGGGCTCGATGTACGAGTTCCTGCAACGTCTCGAGAGCGACCAGGTAAAGGCCCTCTACCGCGACCTCGATGCCGTGTGGGACGGGCGCGCCGCCCGGCTCAACGAGCGGCTCGAAGCCGCCGGCCTGCCGGTGCGCGTCGCGAATCTGTCCTCGATTTGGACCTTTCTTTACACGGAACCCGGCTGCTACAACTGGATGCTCCAGTACTACCTGCGCGGCGCAGGTCTGGCCTTGAGTTGGGTCGGCACCGGCCGGCTCATTTTCAGCCTCAACTATACCGAAGCCGATTTCGAGGCGGTCGCGGATCGCATCGTATCCGCCGCTCGGCAGATGCACGCCGACGCTTGGTGGCGGTCTGCGGCGCCTTTCACCGAACGGTCCATCAAGCGCCGCGTGCTCCGTGAAATGATTCAAGCCCGGTGGTCGCCGACCATGGGATCCATGAGCTCGCCGCGCAGCAGGTAAAACGGCGACTTCCAGTAGAGCATGACGTCGTTGAACGGGTCGGTGGCGATCTTGGTGAACCAGACCAGCCCCGTGCGCATATCTCTGAGAAAAAACAAATGTACCGTACGGAATATCAGGCTGCCGAGGCCGAGCAGCAGCCATATTTCACCGAGGTGACGCATGAACTCGGCGGTGCGGGTGTGCGCCGGGAAAAGCCCGAAGAACGTCGGTTCGAGCCACAACACCAGCGGCGCGAGCGCCCACAGGGCGTGCAGGATCACCTTGCGGCGCAGGTTGTAGCCGACTTTGATCTCCTCCTTGTACTCGTGCGTGGCCTGATTCACCTCGTCGTAGGCCTTGGGCTCGAAGAAGAAATGCCCCGACTGGCGGCTCACCATCGCAACGAGCCAGCCGATCAGCGCCGATAGGATCGGATCGGTGAACAGCATCGCGTAAGCGACGAGGAAGCTGATCGCGCTCACGAAGTGCAGGGATTGGTTGATGCGGCTGTGGTGATAAAAGCGGTGGTCATCCCAGCGTTGCGCACGGAGTTCGGCCAAGAAACTTTGCATGGTGGTTCCTCTCGAGAGTGCAGTCCTATGTCGACCCTGAAGCAGATATAGGATCGAGGTTGCAAGCGCATGACAGGCTTGCATTTTCGCGACACCCCTCCGTCCCCATCCGCGCCCGGGCCCCCTTGTAAGAAAACCTTGTCGCCGCGGTCACCAATTCGTCACCATCGGATGCGAAGGTCGGTGCGTTATGCGAATCATGATCGTGAGCGACGCGTGGCTGCCGCAAACCAACGGCGTGGTCCGCACGCTGTCCCAGACGGTCCTGTGCCTGCGTCGCTTCGGCCACGACGTGCGCATGATCACGCCGCAAGATTTTCCGAGCGTTCCCTGCCCGACCTATGCGGAGATCCGCCTGTCCGTGTTGCCGTATGCGCGCCTGCGCCGGAAGGTGCTCGAGTTCGCTCCACAGGCGCTGCACATCGCGACCGAGGGTCCCCTGGGACTCGCAGCACGCCGCTTCTGCCGCAACGAGGGCTTGCGTTTCACGACCTCCTACCACACGCAATTCCCGCAATACTTGCGCGCGCGCTATCCCGTTCCCCTCGCCGTTTCCTATCGTTTGCTGCGCTGGTTCCACGGCGCGGCCGTGCGCTGCATGGTCAGCACCGAGTCGGTGCGCGCCGATCTGCGGGCACGCGGATTCTCGAATCTCGCGAGCTGGCGCCGCGGCGTGGACACGGATCTGTTCGTACCCCGTGTCAAGGACGCGCTCGATCTGCCTCGGCCGATCGCGGCCTATGTCGGCCGGGTGTCGGTCGAGAAGAACATCGACGCGTTTCTGCGGATGCCGTGGCCGGGAGCCAAGGTCGTCATCGGCGATGGTCCGGAGCGGGCGCGCCTCGAGGCGGCCTACCCGGAGGCCCATTTTCTCGGCTTTCTCTTCGGCGAGGACCTCGCGATCCACCTGGCTTCGGCCGATGTGATGGTGTTCCCGAGCCGCACCGACACGTTCGGACTCGTGAATCTCGAAGCCATGGCCTGCGGCGTCCCGGTCGCCGCCTTCCCCGTGGCGGGACCGATCGACGTCATCGAGGACGGTATCACGGGAGCGCTCGACGAAGACTTGGGTCGGGCCGCGAGACGCGCACTCGACGTCGATCCCGCGGCCTGCCGGGCCCGTGCGCTGCGCTCGGGATGGGAAGTCTGCAGCCGCGACTTCGAGGCCAACCTCAGCCGAAGTTGATCTTCGCCTCGAGGTTCGAGCGGGAATCGGCGGTCGCCAGGGCTTCCTCGAGCTCGATCCGCCCTTCGCGCACGAGATTGTAGAGGGACATGTCGAAGCTCAGCATGCCGCGCTCGGTACCCGTGCGGATCGCCTCCTTGACCGCCGGCACGTCGCCCTTGCGGATCAGTTCCGACATGTAGGCGGTGTTGACCATGACTTCAGCGGCAGCGAGACGTTTGCCGGTCTTCGAGAACACGAGCCGCTGCGAGAGGATCGCGCGCACATACTGGGAGAGGTCCAGGAATATCTGCGCGTGCTGGTCGCGCGGAAACATATTGATGATGCGATCCAGCGTTTCCGCGCAGTTGTTTGCATGCAGGGTCGCGATGCACAAGTGCCCTGTTCCGGCGAGCGCCAGTGCCGCCTCCATGGTCTCGCGGTCGCGGATCTCGCCGACCAGAATCACGTCCGGCGCCGCGCGCACCGCACTGCGCAGCGCCCGGGCATAGGATTTCGTGTCGAGGCCTACCTCGCGCTGATTGACGATGGATTTCTTGTTGGTATGCAGGAATTCGATCGGATCCTCGATCGTCAGGATGTGGTCCGAGGAGTTCTCGTTGCGGAAATTGATCATCGCCGCGAGCGTCGTCGACTTTCCGGCGCCGGCGGCGCCGACCATGAGGATCAGGCCGCGCTTGGCCATCACGAGGTCCTTGAGCACCTCCGGCATGCCGAGATCCTCGAGTCGGGGCATTTCCGCCGTGATGTACCGGAGCACCATCGCGGGGTATCCGCGCTGATAGAAGACGTTCACCCGGAAGCGGCCGAGGCCCGACTCGGAGATCGCGAAGTCGATCTCCAATTCCTCGTTGAAGTGATCGATCTGGTCCTGGGTCATCAGGCCGAGGGCTGCCTGGCGCACCGTCTCCGGGGCGAGCACCTGCTTGTTGACGGGAAAGATCTTTCCCTCGATCTTGATCTTCACGGGTGCATTGCACGTGAAGAAGAGGTCCGAGGCCTTCTTCTCCACCATGAGCTGGAACAGCGGCTTCGTGTTCATCGTCTGCGCGGGCGCGGCCGACGACATGGGCTAGTACGCCTGGCCCGCTTCTTCCTCGACGATCTGCAGCGACGGGCCGCCGTCGTCGACCTGCTTGGTTTCCCGCTTGCTCTCCAATTTCACGCGCAGGCGCAGTTCGTTCTTCGAATCGGCGTTGCGCAAGGCGTCCTCGTAGGAGATCAAACGCGCCTCGTAGAGGTCGAACAGCGCCTGATCGAAGGTCTTCATGCCGAGGCGGTTCGATCTCCCCATGACGTCCTTGATCTTCGCGACCTCGCCCTTGAAGATCAGGTCCGATATCAGAGGCGATTGCAGCATGATTTCCATGGCGGCGACGCGGCCGCTGCCCGCTTCACGGGGCACCAGTCGCTGCGAGATGAGAGCCCGAATGTTCAGGCTCAGATCCATGAGGAGCTGTTCGCGGCGCTCCTCCGGGAAAAAATTGATGATGCGGTCGAGCGCCTGATTCGAGCTGTTCGCATGCAGGGTCGCGAGCACCAAATGCCCGGTTTCGGCGAACTGGATGCCGTATTCCATCGTCTCGCGATCCCGGATCTCCCCGATCAGGATCACGTCCGGCGCCTGGCGCAGCGTGTTCTTGAGCGCGAGGTGCCAGCTTTCGCAGTCGACGCCCACCTCGCGGTGGGTGACGACGCAACCCTTGTGCGGATGCACGTATTCGACCGGATCCTCGATGGTCACGATGTGCCCGCGCGTTTTCTCGTTGCGATATCCGAGCATCGCCGCGATCGAGGTGGACTTGCCCGAGCCCGTGCCGCCGACGAGAATCACGAACCCGCGCTTCGAGAGCACGACGTCCTTGAGGACGGGGGGCAGTTCGAGCTCCTCGATCGTGGGAATCTTCGCGTTGATGGTTCGCAGCACGGCACCGGTAAACCCCTGCTGGACGAAAGCGCTCACGCGAAAACGGCCGATTCCCGGCGGCGAGATCGCGAAGTTGCACTCCTTGGTCGAGTCGAATTCCTTGCTCTGGCGATCGTTCATGATCGCGCGCACGAGCCCGGCGCTCTGTTCCGGAGTCAGGGTCCGTTCGGATTGCGGTCGAATCTCGCCGTCGATCTTGATCGCCGGCGGAAAGCCCGCGGTAATGAACAAATCCGAGCCTTTCTTGTCGACCATGCGGCGCAGCAGATCCTGCATGAGCCGAATGGCTTGGTCGCGGTCCATATCAGATGCTGTCCTTGTTTTGCGCTTTGAAGCGCGCCTCTTCGCGGCTCACGATGCCCTTTTGCACCAAATCCTGCAGGCACTGATCGAGTGTCTGCATCCCCTGACCCTGGCCGGTCTGGATCGCCGAGTACATTTGCGCAATTTTTCCCTCGCGAATCAAGTTTCGTATCGCGGGCGTCCCGATCATGATCTCGTGGGCCGCAATGCGGCCGCCGCCGATCTTCTTCATGAGCGTCTGGGAGATCACCGCGCGCAGACTCTCGGAGAGCATGGCGCGCACCATCTCCTTCTCCGCGGCCGGGAACACGTCGACGATGCGATCGATCGTCTTCGCGGCCGAACTCGTGTGCAGGGTGCCGAACACCAGATGGCCCGTTTCAGCGGCCGTCAAGGCGAGGCGAATCGTCTCGAGATCGCGCATTTCGCCGACGAGGACCACGTCGGGGTCCTCGCGCAGCGCCGAGCGCAGCGCTTCGCTGAATCCCAGGGTGTCCCGGTGCACCTCGCGCTGATTCACGAGACAGCGCTTGCTCTCGTGCACGAATTCGATCGGATCCTCGATCGTGATGATGTGGTCGGGTCGATTGTCGTTGCAATGGTTGACCATCGCGGCGAGCGTCGTCGACTTGCCCGAGCCGGTCGGCCCAGTGACCAGCACCAGCCCCCGGGGGAGCATGCATAAGTCCCTGAAAGCCTTGGGCGCATTCAACTCGTCCAGCGACAGGATCACCGACGGGATATTGCGGAAAACCGCGCCGGCGCCGCGATTCTGATTGAATGCGTTGACGCGAAAGCGCGCGAGTTTGGGAATCTCGAAGGAAAAGTCCGTCTCGAAGAACTCCTCGAAGGCCTTGCGCTGCTTGTCATTCATGATGTCGTACACCATGCTGTGCACCTCCTTGTGCAGCAGCGCCGGCATGTTGATCCGCTTGATGTCGCCGTCGACGCGAATCATGGGCGACACGCCCGCCGAGAGGTGCAAGTCGGACGCATTGTTCTTCACCGCGAAGGCGAGAAGCTGAGCAATATCGACCGCCATCAACGGCTCCTGATTCGACTAGGGTGTCGTGATCCCAGTATATAAGAGGGCGTCATCCACCAATATGTTAATTGGTCCGCAAAATCTGGCCCGGGTTCTCGGTGATCTGCGCGCCCGCATCGATCGGGCGGCCAGCGCGGCCGGCCGGAATCCCGCCGAGGTCACGCTGATCGCCGTCAGCAAGACGCAGAGTGCCCAGTCAGTACGGGACGCCGCAACGGCGGGCGTCACGGATTTCGGCGAAAATTACGTTCAAGAAGCCCTGGCCAAGATCGACGCACTCGACGATGGGCGCCTTTGCTGGCATTTCATCGGCGGTGTCCAGTCGAACAAGACCCGAAAGCTCGCCGAGCGCTTCGCCTGGATCCATGGCATCGATGACCTCGCAATCGCCCGGCGCTTGTCGGATCAACGGCCGTTTCATGCGCCGCCCTTGAATCTCTGCATCCAGGTCGCCCTCGTCGACGAGCCCACGAAGCGCGGGGTCACTGCCGCCGAGGCGCTGGAACTCGCTCCGCGAGTCGCTGAATTGCCGCGCATCCGGCTGCGCGGCCTGATGTGCGTGCCCCCGCCCGGCGACGTCGTGGCGGTCCAGCGCGCGCGGTTCGCGGAGCTGCGCCGCTTGCGCGATGCGCTCAACGCGCGTGGTCTGGAACTCGACACGCTGTCGATGGGGATGAGCGCCGACTTCGAGGCGGCCGTTGCGGAAGGGGCGACGCTCGTGCGGATCGGCACCGCCCTTTTCGGACCTCGGGATTTGGGGCCACGGTAGGGCAATGGGGGAGATCAACGTGAAGAACCTTCGTAAACTCGCCTTCATCGGCGGCGGCAACATGGCCGTGGCCCTGATCGGCGGTCTCGTCAAGCGCGGGCTTTCCCCTACGCATATTTTGGTTTCCGACCCGAGCGAGGAACAACGCGAGCGACTGCGGCGTGAACATGGCGTCGGCACGACCGACGCGAACGGCGAGGCCGCGCGCGGTGCGGACGTCATCGTGCTGGCCGTCAAGCCGCAGCAGATGCGCGCGGCAGTGCTCGCCTTGGAGCTGGCAACGACCGCGTTGGACGCGACGCCGCTGTTCATCTCGGTCGCCGCCGGCATTCCGCATGCCGCGCTCGCGCGCTGGCTGCCGGCCGATGCGCCGATCGTGCGCGCCATGCCGAATCGTCCGGCGTTGTACGGCCATGGGGCCACGGGGCTGTTCGCGCCGGGCAGCGTGACCCATGCCGAACGCTCGCTCGCCGAGTCCATACTCGCGGCGGTCGGCACCGTCGTCTGGGTCGAGCAGGAAACGCAGATGGATACCGTAACGGCGTTGTCGGGCAGCGGGCCGGCGTATTTCTTCGCATTCATGGAGGCCTTGCAGGCGGCGGCCCAAGCACGCGGACTGCCCGAAGAGATTGCACGGCGCTTGACGCTCTCCACTGCGCTCGGCGCGGCGCGAATGGCGCTCGATTCGCCCGAATCGCTCGCGACGCTGCGCGAGCAAGTCACCTCGAAAGGCGGCACGACGGCGGCCGCGCTGACGGTGCTCGATGCAGCGAACCTTCGTGGTATCGTCGCGCAGGCCGTGGCCGCTGCCGACAGCCGTTCGGCCGAGCTCGCGGCGGAGTATGGGATTCCCTGAGGTATTGGATGGAAGCGATCAGGTTCGTCGTCGATACGCTGCTTTGGCTCTTGACCCTGGCGTTCGTCTTGCGGCTGCTGTTTCAGCTGGCACGCGTCGATTTTCGCGATCCGATGGCCGACGCGATCGTACGCATCACGAACTGGCTGATCCTGCCGCTGCGTCGGGTTCTCCCGCCGCTGCGCAAGATCGACACGGCAACCGCGGTTTCCGTGGCCATGATTGCAGCCCTGCATACCGGCGCGCTGCTCGCCCTCGGCGGTTTCGTCGCCTGGGACACGCTGGCGTTCGTGCGCGTCGTGGCCCTGCGTCTGCTCGACATGGTCCTCAAAATCTACCTCTTTGCGCTGTTCGTTTATGCGCTCACGAGCTTCATCGTGCCGGCGGGCTACGCGCCGCGCAGCCGCTTGCTGGCGCAATTCTGCGAGCCCGTCCTGAAGCCGGTGCGCAGGCTCATCCCGCCGATCGGACAGATCGATTTCTCGGTGCTGTGGCTCTCGATCGCGATCTCGGCGGCGTTGATCCTGCTGCGCTGAACAGCGTTCCGCAGCTTCGGCACCGCGCAGAAATGTCGTCCAGCCCGCTGTATCGAAACGCCAAATCCAAGCATCGCAGGCTGCTCGGACCCTGAAATTCCAGCCTCGCGCGCGTGCGGAAGCCGATACTTTTTTCGCATTTGCGCTAAACATCGGCTTTTTTCTATGTTATTTTCGGCGCCGAGTTGCACTTGTGGGCAATCGCAGGCCCACGTTCGGAAACACCAGTCAGGAGATTAAAAATGGCGAAAAAGAATGCAGCACCGACCAAGTCTGAAATTCTTGCTAGCATTTCGAAGGAAACAGAGCTCTCCAAGAAGCAAGTCGGAGCTGTTTTTGATTCATTGTCGGCCGTGATCAAGAAGAGTCTTCGCAGCCATGGTCTGTTCACTCTCCCGGGCCTCCTGAAGTTGAAGGTCGTGAAGAAGCCTGCAACGAAGGCTCGCGAAGGCATCAATCCCTTCAACGGCGAGAAGATGACGTTCAAGGCCAAGCCTGCGAGCAAGAAGGTGCGCATTGCCGCGCTCAAGACGCTCAAGGAATTCGTGAACTAATAATCGGTTTTCGCGACCGGAGCGGTTGAAGTCAATCGCTCCGGACCTCGCGAACCACGAGATCGCGCAGCTCGTCGAGGCGGCCGTGGAAGAAATGCCCGACACCGGGCAATACCGCCAGGCGCGGCGGCGGAACCACCCCGCGGGACCACTGCAGCACCGCTTGAGGATCGACGACCTCATCGGCATCCCCCTGGACGATGAACCACGGACAGCCGGGTGCCCGGAGTGTGCCGAAATCGAAACGTCCCACCGGTGGCGCCACCAATATGAGCCGCGCCGCGCCGCGTCGTTCGGCGAGGCGCGCGGCAATAAAGGCACCGAACGAGAAGCCGGCCGCGATGAGGCGGCGCCCGGGCCACTGCTCGGCCGCCCACAGATCGACCGCTTCCGCATCGAGGCTTTCGCCCCGCCCCTCGTCATGCGTACCGGCACTTGCGCCGACGCCGCGAAAGTTGAAGCGTACGCTCGGGATCCCGCAGTCGCGGAACGCGCGCGCCAGCGACGTGACGACCTTGTTTTGCATGGTGCCGCCGAACAGCGGGTGGGGGTGACAGACGATCGCGTAGAACTCGCTGTCGCCGCCGGGATCGTCGGTCGCCGTTTCGATCGGGCCTGCGGGCCCCTCGATGCTCCGCCGCGCCGCCGGTTGTGGCGCCGTCATGGCGTGGCGCAGAGGCTCATTTGATCGCGAGCAGATCGACGTCGAAGATCAGGGTCGCGCCCGGCGGAATGACGCCGCCGGCGCCGCTGTCGCCGTAGGCCAGATCCGCCGGAATCGTCAAGCGCCGCTGGCCGCCGACTTTCATGCCGAGGACACCCTGATCCCAACCCTTGATCACCTGGCCCGTGCCGAGCGTGAAGGAAAACGGGGTGCCGCCCGCTTTGCTGCTGTCGAACTGCTTGCCTTTCTTGTCGGCCGCGGCGGCTTCGTAGAGCCAGCCGGTGTAATTCATGATGGCGGTTTGTCCCGGGCCGATTGCGGGCCCGTCACCGCCTCGCAGATCGAGAATCTCGAGGGCGGAAACCCCGACGCCAGCCGGCGCGGGTGCCTTCGGACCGCAAGCGCCGAGCAGGCCGAGTAGTGCCAAGAGTATCCAGTGTCGCATGCAGGTGTCCGCCGCTCCCAATGTCAGTGCCGTCGTCAGGACACATTGTAGCGCTCAAATCCGCGTCGCAAAGTCTGCGCGACGGCGACACTCGCCGCGATTGCGATTGCGGCCACGCCGAGGGCGACCGGACTCATCAGAGTCGCGAGGCCGAACACCGCCACGCCCCAGCAGGCGAGCAGCACGGACTCCATTTCCGGCTGCACTCGCAGCCACCATTGCCGCGACGCGCCCATGGCGTCGTCGATTTCGTCCAAGACCTGCAGCATCCATTCCATGCGCACAGTCTAGAAAATCGCCTGCGGGGTCGGGCGTGAGTGGCCTCACAACCCCGGCAATCGACCCCGGTTTGCGGCGAGAAACCGGCCTCGGGGGGCACACCCGGCCTTGCCACAGAGTCGGGCGCTGCGTACCCTCTGTTCGATGCAGCGGATTTTAGTGCTGAACCCCAAGGGCGGTTCCGGCAAGACGACGGTTGCGACGAACCTTGCCGGCTACTTTGCGAGCCGTGGCGATCGTCCCGTGCTCTCCGACAATGACCCGCAGGGCTCGAGCATGCGCTGGCTCAAGAAGCGATCGGCCGAACAAGCGGTCGTTCACGGCGTTGCGGCCTTCGAACGCAACGCGCGCGTGACCCGAGCGTGGCACACGCGCATCCCTCCCGACGCGGCCCACGTGATCGTGGATACGCCCGCCGCGGTTGCGGCGCAAGATCTCGCCGACATCACGAAGAATGCCGATGCCATCATCGTCCCGGTGTTGCCGTCGGATATCGACATCCACGCCTGCTCGAAGTGCATCGCGGATCTGCTGCTCGTGGCGAAGATTCGCCGCAGTGAAAATCGCATCGCGGTGGTCGCCAACCGCGTGAAGCGCAATACGCTCGTTTATCAGTCTCTGATGCGGTTTTTGGCGACGCTGAGGATTCCGATCGTCGCGACGCTGCGCGACTCGCAGAGCTACGTGAGGGCGGCGGAACTGGGCCTCTCGATCCACGAGATGAAGCCGCAAACCGTCGCAAAGGATCTCGAGGATTGGGAGCCGCTGTTGGCGTGGCTCAGGAGCAAGGAGCAAGGCGGCGCGGAGATCCGCGATCCGGCGCCACTGCCGGAGAGCGCCTGACTGCGCGCACCCCCGCGCACAGGGGCGCGGCGGTCCGCCTCGGGGGCCTCGAGCCGACGCGGCACGAGGTTCAGCCCGGCGCGGCCTCAGTCCTTCTTGTCGTCGAAGTTCCCCCGCATCTTGTCGGCCCAATTCTTGTAGCTGTGCCAACTGTAGAGACTGGTCGTGATTGCACCGTGGCGTCCGCCGACCTTCTCCGGTCGCTTGACGACAACACCCGAGCGGTCCCGTGCTTCGGCCGGCACATCGGCCGCAACGCGCGGTGCGCGACGGTCCAAGCCTTGGTATCGAGGTTGATTCTTGATGTCTGTCATCGGTATTGCGCCTGATTTCGGTGAATCACAGTAGTTCCCGGGCAAATCGATCGACAGGAACTGGATCACAAGCATACCGGGATGGTTAAACGCTGGGACAGAGGTCAGGTCTTTAAAATGCGCGATGCGAACTCGGTCGCAGTGCCCAAAAAAATAAGTTAAATCGGATCGGGTTTTTGGCGTTTCCAGCCCTCGAACAGGGGTCTCAGTTCCTCGAGGGAGTCCTCGATCGCAGCCGGCAACAACGCCGTGTAGGAGTCGAGCAGCGCCATCGCATTCTGGGCCGGATCGGTGCTCATGGCCGCTCCCAGCCGGCGTGCCATGCCGCGGTTCACGACATGCAGGTTCTGGTAGATCTCCGCGAGCGACCCGAACCCGCTGTCGGGCGACCCGCCGGCGAATTCGCGCGCCAATAGATACATCGTCACGATGCGGTAGACGGTCTCCGTCTCGTCGGCAAACGGCAGGTGAAACCGCGCCATGGGTCGCAGCAATTGCGTCCAGGGACAGGCGCTGGTCGCCATGATCAGGCCGAGCACCGAGGAGAGCGCCGCTTGCGCCGACGTGACGGCAGCGACCGTACGCTCGCCCTGCTCGACCGTGACGCTGACGGTGTCGAACGAGACGAGTCCGGCAAGGCGCTGAGTGGCGTCTGCCATGTGCAGAGCCGGCGGACAGTGTGTCGTGTCGGATCCCTTGAGGGGGCAATTCGTACACTGGCTGAATTCGAGTTCGGTCCAAAACGGCGGCGTGGCCGGCGGCGGGTTGGTCAGGCGAAAGCTCACGGGATCGAATTGAAAATCGAAATGCGTACGCGATCCGTCCGGCAGGTCGAAGCGGTAGAGGATGCCGAGGCGTACGCTCATGCGGGCCTTTCAGGCTACGAGGCGATAACAGGGCGTGTATTCGCCGCCCGCGAGCTTCATGCGGTGCTGGGCGACGAACGAGCGCAGGAGCGCGTCCAGGGGGTCCATGATCGCCTTGTCGCCGGACAGCTCGAAGGGGCCGTGGCGCACGATGGCGTCGATGCCGTACTCCTTGACGTTGCCGGCGACGATGCCGGAAAACGCGCGGCGCAGGTCGGCGGCACGCTCGTGCAGCGGCGTGTCCGCCCTGAGCCGCAGGGCGCGCATCGAATCGTGGTTCACGTTGAACGGCAGCTGAAATTCGAGCGGTATCTTGAGCAGCCAGTTGAATCCATAGGAATCCGCCGCATGCCTGCGGTAATCGCGCACCTGGGCGAGACCGTGGACCATCGCGCGTGCAACGCCGGCCGGATCGCCCAGAATGATCTGGTAGCGCGATTGAGCGCTCGCGCCCAGGGTCGCGCCGATGAAGCGATGGATCTGGTCGAAGTAGTCGCGGCTCGACGCCGGCCCCGAGAACACCAGTGGAAAGGGCAGATCTCGATTCGCCGGATCGAGCAACAGGCCGATCAGGTAGAGGATTTCCTCTGCAGTGCCGGCGCCGCCGGGGAAAATCACGATTCCATGGCCCAAACGCACGAAGGCTTCGAGGCGCTTCTCGATGTCCGGCATGATGACGAGCTGGCTCACGATCGGATTCGGCGGCTCGGCCGCGATGATTCCGGGTTCCGTGAGGCCCAGGTAGCGACCATTGACGATGCGCTGCTTGGAATGCCCAATGGTGGCACCCTTCATCGGCCCCTTCATCGCGCCCGGACCGCAGCCCGTGCAGACGTCGAGTCCGCGCAATCCGAGCTCATAACCGACCTTCTTGGTGTATTCGTACTCGACGCGCGAGATTGAGTGACCGCCCCAGCACACGACCAGATTCGGCCGCCCCTGCAGCTCCAGAATGCGCGCGTTGCGCAGGATGTGGAACACGGCGTTCGTGATGCTCGCGGAGGAGCCGAGGTCGAAGCGCCCGCTTTCCATGATCTCGTTCGAAATGAAGACGACGTCGCGCAGCACCGCGAACAGATGCTCCTTCAGTCCCTTGATCATCACGCCGTCCACGAAGGCGGCCGCCGGCGCATTCTTGATCTCGAGCTTGATGCCCCATGCCTGTCGCACGATGCGGACCTGGAAATCCCGATACTTCTCGAAAATGATGCGGGGATCGTCGATGTCGCCGCCGGAATTGAGCACGGCGAGGGCGCACTTGCGAAACAGCGCATACAGGCCGCCCTGACCGGAGTCGAGCAGTTTCGCGATCTCCTGCTGGGAGAGATGTTCGAGGCTGCCCCTGGGACCCACGCGGGCGTCGACCATGTCGGAAGATGAGATTTCGGTTTCCACGGGGGTCCTCGGGCGCACTAGGGCAGGATGTCGATGGGGATGTTTTCGTGCGTGCGCATCCACACTTCGACCATGTCGGAATTCGACAGGGCGATGCAGCCATCGGTCCAGTCCGTCGATGCGTAATAGTCCGGCGCGTGACGCGGTGCGTTCGGCAGGCCGTGGATCATGATGGCACCGCCCGGTGCCCAATGATTGGCATGTGCCCGCCGTTCGTCGTCCTTGTTCGGATACGAGACCTGGATCGACAGAAAATAATCGCTGCGCGTATTGCGTCGAGCGAGGCTGTAATGGCCTTCGGGTGTCCGAAAATCGTGTTCCCGCTCCTTCTGGCCCTTCGGGTTCAGACCGAGCGAGATGCGAAATTCGCCGAGCAGCCGTTCGCCGCGATACAGGTACATCTTGTGTTCGCCCTTGCGAACGACGACACGGTCGGCCGCGGGCAGTTCAGCGGCGTGAGCGGCGCCCGCCATCAAGGCCGCAAGCATGAGGGCGGCGAGCGCCGTCCAACGGCGTCTCGGCGCGATATCGAGTTTCGGGAAGTGCATGGGTCGAAATTATAGCGTTTACTGTCTGCGACATAATCGGGCGTGGCTCACGTCTCCGATATACTCCTCCCATATGAATAACTGGCTGCCGCCTGTCCTTGCGGTGTGCGCCCTGCTCACGGCTTGCGCGGGCGACGCGGTGCGCCCGACCGTGGAGAAGCTCGACGAGCGCACGGGTTTGACCGTTGCGAGCCTGCAAGCGCCCATCGATTTCATCGAAGTAGGGACACCCCTGACCGTCAAGCATTCGAGTCACTGCTTCCTGGGTCCGGTCGAATGGGACCGCATGGGCGACATCAGCTATGGACTCTGGCTGCACTTCGCGCCAGGCACCGACAGACTCGTCGGTGACATCCGCGGCGACGGGGTCGTGAGCGTCGCCTACGACGGCGGGACGCTGGTCCTGAAGGCCCGGGAGGCACCGAAACTCGGGCGCGAACCCTACACCCCGCTCGTGCCGTGGGGCCAGACCGCGTATTTCGACCTGAATGCCGATAGCCTCGCGCAGTTGGCGCGCAGCCGGCAGCTGCAGCTCATCCTCCGCGGCGCGGACTCGAATCCCGTGGTTTTCGACCCGGGCGGCCCGACGTCGGTCACGCTCAAGACGTTCGCGAGTTCGCGCGGCATCACTGTCGATTGATGGGTTCGACGTCGGGCAGGATGATGCTCGTGCCGGGCCGCATGTCGCCGAAATCGATGTCGGGGTTGTATTCCGTGATGAGCCAGACGGGAATGTCGCCATGCTGGTGCGCGACCGTCCAGAGGGAATCACCGCGCTTGATCGCATAGGACTGCGTCGCCGCGATGCGATGGTTGGCGAAGTAACTATCCTGCAATCCCCGGTGATAGAGCCTGCGGGCCGCCGCGAATCGTTCCGCATCCAGACCGCTGAACTTGAGCTTGATCGTGCGCCCGAGGCCGACCGCGGCGCCCTTCTGCAGGCGGTTCAGCCGGCGTAGCTCAGCGACGCTCGTGCCCGACCAGTCGGCAAAATGGCCGAGCGTCTCCGCCGCTTGAACCGTCACGGTATCGTTGGGACCAACCCGATAGTCGGTGCTGTCCGAATTGCTCGTCGGCGTGGCCGCCGGTGCGAGCGAGGCCACCGGCGGCGGGACACCGGGCGACGGAGCCGCGGGCAGCGGGGATCTCGGTGCCGCCGCCGCGGCTTCGCGCGCGAGACTCGAGGTGTCGGCACGTGCGGCCTGAGCGCGAGTGAGGGGAAGGGGTACGCGCAAGATCTGACCGCGTTGCAGGACGGGTGGAGTCGTCCAACCGTTCGCCGCCAACAGGCGCGCGGTCGAAACGCCGCTTTGCGCGGCGATCGTGGCGAGTGTCTCGCCGCGTCTCAGACGGTGCGTGGCATCGCCGCGCTGGGACAGGTAGCGCTCGTCGGCCGGAATGCGCGCGAGCGCTGCCGCCACTTCGCTGCCCGTCGGTGTGCCCGGCACGCGCAGCGCATAGCCTCGCGGTACGAAGCGGATCCCGTCCCAGATCGGCGGCCGCAGGGCCGGATTCAAGACGGTGAGCGCCCCCATATCGACATGGAAGGCCTTGGCGACCGACCCGATCGGCAGGTAGTCGGGCAGCTGTATCGTGACGCTTTGGGCATCCGGCAGACTCGTCAGTTGGCCGAAATACTTGTCGGCATTGCGGTCAACATCCAGAGCCGCGAGGAAGGCAACGTAGAAGTTGCGCGATGCGAACCCGAAGGTCGCACCTTGGAAGCGTTTGACGATGACGGCGATGTCGCTCGTGCCGAGTTCGTCTTGCGCTCGCCGGAGGCCGCCCGGCCCGTGGTTGTAGGCCGTCACGGCGAGCGGCCAGGTACCGACCAGCCGATAGTTGTAGAGCATGAGGTTGGCGGCCGCCTCGGTCGATCGATACGGATCGAGGCGCTCGTCGACGAGGCCGTCGACGCGCATGTAGCGCCGCGCCGTCGCGGGCATGAACTGCCATAGCCCGGCCGCGCCGACGCGCGAGTAGGCCGCAGGATCGAACGAGGACTCGACGTGCGGCAGGGCCGCGATTTCCTCGGGCACGCCGCTCTGGCGCAGGGTGTGCTCGATATGGCTGTGGATGGCTTCGGCCCGGATCAAGCCCGCGTGAAATCGATCGGCCTGGCCGAGTTGGAAGCGAATCCGGTCGATGGCCGCAATGAAGTCGGAGGCGGTCGCTCGTTCGCCGAACGCATGCAGGATGCGCCGCTCGTGCGCGGTCAGATACAGCGTTCCGCCGGAATTCGCGGCAAATCGCCGCAGGAGTGCCGTGTATCGCGATTTGGCTTCATTGATGCGCCGCTCGCGCGCGGCGGGGGAGAGTTCCGCGTCGAAGCGCAAGACCTCGTAGACGAGCCCCAGATTCCAGGAGTCATGGAGCAACCCTTGATCCGTCGTCACTTCGGTATAGACGCGGATCCAGAAGCGCACGTCGGGTTCGAGCGCCGCAGGTCGTACGAAAGGGCTGGCCTCATCGACATCGACCGCGAAGACCTGTCGGGGGCCCAGCCCCAAGAACGCGGCAACGAACAAGACGAGGCCCACCTGGATCAATGAACGCATGAGAATCGGATTTCCTGATGAACCAATCGAAGCAACGAATGCCGTTTCCTGGGGACGCGACTCGGCGCAGCGCGCCGGCAAGCGGGATATCGGCCGAAGGGCGGCAGTGTTGAGGATCGGATGACCGCCGGGTAGGTGAGCGATGGCGCGCTCGAGCATGCGGCCCGGACGCTGCAGCGTAACAAAATTCACGCAGGATCGAGCGGGTCCCCCAAGGCGAGGCCGCCGGGCGGGGATTCCACGGCAAAGCGACCACCCAGCGCGCGGATCATGTTCGCGAGGTGAGTGCCGCGATAGGCGCCGTCCAGATCGGCGACGTTGGAAATTGCGGTGCGTTGCGAGCCGTCCTTGCAACGGATGAACACCTCCATGGGCTCGAACGGCTTGCCGGTGCTCGCGGCCTCGCCGACGCGGCCGTGCCACGTGTCATGCACCCAGCGTCGGTACGCGCCGTTGGGGTACGCCTTGAGCCACCAGATCTCGCGTGTCGGCACGTCCTCGAGGGTATAGCCGAAAGCATCGACGAAGGCGCGATTGATGAAGGTCAGGCGCCCCGCCTCATCGACGAGCGCGTAGGGGACCGGACTTTTCTCGATGACCGCGCGAAAGCGCGCTTCGGCATGCAGCCGGACTTCCTCGCTCTCGCGCAGTGCTCGCTCTTCGCGCACCTGGAGCGTGATGTCGAGGAATACGGCCATCAAGCGGTGCGCGTCGAGCTTCATGAGACTGAAGGAGACGAACTTGGGCGCCGGCGGCCGGTGGGGACTCGCGGCGATTTCGAGACGGCGCGCGTCGACGACGGTGCCGGAAGGCTTCGGAAAAGCGGCCTCGAGTCCGGCCAAATCCGGCGCGATCGGTCGCGGTCGCCGCCGCGTCTTCGAAGCGCTGCGCCACCAGAAAGTTGTTCATACAAGGGGCGACGAGCGTAAACAAGGGATAGCCCAAGACTTGCTTTGGCGAGAGCCCCGCAGCCCCGGCCTCCGTGGCGCTGTAGCGCCTCACGAGGGTTTCGGCATCGAAACCGATGACGCCGAACGGGAGCGAGTCGATGATCTCGTCGTCGAGGGAATGCAGGGTGCTCAATGCTCCGCTTTGCTCGAACGCCACGGCCGGGCGCGCAGGATCGCAAGCGCCTCGAGCCGCTGCATGCAACAGAGGCGCTCCGGCGTCAGGGTCTCGCGTCATCAAGGAATGTCCCTCCTCCCGATCAGCGGGGCCGTCATCCGCACTTCGAGTCGCCGCAGTTCAGGCAGGTGTGGCACCCGTCCATCATGACGACGGCGGCCGTGCTGCACTTGAGACAGAGCTGCGCGCCCTCGGGGAAGTGCGAGCGCGAAAACGCGTCGGTCTGCTTCTTGCGCGCCTCGAACTCGGCGCGCTTGTCATCGACGAGCTTGCGCTGATGCGCATCGAGTTCGGGCTTCTTCAGCAGCCCGATCGATTGCAGGTGCCGCTCGATGACGTAGCCGAGTTCGGCGATGGTCGAGGGCATGAACTTCCCGCCCGGCTGCCAATAGCCGCCGCGCGGATCGAACACGGCCTTCAGTTCCTCGACGAGGAACGTGGTGTCGCCGCCCTTGCGGAACACCGCCGAAATGACGCGCGTGAGCGCGACGATCCATTGGAAATGGTCGAGATTCTTCGAATTGATGAACACCTCGAACGGGCGGCGTTGCTCGTGGGGCGTGCCCTCATTGAGCACGATGTCGTTGATCGTCACGTACATCGCGTGGTCGGAGACCGGCGTCTTGATCTTGTACGTGGACCCGATCAGCACCTCGGGCCGTTCGAGCTTCTCGTGCATCCAGATCACGTTGTCCTGCGTCTTGATCGGCGTCGCGGGGGCGGCGGGCGCCTCCTTGGTCTCGGGCTTCGAGACGCGGTACTTGGTGATCTTCTTCGCAATCTTGATATGTGCCATGGTCAGAACTTCCCGTAATAGCCTTCTTTGAGAGCGTCGAACAGGTTGGCGGCCGTATGCATCTCGCCGTCGTACTCGATTTCCTGGTCGCCGCGCGCCTCGACCTCCGTGCCGTCCTCGAGCGTGAACACGTAGGTCGTGTTCTTGAGGTCCTCCTCCTTGACGAGAACGCCCTGGAAGGCCTCCGGATTGAAACGGAACGTCGTGCAGCCCTTCAATCCGCGTTCGTGCGCGTACAGATAGATGTCCTTGAAGTCCTCGTACTTGTAGTCCGTCGGGACGTTCGCGGTCTTCGAAATCGAGGAATCGATCCATAGCTGCGCAGCGGCCTGGATGTCCACGTGCTCCTTCGGCCCGATGTCGTCGGCGGAGACGAAATAATCCGGCAGCTTCTCGCCCGCGAGCTCCGAATCGGGCATTGCCCGCGGATTCACGAGTTCGCGGTAGGCGAGCAATTCGAACGAGAACACGTCGATCTTCTCCTTGGACTTCTTGCCCTCGCGAATCACGTTGCGGAAATAGTGGTGCGCAAACGATGGTTCGATGCCGTTCGAGGCATTGTTGGCGAGCGACAGGGAGATCGTTCCGGTCGGCGCGATCGACGTGTGATGCGTGAACCGCGCACCGACCTCGGCGAGTTCGTCGACCAGCTCGGGCGCCGCTTCCGCGATGCGCTGCATATAGCGGCTGTAGCGCGCGTGCAGGACGCGGCCGTGGATGGCCGAGCCCACATGCCAGCCGTCCTTGATCATCTCGGGGCGCTTGCGCAGCATTTCGCGCGTCACCGTGAACTCCTCGTTCATGATCGGCGCGGGACCCTTCTCGCGGGCGAGTTCCAGCGCCGCCTCCCAGCCGGCCACGGCCATCTCGCGCGACACCTTCTCCGAGAAGGCGGCCGAGCTTTTCGAACCGTATTTCATGCAGAGCATCGTGATCGCCGAACCCAGGCCCAGAAACCCCATGCCATGGCGGCGCTTGCGCGTGATCTCGTCGCGCTGCTGGGGCAGCGGCAGACCGTTGATTTCGACGACGTTGTCGAGCATGCGCGTGAATATCTTGACGACCTTGCGATACGTTTCCCAATCGAAACGTGACGCCTCCGTGAACGGATCGAGCACGAATTTCGTGAGGTTCACCGATCCTAAGAGGCACGAGCCGTAGGGCGGCAGAGGCTGTTCGCCGCAGGGATTCGTCGCGCGGACGTTCTCCACCCACCAATTGTTGTTCATCTCGTTGACCTTGTCGATCAAGATGAACCCCGGCTCGGCGAAATCGTAGGTCGAGGACATGATCAGGTCCCAGACGCGGCGCGCCGGCAAAATCTTGTAGACCTTGCAGGCAACGAGTCCCGCCTCGTTGGCGACGTAGCCCTCCGTGTACGGCCACTCGCGCCAGACGAATTTCGCGGGATCGTCGACGTTGGGATGTTCGGACTCGAACTCCTTGATGCCCAGCGGAAACGCGAGCTTCCAATCGGCGTCCGCCTTGACGGCCTTGATGAATTCGTCGGTGATCAGCAGCGACAGATTGAACTGGCGCAGCCGCCCGTTCTCGCGTTTTGCGCGGATGAACTCGAGCACGTCGGGATGGCCGATGTCGAAGGTGCCCATCTGAGCGCCGCGCCGGCCGCCGGCCGACGACACCGTGAAACACATCTTGTCGTAGATGTCCATGAACGAAAGCGGACCGGAGGTGTATGCACCGGCGCCCGACACGTAGGCGCCGCGCGGACGCAGGGTCGAGAATTCGTAGCCGATCCCGCAGCCCGCTTTGAGCGTGAGGCCGGCCTCGTGGACCTTGTTGAGGATGTCGTCCATCGAATCGCGGATCGTGCCCGACACGGTGCAGTTGATCGTCGACGTCGCCGGCTTGTGCTCGAGCGCGCCCGCGTTCGACGTCACCCGTCCGGCGGGTATCGCCCCATGCCGCAGAGCCCACAGGAAGGATTCGTACGACTGCGGACGCAGGTCCGCAGTCTCGACGTCGGCGAGTGCACGCGCGACGCGCTTATACGTATCGTCCATCGATTGATCGATGGGTGAGCCGTCCTTTGCAGTGAGACGGTATTTCTTGTCCCAGATGTCCATCGACGCTTCCTGGAACGAAATGCCGCCGACGTCTTTGGGCTGGATTTTGACCACCGTGTTCATGGGTTTAACCGCACTCCGTTATAACGCTCGGCGGAACGACAATCGACAGTGCCTGCCGCTGCTGATCCTTTGAGTGTCGTTTATCTACTATGGGCTGCTGTCCGCGACTGAATGTCCGAACACAACATGTTGTGTTAGGGCGCAAAGGTTAAGGCTCCGCGACGATCAGCGTCAAGACATATTTCCTCCTTTTTTTGAAAAAAAATCCGTTTAATTTTCAATATGTTATAAACTTATCCCGAGAAATTACCTCAATCCACTTGTCGTCATGTCGGTCAAGCGGCATTCACCTCAATCGCAACATATTGTGTTTGGTGCGTTGACATAATATTCACGAGGCCTATCCGTGCGCAGCACTTTGCAGGTATCTCGTCGCGAGCCTTGCGTGCGAAATGAGCGTTGAAATTCGCGCGCTCATCCCAACTCTTGCGCTAGGCAGAGAAGTTCTGCATCGGCACGAACGCCATCATTCAATAGGAGATTCAACGCCATGACCGTCGTAAACTACGAACCCTGGGCCCTCGTCGGCCGGCTTCAGAAAGACATCGATCGCTTGTTCAGCGCGCCGCACGCGACCGCCGCCGACTCGGGAGCTTGGTTGCCGCCGGTCGACATACACGAGGAAGCGAATCAGTTCCTGATCCACGTCGATCTGCCCGGCGTCGATCCGAAGGCCGTGGAGATCACCTCCGAAAAGGGCGTGCTCACGATTCGCGGAAATCGCAGTGGGCAGCAGGAGGAGACGCGCGAAGGCTACCGCCGAATCGAGCGCACCAAGGGTGATTTCCAGCGTCGTTTCAGCTTGCCGGAGACGGCGGACACGCAGAACATCCGCGCGAAGTCGGTGCACGGCGTTCTGGAAATCGTGATCCCCAAGATCGCGCAGGTGCAGCCGCAACGCATCACCGTCGAAGCGGCCTGATCGCCGCGCCGTTCGGGCTTGCCCATTGGGTGTGCCCGTCGGGGTGTGTCGATTCGATGAGGTAGGAGAAGACAAAACGCCGGCCACGCTCTTCCGTGTAAGATCGTCGGCCGGCTTTCCCGTTGAGAGCTTTACGATAAAGAGGAAGAAGGATGAATCTTCGTATTGGCTTCGCGGCCCTCGGTATCCGCTTAGCGGCCGTGGCGCTCGCCGCAACCCTGTCGGCCGTCCCGGCGACCGCGCAGTCCACGGTGGCACCCGCATCGGAGGCCTCCCCCATGCCGTCGCTCGCCCCGATGGTCAAACGTGTTTCGCCGGCCGTCGTCAACATCAAGACGTCCGGAACCGTGAAGGAGCAGGGCCGGCGCAACCCGCTCATGGACGACCCCTTTTTTCGACGCTTCTTCGATGTGCCACCTGATGCGCAGCCGCGCGAGCGGCAATTCCAGAGTGCGGGCTCGGGGGTGATCATCGACGCCAAGAACGGCTTTATCGTGACCAACAACCATGTCGTCGAGAATGCCAACGAGATCACCGTCACGCTGCTCGACAATCGCGAGTTCAAGGCGAAGGTGCTCGGCACCGATCCGGGCTCCGACATCGCGCTGTTGCAGGCGAAGGAGCCGAATCTCGTCGCCCTGCCGCTCGGCGATTCGAGCCGACTCGAGGTCGGCGACTACGTCGTCGCGATCGGTAATCCTTTCGGATTGCAGAACACGGTCACGGCGGGCATCGTGAGCGCTCTCGGCCGCTCGGGCATCAGCGAGGACGGCTATCAGGACTTCATCCAGACGGACGCGTCGATCAACCCCGGCAATTCCGGCGGCGCGCTCGTGAATCTGCGCGGTGAGCTCGTCGGCATCAATGCCGCGATCATTTCGGGCGGCGGCGGAAACATCGGCATCGGTTTCGCGATTCCGGTGAACATGGTGCATGGCGTCGTCGATCAACTCGCCAAGTTCGGCGAGGTCAAGCGCGGTGTGCTCGGCGTGAACATCTATCCCGTTTCGCCGGACGTCGCCAAGGAATACGGCTTGAACGAAGCCACGGGCGCGCTCGTCACCGGTGTCGCGCCGGGTTCGGCGGCGAGCCGCGCGGGCATCAAGACGGGCGACATCATCACGTCGCTGAACGGTACGCCGATGAAGGGACCGACCGAGTTACGCAACGGGATCGGGATGCTGCGCATCGGTGACAAGGTGGAACTCGGGGTCCTTCGTGATGGCAAGTCGCTCAAGATCACGGCCGAAGTCGCCTCGCGCGAGGACTCGGAGTCGGCCAAGGCCGGCGACATGAACAAGGCCTTCGACGGCGCGGAATTCGCAGATGCTCCCGAGGGCGGCGGCGTGCTCGTCAAGTCCGTCCAGGAGGGCAGCGCCGCGGCGCAGGCCAACCTGCGCGCCGGCGACCGCATCGTCGCGGTCGGCCGCACGCCGATCACGAACACCAAGGATTTGCGCGAAGCGTCCAAGGGCGCCGCGTTTCTGATCCTGAACGTTCGCCGCGGTACCCAGACCGTCCTGATCCCGATCCGCTGAAGCCGATGCGTCCGCTGTCCATTTGCGTGCTCGGCGGTACGGGTTTCATCGGTACGCGGCTCGCGGCCCGCTCGGTTACCGCAGGCCATCGCGTGACCGTGCTGTCGCGCAACCGCGAGCAGCACAAACACCTGCGGGTGTTGCCGGGCCTGGAGCTCGAGAACTGCAACGTCTACGATCCGGCGGCGCTCAGCGAGCACTTCCGGGGCCGCGACGTGGTCGTGAACCTCATCGGCATACTCAACGAACGCGGCTTCGGCGGCGGCGGCTTCCGGCGTACTCACACAGAACTCACGCGCGGCGCGCTGCAGGCGGCGCGATCGGCGGGCGTGACGCGCTTTGTGCAGCTCTCCTCGCTCGGCGCCGCGGTCGATGCGCCGAGCCATTATCTGCGCTCCAAGGGCGAGGCCGAGCGCATCATCCAGTCCGACGCCGGCGCCGTCGACTGGACGATCCTCAAGCCGTCGGTGATCTACGGTCCCGGCGATTCCTTCCTCAACCGTTTTTCAGCGCTGCTCGGTGCCCTGCCGTTCGTGTTCCCGCTCGCACGGCCGAAGGCGCTGCTGCAGCCCGTGTTCGTCGACGACGTCGTCGAAGCGGTGCAGCGCTGCCTGCACGGCGGCGCGACGAGCCGGCAGATTTTCGAACTCGGCGGACCACAGCGCTATACCTTGCGCGAAATCGTCGCCTTCGTCGCGTTGATCACCGGCCGGCGCCGCGTGATCATCGGTCTGCCCGACTTCGTCGCCCGCCTGCAGGCCCTGGTCATGGACTTCGTGCCGGGCAAGCCGTTCTCGAGCGATAATTTCCGGTCCTTGTCGATCGACAGCGTCTGCCGCGACGACGGCTTCGCGAGGCTCGGCATCAAGCCGCAATCGATGCTGGGTGCCGCGCGCCAGTATCTCGGGCCCTATGAGGACAACGCGCGCCTGTCCCGCGACCGGGCCGCGGGGCCGCCAATCGATCTTCCCTGACCGGCCCGGAACCCCGTGGGCCGGTCTGACTCGTCCCCGTCGTCAGGGAACCGGGCCTTCACACACCGCCGCGTCGCGACGGTCCTTGGGCAACCGCGAGAGTTCGCGCACGCGCGCATAGAAGCGCGGCAAGTCCCCGCCTGCCGACTCGAGTTCGCGGGCAAAGCCTGGGACGCAGCTCGCATAGGTCGCGATCGACACGAGGTGCGCGTTGTTGAGGTCGGCCGCGAACCAGGCGTCGAACGGTGCCACCCCCTGCCAGCCCGCGCGCAGCTTCTCGTATCTGGCGCGGAGCGCAGCAAAGGCAGCGCGTTTCGCGGCGCGCATCGCGTCCGCATCGAGGCCCGAAGCGTAGAGCGTGGCGAGGCCTTCGCGCGCTTCGATCAGAAGCTTCGTGACGAGTTCGTAGCGCCGCTGCCGCTCCTCGTAGTGCGCGAGATCCTCCGATCGCCCGCGGGCCTTGAGCCAACGGCGTACGCCCTCCTCTTCGACGAGACTCGCGAGCGATTCATTGAACGAGGAATCGTCCGCCACGTAGACCAATTGATGGGTGAGTTCGTGGAACACGATCGCGGCCAGTTCGACGTCGTCCCAGCCCATCATCGTATTCAGGATCGGATCGTCGAAATGCCCGAGCGTGGAATAGGCCGCAACCCCGCCGACCGCCACGTCATCGCCCTGCGCCCGCAGGCCATCGCCGAAACGGCGCGCGTCGGCCTCCGAGAAATAGCCGCGATACGCGACGCAGCCGACGACCGGATAGCACCATTGCCGCGCTTCGATGGAGAACTCCGGTGCCGCGAACACGTTCCAGACGACAAAGCTGCGGCCGGTGTCGGCATAGCTGCGGTAGCTGCCGTTGTCCGGCAGTCCGAGCTCGCGGCTCGCGAAATTGCGGATGTCGTTGACGCGCTCGAGCTGGGCACGCAGTTTGGCCGGTGTGTTCGGGTTCTGCAGCACCTGCATGATCGGCCGGCGCGCGAACATCAGACGCGCCTGGCCGGCGGCCGCCTGCAGTTCATAGCAGCCGCTCGCCGGCAGGATCAGCGCCGCCAGGGCGGCGGCCCCGACCAACCGGAACGCGATGCTGCTACCATTCACTCATGCAAGTGTATCTGGTCGGCGGAGCCGTCCGTGACCGTCTGCTCGGACTCGCCGTCGGGGAGCGCGACTGGGTGGTCGTGGGCGCCACCCGCGAGGAGCTGCTGCGCCTTCGGTTTCGCGAGGTGGGCCGCGATTTTCCGGTGTTCCTGCATCCCGAGACGCACGAGGAGTACGCCCTCGCGCGCCTCGAGCGCAAGGTTTCTCCCGGCTATCACGGATTTGTCTGCGAATTCGGCCCGGACGTCACGCTCGAGGAGGACCTGGGACGGCGGGACCTCACGATCAATGCGATCGCCGAAGCCCCCGACGGCACGCTGATCGATCCGTTTGGCGGCCAGCGCGATATCGAGGCGCGCCTGCTGCGTCACGTCTCGCCCGCCTTCGTCGAGGACCCGGTGCGCGTCTTGCGGGTCGCACGCTTCGCCGCACGCTTCGCCGCTTTGGGTTTCAAAGTCGCGCCCGAAACCGAAGCCCTGTTGCGCGAGATCGTCGCGCGCCACGAGGTGGATGCCCTCGTGCCCGAACGCGTCTGGCAGGAGACGGAGAAGGCGCTCGGCGAAGCGCGCCCGTCCGAGTTCTTTCGGGTACTCAAGGCTTGCGGTGCACTCGCCGCCGTCTACCCTGAGATCGACGCGCTGTTCGGCGTACCGCAACCGCCGCAGTGGCATCCGGAGATCGATACCGGCGTGCACACGCTCATGGTGCTCGAGCAGGCCGCGGCCTTGAGCCCGCTGCCTGCGGTGCGCTTCGCGGCCCTGGTCCACGATCTCGGCAAAGGGTCGACGCCGCCGGCCGAGTGGCCGCGCCACCATGGGCACGAGGAACGCAGCGTCGCGCTCGTCGAAGCGCTCGCCGAGCGGCTGCGCGTACCCGGGGAGTTCCGCGATCTCGCCGTGATCGTCGCGCGCTACCACGGCATCGTGCATCGTGCGAGCGAGCTGCGAGCCGACACGATCCTGGATTTTTTCGAGCGCGCCGATGCGTTCCGGCGACCCGAGCGCTTCGGGCTCGCCCTCGTCGCCTGCGAGGCCGACGCACGCGGCCGCACCGGCTTCGAGCAGCGTGATTATCCGCAACGCGCCTATCTCGCCGCGGCGCGCGACGCCGCGGCCGCGGTTCGGCCGACGGCGGACGAGATTGCGGGCCTTACGGGAGTCGAGATCGCCGCGCGCCTGCGCGGTGCGCGACGCCGGGCCATTGCCGACCTGCGCGCCACTTCGGCGCCGCCTGCCTAGCCGCTGAGCGTGGAGCGCCGTGCAGCCGGCGCTTGTTCCCCTAATGCGGGGGTGCCCGTTCCGACATTTGCCCGAATTCCGCCCCGACTCCGCCCGAGGCCACGTGCAGAATTCTCCGCGTAGACACCATGGGAGGACGCTGACATGAATTCTCGGATCCCGGCAGTGCTCGGATTGTTGGGACGCCTGTTTCGTCGCAGCCTGTCGCTCGTCGGCAAAGCGCTGCACGCGAGTCTCGGCGAAGTCCGTTGGACGCCTCCGGGCTGGATCCGCAAATCCGGCCGGCTGGTCGGCGTGGCTTGGGCGTCCGCCCGGCGTCGCCCGCGGCGCAGTGGGCTCATGGCCGCCGCCCTGGTGGCCAGCGGACTTTGCGCGTTCGCCGGCTGGCGCT
>Ga0302319_10003865_pt1 | contig 31008 bp, 29 predicted proteins | sample Bog_T0_2_FD_203319 | JGI IMG/M metagenome (GOLD analysis project Ga0302319, IMG submission 203319) | Peat permafrost microbial communities from Stordalen Mire near Abisko, Sweden - Bog_T0_2 | ecosystem: Environmental > Terrestrial > Soil > Wetlands > Peat | place: Sweden: Abisko, Stordalen Mire... | reverse complement strand
GCCGCTTGGTGCGGGGATTGAACGCGTCGTAGTCCCAGTCGGCCCAGCGGTTGAAGGCCATGGCCGCCGTCCGGGCCGAGACGAGGCACCAGAGAATCCAGAGCAGCGTCCAGAGATCGGGCACGCCGCGCGCGGCGACGAGCATGGCGGAAAGGGCGAACGGAAGTGCGAAAACCGAATGCGAAAACTTGATCAGCTCCAGCGTGCCGAAGAATTGGCGGACCAGCCCGATCCGGGGCTTGCCCGGCGGCGAGGTCATGGCGACGGAGGAAGGCATCTGCCATTTAATGTAGCGGCGGTCTAAGACCGTCGCACTTCAAAAATCGAGGCGGCGCGCGTCTATTTATTCGATTTCGCCGCGTCGCGATTGAAGCGCGCCATTTCGGGCGTCACATCAAACTGACCTGTCTTCATGTCGTATCGGCATTGCCACGGACCGACGACTGTCGTGTGACTTTCGCCACTCTCTAGGCTTATGACAACGTAGCGGCTGTCGGGCCAGTGTACTCCCAGCCACGCATAATTGTCTTCCATACCCTTTTGCAAATCGGTTTCAGGGCTGAGGTTTCTCGAATCGACGCCCTTGGACTCGGGCTGTGTGAAGAAGTAGTCCCACGCCAAGTCGCCGAGCGGTTTGGGCGTCGCCGGGAAGTATTGTGCCCCGTTGCGCTTGTAGAGAAAGAGTGTCGATTCGCCAGCGGCAACCTTTTGCATGCGGACCAACCATTGGCTGTTGGGGCTAAAGCGAAATCCGGCACCGTACTCGGTTATGGTGCCGCTTTCTCCCGGGTTGAGCAAGTGGGCGTGGTGATGATTGCGATCAAAGGTCCAGAACTGGAAAACATAGTCATCTCCCGGCTTGAAATATTGCCTGACCTCGATGGTGCCGTCCGGGGAAATTTTTGATGATTCGTTGTCTTCCTGGAAACCCGGTCCCGGACCGGTGGCATCCGAAGCTGATGCCGTTGACAAGCTGGCGACTTCCAATGCTACGACGAAGAATGATACTTTCCATTTCATCGGGTTTCTCTGTTCAAGATTCGCCTTCCTCCAGCTCCATCCACCTCTTGGTCAGCGCATGGTCGAGGCCGAGGTGGTCCAGGATGCGGGCGACGACGGTATCGATGACATCGAGGACGGTCTGCGGGCGGTGATAGAAGGAGGGGATGGCTGGAATGACGTCGGCGCCGGCTTCGAGGACGGTGACGACATTACGGGCCTGGATCAGGTTCCAGGGCGTTTCGCGCGGGACAAGGATGAGCTTCCGCTTTTCCTTCAGGAAGACATCGGCGGCGCGGATGATGGCGCTGTCCGAATAGCCGTGGGCGATGCGTCCCAGGGTTCCCATCGAGCAGGGGACGACAATCATGGCATCGAACCGGGCCGAGCCGCTCACATAGGGTACCTGCATAGAGCTGTCGCCATGAACTTGGAAAGCGTCCGGAATGGCCAGCTTGCCGACCTCGGCCTCGGCCACTTCGCGGGCGTGGGAACTCAGGGCGACATGGACTTCATGTGGCCCTTTCGGATCGTCGTTTAGGACTTGGAGCAGGCGTTGGGCGTATAACGAGCCGCTGGCTCCGGTAATTGCCACAACGAGCCTCATGGAAGCATCATACCGGCAAAAGCCTTAGTTACAAGGGCCTGCAATCGTTTGTGTCACTTTTTACAAGTCAATCTTGCAAAAATTTAATTCACTTGGTTAATATTCTAGGCGTTGACCTTTGATCCCCCCGCCCTATAGTAAAAAAGTGGAGATGTCGAAAATATTGGTAGCTCGTAGTGCCGACCTCGGTTTCATCAAAGTTGTCGGGCGGGGTTCTTTCCAGAACTCGAGCTGTTTGAAAGCCTTCTACCAGCAATTGCTCAAAGAGGGTGTTCACCGTTTTGTCGTTGATTTAGAGGCATGTACTTACCTCGATAGCACTTTTCTTGGGATTTTGCTCGGCTTGGGCCTCAAGCTGAGGGAGGCGGGCAATGGGCTCCTGCATATCCTAAACGCAAACCCCCGAAATTTGGAATTGTTGCGCAACCTCGGTTTGGACCGGCTGATTAATATCGATGCCGGCAATGCTTTTGGAGGCAATGGCCGGGGTGGAACCGCTGGATTGGGGTCTCGCCCGGTGAACTTGAATGGCTTGAAGGAAGAGTCGCTGACGGAAGTTCCCTGTCCCGTCCCGACCCGGGCGGAAGCGGCCCCGACCATTCTCGAAGCCCATGAAAATCTCATGGAGTTCGATCCCCGCAATGTTCCGAAGTTCAAGGACGTCGTTGAATTTTTGCGGGAAGATCTTGGCCAGCCTGCGGCCAAGCACTGATTTTACGCATTAGAAAAGTTGGGTGAAGAGCGTTGTCTTCACCGCCAGCTTATTTTGCAGACACACCCCAACGGGATTCTGCTAGGCTCCGCTTAAGCTCCTATGTACGGCATTGTTTGGTACTCCGTTGGTATTATCTTGCTCCTTAACGTGCTGGGCTTCCTCTATATTCGCAAGAGGGTGCGGATGGGCCGTGAATTGCAGAACGAGCTGCGCAAGCAGTTCGTCGCGCTCCAGCAGGAAAAGAAGATCATCTACGATTTCCTGCACGACTTGGGAGAGGCCTTCACGGAGGAGATCGACCGCGAGCACCTCCTGCGGATCATCGTGACCTGTGCCCGCAAGGTGACAGGGGCCAGGGGTGCGGCCATTTATCTTTGGGATGCCAGCCGCGAAAAGCTGGTGGCCGCCATCGTGAGCGGTACTTTCCCGCCCGTGCTGAAGGTGGATAATAGCGTGGCCGACCGGCTGGCGGCACACGCAGAGAGTTTGGAGACCTTTTTGCGCCTGGAAGCAATCCCCGCCGATTCGACCAGCGTGATTGCCGAGGTCGCGCAGAGCGGCGTGGCCATCCATTCGGAGCGGGCTGATTTAGATGAACGCTTCCCCTGGTTCCGCCAGAAGGTATTACAGACCGGGACCTACATCGCCGTGCCGCTTCATTACCGGGAAGAACAGTTGGGAGTAATGGCCCTTGCCAACCGGGAAGGGGGCAAGACCTTCAGCAAAGGCGATTTTGACCTCGTTAAGTCGGTGGCGGACCAGGCCGCCTATTCCCTCCAGCACGCCCAGATTTACAGCCAATTGACGGAGAAAAAGAAGCTCGATCACGACATCGAGGTCGCCCGGGAAATCCAGCGTATTCTTCTCCCCAGCCAGGCGCCCGAGGTCGAGGGCTTTAACTGCGCGGCCCTCAACATCCCCGCCCAGCAGGTCAGCGGCGATTACTTTGATTTCATCCAGATCGATGCCAACCGATGGGGCGTGGCCGTGGCCGATGTCAGTGGCAAGGGCATCCCCGCCTCGCTCATTATGGCGATGTGCCGCAGCGTCCTGCGCAGCAAAGCCCCGGGTAATTCCTCGCCCGCGCAGGTCCTGCGGGAGGTGAACCGGCAACTCTACCCCGATATCCGCGAGGACATGTTTATCACGATGATTTATATGATCATGGATCCCTCGGGCAAACTTACCCTCGCTCGTGCCGGGCACGAGGCGGCCCTCTGCTGCAAAGACCATTTCAAGCATATCGAGTCCATCGCCGCACCCGGGATGGCCCTTGGAATTGATGCTGGCGATGTCTTTGACGTCGTAATTAAGGATGTTACTGTAGAACTCTCACCACTCGATACCGTGGTGGTTTACACCGATGGAATCAATGAAGCGCTGGATAACGAGGGGAACGAGTTTGGCCAGGAAAAGCTTAAAGCTGTGCTGGAGGCCGCCGGCCCGCAAAGCGTCGATTTTTTGGTGAAAACGATTGTCGAACGGGTGCAGAATTTTAGCAGCGGGCATCCTCAAAATGACGACATTACCCTCGCGGCAATCCAACGATCCGAATTAATGACATGAACAAAGAATCAGAAAAAAAAGAAGTGACCCCGGCTCCGGCGGAGACGGTCCCGATCATCAACCCGTCGCCTGCGTATGTGACCGTCTCCAACGAGCTTTTCCAGGCCGCGCTCGCGCAGGCCGCCCAGGCGGCGGACCTGAAAGACCGCCTGCTTCGCGCCCAGGCCGACTGGGACAACTCGCGCAAACGGATTTTGCGGGAAAAGGAAGAGGCGGTCCGCTATGCGGCCGAGGCCTTCCTGGAGCGTCTCCTGCCCGTGCTCGATAATTTTGAAATGGGAATGCAGGCGGCCCAATCCGCCACGGACGCCAAGGCGATCGCCCAGGGGCTTGAGATGGTGCTCAAGCAGTTCCAGCAGGCCCTGCGCGATGTCGGAGTCGAGACCATCGACGCCGTCGGTCAGCCGTTTGATCCTCATCGGCACGAGGCCCTGGGGCATCATGAATCGGACGAGCATCCCGAAGGCCATGTCCTGAGCCAGATGCGCAAGGGTTACAAACTCAAGGACCGTTTATTGCGCGCGGCGTCGGTTTTTGTCGCCAAACCGTCCGAAGGCAAACAAGCTACGAAAAATTAAATGGCGACGACGAAGCGCGACTATTATCAGGTTCTGGGAGTGGAGCGAGCCGCCACGCCGGATGAGGTGAAGAAAGCCTACCGGAAGCTGGCGGTGAAGTATCATCCCGACAAAAATCCCGGCGACAAGGCGGCGGAGGACAAGTTCAAGGAACTGGGCGAGGCCTACGAGGTGCTCAGTAATCCGGACAAACGCGCGGCCTATGACCGCTTTGGCCATCAGGCCTTCACCCAGGGCGGCGGGATGAGCGGTGCGGGTGGGGTGCATGATCCCTTTGATATCTTCCGCGAAGTCTTCGGCAGCGGCCGGGGCGGTGGTGGCGGCGGTATTTTTGAAAGCTTCTTTGGCGATGGCGGTGGCGTCGATGGCTCCGGCGGCGGTCGCGGACGCGGCGCTGATCTCCGCTACGACATGCGCATCACCTTCAACGAGGCGGCGCGGGGCGTGGAAAAAGAGATCGAGATCTCCAAGCTCCAGGCTTGCGACACTTGTCATGGGTCGGGTGCCGAGCCGGGGAGCCGGGTCACGACCTGCTCGACGTGCGGAGGTCAGGGCCAGGTCGCCGTAACGCGCGGCTTTTTCAATATCGCGCAGACCTGCCCCCGTTGCCGCGGGACGGGGCAGACCATCGAGAAGCCGTGCCACACCTGCCATGGCGAGGGCCGGGTCGAAAAGACTTCCAAGATCAAAATCAAGATCCCGGCCGGGGTGGAGGATGGCACCCGGCTCCGTTCCTCCGGCCAGGGCGAAGGCGGCGCGCGGGGCGGACCGGCGGGCGATCTTTACGTGGTGCTCCATGTCGAACCGCACGAGATTTTCCAGCGTGAAGGCACCGACCTCTATTGCAGCGTACCGATCAGCTTTGCCAAGGCGGCCCTTGGCGGCGAGGTGAAGGTACCCACCCTCGAAGGAAGCGCCGTGCTGCGCGTTCCGGCGGGCACGCCCTCGGGCAAAGTCTTCCGCCTGCGCGGCAAGGGCCTGCCGGAGGTGCATGGACGCGGCGTGGGCGATCTCCACGCAAAACTTTACGTTGAGGTTCCGACGAAGCTCAACCACGAGCAGCGCGCGCATTTGCAGGCTTTCGCCGACAGTTGTGACGAGCATACCCACCCGGAGGAAACTTCCTTCTTCCGCAAAGCAAAGGACTTTTTTAAGTAATGCCTCTACAGGTCAAAAATATGGCCATAGACATCCTCCGGTTGGGGACTTGTCCCCCCATTTTGAAATTTGGCTTAATTTAGTAATTTGGTAAATGCATCCCTCCCCATGAAACGCTACTACTCTCCCTCACTCGATCGCGGTTTACTCGACGCGGAACAATCCCACCACTGCGCGCAGGTCATGCGGCAGGGGGTGGGCGATCTCTTCGCGGTGTTCGACGGCCACGGGGGTGAGGCGAAAGCGCGCATCACCGAAATCGCCCGCGAACAGGTCAGGTTCCAGATTCTGGCCAAGGCGGCCACTCCGCGGGCGACGCACCCGGTCTGGCTGGCGCAGGCGCTGACCAAGGCCAAGTCGATGGACCTGATCATCGAAAAGGCGACCGAACTCGGCGTCTCCGAACTGGCCCCCTTGCAATCGGACCATAGTGTGGCGCACGTTGAAGGGGAGAAAGCCGAGGCGAAGGTCGAGAAATGGCAGAAGCTCACCATTGAGGCAGCCAAGCAATGCGGCCAGAACTGGCTCCCGGTGGTGCATCCGCCCGCCGCGCCGAAGGACTTTGTCGCCGCCTTGCCCCGGGGAGCAGTCAAATTGATCGCCTCGCTTCAGCCCGAGGCGAAGCCGCTCAAGACCGTGTTGCGCGAACATCTTCCCGGCCTCAAACCGGGCACGCCGATTGTCGTCATGGTCGGGCCGGAAGGCGATTTCACCCCGGCGGAAATCGGCCAGGCGCGCTCGGCGGGATTCATTCCCGTCTCCTTGGGAAAGATCATTCTGCGCGCGGAGACCGCCGCCTTTTTTGTCTTGAGCGCAATCGCCTATGAGTTGATGGAGTAGGTGGTTGACTGCCCTTCACGGCAACATGAACCGATTACTCCTTAGTCTCGCGCTCCTGCTTGGCAGCCTCGTGCCGCTGCCTGCGCAAACGGCGATTCCGGCCCAGCCCGCCGATCCGAACCAGGCCCGGCCCGCGTTGCCGGTTGCGCCCGATTCGATTACGCCTCCGCAATTGCAGACGTCTGCCACAAACAGCGCGCCTGCCGCAGCGGTGCCGCAGGTTGCCATCATCGCCGAAAGCAGCCTCAGGCAGGTTTTGCAGGAGTTGGCGCAAACCTGGGCCGACAACCAGGATTCGAGCCCGCAGGTGCCGCTGACGCTGACCAATTCGGGAACGCTCCGCTCGAAAGTGGAGGCGGGATCGAGCAGCGCGATTTATGACGTGGTCATCAGCGCCGACGTGGCGGACGTAAAGGAGATGACCGACAAGGGTTTTCTCTTTGCCGACGGCCAGAGTTCGCTCGCGCGCAACAGCGTGGTCATTTATGGGCGCAAGGCTCTGGTCAAGGATGACGATCTCGACTGGTTCGATTTGATCGGGACCGAATGGAAAAAAGTTGCGCTGGGTAATCCGGATCTGGTTGCGTCGGGACGGGTGGCCAGGCGCGCCTTGCAGAAGCACGGCCTCCTCGACGACGATCACAAGGACATCTACGATTACACGCCGACCGATGCGCTGGCGCTGGCTGCCGCCCAGAAGGAGCAGGACGATGCCGTCTTTGTCTATAAGACCGATGCGGCCCTGGTCAAACTACCCGGCTTCGAGGTTTTACCGCTGGGCTCGGATGATGCGCCGCCCGTCTTCTATACCGCGGCGGTTTCACGCCTCGCGAAGAACCCGGCGCAGGCGAGGGCCTTCATCGATTTTTGCACCAACGCCGCCGCGAAGCCGATCTGGGCCAAGTACGGCTTCGAGACGAATTAGTTCTTCAGTGCTTCCACGGCCTGCTTGATCTGTTCGCGCTGGGCTTCATCCGTCGGGGCCAGCGGCTGGGTCTCCATCACAATCTGCCCCTGCCGGACGCGCCGGACGATGTGAAGCAGGTCATGTTCGTTATCGACCCAGATTTTGGCGTGTTCATTCCAGGCCAGGGGACGGCTTTGCCATTCGTCGAAAGGCGCATCCTGGTCGAAAGTGACGAGATGAGCCGAGGGTAGATCTTGTGCGGAAAGCGGCTGCTCGCCACTGCGATCGAGGCCCGTTCCGTAGAGGCCGACTTCCACCGAGCGGTTGGCGTAGCAAAGCAAAACGATGGCCGTGCCAGCCACCGCGAAGCCGCTTCCGGCAAAAATCCAGCGCAGTAGGGCAAGCACTCCGAACGACGCTTTTTTTTCGCGCTTTGTCGCGGCACCGAAATGTTGCCGGACCGCCGTGCGGAGCTCGTTGACGCGATAGGCGGGAAGTTCCGGCGTCACCGCGCTCGCCGCTTCGACCAGGGGCAAGGTCGTGCGCATAATCTCATGCGTCAGCTTGAGCTGCTCGAATTCCTCCCGCTGGACCGGGGTCGCAGCCAGCTCCGCTTCCAGGGCCCGGCGCTCCTCGGCGGAAGCCTCCCCGGCGATGACACGCAGGGCCAGGGTGGTGAAGTTTTCGGTGTCCATATCCCTTTATCGCAAATAGGCGGCAAGTTCTTTCGACAATTTTGGCATGGTCTGCAAATGGGAGCGAATCTTATCGAGACTGCGGGCCAGGCTCACCCCGATGCTGCCGATGGGCATCCGGTACTTTTCGGCCAATTCCTTGTAGGCGAGATGATGGACGAGGAAATCGCGCAGCAGATCGGCGTTGCGCGGTTCCAGGCCGGAGAGCGCCTGATCGAGGAGCCGGGAAAGATCACGCAAATCGGTATCGCTGAAATGGGAGATGAGCTGCTCCGCAGGCTCGAAGCGGATCGTCTCGTCGTCCTGCATCGCGTCGAGGCTGGTGAGGTCGCCGCCGCCGCGCTTGTCAGCCAGTTGACGGCGCCTTTCCGAAATGGCCTTGCGCGAAGCGATGGTGATGACGAGCAGTCGCAGTTCGTCGAACGCGGCGACCGTCTTCACTTTCGGCAGCAGCAGCGTGAGCGCCTCGATGGCGATATCCTCAGCCTCGGCGGGCGTAAGCGAGGCTAGGGGATGGCGTGCCGCGGCAAAAGCGGAGGGATAGAGACGTCGGAAGGCTTCGTCCCAGGCTGCGTCCTCCCCGCGCTGCAGGGCCGTGAGCAACTCGCGATCAGTCCACATGCCGCAAGATGTTCACCCAAGGCAGGCGGAAGGCAAGCTTCCGTGGAGAGCTGGTCCTATCGCGATAGGCAAAGATTGAATAGGACTCCCTTTTGAAATACGTTATCTCAAATAATTCTGTGAAAAAAGCACCTTGGCTTGCTATCGCTTTGGGAATCTGTGGGATTCTTATCTACGTCCTTTTGTGGAGTATTTTACCATTCAATCTGTTCGGAGATTTAAGCCGTAACGAAAGGGCAGTTTTACTTCCATATATTGTTGAGGCAGAGATTTTCTTATCGTGTGCAATGGCGATCTCCGGCCTCATCTGGTTTTTTATCTTTCCTAAGACTTCAGGTTTTAGATATTCAACTTTGGGCCTTTTTCTGGTTCCAATTTCGTTAGAAACTTTTTTCTGGGTATTTCTAATTATTCTTGTCTATCGCCATACCTACTTTTCATCGTAGGGGCAAACTACGGGTAGAGCCGATCCTTCGGCAAGCTCAGGATAACTGAAGCTGAGAAACGCGGCTTCGCTTTTTGGCGCGGGCGTCTATCTTTGGGGGGTGCCCCCTCGTCCGTTTCATTCCATTCCAAGTCCCAGGGAAATTCCCTTCATCGGGAGTGTGCACCGGCGTTTCGGAGGACCGCTCGATTTTTTTCGCGAGCTGAAGGAAAAATTTGGCGACGCCGCGCGGTTCACTCTCTTCAACGAGCGCTTTATTTTGTTCAGCGATCCGGCTTTGGTGAACGAGGTGCTGTTGACGAAGCAGAATTCGTTTCGCAAGGGCAAGGCGCTTGAAGGCGCGCGCGTTTTTTTGGGCAACAGCCTGCTCGTGAGTGAAGGCGAGGAGCACACACGCCAGCGGCGGCTCATCCAGCCCGCCTTTCATCGCGGACGAATTGCCGGTTACGCGCAGATCATGGCCGAAAAAGCGCGGGTGTGGACCGATGCTCAGCGGGCGGGTGCCGAAATCGATCTCGCGGTCGAGATGAACCGGCTGACGCTGGCCGTGGTCGCGGCGACGTTGTTCGGATCGGATGTCGGTGAAGAGGCTGGCGACATCGCGGAATCGCTCACCGTCATCATCGAGAATTTCAACCGGATGCTTTTGCCGTTCTGGAATATTCTCCGGCGCGTGCCGACGCCGGCCAATTTCCGCTTGCACGAGGCGCACCAACGGCTCAACGCGACCATCTACCGGCTCATTGCCCAGCGGCGCAAGGAGGCACGCGACCATGGCGACCTGCTTTCCATGTTGCTGGCGGCGGAGGATGCGGAGAATCCCCGGAAGCGTCTGACCGATGTCGAGGTGCGCGACCAGGCGATGACCCTTTTTCTTGCCGGGCACGAGACGACGGCCAACGCGCTGGCCTGGACGTGGCACCTGCTGACCCAGCACGAGCCCGTGCGCGTTAAAATGAAGGCGGAGATCGATGCGGTGCTCGGTGCCGACCGTCTGCCCGGCCTCGAGGACACGGCGCGGCTGCCCTACACGACGGCGGTCTTTTCCGAATCGATGCGGCTCTTCCCGCCCGTCTGGGTGGTTGGCCGGCGCGCGCTGGAGGACGTGACCATCGGCGACTACGAAGTTCCGCGCCGCACGATCGTCATCACCAGCCAGTATATCGTCCATCGCGACGAGCGGTTCTGGCCCAACGCACTCGAATTCCGTCCCGAGCGCTGGCTGGATGAACCGGCGCAGGCGGCCCGGCCCAAGTTCGCTTACTTTCCTTTCGGCGGCGGCGGACGCATCTGCATCGGCGACGCTTTTGCCTGGGCGGAAGGCGTTCTCATCCTGGCCGTGATCGCACGGCGTTGGCGGTTTGAGGCGGTGACGGGGCACTTTGTCGAGGTGAATCCAACCGTGACCTTACGCCCAAAAAACGGGTTGAAGATGGTGGTGCGGGACGCGTGAATGGAAGCAGTCAGCTTTTGGTAGCCGCTGCCGTGAGGCGGTGGTCCGCACCCTCTCGGGCGCGGCTGCGACATTGGTCTAAACGGATTCCCAATTGATCCGGTGCTTCTGGGTGACCGCCATCAGTTCGAGATCGCTAAGGCCGAGAAAATAATCGAGCGACGATTTGTAATCGGGCAGGTAATCCCAGAGGCGGGGGGAAACTTGGTCGGTAGCCGCCGCGCAGGCCCAGATCAGACGGTTCGATTTTTCCACCGCTTCGCAACTCGCCTTGAGATCGGCCACAGGCGCGCCGCTCACCTTCAAATTATCCGGCGGCTCCGGCACCGGGGCGATCACCTCCCGGATGCGCGTATAACAATCCATGATGATCTCGTTATCGGCGTGACCACGGGCGTACTGTTCAAACCTGAGAAGATTGGGTACATCGCGGAAGTTCATGCGAACAGGATACTGAAATCTAACCAACGCACCTCGGAAAGCAACCGTGCGAAAACGTCGCGTGGGTCTTGCTTGGCAGTTCGTGAATATCGCGTAGCCTTTCGTGGTAAGCAAGCATGAGCGTCTCGATCAATGATGTGTTGGCCCGGCTCGATTCGATCCTTTTGGGCAAGGACCATGCTGTTCGCATGGCCTTCTGTTGTCTGCTGGCGCGCGGACATCTGCTGATCGAGGACATCCCCGGCGTGGGCAAGACGACGCTGGCGCACGCGCTGGCCAGGATTTTTGGCCTCGAATTCCGACGCGTGCAATTCACGAGCGACCTGTTGCCCGCCGATGTCCTGGGTAATGCCATTTTCGATCCGGCCTCGCGGCAGTTTGTCTTTCACCGGGGCCCAATCTTTGCGCAAATGCTCCTGGCCGATGAAGTGAATCGCGCGACGCCCAAGGCGCAAAGCGCGCTCCTCGAGGCGATGGAGGAGGGACAGGTCACCATCGACGGCAACACGCATCTGCTGCCCGTCCCGTTTTTTGTCATCGCCACGCAGAATCCGCAGCGGCAGATCGGCACCTATCCGCTGCCCGAATCGCAACTCGACCGCTTTCTCATGCGCCTGGAACTCGGTTTTCCCGGACGCCGCGCGGAGAAGGAAATGCTCGCGGGACAGGATCGCCGGGACTTGATTCGCCATTTGAAACCGCTGGTTTCGGCCGAGCAGCTTCTTGTCTGGCAGCAAAAAGTGCGCGAACTCCACGTCTCAGACGCGGTACGCGACTACATCCTCGACCTCCTGGAAAAAAGCCGCCAGGTCGATGGCGCGGGAGCGGGGCTGTCTCCGCGCGCGGGCCTGGCCCTGCAACGGTGCGCCCAGGCCTGGGCCTTCGCAGCGGACCGCGACATGGTCGTGCCGGAGGATGTCCAGGCGGTCGCCCCGAATGTCATTGCGCATCGCCTCGGTTCAAGCGTCGGTGGGACGGAGGATTCGGGCCTCTCCCTCACGGAAAAAATTATTCGGGCGGTGCCGGTGCGATGAAGCAGGAAAGTTTGCGTCTGCGTCCCACAGGATTGTGGCTCATTTTTGGGCCCGTCCTCCTTTGCATGTGGCTCGCTGCGGTCAATTATTCCAACAATCTCGTCTACGCCGTCCTCTACCTGATCGGGGCGCTGAGCTTCATTTCCATTTTCCACACCTGGCGCAATCTCGCCTCGCTGCAGGTCGACCATATTCGCATTCAGCCCGCCTTCGCCGGGGAGGACGTGCGGATGGAAATCTATTTGCGCAATCCCTCCGGGCGCACCATTTACGGCCTCTTTTTTGCGCGTCTGGGTGATGAGGCCGGGTTGACTCGACGGCTCATGCCACTGTACCTGCAGGGCGGAGGCGGGGTGAGGATCGCGGCGGGAGACTCCTGTTGCGCCGAAGTGGCCTTTTCCGCTGAACGGCGGGGCATGTACCGGTTTGGATCACTGCTCGTGAGAACCTCTTATCCCTTTGGCCTCTTTTGGACGAGCTTCCGCCTCCCGGTCGAAGCCGAATATTTTATTTATCCGCAGCCGAAGGGGAGGGCTGACTGGCCTGGCCTGCAACCGAGCGGGGAGCAGGGATCGCCCGTCAGTCAGAAGCCGGGCGATGATTTTTCCGGCGTGCGCGCCTACATGCCGGGAGAATCGCTGCGCCATGTCGATTGGAAGGCGTTTGCGCGGGGCAGGCCGCTCTCCATCAAGCAGTTTACCGGCGGTTCCGGTTATGAGTTGTGGCTGGATGCCTCGCAAATGGGGCGCCTGCCGCTGGAAGCGCGGCTCTCGCAACTGGCCCTTTGGATTGTGAACGCGGAAAAGGAGGAGATTCCTTATGCGCTCAAATTGGGCCGGACCAGCCTGCCGCTGGGTCTTGGCGCTGCACAGTCCCGCCGCGCGCTGGAGGCCCTGGCCGTGGCGGGGGTTGGATCAGCCTGACCGGGAAATCGAACGGTCCGGGAGTTTGTCGTTCACTTGTCGCCGCATTCGGGATAAGTTGAATTATTAATATTAAGAACGGGCCGCTTTTCTATTTGCCATGACCCCCACGCCGCGTGACGTCCTGATCGACATCGTTGCCAAACATGGCGAGCCGTTGCTGGCGTCTCCGCTGCGTACCGAGGGCCTGCTGAAAGATTATTGCGGGGAGTGCCGGCGCGAAATTTTTGTGCTCGTCAGTTGCCTGCGCGTGGGTGCGGTCGATCAACTCCGCCGCCAGGGCGGCCCTCCCGTCAAGCTGGTTTGCGCCCGGCTGGCGCTTAAACTCGAGCAAAACCTTGCCATCTCGAGCGATGTCGCGAAGTGGGCGGTGGAGAGCTGGGCGCTCGCGCTCGGCCTGTTGCAACCTGAATATGCGACCGCCCGGATCAGCAGCATCGTCGATACCACGGTGCTGGGGTTGCGACAACAGCCGAAGCCCGAACTGGGGGCGGAGGTGCAAGCGGCTTTGCCTGAGCCGACCCCGCCGCCCGAGGAGGAGGTTGCCGTTCAGAAAGAGCCGAAGGTGGAATATCTGGCCCACCCGCCTGATCCGCGCTGGCCCGTTCCCAACTGGTCGAAACCGAAGACGACCCTCGTGGTTTATCCCGATGCGAGCGGCCATAAGCCGAACCTGCGCGAAGCGGTCCGCGATGCCGCGCCCGATTCCTGCCTGTTGCTCAAACCCGGCGTCTACCGGGAAAGCCTGGTGATCAAAAAGAATTTGCAGATCCGGGCCGAGGACAAACAGGGTGGTGTGACCTTGGAATCGTTGACGGCGTCCGTGGTGATTCTGGACGGCGCGACTTTATTCATGGCCCGGCTGACTCTTAAGGGCTTCGGCGGGAAAGACAAAAAGACCCAGGCGGCGGTGGAGGTGAAATCTGGCCATCTCGTCATGGAAGATTGCGACCTGACCAGCGATTCCTCCACCGTAATGGAGGTGAAGGGACCGCAGTCCGAGGTGGTTTTACGCCGCTGCCATCTTCACGACGGCAAGGCGGGCGGCATCCTCTTTCAGGAGGAGGGGTCGGGTTACCTCGAGGAATGTCACCTCTACCAAAACAAGCTCTCGCAAGTCGTGATCGGCAAGGGGTGCGCGCCGATTCTCCTTTCCTGCAAGATCAGCCACGCCCTGATGGCGGGAGTTTACGTCAGCGAGGCGGGAGAGGGATTGATCGAGAACTGCGACATCTGGGGCAACGCCGTGGGAGGAGTGCAATGCCGGCGCGGTGGGAATCCCCACTTCCGCCACTGCCGCATCTCGGCGAACGAACGCTATGGTGTTCTCGTGGCCGAACAGGGCGAAGGGCTCTTCGAGCATTGCCAGATTTTCGACAATGCGCGGATGGGCGTGACCATCAGCCAGCAAAGCAAGCCGCGCTTTGCCGGTTGCCAGATTTTTGACAATCATGGCGAAGGGGTCGAAATTGCCAGTCAGTCGCAGGGGGAGTTGCTCGACTGCGAGCTTTTCAGTAACGAGATGGCCAACGTGGTGGTTAAGGAAAAGTCCGAAGCGCGCCTCTATCGCTGCGTAATTCATGACGGTCACAAGGAGGGCTTGCAGGTCGTCGCAAATTCCGGGGGCCGTTTCGAGCAGTGCGAATTCTTTGCCAACGCGCTGGCGGCCATCCTGGTGACGCAAAACTCGAAGCCGCTTTTCCTCCATTGCGTGCTTCATCATGGCGCGGAGAAGGGCATCTCCGTCCTGCAGGGCGGCGAAGGCGAGTTCACCGATTGTGAGATCACCCATCAGGCCGGGACGGCTGTGCTGGTGGGGGAGAAATCACACCCGCATTTCGAGCGCTGTCATGTTTTGAATAACCAGGGGGTCGGTCTCCACGTCGATGACGTGAGCGCGCCGGTCCTGCAAAGCTGCGTCATCTCGCAAAATGGCGGGACCGGATTTCTTTGCACGCAGAGCAGCACGCCGCGCATGATCGAGGGGGAAATTGACGAGAATGGCGGCGGCGGCCTGGTGGTTTCGACCCAGGCCAAGGGGCGATGGGAACAGGTTCGATTTATCGCCAACCGGGGCGATTCGGTGCTGGTCGCCGAGGGGGCGCGACCCGCGATGAGGCAGTGCCGCATCGAGGAAGCGGAAGGGGCGGGGATGCGTTTTCGCAGCCAGGCCCAGGGGCTCATCGAGGAAATGGAGATCGTGGGCAGTGGTGGCTCGGGGGTGGAAATTGAGTCGGGGGCCAATCCCTCCCTGCGGCAGGTGCGCGTCTCGCAGGGGCAGGCCTCGGGGATTGTCGTGCAGGCCTTCGGGCTCGGCTCGCTCGATCATTGCGAGACGACGGGCAACGCGGGCGGCGACTGGAAGCTGGCGGAAACCGCGCGGGTGGTGCGGGTCGGCTGCTGACCGGGCGGGCGCTTAAAAGGCCTGCGGGGCCTACTTTTTTAGGAGATTTAGCCGAAAGAGGCTATTTAGTGCTGGGCGGGTGTGGGTGCGGCAGGAGCCGGGGCGACAGGCGGGGGCAAGGCTGAGGCGGGGACGGGGGCGGTGATCGGAGGCTGCGTGGCCGCTTCGAATTCCTTGAGTTTTTCCTGGGCCTGCTTGACGAAGGGGGAATCGGGGTCGAGGCTGGCGGCCTCGGTGAGGATTTTCTGTTCGTTTTGCTTGTCGCCGCGCTGCTCATAAATTTGCGCCGCCGCATTATAGGCGTAGGGGGCGTAGGGACTTTTCACGCCTTCCCGCGCGACGACGAGATAGGAGTTGATCGCGTCATCGCCCTTGCCGCCGGCTTCCTGCGCCGAGGCGAGGCCGATTTGGGCGGAATCACGCAGGCCCGAGTCGATGGCGGTAGCCTGGAGGACCCGTTGATAATCGGCGATGGTCGAGGCGTAATCCTTTTGGGCGAAAGAAGCATTCGCGGCGCTCAACAGGGCGATGGTTCCCTGATCGGTCTGGGGGAATTGATCGGCCACCTTGAGCATGTCCTGCGGCGTCTTGGCCTCGACGAGGGCGGCCCGCGCCGAGGCTTCGAGCTGTTCGCGCTGGGTCTGCTGATAGTAGTAGTAACCGAGGCCGCCGACCACGATGACCAGGGCGGCGAGGATCGGATAAACGATCAGCCTCCAGTTAAGCGTCTCCGCGTCGAGGATATTGGATTCATCAGTAGCCAAGGTAGCCATGGTATGAGATTAAAAATCCCCGCGACGCGGTCAATGACCGAATTTTTGACGGAACTCCTGCGGAGGGGAGTGACGGCGTTTCAGGAACGCATTCAAATAATAATCCTGCTGGCTTCTTCTAAGGGCCATTAGATAAGCCAACTACCAGCGAGAATCGGGTTTTAATCGGATCAATTTGGTGTATGGTTTGGCGCGTGAGACCGAGGGCATGACCCGTGATGAGGTCGTGGCCTACTTTGACCGTGATGCTGTGAGCCGTCGATTTCTGAGCGCTCTCGAACGCTCCGGCCAGCAGGTGGCAAGTTCTGCTTCCAAGGCATAAGGCAGCCTGTTGTTGCGAGGACGCTCTTAGGAACGACGGCTACCTTGAGGTGTAAGTCATAACTTCTTTAACAGGGATGATTTGGATTCGCGGAGTGACTTGAAAACAGCCTACTGCCAGCAGATTTGCCAGCGAAACGCGAGTTTTTGCACTCGTTGATAGTCTACCGATACTATGCGCGGGCGGCACTGGCGTTGCCGAGAAAACGGCTTTAACGCGAAAATCAAAATTGAAGACATCGGTGATCGTATCGCGGATGAGTTCAGGCGAGCCTTCGGCAGTCTAAATTTAGACTGAAATCTGACGGCTTTAAGCCATGACACTATGTCCTATCTCGTTGAGATAGGGAGCGAGACACTTGCCCATGCATCAAGGGAGACACCAGGCCAAGCAGTGCCGCAGTCATTTGTTTGTCCGCCTTCGGACATCGTGACTTGTCTAGCCATTTAGGTACGTCATCATGTGATGGTGAATAAGATCATTTTTGTGGCGGTGTGTTTCGCTACCTTCCTTTACGTGCTTATCGCGTCAAGCATGTGGGGGGAATCGTCCCCTAGCATGGGAATTGGGTTTCCTGACCCAATGAAGGAACTTTATATTCCCAGCGCACTGGCTGCCGTTATCTGCGGAACTATCTCGGTCTTTCAAATAATTTGGGGCGAGAGCAAATTCCTTTTCGCGATCTGCCTGTTTGCCTGTTTACCGATGATCGCGTACTACTCTTACCGACCTGAGTTTTATTATATGAAGGGTTATAGGGGTGACGAAAAAATGGTATCTGAATTCGAAGGGCAGTCACGCTACTCCCTCCTTTATTACGTCATGACCTATTACGAATTACATCCTGACAGATTCCACGCGACCGGTGACGCGGACGTCGTTGAAATTGATGGGTTGGCGCATTATATTCAAAACTTAAGCCCTCCTCTGAAATGGGCGAACGATCAAAACTGGCGGAATGACACATCGGACCGAGTCGCGATCAAAGGAGACAAAATTCTAGCTCCTTGGGGATCTCCAATAATATTCTTACTCGATACCAGAGGAGACGGTTTTATCAAGTCTCCTTCTCGTGAGCTTGAAGTGAACGTGCTTTGCGGCCAGAGGCCCAACTTTAAATATAAAGTCGCAGTGGGAATTACGACCAACGACAAGCCCGGCTACCTTGATGGCAGATATAGTTTCGACAAGGAAATACCGATTGCCGTTCTCACTGACACTGATATTCACGATCCATCTTCGACAGGATCGGGACCGGATTGGCATTTAAAACGAGATCGATAGGCCAGGCCGAGGCCTCGAACTGCCAGCAAGAACTGTCTAAAAGTAAGTTTTAGATAGTGGCTGCAAAGTGCCCGCCAAGCGATTTCACCTCTGATAAGCCATTGTTAATCAGCAGGTGCGAAGCAACGACGGCTACCACGGAGGAAGGCAAAGAATGGGTCGGGACGGCAGGCGCGCCTGTCGTCGACCCTCCAGGGAAGGAGCGTCGCCTGGAGGTCGTCACGTACGTCGTATACCTCGCGCTTCTTAAAGCTAAGATGAACGCTATGTTTGGGACTAGGTCGTTTCTACGCGTGTCGTTTAGACCGCCCTTTCAGGGCTTGAAGATATTCTCTTTCGGTGACCCGGGGCGTTGCCCCGGGCTATCTTGGATCGCCCCGTTGGGGCTGAGATGCGTTGCCTCGTCCGTGGTTCGGTTCACAACGGCGGCCTAGAAACGCACCGCAGAACAACCCAGCGCTTCGAAGCCAAACCGCCCCATAAAGGCCACCGCCGGGGGCGGTTTGGAAGCGAAGCGCTGCCTCCATGGCCGATGAGACGTTATCAACTTGGGAACGAGAAAAAATCGAGCATGGGTCACGCTGAAAGATGGGGGATGGGACGGATGGGACGGATGGGACGGATGGGATGGATGGGATGGATGGGATGGATGGGATGGATGGGACAAATAGGACTTATGTCCCTTAGCGCAGGGCGCTGAGGGCCTTGGCTTCGAGGAGCTTGAAGCGTTTGGTGACGGTTTCGTCCGCTGCGGTGATGGACTTGGCTTCGGTGGCGAGGAAGAAGAGGAAGTCGAAGAGGCCCTGCCAGTCGCGCAGGGAAATCGATTCGGCGCGCAGGGAGGCGCCGGGGCCCATGTTGTGATAGTTATTGAGCGCGACGCAGAGCGCCCCGGTGGGCAGTCCGGCGCGGTGAAAGACGGAGGCTTCGCAGGTGCCGCCGCCCATGAGGAGGCGCTGGTAGACGGTGCCGGGGCGCCTGGCCTGCAAATCCCGGAAGGCGGTTTCGAGCCAGTGGGTGATGCGCGAATCGAAGATGCTGAGCCGGTCGCCAACGCGAACGACGGGGCCGCCATCGACCCGGGCGAAGCCACGCGCCTTGCTGGCCTCGAGCGAAAGGATCGGGAGGGAGGCGAGGGGCGTTTTGGATTTCAACGCGGTGAGCGCCCCGGCAAAGCCGATCTCCTCGGCTCGGGTGAAAAGGGCATGGACGCAGGCTTTGGCCTGGCCCAGCGCCAGACGCCGCAGGAGGGCGAGCATGGTGGCGACTTGCACGAGGTCATCGCAGGCGGGGCTGAGGAAAAGGCGCTTGGTGCAGCGGGCGGGCGGCAAATCCCAGATGGCGAAGGTCGCGTCCGACGGGATGGGGCGGTCGATGATGACGCGTTTCAGGTCGTCCGAGAAGGAGATGCTTTCGACGACGGCGCGTCCGAGCGGTTGGCGCGACTTCTCGTGGTAAAAGACGATTCCCTTGCCCGCGAAATATTTCTCCTCCACCCCGCCCGCGAAATGGAGTTCGTCCTTTCCGTTCCGGCGCAGGACGACGAAGCCGGGGTGGTCCATGTGGGCGACGAGGCGAAAGGGTTCGCGACCGGCGGGGGCATGTTCGTAGCGGGCGTGGAGGTTGCCGAATTCATCGAGGCGCGTGGTGACGTGGGGCAGGTCCTTCAGGTTTTCGAGCAGACAGGCGCGGACGTGGCCCTCGTGACAGGGCGCGGTTGGGCAGGCGGCCAGGGCGATTCCGGCCTGATAGAGTTCTTCGTCAAGGATGTGAGGCATTTGGGATCGATAACTCGCTCAATTATGATTCAATTGCTGAAATGAAAGTAGAGACTTATCTCGTTTTTCAATTGGTGATTCTCCTCGCCACGCCATCCCACGCCGAGACCGTTTTATCCATAAAATCAGAAACCAATTTTGGAGAGTGCGTCGGATATTGCCATACGGTTCTCATTATCACAGCCAAGAAAGTGGTCTTTACCGAATATTCCACAGATAAGTCCAAGCCCGTAAAGAGTACCTTCCGTAGTACATCGGATTCAGAATGGCAGCGCCTGACAAAGGAAGCGCCTTTAAAGATTTTTTCAGGCCTCCCGCTTGTGATTGGTGATCCTGATGGCGCAGATCAAGGTTCCGAGGTGCTTGAAATCGTCACGGATAAGCAGGATAAAAAATCTACGTTTGATTACGGCGCCAAGGTTTCCGGAATCGAAGGTTACCTCGAAATCGTTCGTGAAATTCGCAAGCAGATGGAAGCGAAACTAGACAGGGTTCCGAACGGAAGTTGAGCGGCCGATTCTTTCGTCAAGGATGGAGGTCACTGGAGGGATTCGGCGTCTGTTGGCGGGGAGGGCCGGACGGATGGAAATCGAGGTTGAGGGTGAGCAGGTAGCTGACCGGGACGATGAATCCGTTTTGTTTCAAGGTGCGGGCCATGGCGTCCTCGACTTCGAAGATGTGGGCGCGGCTGTTGGGGTTGGTGGCGTTGCGGGTGTTGAGGAGGTACATTTCCTTGCTGTTCATGGCCAATTGATTGACGCCGCCCTGCTTGCCGGAGTCCTTGAAAAGGGCGATGACCTGGCGGGCCTGATCGGGCTGTCCGTTGGCGCGGAGCATTTTCGCCGCGCCCTCGACGAGGTTGGTCACGTAGGTGGCGTCGTCGTCGTCGTTCATGCGCCGGAAGTCGTCGAACGACATGGCCTGGGCGGAGGCGGAGCCGAGCGCGCTCCCCAGCAGCAGGAGGGCAAGGAGAGAGACGGTGGGCTTCATGGTGACGGTTCTAACGGCTGGTGCGGGCCGGGCAAGCTTATCCTTGATGAGGTGTGGATTTTCCGCCGCCCCGCCGGGGCGGATTTTAGCGCGACGGTCCACCGGTGGTTTCACCACCGGCTCATATCTTTTCGGCCCTCCGGGCCGGAAAGGCAGCGTCGCTCTAGAGTTCCGTCATCCTGAGCGAAGGCGAGCGAAACGTGGGATCATCCCTTTAGGTGGACCGAGTCGAAGTCGAGGGACCTTGCCTTCTTGGCTAGGCCAGCGGGCGATCAGGAAGGATTTCTTGCTGCGGAGGCGGCGGGAGTTGCTCCTAAGGGAGAGGGCGCGGCCTCGCCACGAAGCGACGTGGAGAAGCAGTGCAGGTCCTTCGACTGCGGCTCGGCGGTCCGGCACGGATAAAGAAAGTCTCCCGCTCGCCTTCGCTCAGGATGACGGACTTTTTTGCGAGAGCGTTTTGCTGGGTCAGGAGGGAGTCTGACCCTCCCGTTTTGTTTTCAGGAGGGAGGCGATCACGACGAGGGCGAGGATGGTGCCGACGGTGATAAGGGAAACTTCGGTGGAAATGGGGATGAAATCGCCGGTGAGCATTTTTGCGCCGATGAAGACCAGGATGGCGGCGAGGCCGAAGCGGAGATAGACGAGGCTGCGGACGGCACCGGCGACGACGAAATAGAGCGAACGGAGTCCGAGGACGGCGCAGACGTTCGAGGTGTAGACGATGAACGGATCGCGCGTGATGCCGAAGATGGCGGGAATGGAATCGAAGGCGAAAATGAGGTCGGTGAGTTCCACCAGGATGAGGACGAGAAAGAGGAGGGTGAATTTGAGCCGACCCGCCTCGCGCACGAGGAAGCGGCCGCCGTGATCGCCGGAACCGAGAGGCAGGTAGCGCCGGGCGAGTCGCACGACCGGCGATTTTTCGACGTCCATCCCGGGCTGGTGAAAAAGCATGGCAACGCCCGCGTAGACGATGTAGGCACCGAAGAGATAGATGACCCACTCGAATTTTTGGAGCAGGGCGACGCCCGCGCCGATGAGGAGGCCGCGCATGATGAGCGCGCCGCTGACGCCCCAAAAAAGAAGGCGCCGTTGTTGTTCCGGATCGACGCGAAAGTTGGAGAAAATCAGGACGAAGAGGAAGAGGTTATCGAGGCTGAGGGCATATTCGATGACGTAGCCGGTGAAGAATTCGGAGCCCTTCGTCCAGCCTTCATGCCAGGTGAGGGAGAGGCCGAAGCCGATGGCGAGCGTGATCCAGACGAGGGTGGTGATGAGGGATTCGGTCAGGGAGGGGCCGCGCTTCTGCCGGTTGAGCAGGGCGAGGTCCAAAACGAGGAGCACGACCACGGCGAGGTTGAAGCCGAACCAGAAGCTGAGGGGCGTTTCCATCGGCGGCATGGTAGCCCGGGGAAGGAAATTAGACAGGATTAACAAGATGAACAGGATGGATGGCGCGGAAGATTGGACAGGAGGGACATGAGGTACATGAAACCGGCAGAGCGGGTTGCGGTCATCTTTCTTTCTTCGACCCCGATCTTGTTAATCGTGTCTAAGTCTCCCCTCTGGCACGACTCTTGCGGAAGGGATCACGTTTCCTCATTTACAACCGGCATTACGCGCACACTGTTTCTCTTGTCCCATGTCTACCTTACCTCCTGAAAGCACTTCCGACTCCCTCTCGGCGAAAATCCGCGAATTGGGCCATATTTTGGGCGAGACGATCGTCAAGCTGGAGGGGCAGGCGACGCTGGACCTTGAGGAAAAACTGCGCTTGCTGGCCAAAAGCAGCCGTTCGGGCGATACGAAAGCGGAGGCCCAGCTGCTGGAGGCGGTGCAAAAGCTGACGGTGCCGGAGGCGGCGCGGATGACGATGGCGTTCACGGTTTACTTTGAGCTGGTCAACCTGGCGGAGGAGACGCATCGCGTGCGGCTGTTGCGGAAGCGGCGGCGGGCGCAATATGCGGTGCCGGGGACGCCGCCGATGCGCGAGTCGATCGGCGCGGCGCTGAGGGAATTCAAGGCGAAGAACGTCCCGGCGGAGACGGTGCAGATGCTGCTCGACAAGCTTTCGATCGAGCTGGTCTTTACCGCGCACCCGACCGAGGCGAAGCGCCGCACGATGCTTAATAAGCTTCAGCGGCTGGCGCAGCGTCTGCATAATCCGGAAGCCCTGATAGAAGATGAGGTTACCGGTATTGCCAATCCCCGGGCGATGGAGCGGGAAGTGACGTCGCTCTGGCTGACGGACCGCTCGCGGACGGCGCGTCCGGAAGTGACGGATGAGGTGCTGACGGGGCTCTGGTATTTCGATACGACGTTGTGGCAGACGGTGCCGTTGTTGCAGGACGAGCTGGAGCGGGCGCTGGCCGATACTTATCCGACGGTGAGGGCGCCGAAGCGGTGGATCAGGTTTGGTTCGTGGATGGGCGGTGACCGGGATGGCAATCCCAATGTCACGCCGGCGGTGACGGCGAAGACGCTGATGCTTCACCGCAAGCTGGCGCTGGACAAGCTGCAGATTTCGTTGCGGGAGCTTTCGCGGCTGCTCTCGGTTTCGTCGCGGCTGGATGGGATTTCGCCGGAATTGGAGAAGCGGCTGCAGCTCAGCGACAAATCCGATCCGCGGGTCAAGGCGCTGCATGACCGTTATCCGCACGAGCCTTACCGGCTGGCGCTGGCGGGGATGCGCGCGCGGCTGATCGAGGCGGAGAAAGCGGAAACGCCGGAGTGGTTGCTGCAGGACGGCGGCGGCGAGGGCGTGGACGCGATCGTGAAGACCGGCGAGGTGGCGGAACTGCTGAATCTGATCAGCGACAGCCTGACGACCCACCGGGCCGCGCTGCTGGCCGATGGCGAACTGCACCGGCTGCGGCAACAGGTGGAGCTTTTCGGGCTGAGTGTGGCGCGGCTCGATGTGCGCCAGCATTCGATGCGGCATGAGACGGCGATGACGGAAATCCTGAAGGCCGTGGGCGTGACGCCCGATTACGCGGCGCTTTCCGAGGAGGAAAAGCTGGCGCTGCTGGCGAAGGTTCTGGCCGCACCGGCGCCGACGTTGCCGGATCATTTGACGCCCGAGACGAGCGATGTGGTCGGATCGATCCGCGTGTTGAAACGGGCGATTGAACTTTTTGGGTCGGAGGCTACGGGGGTCTATGTCATCAGCATGACGCATGATCTTTCCGACATCATCGAGGTGATGGTGTTTCAGCACCTGGTGGGGGTGTCGCTCGATATCGCGCCGCTATTTGAAACGCTGGGCGATCTGGAAGCGGCTCCGGGCATCCTGCACCAGATGTTTGAATACGAGCCGTACCGGAAGCATCTGAAGTCGCGGCACGACCACCAGCAGATCATGCTGGGCTATTCGGACAGCAACAAGGATTGCGGTTATCTCACGGCGAACTGGGCTTTATTCCAGGCGCAGGAAACGATCTCGGACGTTTGCAAGAAGCGGGGTCTCGGCCTGACGCTTTTCCACGGACGCGGGGGCAGTATCGCGCGCGGGGGCGGTCCGGCGGCGAAGGCGATTTTGGCCCAGCCGTGCGGCTGTTACGACGCGAAGATTCGCGTGACGGAGCAGGGCGAGGTGCTCTCGACGCGCTACCACGATCCCGATCTCGCGTTCCGGATCATCGAGCAGATGGCCTACGGGGTTTTGCTCGGGGCCGAGGCGGCGCAGAAGGAGGCACAGGTGCCGGAGGCGTGGCGCGCGGCGATGACGGAGATGTCGAAGCTGGCCTACAAGGCTTACGAGGCGCTGGTGCACAAGGACCCGGAGTTCATCGAGTTCTGGAAGATCGCGACGCCGATCGAGGAGATCGGCGGGTTGAAGCTCGGCTCGCGGCCCACGTTCCGCCGCGCGACGAAGTCGGTGGAGGACCTGCGGGCGATCCCGTGGGTTTTTTCGTGGATGCAGAGCCGCTTTGTTTTCCCCGGCTGGTACGGGCTGGGCAGCGCACTGGAGCAATTCGCGGCGAAGGGGTCGGAGCAGGCGGAACTTTTGCGGACGATGTACCACGAATGGATGTTTTTCAAGGCGACGATCGACAACGCGCAGTTGACGTTGCTGAAGGCCGACATGCAGATCGCGTTTCACTATGCGCTGCTGGTGCCGGATGAGGCGGTGCGGGTGCGGATTTTCGATATTATCGCCGAGGAATTTTCGCGCACGGAGCACGCGATTCTGGAAATCACCGGCCAGAAGGCGCTGCTGGAACGGGAGCCGGTGCTGGCCAAGTCAGTGCAGTTGCGCAATCCCTATATTGATCCGCTCAACTATATCCAGGTGGAGATGATCCGCCGTTTGCGGGGTCTCGAAGACAAGACGAGCAAGGAGGCCGACGACCTGCGCGCGGTGATTGAGCTGACGATCAACGGGGTGAGCGGCGGCCTGAAGAATACGGGTTGATTTCTATTACTGAGGCGGTGCGCCTGCTTATAAATCTTCAGGACGCAAGCCGGTATGCTTGGAAATTCTTGCCAGCATGCGCGGACCGATTTCTTCTCCGTCATGAAAAGCAAAAACGAAATCAGGATACTTGGGATGAGCCAGGATGCGGTGCGAACCGGTTGTGCGCTAAATGACCCAGCCAGACTTCAAAAGAGCCTTGAGCACGTGCCTTGACTTGGCAGAGCCCCACGAACTCATGCGGCTACGGTAAAGACTTCAGCAAGTTCCGGAGCCATTTCACCATGCTCCAATCGATCGGCCAAAATGCGCAGGACAAGAGTTTCCACGCGAGAGACCGCTTCCTGACGGGACTGACCATAGGCAAGAGCGCCCGAAATGGAGGGTACTTCCGCTATCCAGCGGTTATCGGCTTCCTGCTCAATTTCTATGGTCATATAGATGAAGTTTAGAAGAGATTGTGCGAAACTCAACCCGGAATCTCGCGCATGTTTCTCAGACAAACATGGCGGCGACGGAGTCGGCGACGAGTTTTCCGCGCGGGGTGAGGCGGACGCGGCCTTCGTGCTCGAGGGCGAGGCCATTGGTGGCGAGTTCGGCGAGTTGCCGGAGTTGCGCCGGATCGCCGCCGAATTCGGCGCACGCGACGCCCTCGCGCATCCGCAGGCCGAACATGATCCGCTCCCTGGCGAGCGTGGCCGCGTCGAGGTCCTCGAGTTCGCCGCGCACCGATTCGCCGCGCGCGATCCGTTCGACATAGGCCCGCGTGTCGGGGACGTTGCGCCAGCGCCGTCCGCCGATGGTCGAGCAGGCGCTGGGGCCGAGTCCGAGATAATCGGCGCCGCGCCAGTAGGCCAGATTGTGTCGCGACTCGAAGCCGGGCAGGGCGAAGTTGGAAATCTCGTAATCGACGAGGCCCGCCGGGCCGAGGACCTCGCGGGTGCGCTCGAACATGGCGATTTCGCGCGCCTCGTCCTGCCGCCATTCCCCCCGCTGTAATTTCTCGAAGAAAGGCGTATCCTGCTCGTAGGTCAGCGCGTAGGCCGAGATGTGCTTGGGCGCGCAGGCCAGCGCGGATTGCAGCGTTTCCTCCCACCTCGTTTCGCTTTGGCCGGGCAGCGCGAACATGAGGTCGATGTTAATGTTGTCGAAGCCATGCCCGCGCAAGAGGGTACACGTGGCGGCGATGTCTTCCGGCGCGTGTTGTCGACCCAGGATTTTGAGCATCTCCGGGTCGAACGATTGCGCGCCGAGGCTGATCCGGTTGACGCCTGCCACGCGCCAGGCGGCGGCTTTTTTGGGGGTGACCGTGGCGGGATTCACTTCGAGTGTGAATTCCGTGCAGCCGCGCTCGTGAGAACATGGCGGGAGGACTTCGGAACCGTCGCCCGGAGGTCGACGGATACTACTGCTGGGAGGCAAATAATGGGACGGGACGGAGTCCGACCCTCCAGAAGAGGTACGACGGCCAACCTGGATTTCTTCGGCCAGTTCCGAAAAGAGTTCCGCGGAAAGGATGGAGGGGGTGCCGCCGCCGAAATAAATCGTGTCGGGAGCGAGAGGAAATTCATCGCGCGCGCGGCGCCATTCCTCGCGCAAGGCCGCGACAAATTCGCGCTGCGCCTCCGCGCCGCCCTGATGGACATGGAAGGCGCAGTAGGGGCAGATCTTCGCGCAGAACGGCGTGTGCACGTAGAGATGGCGGATCATGCCATTCAGTTTAGACAGGATTAACCAGATTAACAGGATGGAAGGCGGGCGGATTAGACAGGAGGGACATGAGGCGCATGAACCAGCCAAAGCGGATTCGGGTCGTTTTTCTTTCTTCGACCCCAATCTTGTTAATCGGGTTAATCGTGTCCAAAATGTTTTTTGAAATGACTCTCCATCCTCTCCGCGCTGAAGTGATCGGCCAGGAACTCGCGCTGGTGTGGAGCGATGGTCAGGAAAGTTATATCGCACTGGAAAAGCTGCGGCGCTCGTGCCCCTGCGCGGCGTGCGGCGGCGAGCCCGATGTGATGGGCGAAATTGAACGGCCCCATGTCAGCTACGGCGAGCAGAGCTTTGAACTGCGCGGTTTTCGTTTCGTGGGCGGCTACGCGTTCCAGCCAACTTGGAACGACGGCCACGACACGGGTCTCTATCCTTTCCGTTTACTGCGCGCTCTCGACGATCATGCCGCCACGTGAATTCATCAAGCCGCGTGAGAAGCGCGAGGAATTGAAGACCTATCGCGAGCTGGCGCTGCGGCGCGATCTCAAGTCGAAGATTCAACGCCGCCGGGTTGAGGCCAAGGGTGACCGGCGCGTGCTCGGCGACGGGTCGGACACGCAGCCTTATCTGATCGTGGAGGCGCGGCGCTACCGTGAGTTGCGGCTCGAAATTCAGCGCCAGCTTTTATTGGATGCAAAAAAGATGGGACTCGATCTTCCCGCCGACCTGCTTTTGCGCCAGCTCAAGCCGCGAGTGGAAGCGCTGGTCTACGCGCGGCTCGCCGAGGAAAGCAATCACGAGGCGACGCGCCATGTTCCCTGCGCGGCGCTGGGGCGCGCGTTGACGGTCGAGGAGCGGGGTCATTTTGCCGCGTCCCGGGCGGCGGCGGAAGGGGAGGAGCGGGTGGGTAATGCGGCGACGCACAAGGCGCTCAACCACGTCTTGGGTTCGATTGAGCAGCGCCAGACGCATAATCCGGCGCGGTATCAAACGATCTGGGCGCAACTGGTCGGGGCGGAGGCGGCGCAGCAATCGCAGCTTGACCAGGTTGATCCGAACACGCAGACGGCCTACTTCCGGTGCTACAATTCGGTGCTCTCGACCGATCTCCAGCGGAGGCGCGGGCTGGCGCAAAAACTGGCGCGGGCGCTGGGGATTCCGGTGCGGCAGCTCCGCGCGAAGTTCTGAATTTTTTGACGGAATTAACGGGATTTATTGAGGGGAAGGCAGGGGAGTTTTGACAGAAGGAACATGAAGCAGATGAAGGGAGGCATTAAGGCCACCGATGCTCTTCGCGAATTAACGGGCGACCTCCTGTGGCCTTTGGCCACCCGGACAATAAATTGTCGGGGCCACCCACTGCACCGGAGCTTGCTCCGGGGCGCTTGACTCCCGTAAAAAAACTTCTGTTATTTGCGCATGGAGAGCTTGTAGCCCTCGTAGATGCCGATGGCGTAGATGAAATACATGATCGGGTCGGTGTGGCTGAAGATGTTCTCGACCAGCTGGGTCAAATCGACGGTCGTCAGCACCTGATAGAAATCGTTTTGCGCGGTCGTCGAAAGTTGAATCACGGCGAGTACTTCCCCGGCCAGGCAGCCCAGGAAGGTCAGGACCGCGCCCGCGATGCCGAAAATAATTCCGGTTCCGTTCCCAGCCAGGCGAATGGCAAATCCGACCAACGCGCCGACGCCAAGCGCGACGTAGCCGACATGGAAACCGGTGACGACGGTGATGCCCATCCAGATTAAAGCGCCGACGATGGCCGCGACGGCGCCAGCCAGGATGCCGAGAATCAGATTTTCTCCCTGACGGACGCCATCGAGCGTGGCGTCTCTTGCAAATGGTTGAGACATGTCTGAAAATCTGCAATTGCCGTTATTTAAGTGCAAGAAAATAGGGTCGGAATTTTGGTCCTGCGAACGTCCGCATGATGGGCTTACGCACCTCAGTCTAGCGCTGTGCGCCACACCTCCACACCAGAAGACAAAACTCCTTTCGGCGTGACCCGCTCCGACTTTTCGGACAGCCTCCAAGCGCGTGAGCAAGCCCTGGAGCAAATTCCTTTTTTGGATTTATCTTTTGTTCCTGATCTGGGCGGCGGCAACGGTCACGAATCCGGCCGATCCCGATCTCTGGCACCGTTTGGCGGTGGGCGAATATATCTGGCAGAAAGGCCATTTTCCTGCCGGCGATGTCTTTAGTTATCTTAATGACTATAAGCCAGTTGCGGATCACGAGTGGGGTTGTGCCCTGATTTTTTATGGGCTTTGGAGCTGGCAGGGCGGGGCTGCCATGGTGGTCACGAAGCTCGTTGCCCTGACCCTGACGCTGGTTCTGGTGGTTTGGGCCGGATTGCAGGGGCGCAGGCCGACTCTTTTGCTGACGGCGTTTTATGCCTTGGTCATGCTGGCGCTGCTGCCCTCTTTCCAATCGACGGTGCGGTGCATGGTCTTTACGCACATCTTTTTTGCGCTGTGGCTCTACTGGTTCCAGCGCGAGCGTCAGGGCCGCATGGTACCCGGCTATCTTTACGTTGTGACCATGGTGGTGTGGGCCAATCTCCACGGCGGCTTTGTGACGGGGCTGATCTGGCTGCTGGCGGTGGCGTTGGTGGAGGCTGGATTTGGGCGTCCGTGGAAAAAATGGGTCATCCGCTTCTGGTTTTGCCTCGTGGCGACGTTGGTCAATCCCTTTGGAGCGCAGCTCTGGATCACCACCTGGCGGGCGCTGGTGACGACGCGGCGCGGCTTCGGCGAGTGGGCGCCCGTTTCGTGGTCGGAGCCGATGAGTTATCCGGGCTACAAGCTTTTGCTCATCTCTGTTTTTGCCGTGCTGGCGATTCAAATTTACCGGAAACGGTGGAAACAAATCGACAAGCCGGGCTTGATTTTAATCGGTGTGTTCATGTTTTTCGCGCTAATGTCCGCGCGGCATACCTCGCTTTTTGCGGTGGTGGCGGGCGCGCTGGCTCCCGGCGTTTTCCCTCTGAAATGGCCGCATACGTTGACGCTTGGCCCGGTGCGCCGTTTATGTGTGATGGCGGTGAATTCGGCGCTGATCCTGGTGCCTCTCTATGCGGCGTTGATGGTTTTGCCGAACTCGGCGGGTCTGAGGCTCGAATATCCGCACGAGGCTTATCCGGTGGAGGGCGTCGCTTTTCTTGAGCGCGAAAACGTGCGCGGAAATCTACTTGTACCCTTCAATTACGGCAGCTATGCGCTCTGGGAATTGAGAGGCAAAATGCGTGTTTCCATGGATGGCCGTTACGATCTTGTCTACCGGCCGGAAACCTACCGCCGGGTGGATGACTTTTTCGCCGCCAGGGGTGACTGGGTCAGCCTGCTGGCCTCGCCCCGGCCCGATGCGATCCTTGTTCCCCGCAGCGCGGGCGTTTATTTGGACCTGATCAACGAGCCGGGATGGGTGGAAGCGTGGCACGATTCATGGGATGCGGTTTTTTTGCCGAGATGAACGGCGGAGGTTTCTCCTCTGAAAACAGGCGTTTTTAAGTTCTCCGCAAAAAAATCTGCAAAGATTTTGAAAAAAAGTATTGATCCCTCCATCGATTCCGATATGGTTGTCCTCCCACCCGAAACGGGGGGAATGGTGCAGGTTGAGACTTCAGTTCGGTCCGCTTCGCTGATTTAAGCGAGGCATAAATGGACGAGCTTGTCTCTGCTGTCACCCGCGGATCAAATTCTTTCGGTAAAAACGAAGAAGATGGAAAGCGGGTGAAGCGTCGTCGGATGATGCGAAAGTGTCATTTGGATGGCGTTCGGGTTCGCGAAGAAATTCGCGAGGACCGGCGGCCTGCAGCGTTTATGCTCTTTGATCACTTTACTGGAACCGAGTGGCGCAACAACACAGTTAGCCGCGCTTGAAAACTCGGTAGAGACAACCTAAGTAAGAATCCTATTAATTTAGGATACAGCGAATAGATTGAATTGTGCGGAACGTTGAGTTTCTTTCCCACGCGGATGAAGACTGGCGCAAGCCAGTACTCACATCGGTGGGATCTCAAAAGTTTTGACCGATAAGGTCAGAAGAATTTGCCCTCGCCTAGCCGCGAGAGGTAAACTTACTTTTTGATTAACGATCAAGCCCTTCAGCAATGAAGCGTTTGAATTAACGGAGAGTTTGATTCTGGCTCAGAACGAACGCTGGCGGCGTGGATAAGACATGCAAGTCGAACGCGACTTACCGCGATAGCAATATCATGGTAAGTTGAGTGGCGAAAGGGTGCGTAACACGTGGGAATTTACCAAGAAGTGGGGAATAGCTCGACGAAAGTCGAATTAATACCGCATATGATCGCAAGATCAAAGCCGGGGACCGCAAGGCCTGG
>Ga0302319_10003864_pt1 | contig 31011 bp, 30 predicted proteins | sample Bog_T0_2_FD_203319 | JGI IMG/M metagenome (GOLD analysis project Ga0302319, IMG submission 203319) | Peat permafrost microbial communities from Stordalen Mire near Abisko, Sweden - Bog_T0_2 | ecosystem: Environmental > Terrestrial > Soil > Wetlands > Peat | place: Sweden: Abisko, Stordalen Mire... | reverse complement strand
AACACTGAATAGGCCTCCCTCAGGTCGTCGATGTGAGCTCGGTCGTCGTATCCGCTGATTAACTCCTCGAAGTACTCTGCTTTTTCCCTCAACTCACTGTCTCTTCCGAGAAGCACTTCAAAGACCTCCGCAAGGCTGGGCGCGTGCTTTGGGTCCTCATAGCCAGGAATCAACTCCTCATCGATAGCTGTTGAGATGGCTTCGAATAAAGCCCCTTGCACATCAGACGGATCATAGTAGTACTGCCTCTCCTCGTATTCTTCCTCGTCAAACTCGTCCTCGTCAGGCTCGCCCGATTCGTCGTCGTCAGTCACACCTTGTTCGCCGTTAACCACCTTTTGCGAAGATTCTTCGACTGGCTCGGCGATCCCGTACCATCCAAACGAATCAATCACCTTCTCCCGGAGTAGCTCCGCGATTCTGCTAATTGCCTTTGAGTTCTTTCGCCTTCTTGGCCGTTTCTTCATCACAGTTTGTTGATGGCAGATGTGACTTGCCTCTCCTGGGGTGTGGATGGGGACCAGCTTGCGACGCATTGCTCACAATTGCGACATTGTTTTGTTCAATCGTGACGCTTTTCGTATCAGGCTTGTCACGAGGATCGTTGTTTCGAGCTAAGAATGAAAATAATGCAATGAGGACGATCAGACCGAAATAGAACGGAGCGTCAGCTGCCGTCAAGCGACGCCAAAAACGCTCTCGCCGCGAAAGTCGCCGACGAACCTTGGTTAGCTTAGCGACGTGACGTCCTATACCGGGAATGTATTGGAGGCTCACAATGCTGCTTGCTAATGATTCACTCCCGTTCCGTTTCACGGCAGCTCGCAGCAGGTGGGTTATCTGCTCTTCGATTAACACGCATCTTTGCCCGAAGCAATACCGAAGTATCGTCTGCTGCCACTCGTACAGAAAAAGCCCAACCAGCACAGCAATTGCACAGACCGCTAGAGCCCATAAGGGTTTCACATTTGTCGCACTACCCGCGAACACTACAGCGACGAGTACTGTTATAGACCACCCCTTGATCGTGAAACGAAATGCTCCAATCTTGTCAATCTTGTCCTGGAGAATTTTGTATTCATCGAGCAACCGCGCGATAAACTCGGACTCGAGAGTGTTAGATTGCCGATCCTGGGGAACGTCGGTCATAGGTCTGCCCGAAATCGAGAGTTAATAGTACTGCAGTGTACCCGAATTCCAAATTGATCGGGCGTGTTTTGTGCTATCGGGGTGTTCCACTCAGCGTGAGCTGTTTACTCCGCCAGCATTTTCAGCAAATCCGCCTCGCTGATCACCTTCACGCCCAGCGACACAGCCTTATCCAGCTTCGACCCCGCCTCTTCGCCTGCCACCACGTAGCTGGTCTTCTTGCTCACCGAGCCGCTTACCTTGCCGCCTGCATCTTCAATCATCTTCTTGGCGTCGTCGCGCGAATACGTTGGCAGCGTTCCGGTCAGCACAAAGGTGATTCCAGCGAACTTTGTGCCGCGCACTTTCTTCTCACCCGTAAAGCTCAGTCCAGCCTCGCGGAGCCGCTCAATCAATAATCGATTTTTCTCCTCGGCAAAGAACTCGCGAATGCTGGCCGCGATGCGCGGTCCCACCTCGTTCACCTCCAGCAACTCTTCCTCGCTCGCGGCGATTACCGCGTCCATGGAGCCGAATTGCTCCGCCAGAAACTCCGCCGTACGCTCGCCCACCATGCGGATTCCCAGCCCGAAAATCACTCGCTCCAGCCCCAGCTTTTTCGAGGCTTCAATCTCGCCAAGCACATTGTCCGCGCTCTTCTTGCCCATGCGCTCCAGCTTCAGCAAGCCGTCCTCGGTCAGCGAATACAGATCGGCGATATTGTGTACCAGTCCCGTGGTCAGCAACTGATCCACCAGCGCCTCGCCCATGCCTTCAATGTTCATCACGTGCCGCGAAGCAAAATGCAGCAGGCTCTCGCGCAGTTTCGCCGGACAATTCACATTCACGCAGAAGGAATTTACCTCGCCCTCGGCGCGAACGATGTGGCCGCCGCATTCCGGACAAACGGTTGGCATGTGGAACTCACGCGCATCATGCGGCCTCCGATGCTCGCCCTCGTTCACCACCCGCACAACCTTGGGAATCACGTCGCCGCCGCGCTCCACCATCACCCAGTCGCCAATGCGCACGCCCAGCCGCTCAATCTCGTCCGCGTTGTGCAGCGTGGCTCGTGAGACGGTGGTGCCTCCAATCGGTACAGGCCGCAACATCGCCACCGGAGTGATCTTTCCCGTGCGCCCCACATTCACCAGAATATTTTCGACCTGCGTAATCGCCGCTCGCGCCGCAAACTTGTACGCGATAGCCCAGCGCGGGGCCTTGCCCGTAAATCCCAGCCGCTGCCATAGCGCAATGGAATTCACCTTGATCACCACACCGTCAATCTCATACGGAAGCTCATCGCGCGCCGCCTCCGTCTCGTTCACAAATTTCCAGATATCCTCAAACGTCCCAGCCCGCTTGCGATGCGCGTTCACCTTGAAGCCCGCCGCGCTCATCGCCTCCAGGGCTTCCCACTGCGTTGCCCGAGCCATGCGCCCATCGTGCAGCAGAAAGTAGGAGTAGAAGTCCAGCTTGCGCTGCGCCGTGATGTTCGGCTCCAGCACGCGCACCGCTCCGGCCGCTGCATTGCGCGGATTCGCAAACCTCGCCAGTCCTTCTTCTTCGCGCTGCTCATTCATCGCCGCAAAACTCCTCGTCGGCATCAGCACTTCGCCGCGCACCTCAAACGGAGGCTCAATTCCCGCCCTCCGCAACTGCTCGCCGCTCACGCTCAGCGGAATCGAGCGAATCGTGCGCAGGTTCGCCGTCACATCCTCACCAACCACGCCATCGCCGCGCGTGATCCCTCTTGCGAAGCGTGCCCCTGCACCGTCCGCCGCCTCATAGTGCAACGCCATCGAGAGTCCATCCAGCTTGTACTCGCACTCGAACTCCACCTCGGCGTTGCCCGCCAGTTCCCCCACCTTCCGCGTCCAGTCGCGCAGCTCCTCCTCGCTGTACGCGTTATCCAGTGAGAGCATCTGCGCCGAGTGCGCCACCTTCACAAACCCTTCGCGCGCTTTGCCGCCCACGCGCTGCGTCGGAGAATCCGGCGTCACCAGCTCAGGATGCTCGCGCTCAATGGCCTTCAGCGCATTCACCTTGGCGTCGAACTCCGCGTCCGTGATCTCAGGCGCGTCCAGCACAAAGTACAGGTGCTCGTGATGTCGAATCTCTTCGCGCAGGATTTCTGCGCGTTTGGCGGGCGAGTCGTGCGTCGTCATACAGCGGAGATTATAGTCCGGCAGCATTACCTCCGCGCCAGCGAGCCGGAGCGGCGGTAGTTGCCGCGTACCCCACCCCCGCAGGAGCCCACCACTCTTCCCGCCTTGATACAATCGACTTATATTCTTCGCGCAGCTCTGCCGAGGTTCACAGGTGTCTTTCGCCTGCGTGCGCCATGGCTAGCGCAGACAAGCAGATTTGGTGAAAGCTCTCAAGCATTTTTTCGTGCGCTATAAAGCATGGATCATGGCCGCGCTCGCCCCTTTGGGCGGCATCTGGGCGGTCTTTGTCATCGGAATCATCGACGCCGCGTTCTTCGGAATTCCCCTCGATCCGGTCATCGCCTACTACGTCGCCATCAATCCCCACCGCACCATCGTCTTCGCCATCATGGCCGCGCTCGGCTCAGCCCTCGGCAGTACGGTTCCATACCTCATCGGATACAAAGGCGGAGAAGCCGTAGTCATCAACAAAATCGGACATCAGCGCTTCGCCCGTCTCCATGCCCTCTCAGAGAAGTACGGCGACATGGCGCTCATTATCCCCGCCCTCATGCCCCCCGGATTTCCCTTCAAGGCCTTCGCGCTCATCGCCGGAGTCACCGAGATGCGCTATCTGCACTTCCTGCTCTCCATCTTTGTGGGCAGGTTGTTGCGCTTCATCATTCTCGGCACGCTCATCATTTCCTACGGTCCTGAGATTCTCAGCTTCCTCACCTCATCCTTCCATGAGCATCGCGGCCTCACCTTCGGCATCATTGCCGCCTTGGCATTGCTGATGGTTCTCGTCGTGCGCTTCCGTCCTTCGCGCCCTCCGGAAGTGAAAGAAACGGAAAGCAGCGTTGCATAGTTCGCAGGCCAATTCGCATTCTTTGCAGGCCATGCCCATCCGCATCATCGGCGCCGGCCTTGCCGGTCCTGAGGCAGCTTGGCAGTGTACCCGCCGTGGCCTTGCCGTCGCGCTTCACGAGATGCGTCCTTTGCGCAACACCGCCGCGCATGAGACCGATCTGTTTGCCGAACTCGTCTGCTCCAACTCGCTCAAAAGTGACAGTGAAAACTCCGCGCCCTGGCTGCTGAAGCAGGAGATGCGCCACGCCGGTTCGCTCCTCATGGAACTCGCCCACCGCACCGCCGTCCCTGCCGGACACGCCCTGGCCGTCGATCGCCTGGAGTTCAGCCGTCTCGTCACCGAGGCCATTACCGCCGAGCCTCTTATCCGCATCGTGCGCGAGGAGGTCACTTCTCTCGAAGGCTTCGATGGCGTCACCATCCTCGCCTCCGGACCTCTCACCTCTGACGCGCTGGCCGCGGAGATTCAGCGCCTCAGCGGCACTGACCGCCTCTTTTTCTTCGACTCCATCTCGCCCATCGTCGAAGCCGATTCCATTGATCAATCCAAGGTCTACAAAGCTGCCCGCTATGACAAAGGCGGAGCCGACTACATCAACTGTCCCATGATGCGCGAGCAATACGACGCCTTCATCGCCGCCCTCGCCGAGGCCCAACGCGTCGATGGCCATGACTGGGATAAGGCTCAATATTTCGAGGGCTGCCTGCCCATCGAAGAGATCGCTCGTCGCGGTCCCGATACCCTCCGTTTTGGCCCCATGAAGCCAGTCGGCCTGCGCAACCCGCACACCGGAAACATTCCTTACGCCGTCGTCCAGCTTCGCCAGGAAAATCTCCGCGCAGACTCCTACAACCTCGTCGGCTTTCAGAATCACCTCAAGTTTGGCGAGCAGGCGCGCATTCTCCGCATGATTCCCGGCCTTGAGAATGCAAAGTTCCTGCGCTATGGACAGATCCACCGCAACACCTACATCAACGCGCCCGCCTTGTTGGCACCAACCCTCCAGATGAAGCAGCATCCGCGCATCCTCTTCGCCGGGCAAATCTCAGGCGTAGAAGGCTACGTCGAATCCATCGCCACCGGCCTGCTCGCCGGAATCACCGCCGCCGCCGTCGCCCGTGGCATTGAGCCAATTCCTGCCCCTCGTGCCAGCGCCCACGGTTCGCTCACCAACTACGTCTGCGGAGCAGATCCCGAGCACTTTCAGCCCGCCAACATCACCTTCGATCTCCTCGAGCAGCTCGACGAATCCATAAAGCGCAAAGTGCGCGACAAAAAGCTCCGCCACCAGATGGTCTGCGAGCGCGCCTTCGCGTCCTTCACCGGCTGGTTTCAGCAAATCTCCACCGTTCTCCCTACGCGCTGAACTTTTCCGCCCTTCGCTGCGTATCTTGTTTTGCCCCCCCCGGGTGCCCCACCTTCGCCGCGTCTTTTTGCGGCTAAGGTGGGGTCGGATAACTCATGTCTCTGCGTGACCTCTTTCTCGACGTGCTCACCACGCTCTGGTCTAACAAGCTGCGGACGTTTCTGACCATGTTCGGCATCGCCTGGGGCGTCGTCTCCATTGTGCTCATGGTGGCCGCCGGAGAAGGCATGCGCGTGGGCCAGGCCAAGCAGCAGGCTACTTTCGCCCGCGACCTCATGATCGTCAACGCCGGACGCACCAGCCTCCAGGCCGGGGGCATGCGCGCCGGACGCCGCATCCACTTTGAAGACACCGATGTCCCCTACGTCGCCGCCCAGTCACCCTCCTGCAAGTATGTTCTACCCGAGCTCGGCAATGAAGCCTCCGTACGCAGCAATTACAACAGCGCGCACCCCACCGTCGCCGGATCCTTTCCACCATTCGCCGAGGTTCGCAGCATCAGCGTTGCCGCCGGAGCTTTCTACACCTGGCAAGACGTGAATGAATCCCGCCGCGTCGCCTTCCTCGGCAGCGAGATCAACAAGCAGCTCTTTCCCGAGGGCGGAGCCATCGGCCAGAACATCTACATCCAGGGCATTCCTTACGTCGTCATTGGCGTCATGCGAGACAAGAAGCAGGATTCCAGTTATGACGGCTGGGACGTGAACAAAGTCTTCGTGCCGTTTCCCATCATGCAGCAGGATCTACCGAACAAGCCGCCACAGGTGGCGCACAGCGTAGACCGCCTGCTCATTGCGCCGCTCGGCGTAATGCAACATGAGAGCTGCAAGCATCAGCTCACCCTGGCTCTCGCCCACTTGCACGGCTTCGATCCCTTGGACGAAGAAGCCATCAGCAACTGGGACACTCTCGAAGAAGCCGCCGCCTTTGCCACCATGACCGATGGCATGAAGTATTTTCTCGGAGCCGTCGGCGTCACCACGCTCTTTCTCGGCGGCATCGGAGTCATGAACGTCATGCTGGTTGCCGTCCGTGAACGTACCCGAGAGATCGGCATCCGTAAAGCTCTCGGCGCTCCCGCAAAAAGCATTCTGCGTCAGTTCTTCCTTGAGACCCTGATCGTCGTCTTCCTCAGCGGAGGCATCGGCCTGGGCATTGCCTACTCGCTCTGCGCCTTTGTCGATTCGTTCCCCATGCCTGACTTCTTTGCCGGACTCCTTCCCACCTGGCAATCGGGAGCCTTGGCAATCTTTCTCCTCGGCACCGTAGCCTTCTGCGCCGCGCTTTATCCCGCTCGCCAGGCTGCACGCATTGATCCCATCGAAGCCCTGCGCTTTGAGGCCGGAGGCTGACCATGGGATTGATTCAGGACGTGCTCGCCGAAGCCATGAGAGCGCTGCTCAAGAATCGCACTCGCAGCCTGCTCACCATGCTCGGAATCGTCTGGGGCATCGCCTCCGTCACATTGCTCATCGCCTACGGTTCCAGCTTCCGATCCATACTCGTCACGGCCTTTGATTCCTTCGGCAAATCGGTCGTCGTAGCCTGGTCCGGCCAAACCAGTCAGCAGGCCGGAGGCCAGCGCGCAGGCAAGAAGGTCAAATTCGAGCAGGAGGACCTCGACTACATCAAGGCCACTTCGCCCGCCATCAAAACCATCTGCCGCGAAGACTCAAAGGAGCTTCAGTTGCAATACAACGACCAGATGGTCAATGGCGCAGTCCGCGCCGTCTGCTCCGAATACGGAGAGATGCGCAACGAAGTGGCCGCCACCGGACGCTGGCTCAGTCCCATGGACGTCGTCGAGCGCCGCCGCGTCATCTTCCTCGGCAACAAAATCAAGCAGCAGCTTTTCGGCAACCGCAACGCCGTCGGAGAAACCATCCTCGTCCGTGGCATGCGCTTTGAAGTCATCGGAGTCATGGACAAGAAGATCCAGCTCTCTAACTACTTCACCAGTGATGACCGCTCTACCTGGATTCCGTTCTCCACCGCCAGCGATCTCTATGACATCAAGAACACGCCGGTCTTCATCTTCGCGCCGCTTAAGCCCTCCATGGAGGCCGTCGCGAAAAAGCAGTTCCTCGCCGCCCTCGCCGAGCGCCAGGGCTTCTCGCCCACCGACGACAAAGCCGTCACCATGTTCGGACGCGAGGAGTTCCGTCCCATCATCGACGGCATCACCATCGGCCTCCAGGGGTTGCTGCTCTTCATCGGCACGCTGACTCTCGGAATCGGCGGCGTCGGCGTAATGAACATCATGCTCGTCTCGGTCGATGAACGCATCCGCGAGATCGGCCTGCGCCGCGCCCTCGGAGCACGCAAGCGCCACATCCAGTTCCAGCTCTTTGCGGAAACTTTCGTCCTCATGTTCATCGGCGGCACTGCCGGAATCCTGCTCTCCTGGCTGCTCACCAAGGCCGTCGGAACCCTGCCCCTGCTGGGTCCGCTATTCAAAGACGAATCCGGCAAGGCCGATATTCACATGCAAATCTCCGCCGGAACCGTACTCTTGAGCTCCATCGTTCTCTTTGTTGTCGGACTCATCAGTGGCATGGTCCCCGCTCTCAAAGCCTCACGCCTCGATCCTGTAGAGGCATTGCGCTACGAGTAACCCAAGAGCTTAAATAGCATTCGTAAATCCCCGGCTGAATGCGCTAACCTCAATAGCGTCAGCCGGTTTTCTGCCTCCGGAGTTAAGGACTTCGTTGATGTCGAAACATCTGTCATACATCTGTTGCATCGCACTCCTGTTGACTACGGTTTCGGCAGTAGCGCAGTGGCGTCCCGTGGGCCCTTATGGCGGCAATGCGCGCGCCCTCGCCTACGATCCGCTAAACCCAGACCACATCCTGCTGGGTTCTGGCGCCGGAGCAATGTTTGAGTCCACCGACGGCGGGCGCCAATGGAAACATTTTGCCCATCTCGGTCCGTCCGATTCGCTCATGCTTTCGAGCATCCTCTTCGACCCTTCGCGTCCAGGAACAATCTACGCTGCCGGCTGGAGCTTAACCGGCTCAGGAGGTGGCTTCTTCTTCACCCGCGATGGCGGACGAACCTGGAAAGAGCCCGCGGCTCTGCAAGGAAAGAGCATTCAAGCATTGGCGCTCGCCGATCAAGTGCCAGGACTCCTGATCGCCGGAGCACTCGATGGACTCTACCGCTCCTGCGACTGGGGTGAGAAGTGGGTGCGTATCACTCCAGAGAATCATCCCGACCTCAAGAACTTCGAGTCGGTGACCGTTGACCCGCAAAACCCTGAGGTCTTCTATGCCGGAACGTGGCATCTCCCCTGGAAGACCACCGACGGAGGCCTGCATTGGAAAATTATCAGGGGCGGTTTGATCGATGATTCCGACGTTTTCTCCATCATTCTGGACCGGTCCAACTCACACACGGTTTTTGCCAGCGCCTGTTCAGGAATCTACAAGAGCGAAAACAGCGGCCAGCTTTTTCATAAAGTGCAGGGAATTCCCGGCACTGCCCGCCGCACCCGCGTCCTGAGGCAAGATCCCGCGAATGCCAACACCGTGTACGCCGGAACCACCGAAGGGCTATGGAAAACGACGGACGGCGGCAGCAGTTTCAAGCTGATCTCTCCGCCGGATTTCATCCTCAACAGTGTGCTGGTCGATCCACGCAATTCCAGGCGCGTCCTCATCGCCACCGACCGCGGCGGCGTCTTTGCCTCCGACGACGCAGGGCAGGCCTTCTATCCCTCGAACACCGGTTTTTCACAGCGGCAGATCACCACCCTGATCGCAGACTCGCAGCGCAACTATGACCTCTACGCCGCCGTCCTGAATGACAAGGAGTTTGGTGGCGTCTTCCGCGCGCACAACGCAACGTGGTCGCAACTGAGCCAGGGCTTGAGCGGACTCGACGTCTTCGATCTTGCCCAGTCTTCAACCGGACAACTGGTAGCGGCAACCAATCGCGGGCTCTTTCTCTTCAATCAGAACTCACAGCGCTGGATTCCAAGCCGAACCGTCGTGAGCAATAAATCTCTTCCATCGCGAATACCTTTTTCCGGCAAAGAATTTGTTCACTCCCAATTTGAAGGACGCGCATCCGCCCTCGCACTTGGCCGCCGCTGGTACGCCGCAACCGATTCCGGTGTGCTGGTCAGCCAGAACGCCGGCGAAAGCTGGAAACGCGCAGCGCTCGAAGGCCACTTCATTGCAATTTCCAGCCGCGAACACACCGTAGCCGCTGCCACCGTTCGTGCCGTCTGGTTCAGCCTCGATGAGGGCGACCACTGGTCGCGTCGAGCGCTTCCAACTGGGATTACGCGGATTTATTCAATCGCCGTCGCCCGCGATGGCGATGTCTGGATCGGCACACGCGAAGGTGCGTTCCACTGGACTGCCAAGGTCGCCGCGTGGGAACACGCGCTAAATGGCCTTGCACCACGCGAGGTGACCTCGATTCGAGCCGATGGCGACACCTTGTTGGCCGCCTCCACATCTTCGAACTCAATCTACCTGAGTCACGACCAGGGGAAAACTTGGAAGGCCGAGCCTGCCGCCGATTTTGAAATTACCGGAGCCGCCGTGCAGGATGGCGCCCTCTATGTCAGCACCCGCCATCACGGAATCCTGGTACGCGATCCTAGTGCGCCGCCAGTTCTGGGAGTGCATTAGCCGCTGCGCTTGAATCTGCAAAAAGCGCGAGCCCCTTGGCCCGCGCTTCTTTTTCAGAACTCACGCTTACGCTACTTCATCCTCTTCTTGGACTCTTTCGAACTCGTAATCTTTTTCACGCTCGGTATAAATTCCCTGCGCTTCCTCGGCTGAATCTTGAACCAGATCGGCGTCCCCTCAAACACAAACGCCTCGCGAATCTGGTTCTCCAGAAACCTCTGATAACTGAAGTGCAATTTCACGTCCTTATCCGTAAACAACACGAAGGTCGGAGGCGCCACCGCCGCCTGCGTCATGTAATAAATCCTGATCTTGTTGCGTGCCGGAACCGACGCCCGCTCGAAGTCCACCGATCTCAAGAAGCGATTCATCTCGCCAGTAGTGATGCGGCGCCAGCGCTCGCGAGCCACCCGCTCCACGGTCTCGAAGACGCGCTTCACGTTCTTGCCATTCAGCGCGCTCACAAAAATCACTGGAGCGTAATCCAGGAACTTCAGCACCCGCCGCACCTGCTCTTCGTACACGCGGCTGTCTGCCGAGGGCTTGCTTTCATCGCCGCGCGCCGTGGTCACCGCGTCCCACTTGTTCACCACCACCACAACGCTGCGCCCGGACTCATGCGCATACCCCGCAATGTTCGCATCCAGCGCCGAAACGCCTTCAATCGCGTCGATCACCACCAGCGCCACATCCGCTTCTTCCAGATGTTTTCGGGCCATCACTACGCTCATCTTTTCGGCCATCAGGTGCGTCTTGCCCTTGCGCCGGATGCCCGCCGTATCGATAAACCGGTAGCGTTTTCCCCCGTGCTCCACCACCTCGTCAATCGCGTCACGCGTGGTGCCCGCAATTGAGGAGACAATGGCACGGTCGCTCTCCGTCAACTGATTCAGCAGCGTGCTCTTGCCCACGTTCGGACGCCCGATGATCGCAATCTTGATCTCGTTGGGCATGGTCTCAAGCAAACGATCCTCCAATGCGTCTTCGTCCGCCGGGTGCAGGCCTTCCGACTCCTCGCTGTCTTCGGATTCGTCTTCGTCGTAGAGTTCGCCTGTCTCCTCGTCCATCTCTACATGCGGCAGCGCGCGCCGCGCAAAGTTGTTCAGCCGCTTCTCGTCATCCTGCTCGGCAATCGTCGGGATCACCTTCATCAGCTCTTCGATCAACTCCGCCACGCCGGTCGAGTGCTCCGCTGAAATGGGCCACAGGTTCTTGATCCCCAGCCGCCGGAAATTCTCCGCCTCGGCTTCAAACTTCGGATCGTCCACCTTGTTCACCGCCAGAAATAGCGGCTTGCCCAGCTTTTGCAGCAACCGCGCCAGCTCCATATCCGGACCGGTCAGTTCCGTGCGCACGTCCGTCACCATCACAATCGCATCGGCTTCATCCAGCGCAACCCGCGCCTGACGAAAGATTTCAGAAGGAATCAGGTCCTTGTCTTCAGGCACAATTCCGCCCGTATCCACCACCCGGAACTGTTGTCCATTCCAGCGCACCGTACCGTACAGGCGGTCGCGCGTGATTCCCGGCTCGTCGCCCACAATGGCCCGCCGCCGTCCCACCATCTTGTTGAACAGGGTTGATTTGCCCACGTTGGGCCGTCCCACAATGGCCAGCAGACCCTCGTGTACATCTTGCAGAATATTCGCCACTTGTTGTTCCTGATCTTGCGCTCTTTCGCGCTGAAAGTAAGATGTTGTCCAGCAGGGCCTCGCGCGTCTCCCGACGCTCGTCCTGCTCGCGCGCACCATGATTGCCGTGGTGCTGGCGCTCCGGTCTTTGACTTTGCTCTTGCTCTTAACCTGTGAATCCTTGAAACCTGCGAAACTTGAAACTTGGCTCTTTGAAACCTGCTTCCTCTATTATAAGGGTCAGTGCCTGAGCCCACCCAATCCACGTCTCCCACCGCATCGTCTCCCGCACCCCCGGTCGAGCTCGCGCGCCTCTCGCTCTACCAATTCTTCGGTCCCGCCGGGGTGCTCTCGCAGCGCCATCCCGCCTACGAATTCCGCCGCGGACAGCTCGCCATGGCCACCGCCGTCGAAGAAGCCATCGAAGAAAAGCGTCACCTCATCGTCGAGGCCGGAACCGGAACCGGCAAGACTCTCGCCTACCTGCTCCCCATCATCAAAAGCGGTAAGCGTGTCATCGTCTCCACCGGAACCAAGAACCTCCAGGAGCAGCTCTTCTTCAAAGATGTTCCTTTCCTCGAACATGCTCTTTTCGGAGAATCAAAGGAAGGATCACCGCGCCTCAAGGTCTGCTACATGAAGGGCCGCCAGAACTATCTCTGCCGCAAAAAGCTTTACGACCTTACCGGCCAGCCCATTCTCAACGGCCTCGATGAGATCAACGAGTTCCGCACCTTGCTCGACTGGGAGAAGCAGACCACCACCGGAGACCGCGCCGAACTCACCGTCTTGCCGGAGAGCAGCCAGCTCTGGGGCAAGCTCAACGCCAGCGCCGAACACTGCGTTGGCAGCAAATGTGCTGAGTTCGAGCGTTGCTTCATCACCGAAATGCGCCGCAAAGCCTCTGAGAGCGACATCATCATCGTCAACCACCATCTCTTCTTTGCCGATCTCTCGGTCAAGCTCACGGCCGAAAAAGCTCCTGACGCCGGAGTCCTTCCCTCAGCCGCCTGCGTCATCTTTGACGAAGCGCACGAACTCGAAGACGTGGCCACCAGCTACTTCGGCATCTCTGTCTCAAACCTCAAGGTAGACGATCTTCTCCGCGACCTCGAAATCACCATCCGCGAAAAGAAAGTCGTCTCCACTGACCTGCTTCAGCTCTCCGGACGCGTCCGCGAGCGCTCACAGTTTTTCTTCTCCGTCTTGCCGGAAGGCGATGGCCGCTTCGCCTTCGACAACCGCGAAGAGTTTCTCGAAGAGTTCGGCTCGGAGTTCATCGGCCTCAAGAACGTAATCCGCCAGCTCCACTCCGAACTTCAGGCCATCCCCAGCAAGCCCGACGAAATTCACAACCTCATCCGCCGCACCGACGAACTCCACGCCCAACTCTCCTTCCTCATGGAGAGCCGCGAAAAAAACACCGTCTACTGGATTGAACGACGCAACCAGGGCGGCCGACAGCCCGGCGCTAGTCGGAAGCGCAACGCCGCCCGTGGCAATTTCGCCAAGGTCGAAAACGTCTTCCTTCAGGCCACGCCCATTGATGTCTCGTCCATCCTGCGCCAATCGCTCTTTGACCGCTTCGAATCCATCGTCCTCACCTCGGCCACTCTCGCCGTAGCCAACGGCTTTGACTACATCAAGGCGCGCCTCGGACTCGAAGGCGCACGCGAGCTCATCGTCCCCTCGCACTTCGATTACGAATCGCAAGCCATCTTTTACGTTCCGCCGCAAATGCCCGATCCGCGAGATTCGGACTTCACCGCCCAGGCCACCGCGCGCATCCGCCAACTTCTCGAGATCACCCGTGGCCGCGCCTTCTGCCTCTTCACCAGCCTCTCGCAGATGCAGCAGGTTCATGACGCTCTTCTCGGACAGCTCGATTACCCCATGCTCCTGCAAGGCTCCGCGCCCAAAACCGCGCTCATCGAACAGTTCCGCTCCACGCCCAACGCGGTCCTGTTCGCCACCTCGTCCTTCTGGCAGGGAGTCGACGTCCAGGGCGAGCAGCTAAGCGCCGTGATCATCGACAAAATCCCCTTCGCCGTCCCCAGCGATCCCATCGTCCAGGCCCGTTGCCGCTCCATCGACGAATCAGGCGGCAACTCATTCTTCGACTACTCCGTCCCCGCCGCCGTCATCACCCTCAAGCAAGGCTTCGGACGCCTCATCCGCTCCCTCAACGACCGTGGCCTCCTCGTTCTGCTCGATAACCGCATTCTCAAAAAGCAGTACGGCAAAGTCTTCGTCTCCAGCCTCCCGCCCTACACCCGCACCACCGACATTCGCAAAGTCGAGGAGTTCTTCGGCTGCACCCACGAATGAGGTGGCTGCGGTTTCTCAAGAAGTAGTACCTGCGGAATACCTTATTGACAGACCGTATAGTGTAGCCATACGCTATACGAAATGATTAAGAGCTTCCGTCATAAAGGACTGAAGCAGTTTGCGGAGACAGACTCCAAGGCTGGCATCCAGCCGAAACATGTGCCGCGATTGAAACGATTGCTGACCGCTCTGGATGTGTCAATCCGGCCTGAAGATATGAACGCGCCGAGCTATGACCTGCATCCATTGAAAGGAAATCTCGCGGGCCATTGGTCGGTGAGCGTGAGCGGCAACTGGCGGCTCACATTCCGGTTCGACGGCGAAGACGCGGTACTGGTGGACTACCAGGATTATCACTAGGAGGGTCAGGCTATGATTCTTAATCCAGCACATCCCGGAGAAGTTTTGCGAGACTATCTGGGCGAGATGACGGTTGCAGAGGCCGCGACGCGTTTGGGCGTAACACGCGCGCATCTCTCGCGTATTTTAAACGGGCGGGCAGGAATATCGGCGGCGATGTCTCTGCGGCTCTCGGCGGCGCTTCGCACCTCGCCGGAGTTCTGGCTGAAGATGCAGATGCAGTATGACCTGTGGCAGGCGCAAAAGGCCAAACAGCCAAAGATTCGCCCGTTTCCCCACGTAGCAAAGACAAAAGAGTTGGCGCTGGCCTAAGCCGGTCGACGACACAGGTGGCCCACATCCGCCCTCCTTTGGTGAATGTGGGATTTACGTGCTACCCACCACTCCCGCCCCGTATTTGTCCCGCCTCTCCGCCGTGTTCTATACTTCCTTTAAGAGCTCTGCAATGCAGCGGTTAGAATGCTGGCCCTGCGGCCTTAGCGGCATCTTTCGCCGCAACCGAAGCCACGCAATCGAGGACTTATGAAGGCAGTCATCTTAGCGGGAGGCCTAGGCAGCCGCTTAAGCGAAGAGACCACCGAGCGGCCCAAGCCAATGGTTGAAATCGGAGGCTTCCCTATCCTCTGGCACATCATGAAGATCTACTCCGCTCATAATGTGAATGACTTCGTCATCTGTCTCGGCTACAAGGGCTATTACATCAAGGAATATTTCGCCAACTACTTCCTGCACTCCTCTGACGTCACCTTTGACATTGGCGAGAACAAGATGGAAGTGCATCGCCGCATGGGAGAGCCCTGGCGCGTCACCCTCATCGACACCGGTCTCAACACTCAGACCGGAGGCCGCATCAAGCGCATCCTTCCCTACGTCGAGCAGGAAGAAGCCTTCTGCCTCACCTATGGAGACGGCGTCTCTGACGTGGATATCACCCAGACTATCGAGTTTCACAAATCCCACGGACGCCTCGCCACCGTCACTGCCACTCAGCCCACCGGGCGCTTCGGCTCGCTCCTCATGGATGGTGACTCGGTTCTCGATTTTCAGGAAAAGCCAGCCGGTGACGGCCAGTGGATCAACGCCGGATTCTTCGTCCTCTCGCCCAAGGTGGTCAAATACATTCCCGGCGACGCCACGGCCTTTGAGCAGGACTCCCTCAAGGTCATCGCCAAAGACGATCAGCTTCGCGCCTACCGCCATCGCGGCTTCTGGCAGCCCATGGATACCTTGCGCGACAAGAATCATCTCGAACAACTATGGGCCACAGGCAACGCCGCCTGGCATGTATGGAAGTAAACTTCTGGAAATCCCGCAAGGTGTTCCTCACCGGACACACCGGATTCAAAGGAAGCTGGCTCGCCCTCTGGCTGCTCTCCATGGGTGCCCACGTCTGCGGTTACAGCCTTGAGCCTTCCACCGCTCCCAGCCTCTACAAATCCTTGGCCCTTGACGATGATCTGCAATCGGTCATCGCCGATATTCGTAACCTCGCAGCCCTTGAATCCGCCATGCGCAGCTTCCAGCCGGAAGTTGTCATCCACATGGCCGCGCAGCCCCTCGTGCGTCTCTCCTACGAACGTCCGGTAGAGACCTACGAGGTCAACGTCCTCGGCACCGTGCATCTTCTCGAAGCCGTTCGCCGCACCCCTTCGGTCCGCGCCGTCGTCTGCGTCACCAGCGACAAGTGCTATGAAAATCGCGAGTGGCCATGGCCCTATCGCGAAGACGAAGCCATGGGCGGCCACGATCCCTACAGCAGCAGCAAAGGCTGCGCCGAGCTCGTCACCGCCGCCTATCGCCGCTCCTTTTTCCACGTTGCGGATTCGCCCGCCGTCGCCACCGCTCGCGCCGGAAACGTCATCGGCGGCGGAGACTGGGCTCCCGACCGTCTCGTTCCAGATATCATTCGCGCTTTCACCGTCCACCAGTCGGTCACCGTCCGCAATCCAGACGCCGTGCGCCCCTGGCAGCATGTCTTGGAGCCGCTCTCCGGATATCTCACCCTCGCCGAGCATCTCTGCCGCGAAGGTGCAAAGTTCGAAGGTGGCTGGAACTTCGGTCCCTCAGACTCTGACGCGCAGCCCGTCCGTCACCTCGTCTCTGAAATGGTGCGGCTCTGGGGCGAGGATGCGTCCTGGCAGATCGTCTCGCAGCAGAATGTTCATGAAGCGCATCTCCTCCGCCTCGATTCCTCCAAGGCGCGCACCGCCCTGCACTGGCGTCCCCGCTGGACGCTTGATCAGACACTCGCGAAGACCGTGCAGTGGTATCGCGAGTTCTACCAGGACCCGCGCCCCAACGCCGTATCCATGCGCAAGTTCACCCTGCGCCAGATTGATGCCTACGTTTCAGATCGTGAAAGCACCGCGGCGAAGAGTATCGCGCCTTAGCCGCCAATATTTATGAAGAGTGACCGCAGCGCCCAGCGCCGGTCACTGGAGTCCATCATGGAAGTAAATTCCGCCAATCCCGTCGCCGCAAAAACCCCCGCCGATCTTCTCCGCGAACAAATCCGCGAGCTCGTGACCCAGTATCACGCCGAAGCCTTTCCGCCGCGCCAGTTCGTCGCCGGAGAATCCGTCGTTCCCGTCTCCGGCAAGGTCTTCGATGCCGAAGACATCCAGCACGCCGTAGATGCCTCGCTAGATTTCTGGCTCACCACCGGACGCTTCGCCGAACAATTTGAGCGCCAGTTCGCCCAGCTCATGGGAGTCCGTGACGCGCGCCTCGTCAACTCCGGTTCCTCGGCCAATCTCGTCGCTCTCTCCGTCCTTACCTCGGACACGCTCGGAGAACGCGCCTTGCGTCCCGGCGATGAGGTCATCACCGTCGCCGCCGGATTTCCCACCACTCTCAATCCCATCATCCAGAACAATCTCATCCCTGTCTTTGTTGACGTTCGGCTCGGCACCTACGATGTCGATTGCACCCAGCTTGAAGCCGCCCTCAGCCCGCGCACCCGCGCCGTCATGATTGCCCACACCCTTGGCAATCCTTTCGATCTCGACGCCGTCACCGCCTTCTGCGCCCGCCACAATCTCTGGCTCATCGAGGACTGTTGTGACGCCGTAGGCGCAACCTACAAAGGCCAGGGCGTCGGAACCTTCGGAGACATCTCCACCGCCAGCTTCTATCCTGCCCACCACATCACCATGGGCGAGGGCGGAGCCGTCATGACCAGCAAGCCCGCGCTCACCAAGCTCATCGAATCCTTCCGCGACTGGGGCCGCGACTGCTGGTGCGCTCCCGGCAAAGACAACACCTGCGGCAAGCGCTTCGAGTGGCAGCTCGGCCAGCTCCCCTGCGGATACGACCACAAGTACATCTATTCGCACATCGGCTACAACCTCAAGCTTTCGGACATGCAGGCCGCCGTCGGCGTCTCGCAGCTCAAGAAGCTCCCCGGCTTCATCGCCGCGCGCAAAGCCAATTTCAACCGCCTCTACGCCGGACTCAGCGACCTCCAGGAGTTCTTCGCTCTTCCGCAGGCCACGCCCAACTCCGATCCAAGTTGGTTTGGCTTCCCCATGGCTGTCCGCCCGGAGAGTGGCCTCACCCGCGATAAAGTCATCACCCACCTCAACGCCGCCAAAATCGGCACCCGCCTTCTCTTCGGCGGAAACCTCCTGCGCCAGCCCGCCTATCTCGACTCCAACTTCCGACAGGTCGGCGCGCTGCCCAACACCGATTACGTCATGAACAACGTCTTCTGGATCGGCGTCTACCCCGGCCTCACCGAGCCGATGATCGATTACATCATCGACTCACTCCACCAGGTCGTGCCGAAAATCTAGTCAGAAAGTGGGAGTACCCGCAGGTATTCTGATATACGTGACAGGAACTTCCTTTTTCCTGACGTATACCGTCAATTCGCTGAAATTATTGATTCGCTGGTAAGCTTCGCTGGTTGTTATATAGAACGCCGCAAGCCCCATTCCCGTATAGTCGCCTTTCTTGAAAATCAGCAGATCGGGATCCCGCTTCTGGATGGTCAACAGAAGTGAGGGAATCCGAGCTGGTGAAAACAAGTTACCGGCATCCCACACCAGCGGCATTCCCGGCGTAACCGGTTTTCCAAATGCTGCGTATGCGAATTCCAGGCGCGGTCCGAAAAAGACTCTTTCGGAAGGGAGAATGGACAACACTTCTCCAGTTTGGTGAAGCACCCTTTGCAGGCGCGGCCCTGCTTCCAGCCCGGAGAAAAAACCGCCTTGGATTGTTTTCGTCGGAACAGGTTCGTAGTAGAGGCCTTCGCCAATCAGAAGAACCCTGAGATGGATCACGCTGAAAAAACCTGCCATCACCAGAAATACACAGAGCCAGCTTGCCAAGACCGTTTTTCTCCCCGCGCTGGCGTCCTTCATCTCCCACGGACATAGGCACAGGATGCATACTGCCACAAGTAAAATACTCAAGTCGGAGTTCTTTAGATCCGCATTTGTGCAGGCCATTAACAGCGCACTCAATGCGGCAATCGCGCAGACAGAAAGGACGCGCCAATTACCGGGTCGCCGTTTAGCGGAGATCACCAGGAGCGCGATGAAGCTGAGTGCGTTGACCACCACAAAGATGCCCTGAAATACTCCCTCAGGCCAGCCGAGTTGCTTGAAGGGAATCATCGAGAGCGGACTTCCCCGGAGTTTGGCGGCCTCTGCGTAAGAATGCAGCAGAGCGTCTGGCGGCATCTGCGCGGCATAACATACCAACACCGCCAGCACGAGTGCGCCCGCACAGGCTAGGAGGGTTTTCTTACACTGTCGTTTGTCCTCTGCAAGAAAAAGTACAGCCACCATGAGGCAGGCGGGAGCCACATTGGGTTTGGAAGCCAAAACTATCGCAAGAGAGAGACACAGACTGATCCACGACAGCATTGGGCTTTGCCGCTGTAAACAGGCAAGAACGGAAAGAAAAAGCAACACCACCGCAATGCAACTCGCGTTGTTGTACCACCAGAAAGGTTCCATCAACATTGTGCACATCTCCACGCAGATCGTGACGACCAGTGCCCAATGGGGCCGCACCGCGACGCGCCGGAGCAGTCCAAAAATCCATAGAGACGTAAGTGCGGAGAATGTCGCGGGGATCAGTGCAAAAGAAGACCATCGCAGGCCAAGTAACTTCACGCTCCAACGGATGGTGGCCATAAACAGCGGAGGCATCGTGCAAGGAAAATCAAGATAGGGTCGGAGACCCTGCGTGTAGTAGGTTGCGGCGTGGACAAGCAGATCCTCATCCCACCCGCCAAATTGATGCATGCCCAGTTTGTACACACCGGCGAAAAGCAGCGCAGTTGAAGGGAAGATGAGGCCCGGAAATACGAAAAGCCTGTGTAGCTGCCAGCTTTCAGCAAAACCGGCATAGAGTGCTATCAGTGCCATCGAAGCAAACAGAACAAATAGGTATTCGGCAGATTGAATCTCGTCCAGCCTTATCATGGGAAGCAGGGAGGAGCGATAGTAAAGAGCCGCCCCAGCAATGATTGTTGCCAGTGCGGCAATTCCTATGGCGGGCCCTTTGCCCCATAACAGTTCGCCCTTGCGAGTTCTAATCTCTAGCATCCCAATCCCCCCAGGTTTTTGCACGGCAACAAAGCACTGTCAACGCGGAATCCCGTCAGGAGAAAGCAGTGCCGGACAGGTTGTTTCGCTTCGCCAGTGTGGAGAGGACTTCTTCCAAGCCTTCCTGCTTGCTCACCGAGGGGGCCCAGCCCAAAAGGTTGGTGGCTTTGGTTATGTCGGCAACAAAGTACCGCTGGTCGTCTGTTCTCCAGGGTAGGTGACGTGCGTTCAGCCGTACGTTCAGTCTTGCACCCAGCTCTCCAAGCAGTTCCAGGACTGACATGCTGTTTTCGATTCCGCCACCGATATTGAATGCCTGGCCAGAGACACGATGAATGTTTTCGTGTGCGGTCAAGTAGCAACGGATGGCATCTGTAACGTGAAGCAAGTCTCGTACCTGCTTGCCGTCTCCATTAACGGTGAATTGATGTGTCGATTCCTGGACCGTTGCAAGAGCCTGTTGACAGAACCAGCCGATCCATCCCTGGTCGAAAGTCGAGAACTGCCTGCCGCCGTAGATCGTCGAATGGCGAAACACGACCGTTCGAAGCGAGAAGCTTCGGGCATACTCGAGCACATATTGGTCCGCCGCACCTTTTGAACATCCGTATGGCGTCCGGAAGTCCAATTGGGCATCTTCCGCAACCCCCTGGCAACTTCCCGTTGTAGCGTATCTGGTTTGCGCTTCCTGAAGCTGAAGGCCGCTAAGCTCTCCGTAAACCTTGTTACTGGAAGCGTAGACGACCGTAGCCTCGGGAGAGAAATTCCGCACAGCTTCAAGGATGTTTATAGTTCCAACCACATTTGTTTCGAAGTCTTTACGCGGTTCGCGAAGCGATGTTGTCATTGCCACTTGGCCTGCAAGGTGAAAAACGCAACCTATATCCCTCCCACGGAACACCTCGGCCACGTCGGAGACATTGCGGCTATCGCCATGGGAGAACTCCACCGGGCCAAGAGACCGCAGCCATTCAAGGTTCTGTGTCCCTCCGACTCGAGAGAGATTGTCAAACACCAGAACGGAGGCGCCTCTGCGAAGCAATTCCGCAGTCAGCGCGCTGCCAACAAAGCCACACCCTCCAGTTACTAAATAGACCATCAATCAACCTTTCGACGACCTTCTGCGATCGCCCGGCGGCGGAATCCATAGAGCCGCCAGATGGATTGCAGATAGCTTGCGGCAAAAAACACGAGGTTTCGTTTACTCTTGCCCTTCTTGCGTTTTTCGAACGTAACAGGAACCTCGAGATAAGTGGACTTGGAAGGGCCAAACACCAAGCCTATTAGGATTTCCTCAACAATCTCGAAATTATCGGACTCAAGTTCCAGGGAGCGGACCTGGTCTCCCTTATACAGTCGAAAGCTGTTGGTCACATCACGAATGGGAAGCCGAAAGACGAATCGGTAGACGACATTGACCAGAAAGCTCATCATGATCAGCACCGCTGAGTTTTCGGTGCTTCCGCCATGCGAATAACGTGAGCCGATGATTAGATCCGCGTCCAGACGATGATCCCAAAGCCGAGGAATATCTGTGGGACGATGGGAACCGTCGGCATCCATAACAAGAACAAACTTCCCCGCAAATTCTCCAAACCCAGTGCGAATCGCGTCACCATAGCTATTGCCGCCGGTGCGAAACACGTGACGGAGCGCGTATTCGCGGCACAATTCCTCGGTTGCGTCGATTGTGTGGTCTGCATCCACGATAAGGATTTCCCAGGAAACTGCCAAGCGGTCTAATTCCCTTTTCAGGGAAGGGATGATGATTCGCAATGCCTGCTCTTCCTTGTAAGCAGGAAGAACAACGCTAAGCTCACACGCCTGCGGAGTCGAATTCACGGCAAGGTTCCAATAATTTAAGAGTTGGCGCGATTTCAGCCGCTAATTGCCACACGGCGTATGCCAGGTTGATCTTGGGCTCCCAGCCGAGTTCTCGCCGGGCACGACTGATATCGGCAACTAAGTATGAAGGTTCGAACGGTGGAAGAGAAGCTCGACCGAATTGCAGATCAACTGAGAGGTTTAGTTCCCGGCAAACGTGTTCCACCAGGGCGCGAACTGATTCGGACCGGCCGCTGCCGATATTGAATACCTCAATCGGCTCCCTTGGTTTCCGCTTGACACAGGTGATCACGGCGCGCGCAACATCCTCGACCGCGCAAAAGTCCCGAATCTGCTCTCCATGCGTCAGGCAAAACGGCTGCCGTGCAACCGCCGCTCGCAACAGTCCAGGAAACAAGCGCTCGCTTCCATCCTGTATTCCGGTGAATGCGAACGGGCGTAGAACCGTGATTGTTCTTCCGAACTCAGCCGCCGCGGATAGCAGCAGGGAATCGGCCGCCGCCTTCCCGGCTCCATACGGGTGCAAAGTCCCCACCGGATCGTCTTCGCGCAACGGGCGCTGCTGAACTCGATAGACCAGACCAGTGCTGATATAGACGAAGCGAACGGACTTGGGAAGGGCGCAATACGCTTTGAACAGCGCAACGGATCCTGCAACATTGAACCCGATCATCTCAAACCATTCGGAGCGCGGAGGACGCACTCCGCTCGCCGCACAATGCACGATCACATCAGGCTTGATTCTCTCCAGGAGACGGGATGTTGCCTGTTCATCCTGCAGGTCATGAGGTATGAATTCGACCGTTGGCCCCAACCGTTGAAGGAACGCCCTCACGGTCCGCACGGGCGCAAATACTTTGAAAGTCCCCTCACGCGCAAGCTGGCTTATGACGTTATAGCCGAGCGTACCGGAGCCACCTGTGATCAAGAGCTTGCGAGACAAATCAAGAGCCATTCCAGCTCCGACCGCTAGAATCAGGATGCTATCGCAGAGGGTTCAAGCTCCGGACGAGAATACCAATTTAGAATACGATTCTTCCTCCCGTGATTCAACCCCAGGCGCCAATCCGCCGTGAGACATTACCGGGCTCCCTTACAAATCATCCGTCTCCTGCAGCTCGGAGTGCATCCATTCCCAGTGCGCCAGCATGTCGTGTTCATCCCCATCCAGTTCTTCGTGGAAGTGGTGAGAGTGCGGCACCGGCACGCGAATCATCTCCACCTCTGCGAACTCTTTCTCCTTCAGCCGCGCCGCAATTTCCGCAATCGGCCCATAGCCGTAGATCACCTCGTGACGGTCAAACACCAGTTGCCCCGCCGGAGGCGCAGCCAGCCACAGATTGTGCCGCCCGTCCTGCGTAAGAAAGTTTTCAAAGCGCTCCAGCAGCGCATAAACCTCTTCGCGCGTGTGCGCTGTCGCCGATTGATACCGTCCCGCCGGCGCGTCACTTCGCGGCGTGATCAGCACATACAGCACCCACACCGGCTCCGGCAGTAGCTCCAGCAGCTCGCGCAGCAGCCGCACCGGCTCAACTCCGGGAGCGATCACCAGCCGTTCCACTCCGCCCACCACCTGCCGAGCAAAACTCGGATCATAGTTCACCGCAGCGTCTTCCCCGCTGCGAACCGTACCCAACTTCCAATGTTGTGAAGTCATCGGAGTTATTCTAATTGAACACCGAGCCGCATACCGTGAAACCTCCGCCCACCATCACCGTCCAGCGCGCCACGCTTCTCCAGTCAGACATCGCCTTCGCTCTCATCGAGGAATATTACGAGGCCATCGGAGTCCTCCTGCGCGACGACCGCGCCGCCCTTGTGTACTACCTCTCCAGCCCCGATTCTTCCATCTGGATAGCCTTTGCGTCTGCGACAGGAGGGCCGTCTCCCGCCGGATGCGTCATGCTCCGCCCCTTGCCGCAAACCCCCCATGCCGCCGAGGTCAAGCGCCTCTACGTGCGCCCCGCATTTCGCGGACTCGGCGTCGCTCACGCCCTCATGCAGGCCGCCGAAGATCATGCCCGCCGCGAGGGAGTCCGGTGGCTGTACCTCGACACCAAGGACGATCTCCACGCCGCCATCCGCTTCTATCTCTCCACCGGATACCAGCCCTGTGCCCGCTACAATGACAACCCCCAGGCCACCATCTTCCTTCGCAAGCAGCTCTAGAAGTGGTCTCATAAATCGGTTTTGAAAGGGCACGACTTCAGTCGTGCCGCAAGAAAGGCTCATTTCACGCGGCTGAGGGAAAAGCCCGCCCTGATAGAATCGTTATGATCACAGCCAATCTCCGCCGCGGAATTCCAATGCCACCCAGCGATCAGCGTCCCTCATCGTCAAAGCTCTCGGCGCTCACCCGGCACATTCCCCCCGGCCAATTCGGACGCTACCTGCTCGTCGGACTCTGGAACACCGCATTCGCCTACGGCACCTTCGCGCTCTTCACCGCGCTGTTAGACAAGGTAGTGCCGCAGAGTTACATGCTGGCATCCGTGCTCTCCAGCTTCATCAACATTTCTGTTTCATTTCTCGGCTACAAGTGGTTCGTCTTCAAAACCAAGGGCAACTACCTCCGAGAGTGGATTCGCTGCGTCGGCGTCTACGGCACAAACATCCTCTTCGGACTCGCCGTCCTACCCCTGCTCGTCTACGGAATTCGCCACTACTCCCACCTTCAGCGCCAGGCCCCGTACATCGCCGGAGCTTTCCTCACCGGCTTCACCGTTCTCGTCAGCTACTTCGGACACAAACATTTCTCCTTCAAGCCCTCTCCTCTCGAGCGTGAGCCATAGCCTTTTGTCCGCATCTCCCCAGACTTTGTACCCTCACCCCACACCTCGTATAATGAAACCAGTGCCACTCTCTTGAGACCTGCCCCGTGTCCCTCTAGTTTTTCCAGGGCGCCCCGCGGCAACGTCAAGAGCAGCGGATGCCCCGCATCCTCTTTTGGAGAGCAATGTTTGAAGTAACCGTGCAAGACACTTTTTCTTCGGGACACTACCTGCGCAACTACAAAGGCAAGTGCGAAAATCCCCATGGCCACAACTATCGAGTCCGCGTCACCCTCAAGGGGGCCGAACTTGACCGCGCCGGCCTGCTCCTCGACTTCAAGGAATTGAAGCTCGTCATGAAGCCTGTCGTTGACTATCTTGACCACCGCATGATCAACGATATCGAGCCTTTCACCGTCCTCAATCCGACGGCAGAAAACATCGCCAAGTACTTTTACGACGAATGCAACCGGGGACTCAAAGACACCACCGCCGGTCGTGTCAGCGTCAAGCAGGTCACCATCTGGGAGACCGACACCTCTATCGCCACCTATTACGAGTAAGCCTGGTGCCCACATCCTGAGGACGGGGGCACATCCTGATCACGGGTGGCCCACATCCGCCCGTCGTTGGCGAATGTGGGGAACAGCTTGCGGGTGCCCCATTCAAGCCCGTTTTTGGCTTGAGTGGGAATCGAGGAAGCCATGCACATCATCGAGATCTACAAATCGCTGCAAGGTGAAAGTTCCTTCGCCGGACTCCCCTGCGTCTTTGTGCGTCTCGCCGGATGCAATCTGCGCTGCTCCTGGTGCGACTCCGAATACACCTTCTCCGGCGGACGCAAAATGTCCGACGCCGAAATCCTCGCCGAAGTGCAGCGCCTCTCACCCACCGGAGGCCTCGTCGAAATCACCGGCGGCGAGCCCATGCTGCAGGAGCGCGAGCTGATCCCATTCATGCGCCAGCTTCTTGATTTGGGTTGCGATTCACCCTACCAGTTGCTCCTCGAAACCAGCGGCGAGCGACCGCTCGAACTCGTCCCCCGCGAGGTCCACAAAATCGTGGACGTCAAATGCCCCGCCAGCGGCGAGCATCTGCGCTTCCGTCCTGAGAACCTCGCCACCCTCACCCCGCGCGACGAACTCAAATTCGTCCTCGCCTCGCGTGAAGACTACGAGTACGCCCGAGACTTCATCCGCACTCACGGACTTGAATCGAATCCCGCGCACCTCATCCTCTCCCCAGCCTTTCGCCAGGGAGCCGCCATCTCGCGCTCCACCGAAAATTGCCTGCTCGACCCGCGCTCGCTCGCCGAATGGATGCTGGCCGACAATCTCAACGCCCGCCTCGGCCTCCAGATCCACAAATTCATCTGGGAGCCGCAACTCAAAGGCGTTTAGGATTACTCGGAGACGTGACCTATTCGGTCGCGAAGGTCGCTAACCTGAGAAGGGGTCAATGGTCCGACGCGTCCCGACTCAGAGCGCACCATTCTGACAAGGTCTTCGCGGTTGTAATGCTGGTCGCCATCCTCGATCCAGATGGCACCGAAAAGGTTCAGAGCCGCCAACATCGTTGCGCGCTCTTTCAGGTCAAATTCAGTCATGGGCATAGTCCACCCTCCCGCGAACTATTCTGGCGCCCTATACGCTCGTTGACCAGGAAACCTGAACGATCACTCTTTCGCTTTTTTTGAAACGAAGCGTTCCCGAGAGGGGATTCTGGAAAACCTCGTGATATGGGGACTCTTGAAAGTTCTTTACTACGACTAGAAAGAACCGATCCATCAGAGCGGCTGCCGCTTTATGTTCTTTCGGGGTCAATGACAAACTTCCAGTTCGGTCCTTCAACCCTTTTACTTCCACAGCTAAGAAGTCTTCATCTGCCGCCGCTCTTCTCAGTCGGAAATCGTACCCGCACCCAAGAAGGGTCGTATTTTCGAGTTGGAAGTCCTGAAACTCAGGGAGATCAGGCTGGATTGACTCAAAATACCTCTCAGCAGCTAATCCCGTAATCAATCGATTGGCAAAGCGGGAATCATCTTCGTCGGACGACTCCAGAGGCTCGAACTCGCTCCAAAGATTCTGATCATAGCCAAGAAACGACTTCACTAATCCCGTGAATGAATCGAGATCCAGGCTCTTGTACTCCTCGAAAACGCTTCGGCAGTACTCTCGTAACGGACGCTTGTGCCATCCCTTGCGCGAGTTCGGAAACAACGGATCGAACTCATCGCGGTAGTTCTTGATGGACGCGGGGCGCGATCCCATTGCGTATCCGAGGACATTGTAAGCCTCGGTGAAAGTTTCAAATCCAAGCTTCTTCAGCCCCAAAGAATCGTACTTCGAAAGATATAGCCCAGCCAGAATGAGTTTTTCCCGCGTCGTGAATTGCCTAAAAATCGAACTCATGATTGAGCGCTCGTCCCATCTCCGCGATCTACGCCATTCCACGGCCGGAAAAGAAAACGTAAAATGCGTGACAGTAGTAAATGTTAGGTGAGGATAGGGCTAAGACCCGTCTTGCCGCAAGCTTTAAGCCCGTACAGTGACCTGAAAGTGAACTTATGCCCAACCAAATCCAAACAGTAGTCACTCTCTCCGGCGGCATGGATTCCGCCGTCTGTGCCACCCTCGCCGTTCGCGAAAAGGGTGCCGCTCATGTTGCCGCCCTGCACGTCTCCTACGGACAGCGCACCGAAGCCCGTGAGCAGCGCGCCTTCACCGAAATCTGCGACCGTCTCGGAATCCAGCGCCGTCTCATCGTCCGCAACCAGGCGCTCAGCCAGATCGGAGGCTCCGCCCTCACCGATTCGTCCCTCGCTGTCCCTAACGCCGGACCGGAGATCGGCTCGCACGTTCCCATCACCTACGTCCCCTTCCGCAACGCCCATTTCCTCTCCGTCGCCGTCAGTTGGGCAGAGGTCGTAGGAGCCTGCGACATCTACATCGGGGCCGTTGCCCAGGATAGTTCCGGCTATCCCGACTGCCGTCCTGAGTACTATGAAGCCTTCAACCGCCTCATCCAGGCCGGAACAAAAGAGGGAAACATTCGCATCCAAACTCCGCTCATCACCCTCAAGAAGGTCGAGATCGTTCAACGAGGGATGGAACTAAACGCTCCCTTCGAGCTAACATGGTCGTGCTACAGCCGGGAAGATCGTGCCTGCGGGATCTGTGAGAGCTGCGCCTTGCGTCTGCGCGCCTTTGAAGCCGCCGGAATCACGGATCCCATCCCTTATCTGGCGTCGCCTGCAGTCTAACGGCGCGTCTCTGGGGCGCGGCTCGGCGAAGGGTGTGGGCAGACAGATGGCCCTCCGGTCGCCAATGCCAGCGTGGCAAACCTACGGTTCTCCGCTGGAGGCGGAAATGACAAAGCGCATCGCACTCTTCCTGTTCCTCGCCATCTCAATATTCACCCTCAACGCCGCCGCCCAGACAACTTCCGTGAAAGGCGCGGTCAAGGATGACGATGGCAAGCTCCTCGTAGGAGCAACCATCGAGCTTCTCAACAATGAAACCGGCCGCAACTTCACCGTCAAGACGGATAGCCGCGGCCAGTACTCCACCATGGGCCTCCCCGTTGGCAACAATTACAAGATCACCATCACCGCTGCGGACGGCAAGACCGTTCTCTGGTACGTCAATGGCGTGCCCATGAGGCCCGGCCCGGAAAACACCTACGACTTCGATCTCGCCAAAGAGAGGGCCGCTGCCGCCAAAGCCTCCGGAGTCACCGATGAGCAGCGCAAGAAGATTGAGGAAGCCAAGAAGTCGAACGAGAAGATCAAGGGCTTGAACGCTCTGCTCCTCCAGGCCACAGCGCAGAAAAAAGATGGCAAGTTTGACGACGCCGTAGCAACCCTGCAGCAGGCCGTCGCCCAGGACCAGACTCATGACGTCATCTACGCCTCGCTGGCTGACGCCTACATCAGCGTCAAGAACTATCCTGAAGCGGAAGCCGCCTTTACCAAGGCCCTCGAACTTGCTCCGCCCACCTCCAAGTCGCTGGGCAACTATCACGCCGGACTCTCGCTAGCCTTTTTGCAGCAGGGCAAGACCGAGCCCGGAATGGCCGAGTGCGACAAGACCGCCCAGGCCGATCCTGCCCAGGCTGGCCAGTGCTATTTCAATGAGGGTGCCATCCTCACCAACCAGGGCAAAATTGACGACGCCAATCAGGCTTTCGACAAGGCCATCGTCGCCGATCCCACCAAAGCCGAGGCCTATTACCAGAAGGGCGTCAACCTCCTCGCCAGGGCAACTCTCGGCAAAGATGGAAAGATGGTTCCCGCACCAGGCACCGTCGAAGCCCTCAATAAGTACTTGGAAATCGCGCCCGACGGCAAGAACGCGCAGGCCGCCAAAGACCTGCTCGATTCACTCGGAGCCGCCGTTCAGACCAGCTATGGCACCAAGAAGCCCGGAAAAAAATAACGTCGGGCTTGTGGATCGCCACAGAACCGCCTGAAGCACAAAAAGCGATGCTCCGGATTTCCGGAGCATCGCTTTTTTCGCGAGCCGTCGTTCATTCTCGCTTGCAACTCAATCAGGGCTACTGCACCATGGCGATCCGGTCCAATTCGCGCTGCATAACCTCCAGCGAGCACCCGGAGCCCTCAACCTTAAACGCTGCCGCACGTGCCTCTTCCACGGAAACCCCGTATCCCCGTCCTGCCAGGAATGCCTGCATCAACACGGCGGCATCGCGGGCGTCCAGGCCTCCATGCAGCAGTTCGCTGCGCAACTCCGCTACTTCCATCACTGAGAACTTTTCGGCCTGCATCGGGTCACCTCCGCATATCTCTACTAACCCGTCAGGATCCGGAAGGTTGCGTTTTTCCTCGCCCATACTGCAATCTCCCGCCAGCCCGCCCTGAAAGTGCTGCCCGGCGCCCGCGGCTGGCAGCAACTCGTTACCCAAGCTACGTTGATGGCGTCCACCCTCTTCATCGGACGAATCGCCCCAAAAGTTGAATCCCGCCCGAGTTTTTCCTACTCTGCTTCCTGGGCCAGAAGCACCGGAATCTCATCCTCCACCCGGTAGCGTTTGCCGCACTCAATGCAGCGCAATTTCGTGAAATCTTCGTTAAATCTCAGCCCGCCATGGCAGATCGGGCACACCACGGTCTTTGACATCTTTGCTGGAATCATTTCTTCCCCTTGTTCCCCAGCTAGCTCGCATCCCCGCGCTAATCCCGGTACACTAACAGTAGTTCTGTATCGCTTCGCTTGAGGATGTTCATGCCCGCTATCATACTCGACGGAAATCTCTATGCTGCCCAGATAAAGTCCGAAGTCGCCGATGAGGTGCAGCTCCTGACTGCCACCGCCGGAATTCGTCCCGGCCTGGCGGCGGTTCTCGTCGGAGAAAATCCCGCCTCCCAGACCTATGTCCGCAGCAAAGTCCGCGCCTGTGAGCAGTTGGGAATCTTCAGCGAGCTGATCACTCCCCCTGAGACTTCAACCACCGAGGAACTCATTGCCATCGTCGAGCAGCTCAACCAGCGCGATGAAATCGACGGCATTCTTGTCCAGCTCCCCTTGCCCGCCCACGTTGACTCCAAGCGCGTGCTTCTCGCCGTCTCTCCCGAGAAGGATGTCGATGGCTTCCACCCTGTCAACGTCGGCAATCTCAGCACTCAGCGTCCCGGACTTGTCCCCTGCACGCCGGCCGGATGCATGGAAATCCTCCGCCGCGCCAACATCGCCATCGAAGGTCAGGAGGCCGTAATCGTCGGACGCAGTGACATCGTCGGCAAGCCTCTTGCCATGCTCCTGACCAACGCCAACGCCACCGTCACCATCTGCCACTCGCGCACCAGGGACCTGCCAGCAGTCTGCCGTCGCGGAGACATCCTCGTCGCCGCCATCGGACGCCCCGGCTTCATCACCACGGAGTTCGTCAAACCCGGCTCAACCATCCTTGACGTCGGCATCAACCACATTAGCGATCCCGTCCTCTTCGAGCGCTTCTTCAAGGGAGACCCGAAGCGCGAAAAGCAATTTGCCGAAAAGGGAAGCACCATCATCGGCGACTGCGATCCCCGCGTCACCCGCATGGCCGGAGCCGTCACCCCCGTTCCCGGAGGCGTCGGCAAGCTCACCATCGCCATGCTCATGAGCAACACCGTCAAGGCCGCTAAACTCCGCCGCCTCGCCACCGCAGACGCAGCCGAAGCCGCCATCAAAAACTAACCACCGCCCTGGGCGGGTGGCCCATATTTGCCTGCAGTTGGCAAATGTGGGTCTTTTGACTTTGAATTTGAATTTGACTTTAACCTTGAACCTTTGAAACTTTGAAACCTTGAAACTTTGAAACCTGCCCCTCCCACTCCCGAAACTTTCCTCCCCCCTCTCG
>Ga0302319_10003862_pt1 | contig 31016 bp, 26 predicted proteins | sample Bog_T0_2_FD_203319 | JGI IMG/M metagenome (GOLD analysis project Ga0302319, IMG submission 203319) | Peat permafrost microbial communities from Stordalen Mire near Abisko, Sweden - Bog_T0_2 | ecosystem: Environmental > Terrestrial > Soil > Wetlands > Peat | place: Sweden: Abisko, Stordalen Mire... | reverse complement strand
TATCCAAAGACTACGAGCTACGTCCAAGTTCAGCAGAAACCATGATCCACATCGCCTTCGCTCATCAACTCTTGCGACGTTTCACTTAGTTTTTGGACAGATTCTTAGACAATCTTTCCACTTTCCGGACTTCGAAACTGCAAGGTTCGCTTCTCTCTCCACGTCTGAACCCTCCAATGGAAAGACGATTGTCTCCAAGTGTGCAGGCTCGTAACCTAGAGTCGGCATTTCCTTGAGCACCCTTGCTATTACCTCCGCCTGATCCCTGGCCTTGGTGGCTGAGGTGCCATCTTCGGCCGCCAGAAAGAGCGTAGTGTCCAAAGGACGCCCCGCATGTTCGTACGAAGAGAGCTTAAGGTCCACCCAGTCGCCATTGACGGCGAGACGCCATCGCTTAATCTCGTCCATGGTTTTTAAGGGTTCGCTTGGCGTGCCAAGAGGAACGCTAACGGCCAAACCAACTGCAACGATCAACTTGGAAAGCCCCATCAACGGCCTCTTCCCGCGAGTTCCGATCGATCGGCGCGCTTGCCCCAGCGCCACTTCTTACCGCAGCCGCCCTCGCGGGCTCACCGCCCGATTCCGCTCAAACAATATCCGCAGCCCGTCCAGCGTAAGCATATCGTCGATCTCGGCGATGTACTTTGAATCGGCTGCCATCAGATGGGCGAGGCCGCCGCTGGCGATGACGCGCGGCTTGGCGCCGGGTTGGCTCAGGGCAAGCTCCTCCACAATCCGGTCCAGAATCCCGTCGACGAGGCCGATATAGCCGTAATACAAACCGGTCTGGAGATGGCCAATGGTGTTGGTGCCGATGACCTTGGCGGGGCGCTTGATGTCGACGCGGCTCAGACGCGCGGCGCGTGAGAAGAGCGCCTCCGCGCTCAGGCCCAGGCCAGGCGAAATGGCTCCGCCCAGGTACTCGCCCTTGGCGGAGATCACCTCAAACTTGGTCGCTGTGCCAAAGTCCACCACGATAACTGGGCCGCCATACTTCTCAAACGCCGCAATCGAGTCGCACAGCCGGTCCGCTCCCAGCTCGGTCGGATTATCCACCAGCACCGGCATCCCCGTCTTGATACCCGGCTCCACAAACATGGGGTCGATGTGGAAGTAGGTCTCGCACATCTGGCGCAGCGTGGACTCAATGGGCGGAACCACGGAGGAGATGATGATGTGTTTTACCTGGGCCGGGTCGATGCCTTTCATATGAAAGAGGTTGATGAACAGCGCGCCGTATTCGTCCACGGTCTGGGTGCGGTGCGTGGTGAGGCGCCAGTTGGCGGCCAGCTCGCCGACTCCTGATCCCGGCCCTTCGGTGTCCAGGCGATAAAGCCCCAGCTTGGTGTTCGTATTGCCCACATCCAGAGCAAGCAGCATGATGTTCCTAGCTTATATCCGTCCGGCGACTTCAGCAGTCCTCAACCCGCCCGTCTGCACCGTGACTAGTCCCGACTCCGTACGTACCCGGAGGAATCCATTTGCATCCAGGCCCTCGGTAATGCCGGAACAGGCTTGGGGGCCATGCACCTGAACGGCGCGGCCTGCGATCCATGTGGAAGCCTGCTGGACCCGGCGCGGAATGGCCTCGCCAGCTGCATCGCCGGCTAGTGCCACGGTCTCGCGCTCCAAGCGCTTGAGCAGCGCGACGAGAAGCGCACTCCGCGAAAGCTTCCCGCCGGTCTCGAGGTCGACGGAAGTCGCCGGCGTGGCCAAGCTGGGATCAAACTCCGTCTGGTGGACGTTGATGCCGATGCCTATGACTGCGAAACTGATTCTGGTGGTCTCGGTTTTAGCTTGAACGAGGATGCCGCCGGCCTTGCGTGGGCCAATGAGGAGGTCGTTGGGCCAGCGGAGATCGACGGTGAGGCCCGCTGCTTCGCGAATTGCGTCAGCCGCGGCGAGCCCGGCAGCCAGTGGCAGCAACGGAAGGCGGACTGCCTCGAACTGCGGCCGCAGCAACACGCTTACATAGAGCCCCTGGCCTGCTGCCGAGTCCCACTTGTGATTGCCGCGGCCGCAACCTGCCAGTTGCTCATCGGCGAAGAAGACGGACCCATGCGTGGCTCCCGCTCGTGCCGCCTCAAGCGCGTCGGCGTTGGTGGACTGGGTAACCGGCGCGTAGTGCAGCTTGCCGGCAAAGATCGTGCCGGTCAGCGCTGCGTCGAGACTGGTCAAGTCAAACATTCTCTCGAATTCAGGGGACTGAAAGAGTAGTGGGCGTTCAATAGCGCGAAAGGCGGCAAAGACTTCCACCATACAGCTTTCCAGGCGATCAGCGCATCGGATTATTATGCCAGAGACTGCTTCGGCGGCCACGGTGTCAGTTCCATACCAAGGCTTCCGTTCTGCATCGGCATCTTGCTTCCCTTCCATCCAAAAAGGGCACGAGACAAAAGGAGGATTGTGAATGGCGGTGATGATGCAGGCGTTCTATTGGGACGCGCCCGTGAAGGAAAACAAGCGAGGTGAGTGGTGGAATCACATCGGCGAAAGAGTTCCGCAACTGGCAGCTTCCGGAGTGAATACACTTTGGCTTCCCCCTTTCAGCAAGTGCGACAACGCGGAATCCATGGGGTACGATCCCTACGATTACTTCGACCTCGGGGACTTCGAACAAAAGGGATCGGTCAAGACTCTGTACGGGAATCGCGCCGAGCTTGCGCATTTGATCCAGCTGATGCGCAAGCATAATATGGGCGCAATCGCCGACCTGGTTATCAACCACAATTCCGGAGCCGACGAGGAGGAAACCAATCCGCTTGACGGCCAAAAGCGCTGGACCAAGTTCACTCCAAAGAGCGGCAAATTTCCTCGCGACTGGAATTGCTTTCATCCCTGCCGGTATGAGCGCATCATGATCGAGGGCGAGACCTTTGCCGGGTTTCCACACCTGTGCCACCGCAATCCCCGCGTTTACGAGGCCATGTTTGAATATGCGCGGATGGCCATTGAGGATCTGGACTTTGACGGCTTGCGATTCGATTTCGTAAAAGGGTTCGGGTCGTGGATGATTGGCTTGCTGGCAAAATACCAATATCAGAAGAGGGACGGATCGGAGTTCACGCCGTTCGTTGTGGGTGAGTATTGGTCCGGACCGGATGACATTGAAGGTTGGCTCGATGGGGTGCGGTCAGTCACCGATAAGCAGATTGCCGCTTTTGATTTCCCTCTTCGTTACAAGCTCAAAGACGTATGCGATACGCCCAATTACAGCTTGCAAAACCTGACCAACGGCGACTCAATCTCCGCGGCCCGTCCGTTCAATGCAGTGACATTCGTGGACAATCACGATATGGGCGACAATGAGGTGGTCAACGACAAGATGCTCGCTTACTCCTTCATTCTTGTCAGCGACGGATATCCGTGTATCTTCTGGTGGGATTATTTCAACTGCAAGTTAGCGCGGCCGCAGGCCCCGAATGGGATCGATGCCCTGATTGCCGCACATCACAAGCATGCCGGCGGGGAATCTTCCGTGCTCCACGCCGACCCCGATCTGTACATTATGCAGAGGGATGGAACCGAGAGCCAGACTGGTCTGGTATATGTGCTCAACAACTTGGGGAACCAATGGAGCGGCACGTCGGTGAAGACAAAATGGGTGAACCAGAAATTCAAGCCAGTAGCGTGGGATGGTCATGATACAGCCCACCCGGACGAGCGCACCACAGACGGCGAAGGGAATGCCGAGTTTCCTGCTCCTCCGCGAGGCTATTGCGTTTATGCCCCTGTCATGGGGGAATAGAGCACTCGGGCGTCTGGCCGAAATGGCGCACTCATTCGGCTACGATCCTCATTGAGATATCCGCAGCCCCGGCGGAGTGGGTGAGCGCGCCCACGCTGATGAAGTCGACGCCAGTTTCCGCATAAGAGCGAATGTTTTCGAGAGTAATTCCGCCCGATGCTTCGATCGGGATCCAGTGTGCCTTGTCGGCATCCGCCCGGCCGGGCGCAAACTGGCGAACCCGCTGGACAGAGAGCTGAACGTCGTCCAGGTTCATGCTGCTGACAAGAAGCGCTTCGGCGCCAGCTTCCAGCGCGTCTTCGAGCTCGCGCGCCGTCCGCACCTCGACCTGCACTCTCTGGTGAAGCCGCCGCTGCTTGAGCGCACGGGTGAGGACGGCCTTGACTCCGCCGCCGAGCGAGATGTGATTGCTCTTGATGAGGATTCCCGAGGCCAGATCGATGCGGTGATTGGTTCCGCCGCCGCACTGGACCGCGTACTTCTCCATGAAGCGCATTCCCGGCACAGTCTTGCGCGTGTCCAGCACCCGCGCAGCCGTGCCTTCAATCGCGTCGACATACTGGCGGGTCAGGGTGGCGATGCCGCTCAAATGCTGCAGCAGGTTGAGGATTACGCGCTCGGAGCTGAGCAACACCCGCGCGTTATGACGGATGACGGCCAGCACCTGGCCCCTGTGTACCCGCACGCCGTCAAACATCTCCGGATGGTGGATGACTTCGAAGCGGTTGTTGGCCTGGGGGCGGCCGTCGAGGCGGCCAAAGATTTCGAAAAAGCGCGGCACTGCGCCCAGTCCGGCCACCACCAGGTCCTGGCGGGCGATGATGGAAGCCGTTGCGCGCAAGTCCGGATCGATGGTCAGGTTGGTAGTTGCGTCGCTGGCCGCCTGGTCTTCCACCAGGGCCTGTTCCAGCAACGCTTCGATACGGTGGCTCTTCCAATCCATTACGCTGTTCCCTTTGGGAACAGCAGCTTTTAGCTGTTGGCTTCCAGCTTTTAGCTGCTGTCTCGCTTTGCCTTGCGGCTAACCTTCGGTATTCAGCTATGCGCCGAACCGAAAGAGCTGATAGCTAAGAGCTAGAAGCTAAAAGCTGTCCTTCGGCAATGCGTCGAGCGCGGTTTGCGCCTTTTCCAGCAGCAGGCGTGTTTCGGACTCCTGCTTCTTCAAACCCTCGACAATGTGCGCGGGAGCCTTGGCCAGGAATCCATCGTTGCCAAGTTGTCGCTCTGCTGCCGCCAACCCTTTCTCATACCTGGCGATATCCTTTGTCAAGCGGTCACGCTCGGCAGGAATGTCGATAGCGGCTTCGTAGTCGAAACCTACATCAAAGCCAGACTCGGAGCGAACATGCATTTGGGTTAGAGGGCCGCTCTCTACGAGCTCTGAGACGCGTGCCAGGCTTCTTATCGTTTCCGGGTTGAATTGAACGGCAACGCGAATTCGGGCACCCTCCACGTTCTCCCGCGTACCAGTATGGATAAAAGCCCGGACAAGCTCTTTTTCCGGCACGCCAACTTCTTTACGCAGCGCTCGAAGGGCGGTAATGACCTTCTGGATTTGCTTCATCTCGCTCAATGCGGAGCTCCGGAAAGCGGACTCTTCGTCATAGCCACCGAGCGCTGGCTGAGGCTGAGGATACTCTGTCAGAGCAATGGACTTCGCCGGCGGATTCCCGTCATAAAGCGCGTGCCAGATCTCCTCCGTAATGAACGGCATGAACGGCGAAAGCAGCCGGAGAGCCGCCTCAAACACGCTCACCAGCGTGGTCAACGCCGCGCCGGTTTTTTCCTTGTCCGCAATCTCCGAGAAATCGAACCGGAGTTTCACGATCTCCAGGTACCAATCGCAAAAGCTGCCCCAGAAAAACTGATAGATGGTGTTCGCCGCGTCGTCATAGCGATAGGCTTCGAGCGACTGGTTCACACTGGCCGCGGTTACGTATAGTTCCGCCACGATCCAGCGGGCCTCGAGGGGATCATCGGGACCTACCACTGGCAGCCCCCCAAGGAGATCGGGATCAACAACGATGCCAATCTCCGCTGCCCGGTCGACATTTTGGAACAGGAACCGCGCCGCGTTCCAGATCTTGTTGGCGAAGGCGCGATATCCCTCTGTGCGGGCGACGTTGAAGGCAATGTCTGTGCCGGGCGAAGCCATGGAGGCGAGCGTGAATCGAACCGCATCTGTCCCGTAGGTCTGGACAATCTCGATGGGGTCGATGACGTTGCCCTTGGTTTTGGACATCTTCTCCCGATTCGCATCTCGCACCAGGGCGTGAATGTAGACCTCGCGGAAGGGGACTGAGTCGGCGAGCGTGCGTGGGGTTCCATCGGGCATGGGCCCATCGCCGGCAAACCAGCAGCCGAGCATGATCATCCGCGCCACCCAGAAGAACAGGATGTCGAAGCCGGTGACAAGCAGGCTGGTGGGGTAAAAAGCGTAGAAGTCGGCGCGGTTTTCCGGCGTGATGTTCGGCCAGCCGAAGACGGAGACGGGGAGCAGGCCGGAGGAGAACCAGGTGTCGAGGACGTCGGTCTCCTGGGTAATCGTGCCGGCGCCGCAATGCGCGCAGGCCGTGGGGTCCAAACGGGCGACTGTGATTTTGCCGCAGGTGGCGCAGTGCCAGGCCGGGATCCGGTGGCCCCACCACAACTGGCGGCTGATGCACCAGTCGTAGATGTTCTCCATCCAGTTGAGGTAAGTCTTCTTGTACATTTCCGGCGTGAACCGGATTTTTTCTTCTTTTACTGCAGCTATAGCTTTGTCGGCAAGCGGCTGAATCTGCACGAACCACTGGGTCGAGAGGCGCGGCTCGACCACTGTTTTGCAGCGGTCGCAGTGACCGATGTTGTTGGTGTGGTCCTTTACGCCTGCGAGGAGGCCAAGCTCGTCGAGATCCGCCACAATTCGCTTGCGGGCGACGTACCGGTCGAGGCCGGCATAGGCGCCTCCATCTGCGTAGATGTGGGCGGTATCGTTCATCACGTTGACGGAGGGCAGATTGTGCCGCTGGCCCAGCGCGAAGTCGTTGGGATCGTGGGCCGGGGTGACCTTGACCGCGCCGGTGCCGAACTCGCGGCTGACCCACTCGTCGAGTATGATGGGAATCCCGCGTCCGGCGAGGGGCAGACGTAGCTTTTTCCCATGCAGATGTTTGTAGCGCTCGTCCTCCGGATGAATGGCTACGGCCGTATCGCCCAGCATGGTCTCCGGGCGTGTGGTCGCAACCGTCAGAAACTCGCCTGTATCCAGCCCGTCATCGCCGATAACGGGGTATTTGATCTCCCACAGATGCCCTTTGTGCTCTTCGAAGACGACTTCCAGGTCGCTGATGGCTGTCTGGCAGCGCGGGCACCAGTTCACAATATAGGCGCCGCGATAGATCAGACCCTGCTCGTGGAGGCGGACGAATGCCTCACGTACAGCGACGCTCAGGTTCTCGTCCATGGTGAAGTACTCGCGCTGCCAGTCGACGCTTGCGCCGAGGCGCTTCATTTGGCTCAGAATGGCCCCGCCATATTCGCGCTTCCACTCCCAAACCCGCTCGACAAATGCCTCGCGGCCCAGTTCCTGCCGCGTTTTGCCTTCTTCGGCCAGCCGCCGCTCCACCATCATCTGGGTAGCGATGCCTGCATGGTCGGTACCCGGCAGCCACAACGCTCGGCGTCCGCTCATGCGGCGCCATCGGGTGAGGATGTCCATCTCCGTCTGGTTGAGCATGTGGCCCATGTGCAGGCGGCCGGTGACGTTTGGCGGAGGGAGTAGGATGACGAATGGGTCGGCTTTTTCCTGGTCGTTCGAGGCGGGCGTGGGCTGCGCGAAGAGGTTCTCGCGCACCCAGTATTCGGCCCAGTGATCTTCAATGGCGGTGGGGTCGTAGGCTTTAGGCAGGTCGTGAGGCATGGGGGTCTTCCGGCGAGCCCCCAGGGTCTGCGCTTTGCCCTTTTCGGAAGGGGGTGAAGCGAGGGGACCACCCCTCACTTTAGCAGAAATGGGTCAGGGGCAAATGAGGAGAACGTTCGGGAATTGGGTTGCGTATCGGCGGGTGTCCCTGGTTAGCAGCGGACAGCAAAGCACGGCTGCGTGCGCGCCAATAAAGAAGTCGGGGAGGACGTTGGCCTTCATTCCGCCTTGGCGGCGATACAGCAGATAGGCCTTTCCGGCCAGGAAAGCGGCTTGGCGGGGGGATTTCCTCGAAGATCAGCTTCATGGTTGCGATTTTTTGGTCCAGGATGGCGGATGAAGTGAACGTGGCAGCGAGCTCGGCGTAGACGATGGCGTTGATTACCAGCGGTTGCGTCATGGAGAGGTTTCGCATTTGACCAACCGACCAGGCAAACCACTGGGGATCGCGCTCCAGCACATCCACCACCACGTTGGAGTCGACCAGGACCATCAGTCTTCGCCGCGAAGCAGGGCCATCAGCTCATCGGTGCGCCATTTGATGTCGGCGCTCCCGGCAACTTCATCGAACCTGTCAGGTCCGCCCGACTGTGTCGCTCCATCCTTGCGCAGCACCAGTTCCCAGCCTGATTTACGCCAAACTCCAGCTCGCACCCTGGGGTCAGACTCAGGGCTTCACGAATATGCTTTGGAAATGTCACCTGTCCCTTACTTGTCAGCGTGGTCTGCATCGCCGCACCTCCCGGTATTACCGTCTTGTTAATTGTAATACCACTTTTGAATTCTGTAATTTACGCGGAAATTAAAAGGGCCGCTCCAACGATTCAGAGCAGCCCTTTGGAACCCATTTCATCCGCTTTCTAGAACGGATTGAGCTTCGCCAGACCCTTCTTCTTTCTCTTCTTGCTGTCCGACTCTTCCTTGGAGTCAACCTTGGGCCTCTTGGCCTTGGGGTCGATGGTTGTCGCGGTGGCGCCGGTCGATTTCACTTCGTTGATGGGCACCGGAGCCTCGGCGGGCTTTTCGACCGCGGGCAGCGTGGTGTTCACTGGGCCCACAGGCTGGAGAATCGCCTTGGATTCCGAAGCAGGCGCAGCAGCGGGCGGGGCAGCGACAACTTCAACACCGACGCCGGTTCCTCCGGAAGGGGGGCCCGACTCGACCGGGACGGTGGAGGGCTGATCGGTGCGGGGCGGCTCATTCGCTCCGGTCGGCGTAACAGCTCCTGCCTCTACCGGAGGCTTGCCTTCGTTGACCGCGGAACTGAACATCGCGATGTTTTCCTTGGTAATTGTTGGCGCGATGACGCGTTTCGGGTCTTCGAGGGAGGGCTCGCCGACGTGCACCGCTTCCACCACCATTGGTCCGTGGCGGATGATGTCGAACGTCTTGTCAGTAAATTTGACTGCCTGGCGGCTCCGCTCCTCGGCGTCGCTCTCGGCAACCGCTTCCGGCGTCGGCTCGGGAACAGGGCGGTTCATGGCAACGAGGCGATCACGGGCATCCTCAACATGGGGAGCCATGGGATAGCGCGTAATGACCTTCGCGTAGGCAGCGGCTGCCTTGTCCATGTAAACCGCTCGCATCCTCTCTTTGATCGCTCCGGGCAGCTTGTTCGCCATCTGAATGCCGCGGGCCTGACCGGCATAGGCATCGCCGATGCCGAGAAGTGCCTGATCGCTCTTGGAGTAGAGGGGGTAGGTGTCAACTACAGTCTCCAGACGGGCAATTGCGGCGTTGTAGTCCTCGCGGCTCTCGTAAAACAAACCAATCTGGGTCTCGCGCTCCGCCATCACTTCCTGCACATCGCGCAGCTTCTGCTTGGCGCGCGGCACCAGGGTTGAATCCGGGAACATGTTGATCATGTTGCGGTATTCGAGTTCGGCGCGCTCGACGTTATTGGGGTCGCGGTCGGGCTTCTCCATCTGCTGGTAGTAGATATCCGCTACCTTCATCTGGGCTTCGGCGGCTTCCGGGGCATTGGGGAAGAAGGTGATGAAGTCCTTGTACTCGGCCTCGGCCTGGGTCAAAGCGGCAGATCCGCCTTCCTTGAACCAGCTATCTCCCACGGCGAGCTTGGCGCGCATGCGGAACTCCGACTCCGGATAGGTGTTGAGCATGGTCTGGAGGTCGAGTCGGCAGACGTCGAAGTGGCCCTTTTTCATGGCGATCATCGCCTTGTCAAAGAGCTCCTTGTCAGGCTGCTTGGAGTTCACGTTGCTGAGCGGGTTGGCGCTGAGATCTGTGTTCTTCTTTTTCTTGGGTTTCTTGTCGGCGTGTGCTGTACCGGCGCTCAGGACGAAAAACGCAAGAACGAAAGCAGCGATCCTGGCGGACTTTGTGAACGACCTATTCATAACCCCTCATTGCGGCTCCGGTCCGTTGTCTGAACTGGGAAGCCGTTCCAAATACTTTGAGAAACCTACCCCTGTTGCTCGCCGGCGGCCAGTTGGGCCGCGGCCAGCAGTGCGCGCGCATCCTGCTCCGGATGGCCGGCACCGAATACTGCATTCCCCGCCACCAACAGCTCCGCACCAGCTTGGACGACCTGGGCGATGGTATCGTGAGCCACGCCGCCGTCCACTTCAATTTTAAATGTCAGCCCCAGTTCGCGGCGCAATTCAGCCAGCCGGCGAATCTTTTTCAGCGAAAAAGGGATGAACTCCTGCCCGCCAAAGCCCGGATTCACGCTCATGATGAGCACATGGTGCACCATGGGCAGAACCTCGATGAGGAAATCCACGGGTGTTGCGGGGTTGATGACGACGCCCGGCTTCATGCCGTGGTTCGCGATGAGCTGGAGCGTCCGATGCAAGTGCGGGCAGGCTTCGTAGTGGACGCTCACCCAGTCGGCGCCGGCGTCGGCAAATGCAGGAATAAACTCGTTGGGATTGTCGATCATCAGGTGGCAATCGAGAGGCAGGCTGGTTGCCTTGCGCAGGCTCTTGACCACCGGCGGTCCGAGTGTAATGTTGGGCACGAAATGGCCGTCCATCACGTCGACATGGATTACGGTGCCGCCGCCGCGCTCGGCCGCGGCTACCTGCTCAGCAAGGCGGGCAAAGTCGGCCGAAAGAATGGAGGGAAGCAATTCGATCATCGTGTGTGCAGGACCGTATCCTTGATGGCTCAAGTGTACCAGCGCGGAGCTGCGGGTGTCCGGAACCAATTGTTTCGCATCGATCTTGAGCATCCAGCCTACCGCTTTGCATCCCCGCTGCGTTTGCGGAACACGATTCTGAGCTCACGCCGCCAGTGTTCACTCACCGCGATCAGCTCCCACTCCACTTGTGGAGAGAAGTACCGCAGCACGGGCTCGTTGGCGGGATGAATGCGCAGTGCCGGGCCCACCAGCAGCAGCCTCGGCGTCCGGTCTGCAACCTCGACTCCGTGGAAGTACCCCTGCCGCTCAAATGCCGACAGGGGCCTCCCGCCGGCGTTTCCCACCGAGGGCTGCCGGTCCGCATTCAAGGCCCGGACACGAATCCAGTAGTCCAGGGCCTGCATGGGCAGGTGGAGATCCTCGTCCGCTTTCAGCTCAATGACCACCAGCCGCCCGTTGCGATCCAGGGTCAAGAGGTCAAGCATGCCGCGGTCGCCCGAGGAAAGCGCCGGCACCTGCGTAAAGAGCAGGTCTTTCCTCAGTCCCGGCAGCAGCTCGTCGATCCCGGCACGGAGTTCCGCCTCAAGCCACCGCTCCGGCTGCATGCGGAACAGGGCGTCGTTGTGCGCTCCATCTGGCCGCCTGCTGCGGAAAAGGCGCTCCAGCAGGGCGCGGCACATTGGCTCACTCTCTTCGGTAAGCGGCGTCTCATTGGCTCCGGCCCCAAAGGTGATCTCGTCCTGCCGCGCAAAGCTGTTGGCGGCGAATCCCTGCCGCACCCGCGCAAACTCGAGGCCATACAGATGCAGGCCGACTTCGCTGGCGGACGTAGCCCTGGCTTCCACCCTATCCCGCGCCAGGGCGGGAACCAGATCCGTCAGGCGCGCAACGCCTGCTGAGCACCGTTCTACCGATGCGGCGTGCGAGAACGCATGGACCAGACGTGAATCCAGGTTGCCGGTGTCGCGGAAATCAACAGCCTCCAGTTCTTCGCTTCGCTCGTCCAGCGCATAAAGCTCAAAAGTGGCTGCGGCGTGATTCATCCATGCCATCCGTTCCGCCGTCGTCCGCCACGCTCTGGCCGGCACAATCACTTTCAGACCACCAATGTGCCGGCGCGCGTCGCCCCTTTGGCGGCAGTGGTCCAGCCACAGAACGCCCAGCGTCAGCACCCCGTCCACCATGGCCCCGGATTCGGCCTCGCCCACCCCGATCACCGCGTCCGCGGCTGTGCCGTGCACCAGCCGCCCACGCACATAGGCCGGACCAAAGCTATGTTCGAGATCTACTGCGGAGCTAAGTCCCTCCACCTTCGCGCCCAGAAATCTCCGCGTTAGCACCCGTTCCAAGAGTCTCTGATAGTTTTTCCGTGCCGCATCGCGTGCGGTTGGCGTCCGGCGGTCGCTGGTTGGCACGAGTTCGAGGGCCTGTGGCTTGGACGCACCCATGCGCCGGGTCATCAGGCGGAGGCATTGCGCCCGCTGCTTGAACTCCACAACCGTGCGCACCAGGTTGCGATCTTCGCTCCACAGCTGGAGGATGCAGCGGCCATGCTGCTCGCTTACGGCGTAGCGCGCCGTTCGCATGTCAAACAGCACACGGCCATCCTCGAGCACCGCTGCGGCAGGATTGTCGATTAAATATTCTTCAATGGTTTGAGCAAGTTGCCCCGCAGTGGGCGCAGTCTCCACGGCAGCCATGGCCGCTCTACCAGCCCCGCCGCGTGCGCAGGCTGGTTATGTGCGCGGTGTGGTGTCGCGAGTGCCAGTCGTACAGCGCCAGGACTTTGGCCAGATTCTGCCGCCCCAGTGCGGGGTGCTCGAAACCCTTCTGGAAGTCTTCGTCGGAGAGTGCTTCCAGCAGGGCTACCCAGCGCACGTGCAGAGCCGCGACCAGGTCCAGCGAAACGCCCACCGGCAACCGCCGGCTGTCTGCCAGGTTGGCCCAGGCGACCTCGTCGTAGGGCTTGATGATGGGCCAGTCCTCGGTGAGCGCGAGCTTGAAGCGGATATAGCAGTTGGCGTGGCTGTCGGCCACATGATGGACAACTTGGCGCACGGTCCAGCCGCCTTCGCGGTACGGTGTGTCTAACTGGTTGTCTGTCACGTCTTTAACCGCAGCGCGAAGCCGCTCAGGAAGGAGGCGCAGCGTGTGAATGTGGGCCGCGCGTACCCCGGGCATGCTGCTCGCCGGCGGGGCAAATCGTCCAACAGGGTAGCGAAGATCATCCAACTCAGGCATGGTTGAAACTCTACCAGCAATCATGCCTGCCGTCGGTGATACAAATTACAAAAAATGTGGCCCGGTCCCGTGCGTGTGCTGCGTTGGAACCGGGGTACTGGTTTAGGCGTGGATGTGGTGGTGATGGTGATGGCGATGATGATGATGCGTGGCGGCGAAAGCCGGAGCAGCAAATACCATCAGAAGCAGGGCGGCGGCGAGAATCTTTTTCATGGCACGAATGTAGCATGGTGGCCTGGCGCGTGGAAGTCCATTCCTGAACATGCACCAAGAAAAGCACGGGGGGTGTCCCACTCTCGAACCCGGTCCCAAAACGGCGTAGACTGGATCTACGATGACCAACGCGGCCGGTTCCCTGCAGCAAAGCCATAGACGCTATTTTTCTGAGAAATTCGGGATCACCGAGCGCCTCCTCGAACGTTGCCTGGGCGAGGCTCTAGCCGCAGGCGGCGACTATGCCGATCTTTACTTTGAGTCGGTCACAGCCACGTCCCTGGGCGTTGATGAGCAGATCGTCAAGTCCGCATCGCAGGGCACCAGCGCGGGGTGCGGCATCCGCGTACTCAGCGGCGAGAGGACCGGTTATGCCTACACGGATAATCTGAGCCCCGAGCGCTTACTGCACGCCGCTCGCACCGCCGCGCTTATCGCTTCGGGCCCAGCTAAGCAGACTGTGCAGGGATTTGTAGAAGCGCCTGCCGCCGATCTTTATCCAGTCCCACTTGGTGGTTTCGACCGGGACCTGGCTGCGCGGCTGGAGCTGATTCTCAGAGCAGACCGCGCCGCCCGCGCGTACTCTCCCTCGATCGTCCAGGTCCGGGCAGGTTATTCGGAAGAGCTGCGCCGCATTCTCATCGCCGCCTCTGACGGAGCATTTGCTTCCGACACTCAGCCGCTTTGCCGCCTGAACGTCTTCGTCATCGCCAAAGAAGGCGTCCTCACCACCAAGGGCTCAGCGGGAGCGGGTGGCCGAGCGGGACTCGACCAGTTCACTGGAGCCAAGAGCCCGGAACACCTGGCCCAGGAAGCGGCTCGCGGGGCGATTCTTCAACTTGGCGCAGTGGCTGCGCCGGCCGGCGAGATGGAAGTGGTGCTGGGGCCGGGGTGGCCCGGAATCCTGCTGCATGAAGCTGTGGGTCATGGGCTGGAGGCCGACTTTAACCGGAAGAAGACTTCCGCGTTCGCCGGGCTGATCGGCCAGAAGGTGGCGAGTTCCAAGGTTACGGTTGTGGACAACGGGACGATTGCCGGGCGTAGAGGAAGCCTCAACGTGGACGACGAAGGGTCTGCGACGCAGGAGACGACGCTGATTGAGAACGGCATTCTGCGGGGCTACCTGACGGACAAGCTTTCGGCGCGGCTTACTGGCGCGAAAAACACCGGCTCCGGACGGCGGGAGAGCTACCAATCCATTCCCATGCCGCGCATGACCAACACGTACATGCTGGCTGGGGACGACGACCCGGCGGACATTCTGCGCTCGGTGAAGCGTGGGCTCTACGCAGTGAACTTCGGCGGGGGCCAGGTGGACATTACCAACGGCAAGTTTGTGTTTTCGGCATCGGAGGCGTACCTGATTGAAGACGGCAAGATAACTGCGCCGGTGCGGGACGCAACGCTGATTGGCAATGGACCTGAAGCGTTGAAATACGTCTCCATGGTTGGGCATGATTTGAAGCTGGACGAAGGGATTGGGACTTGCGGAAAAGACGGGCAATCCGTCCCCGTAGGTGTGGGCATGCCCACCATCAAGCTCGACAAAATGACCGTGGGCGGCACGGGAAGATAGCAAGCGCCGGTTCAAGGTGCAAAATAGGTGTACCCCAGCAATGCAATGCGTCATTCTCCGTTTTCTGTTTGACAAGGAGGACAAAACGGGTGCACCTTCATACAACCGCATCCTGGCCTGCGCGCTCCGATCGCCGCGTCGCGCTTGTGTTGCGGACCATCTTCTGGATCTTTGTAGGCGTCGGCTTCGGTTTTGATCTGCACAACTACCTCCATGAACATCCACCCGTCCCTTTCATCGTTCATGTCCATGCCGTCGCCACCACGCTTTGGCTGCTTACCGCAACCGCGCTCGTGCTTATGGTGGAAACCGGCAACGTAAGCCTCCATCGCCGTCTCGGCTGGTTCGCGGCCGGCTACGCCGCACTCGTAGTCTTCATAGCCCCATGGTCTGAGCTTAGTTGGCAGGCTCTGAATCTCAAAACCCCCGGCACCCTGCCGCCTCAGTTCCTTTCCATCGCCTTCAGCGGGGTCTTTTGCATGGCAGTGCTGCTGCCTTGGGGCGTTTCAATGCGCCGCAACTCTGCTGCACATCGCCGGGTGCTCATCCTGGCCGCTATCTGCATCAGCGACGCGGGCTTCTCTCGGTTTGTAGGCCTCTTCCTGCCTGCGCCAACCACTTTTCTTGGCACCTACCTGTTTTATGAGGGCGGCAATGTGCTTCTCATCCTTCTCATGTTCCTGTGGGATTGGAAACGCGATCGGGTAATGAAGCAGTTTCTCTATGCAGCCTTTCTCGTCATCGGTGTGGGCCTCGCGGCTACCGGCCTGTATTTCAATGAAACGTGGCAAGCAATCTCGCGCGGATGGCTCGAGAATTGGGCGCGGCATATGTTGTGAAGTAGGGGCAACCCGAAGCGCAGCCAAAGCACAACCCGGGGTTAGCCGCCCCAAATGACCTTGGCGTCCCGTACTGACGCGGTGAAGCCGGAACCTCTTACCGCTCAATCGCGGCGTTCGCCAAGATCGAAAACTCGGTGATCTCCGGGGCCATGTCGCCGCCGCCGTTGGTGCGCTGAAAGAGGATGATGGCGCTCATGTCCTTGGCGGGGTCGCCCCATCCGAACGTCCGGTACGCGCCACCCTTGGCATAGGTTCCGATTGACTGGTAGCGGAAGGTTCCTGATACATCCTTGACTACCCCAAAACTCAGGCCCATGCCCAGGCCGGGGGAGAACTCGACGTCTTTCATGTCGCCGGTCTGGTTGGTGGTCATCGCGGCCACGGCAGCAGCGGAGAGGATTCGTTTTCCGTTCAGAGTGCCTTTGTTCAACAGCATCTGGTAGAACCGCGCCATGTCGCTGGCTGTGGTCATGGCTCCGCCTTCGGGAGATGGCACTTTCACGCTCGATGCAGGAGGCCAGGATTCGCGTATCAGCTTGCCGCTTGCATCGAGCGAATACATCGCTGCCAGGCGGCTTTGCTTTTCGGCAGGCAGGAAGAAATAGGTATCCTTCATGCCGAGGGGTTGAAACAGGCGCTCGGCGAGGAACTCCTCATAGGGCTTGCCCGATATCACTTCGATGAGCCGCCCCAACGCCGCATAGCCGATCTGGCTGTAGATCCACTTTGTCCCGGGCTGCGCCAGCAGGGGGATATGCGCGCCTACGCTAACTCTTTCGGCGAGCGACTTGAAGGGTTCGGCACCCTGCGCGCCTTGTCCGGGCAGTCCTGAGGTGTGCGTCATCAGGTCCAGGACGGTAATTGGGCGGCCGGCGTCGACCGTCTCACAACCCGTGCTCGCAGGCGACGCGGAGCAGGGGTTTACTTTCATGCCCTTGAACTCAGGGAGAAACTGCTCGACCGGATCCAGCAGGCTCAGGCGGCCTTCGTCCACCAGGATCATCACGCCCGCCACGGTAAAGGACTTGGTCATCGATGCGATGCGGAAGATTGTGTCTTTACTCATGGGGATGCGGACTTCTCGATCCTGGTAACCAACGGCGTCGAGAAAGGCCACATTACCGTGGCGCACAACGATCGTCACGAACCCAGCGGCCGTGCCTTCGTCGACATACGCCTTCATTTTGGCGTGGATCCGAGCCAGTCGAACCGGGTCCATGCCAGCCGCGACCGGATCAGTCTTATCCGGCGCAAACAAGTCGGATGAGTAGGCCGAAAGTGTGCCCAACAGGAACGCCGACACCATCGCTAAAAGTCTGGGTGGAAAGGGTCGCCGTGGATTTCTCATTCGTGGTTTGGACCTCATCAAGCCGTCTTCCGAACTTCGGCTGCGATGCGGCGAAGCTCGGGGAGCACGCGGCCAAGCGGGGCAGCGTCCGCGCCAGGACGGCCAAGCGCAAAGTAGACGTCGCGGTAGTGGCGGTAGAGCTGCTCGTAGACAGCAGCAGCCTGCGCATCCGGCTCGACAGTCCGCAGCGGCAGACACACCGCTGCCTGAGCCTCTTCAATCGTCTTGTAAGTCCCCGCGGCCAGGAGGGCAAAGATGCCCGAGCCGAGGCTGGTTGGAATTCCGGCCGGCACCAGCACCGGCTTGTTCAGCACGTTGGCATACACGCGGTTGAGCACTTCGCTCTTCTGCGGAATTCCGCCCGCATTGATGACACGGTCGATGGGCACGCCATGCTCGGCCATGCGCTCAAGGATGATGCGGGTGTGGAAGGCGGTGCCTTCAATCGCCGCGAACAGTTCGTCCTGTGCGGTATGGATCAGGTTCCAGCCCAGCGTGACGCCGCCCAGTTCCGGATTCACCAGGACCGTGCGGTCGCCGTTATCCCAGCTCAGGCGGAGCAGTCCGGTTTGGCCGGCTTTGTAGCTGTCGAGGCCTTCCGACAGCGCGGCAACGGTTGTCCCAGCTCGGCGGGCTACCGCCTCAAAGATGTCCCCGGTTGCCGAAAGCCCTGCTTCGATGCCGGAGTAGTCGGGATGCACGCTGCCAGGGACAACGCCGCAGACGCCCGGTACTAGCTCAGCCTGGCGGGCCATGGCGATAATGCAGGTGGAGGTGCCGACGACATTAACGGCGTCGCCCTCGCGGCAATTGGAGCCGATCGCATCCCAATGTGCGTCGAACGCGCCGACTGGGATAGGAATGCCGGCTTTCAGGCCCAGAGCCTCAGCCCATTTCGGGGAAAGTTGCCCGGCAAGATTGTTGCTGGTGAGGAATTCGCCGCCGATCTTTGCGCGAACGCCGGCGAAGAGCGGGTCGACGGCGACGAGAAACTCTTCAGGCGGCAGGCCGCCCCATTTCGGGTTCCACATCCACTTGTGGCCCATAGCGCAGACGCTGCGCTTAAGCTCGCTCACTTCCGTGATGCCGGCGAGCGTTGCGGCGACCATATCGCAATGCTCCAGAGCGGTGACGAATCGGTCGAGCTTGTCCGGATTGTGGCGCAGCCAGTGGAGCAGTTTGGAGAAGCCCCACTCGGAGGAATAAACGCCGCCGCACCAGTCAATGCCCTCAAAACCTAGCTCGTGGGCCTTGGCGGTGATTTCTTCAGCTTCGGAAGAGGCACGGTGATCGCACCAGAGGTAGTAGTCGTCGAGCGGTTCCAGCCCCTGACCTACCGGAATGACGCTGGAGCCGGTGGTGTCGAGGGCAATGGAGGAAACGGAGTGGCCATCAATGCCAGTAGCGCTGAGGACGTCGCGAGTGGCGGCGGCCAGAGCGGTCATCTGGTCGTCGTGGGACTGGGTGGCAAAGTTGGGGTCTTGGCGGCGGCGATGGAGCGGATACGACGCCGATGCGGTGCCAATGGGCCCTTTTTGGCTGTCGACAAGCGTAACACGAACGCTCAGAGTGCCAAAGTCAACGCCGGCAACGATGGTCATGGGAGGTAGCTCCTGAAAGTAAACGCTTTCTAGTTCGAGACCCAGAGTACACCATTCTCCAAGGTTCTCTTTGATAATTTAAGCGCCGGCGGAGCAAGCATGGTGCTACTTCTTTGCCCCGGGCAACATGGCTTTAAGGCGGTCCACGAGCGCAGGCTTTCCTGCGGCGGGTTTGGATGCAGCGGTGCTCGTCGGCTGCGCGGCAGTTGGCGAGTTCGCGGTTGGCGGCTTGACGGCTGGCTCAGGCGGCGTTGGCGGAGTTGGGGCGCTGGGTTTGACAGCCGTTTCTCCGGCGGAAGGCTTTGCCGCCGGGCTGGCTGGAGCCGCCGTCGCACCCTTGCCCATCAGGGGCAGGGGAGTGGTGCCATTGACTACCTTTTCCGCGGAGAAGTCGGGGACGATTTCGGTGTCGTTCTTGACGAGGATCGAGATGCGCCGGTTCGAGGGGTCGGTGGGATTGTTCTTGACGCGGAGCATCTGGTCAGCATATCCACGCACCTGGGTTACCTGGTTTTCGCGCACGCCGTCCTGCTGGAGCAGCCGCCGGGCTGAGTTGGCACGATCCGCTGACAGGTCCCAGTTGCTGTAGGCATTGCTGGCCGAGTAGGGGGTCGCGTCGGTGTGGCCTTCGATCAGCAGAGAGTTGGGAATGGTCTTCAGCTCCGAGGCCAGCAGCGTGAGCAGCTCCTGGCCGTTGGCACTGAGTTTGGCGCTTCCAATTTCGAAGAAGGTTCCGTCTTTGCCTTCTATCAGCTCAATGCGTAGGCCTTCTGGTGTGACGGTAATCTCAATCTGCTTGGAGAGTTTTTCCAGGTCCTTGCGGGCCTTGATCTCCGCTTCGATTTTGTCCTTCAGCTTCTCCAGGTCCTTGGTGTCGATCTGGGAGACGGTTGCGCCTGTGCCGGTCATGGTTGTTCCCAGCTGGGCGCCGGTTCCTTTGGGGTCGTTGAAATACCCGGCGACGGCATGCTTCACCTTTTCGCTGGATCCCATCAGCCAGAGCACGATGAACAGCGCCATCATGGCGGTGACAAAGTCGGCATAGGCAACCTTCCACGCGCCGCCGTGGTGGCCGCCGTGGCCGCCTTTCTTCTTGATCACGATGATGGGTTGCGGCTTCGCAGTCATGATGGCCAGTTCCTTCCGAGTCGTTGTTGGGAACTCTAGGCAGCCGCCGCTTCAGCGCCGCCGCCCTTGCAGTTTTTCTCCATCTCATCGAACGTGGGACGCACATGAGCTGGGATTGCGCGACGCCCCATCTCGATGGCGATCATGGGGGCCGACCCCTTGAGAAAAGCGAGCAGAAGGACACGCAGCACATGCAGATATTCATTGTGCGCATCGGCAGTCTTTGTCATGTTGGCCGTCAGCGGGCCGGTCACCCCGTAGCACAGCAGGATGCCGAGGAAGGTTCCCACGAGAGCAGCCGCCACGTGTTCCCCGATCGCCTCGGGAGGTCCGCCAAGGGCGCCCATGGTGATGACGACGCCAAGAACTGCGGCCACGATACCCAGACCGGGGAGCGCGTCGGCGACCGTGGTGAGTGCGGAGATCGGCTGGGTTGCTTCGTGGTGATGGACTTCCATGTCCAGTTCCATCATCTGGTCCATATCGAAGGGCTCGACGCCGCCGGTAATCGCCGTGCGCAGCGTGTCGCACACAAAATGCATCGCATGATGGTCGCCGAGGAACTCAGGATAGTTTTTGAAGATGCCGCTTTCCTTGGGCTTTTCGACATCCATTTCAACGCTCAGCAGGCCCTCCTTGCGCACCTTATTGAGAAACTGGTACATCATTTTGAGCGTGCTGAGATAGCGTTTCTTATCAAAGGGCGAGCCCTTCAGCACGCCAAGCAGGCCCGCAACAATTCCCTTGATGACGTGGATGGGATTGGCCACCAGGAGCGTCCCCAATGCTGCGCCTCCGAGGATGATCAGTTCGGCCGGCTGCACCAGGACCGCCATCTTGCCGTGCTCCATCAAGAAGCCGCCAATGACCGCTCCGAATACTACGACAATGCCTATGATCGCGAACATGCGTCTCCCTCCGGTGCGGCGGTGACCCGGTTTCCTCCTGCGTGATAGCTGGAAAACATTGCGGCCTTTGCGCGCTCGAGCAGATCGGCCAAAGTGCCTGCGCTCTGCGCCTGTGCTGCGCCGATGCTTACGGTGAGCGAGACTCTGTCTCCCCACCAGCGAAAGTCCGCGGTGCGAGCCAGTCCTGCAAGCACCTGCGCATGCACAGCGAGCATAGCGGCAGTGCGCTCATGCGAGATGACCAGAAACTCGTCCTCGCCCCACCTGCCCAGATACTCCGCCGGGCGCAAGCCTTGGGAGAGGGCGCGCTCCACCTTTTCGAGCATTGCCTCGCAGGCGCCCGCACCGTGCGTCCTGCGCAGCTCGTGAGCCTGATCGACGGTGATCCATTGGACGCCGAAGCTTAACCCGCCCTGCTGGAAATCCTGAAAGAGAGAATCCAGCCGGTCTTTCAGCTGCTCCTGGCTCGCTTCCACTTCCCCGTTCTCACCTGTCACGCCATGGGGGAGCGCGTCCAGACATTCCGCAGGGTGAAAGACCACAGCGGTGCCAATGCGAATTCCCATCTCATCGCGCAAAGCCAGCATGCGCGCCATGGTAAGAAAGTCATGGCCCATTTTATGCTGTGCGTGCAGCAGAAAGCCGCGTCCTGATTCCATCGCTGAATCTGCGCCAATATTCTCAAGCAAAGCTTTCAGGCCTTCCGGCACGGATCGGCCCACAATGTCGACTCCGGCGAAACCAGTGATGTCTCGCGCCGCCTGGTTCCAGAAGGCTACCTGGCAATCGCCGTTGACCACGGCAACGCCCTCCGGCATCCTATCCAGTGTCGCTTCCACGAGTTGAGCACGATCCGCCATCCAACGCCTCAATACGTTAAATCGGCGAGACGGGAATCAACTTCAAGAATGATTGATGTGGAAATTGGAGATGTGAGGACTCTAACGATCTCTCCGGAGAAGAATCACTTCACTGCGGGGCACGCAGGGGTGCATTGCGCAGGCTTGCCGAGTGGGAGGCGAACGATGAACCGGGTGTTTCCGGGCACGGACTGAACTTCGATGGCGCCACCGAATTTCTGAGTCACGATGCGGTGCACGATCTCCAGTCCCAGGCCGGTTCCGGAGCCTTGGGGCTTGGTGGTAAAGAAGGCTTCGAAGATGTGCGGGAGAGCTTCCGGAGCGATGCCCTCGCCGTGGTCCTCGATGCAGACGGCCAGCCTGTCCGGTTGGCTGCCCAATTCCGTTCCTCCTGCGGAGTCATGCCCGGAACCAGGCTCGATCCAAGTCTCAATCCTGATTTTGGCATTCGCGGGGGAAGCGTCCAACGCGTTGTCAATCAGGTTCGTCCACACCTGGCTCAGGGAAGAGCCGCGGGTGTGGATGATGGAGGGGTTGGCGACAAACTGCTTTTCGACTTGAATCCCCTTGATGCGCAGCTTGTGTCCAAGGATGGTGAGCGTGCTTTGCAGGCTGTCATGCACATCGAGTTCCTTCGCCGGCGACTTTTCATCGTAGGCGAATTTCTTGACCGCCATGACCAGGTCAGAAACGCGGGTGATGCTTTCTTCAATGGTGCAGACCAGGGTGACACTGGAGACCAGAGCCTCAAGCCAGTTGAGGGCATCGGAGAGGTTGGCTGGGGTGAAGGCGTCTTTGGCGCAGGCCAGCGCATCTTCCCTGAGGCCGATGCTTACCAGCGTAGGAGCAATGCGGAACGCATTCTCGACGCCGGCTGCTTTGAGCCAGTCGGCCATTGATTCTTCGGCTTCCGATTGCTCAATTGTGCTCATCGCCGGCATATTGCAGCCGGACATGGTGTGTTCCAGCAGTGCCCGCATGCATTCCAACTGGATTCTCGTTTTAGGTTTGTCGCTGAAGCGCAGGCTCAACTGCTGCAGGCGGAGAAGGTTCAGGCGCAATTGCGAGGCTGCGCGCTTGGCTGCCGAGCCCGGGTTGTGCAATTCGTGCATGAGGCCGGCTGCGAGGGTGCCCAGAGAGATGAGTTTTTCGCGGTGCAGCGCTTCCACCTGGTAGGACTGCAGGCGCTGTGCTGTGTTTGCCAGCACAGCCGCGCGCACGGTGGGGCAGCAGGCAAGAAGCGTCCAGAATTCCTGCTCGCTGAAGCGAATGAGCTCGGAATCGCGGCCTGCCACGATCCGCATAGGCATCTTCATTTTGCCATGAAGCAGCGGGACTTCTCCGAAGCCCTCGCCGGCCTTGGCCAGACCGGCCAAGGTGAAGCTTCCGTCCGCTTCTGCCCGCTCAGCGCGTATCTCGCCGGAGAGAACAACGCAATAGGCGTTCATCGGCTCACCGACCTGGCAAAGGGTTGCCCCACCCGGAGCATGGATGCGATCGACTTGCGGGAGAACCGTGAATGCCTCGGGGCCTGCCTCGGCGAAGGGCATGGTGAGTCGCAGAGCGTCGGCTGCCTGCTCGAAGGGAATTCTCTCAACCCGAAATGCCTGTTCGACGTGCCCCATGCTTCAAATCCCTTCCGATCGCGACGGGCCTAACGACCTGCCCTAGAATCCTGCCAGATACTGGTGCGCAAACTGCACCGCAATGGAACCCTCACCAACCGCCGATGCCACGCGCTTGACTGAGCCGTGCCGGACGTCTCCGGCTACAAAGACCCCAGGCACGCTCGATTCGAGCAAAAACGGCTCGCGTTGGTGTCCCCATCCCGAAGGCAACTTGCCGTCGTTGCGCAGGTCCGGCCCAGCCAGCAAAAAGCCGTACTCGTCGCGAAGGATCGTGGGCGGCAGCCATGCCGTGCCCGGAGCTGCCCCAATGAATATAAACAGCGACGATGCCGGCACTCGCTCCTCACCCTTTGGGCCCCTCAATGTCAGAGCTTCGAGGTGCTCTTCGCCAAATGCCTCCACCACCTGGGTGAAGGGCTCCAACACAATATTGGATGTGCGGGCGATCTCATCGATCAAGTATTTCGACATTGTGGCTGAGAGGCTCGGTCCGCGCACCAGCATGGTTACCTTGCAGGCAAAGCGGGCAAAGTGGAGGGCGGCTTGTCCGGCGGAGTTGGCCCCGCCCACCACATACACGTCTTCGTCTTTGCAGCTGGCTGCCTCAACCAGCGCTGCGCCGTAGTAAATGCCGCGTCCGGTTAGCCGATCTGTCCCCGGGATGCTGAGCTTGCGATAGTTGACGCCCATGGCCAGCAGGACGACATGGCTTGCGACCTCTCGCCCGTCGGCCAGCTGGACGAAGCGATACTGGCCTTCCATGCGCAGCCCGGTGGCACGCTGGGATAGGAACTCGGCTCCAAAGCGGGAGGCCTGAACGTGGGCGCGCCGGCCTAGGTCAGCCCCGGTGATTCCGGAGGGGAAGCCAAGGTAATTCTCGATTTTCGAACTGGAGCCGGCCTGGCCGCCTGGAGCGAGGGGCTCGATTACCAGTGTCCGCAAGCCCTCACTTGCCCCGTAGACTCCTGCCGCGAGGCCGGCGGGTCCAGCGCCAACCACCACCATGTCGTAGAAATCCTGGGCTGCCTGGGTGCTGAGCCCAATGCGTTTGGCCAAGTCTTCCGGCTCAGGGTCCACGAGCACGCTGCCATCGGAAAATAGAACCACGGGCAGATGATCCAGATCCAAGTCGCGGTCTTTGAGCAGCTTCTGCGCCTCTTCGCTGGCTGCGACATCCAGCCAGCGGTAGGGAACGTGGTTGCTGGAGAGGAAGCTGCGCACCTTGTGGTCCTTCAACGACCAGCGGTGTCCGACGACCCGGAGCCCCTCAAAGGTGGGCTGGTAGCCGGCATTCCAGTCTTCCAGCAGGTCAGAGAGAACCGGGTAGAGCTTCTCTTCTGGTGGATCCCAGGGTTTGTTGAGGTAATAGTGGATGCGGGCGGAATTGATGGCCTGGATTGCCGCTTCAGTATCGGCATAGGCGGTGAGCAGAACCCTTTTGCAGTCCGGATAGATTGCACGGGACCGCTCAAGAAACTCGACGCCGGTGATGCCGGGCATGCGCTGGTCGCTCAGAATCAGGGCCACGGGATCCTGGCGGACGCTGAGTTGGGTCAGCGTGTCCAGCGCCGCCTGTCCGCTGGCAGCGCGCATCACGCGATAGGCAGCTCCATATTGGCGGCGCAGGTCCTGGACCACGGCCTCGAGCACATTCACGTCATCGTCTACTGCCAGAAGAATCGGCCTTGCCATATGTCCTGATTCTAGAACCTGCCCCTTCGATTGTGGCTAAAGGGCCATTTCAATCCCCCGCTGGTGTTAGTGCGGTTACCGAAGACTAGTTGTAATCTGAAGCTTATAAGGGCAAAGGGCAGTCGGCGCCTACGTTGCAACCTGTTGACCGGGTTGATTGGGACCGATTGTCAGTGATGCAAATGCGGTCAATGGAAAAGTTTTTCGGGTTTATGCCGATAGTACCGCAAGAGGCGAGGAAGGTCGCCAGGGTGCAGGTTGAATGCTTCCGGGGCATTTCGTGTCATGCAGCACAGTGTTGGAGCCGGAAAATGGTGTATTTATCCCGGTAGATGAGGCGCAAGTTATGAACAAGATTATCCTGGCTGATTCGCAGGCGATATTCCGCGCAGGGACAGCCAAAGTGCTGGCAACGGACGAGGATATGCGCATCATTGCGCAGTGCAGCGACCTGGATCGCATGTACCACGCTATCACGACGTTTCCGGGGTCGATTGTGTTGTTTGCCTCGGCGCTCAGGCCGGAGTTGACGCGTCTGCGCATGCTGCTGGAGACGACGGGCAGCCGCGGGATTGTGATTGCAGAAAACAACGAGGCCGCGGCCACTTACCTCCACCAGGGCTTTCGCGGAGTGGTATTCCGCAGCGTGAATGGAGCGTCTCTTGGAGAATGTGTACGACGTGTTGCCGGCGGAGACACCTGGCTGTCGCCGCAGGTGATGGTTCCCGAGTCGCAGGAAGAGGACATGGTGGGTACGCGCGTACGAGATCGGCTCACGCCAAAGGAAATGCGCATTGTGGCGTTGATTGTTCAAGGCTGCAAGAATCGGGAAATCGCAATCCGGCTCAAGACCACCGAACAGGTAATCAAAAACTATCTGCGCTCCATCTATGACAAGACGGGCGTAAGCGACCGGCTGGAACTTGCCCTCTTTACAATTCACCATCGGGTGCTGGCGCAGGCTGCTGCGGAAGTGGGCAGCAAGATCGAATTCGAAGAGAGAGCGGCAACTTCGATTGTGGCCTGAGGTTCGTGACCGTCGGGGCTGAAAACCGATCGGGAAGCTAATTCAGCAGAACGGGGATGGCATTGAGCCATCCCCGTTTTCGTTGGGCAGGGTACTTTTCGAGGGCCGGGTTACTGGTCGCCCTTGAAGTTAAAAGCATCGCCGGGCAGCGACTTGTTCAGCTTGAAGTTCTTGTAGAAGCAGACCTTGCTGCTTGAGTCATTGAGGGTGAATATCTGCTTCAGGCTCACAGCACGGTCAGGGTCGACCCATATGGTGACGTTGACAAGCTTCTTGCTCACGTCCGGGTCCCTGGCGACGAGTTCCAACTTCTCGGTTGTCACTCCGTCGATCGCCTCCGAGCCAAGATATTTGATATTCCACTTGGCCTGGAGATCCTTGCCGCTGGCGCCGAAACCGAGGACGAAATAACTCTCGAATTTTCCCGCCTGAGGGTAGCTTGTTACCTGGTTGCTTCCCGACTCGTGCAGCTTGACGACTCCGCCAACGTAGGTGTAGGCCTTGGTCGATGGCTTGCCATTGTGCTCGTTGAAGTGCGCTGCCATGCGCAATGCGGCGCCTTTGCGATCGTAATAAACGACGCCCTTGAAGACGTCTTTATCGTAGATGGGGTTGGTGGTGATGTCGTCGAATTCGGCGTCGGCCGATACGGTTTGGAAGTTGGCGGCGGACACGTTCAGCCTGTCGAGGACGCTCTTCAGGTCGCTCGCGGGGACGGCATTCGCGGAGGCGCCAGGAACGAACGCCAGCGCAAAAGCCGCGGTGAACATGATCTTGATCTTCAAATGCATTGATTTCCTTTAGGTATTCGACGCGCGGGCCGGCTGGAAGGAGCAACAAAATAGGCTAGCGGTGTGCCCAGACCTTCCAAACGGGATTGCCCTGGGCGTCAGTTGCGGTCTCCCAATGCACGATAAAAACGTCGTCGCCGGTTACCGGTTCGATCGCTTTGCGCAGGATTTTTTTGACCACCGGAATGGATGCCGCTGTGTGCAGCTCCAGCGGTACGTCGGCGGCTTGTACGGTGACGATGACACCCTGTCCATCGTTTCCAATCACCTGGATCGAGTGAATCGGGCCGCCGCTTGGTGTGGGTTTGTCTCCGAAGCTCCATCCAGGAATGTTCGGCGTGACGAAGATGAACAACAGGATCGCGGTGACCATTACGTCATAGTGAAGGCTGCCCCGCGAATAGGTCCAGTAGAAATAACTGAGCAGGACCTGCTTGACGGTGCGGTTGGCCTTCGGTGTTTGTGCGGATTGTGGCGTCTGAGCGGATTGATGAATGGGCGGCATCGGTATCCCTTCACTTGAGCGGTTCCGGCACAATGCGTTCCAGACCGCCCATGTAGGGACGCAAGGCATCTGGAATGAGTACCGAACCGTCGGTCTGCTGATAGTTTTCGAGAATTGCGAGCCAGGTGCGGCCGACCGCCAGACCGCTCCCATTGATGGTGTGGACGAACTCAGGCTTGGCCTTGCCGCCTTGCGTTCCGGGCCGATAGCGGATGTTAGCCCGGCGGGCCTGGAAGGCTTCAAAGTTGGAGCAGGAAGAGATTTCTCGATAGACCTGCTGGCCAGGAAGCCAGACTTCGAGGTCGAAGGTCTTGGCAGAGGAAAAGCCGGTGTCGCCCGCGCAGAGCAGGACGCGGCGATAGGGAAGGCCCAATGCCTCGAGGATCTCTTCGGCGTCGCGGGTGAGCCGCTCGTGTTCGGTGTCGGATTCTTCAAGGCGCGTGAACTTGACCAGTTCAACCTTTTGAAACTGGTGCTGGCGGATGATGCCGCGTGTATCCTTGCCGGCAGCGCCAGCCTCGGCGCGGAAGCAGGGCGTATAAGCGGTGAGGCAGATGGGAAGCCGGGCTTCGTCGAGGATTTCGTCGCGGTAGAGGTTGGTGACGGGGACCTCGGCGGTGGGAATGAGCCAATGGTCTGAGTCCTTGAATTCGCCGCGCGCAACAGCATCGATGTTGGCATCGCTACAGCGGAAAAGATCGTCTGCAAATTTGGGCAGCTGGCCGGTTCCGAAGAGGGATTTGGAGTTGACCATGAAGGGCGGCAGGACTTCGGTATAGCCGTGTTTCGCAGTGTGCAGGTCGAGCATGAAGCTGACGAGCGCGCGTTCCAGACGTGCGCCGGCGCCCATGTAGACGGCAAAGCGAGCCCCGGACAGCTTGGCGGCGCGTTCGAGGTCGAGAATGCCGAGGGACTCGCCAAGTTCCCAATGGGGTTTGGGGGTGAATTCGGCGGGGTAGGTGGGGATTGTGCCCCAGCTCTTCAGGGTGACGTTGTCGGCTTCTGACTTGCCTGCGGGCACTTCGTCGCGGGTAACGTTAGGGATGCTGGCGATGGAGAGCCGGAGCTTTTCGTCGAGTTCGGCGGCAGTCTTGTCGAGCGCCTCGAGTTTGTCTTTCAGCTGTCGGGTTTCTTCCTGGATTGCGGCGGCCTTTTCGTGTTCGCCGGCTTTCTTGAGGGCGCCGACCTGCTGGGAAAGCTCATTGCGGCGCGCCTTGGATTGTTCGGAAAGCGTAATGGCTTCGCGGCGCGCCTGATCCAAAGCGCGAAAATCACCCAGCAGCGCGACGGGGTCGGCATTGCGGGCGCGGAGCTTGGCTTCCACGAGTTCCAGGTTGTTTCGGACAAATCCCAAGTCGAGCATGGCTCTATTAGTTTACCCGAAGGGAATCGCGGGTTTCGGTGATTTCAACTGGTCGCCTATGTTCGGGCAGTGCCGATTGGGCTGTCGAAGTCTCGGGCCGCTCAGGCGTAGCGTGGAGATCCGGATTCGGAAACGGGTGGTTCCGATTGCGAAAGAATCGGAGCGCGGTTCTGATCGAGGGCGAAAACCTGAAAGCAGTGTCTTCCCTGGGCTTTGGCGCAGTAGAGAGCCGCGTCGGCGCGCTTCAGAATCTCTTCGACATTCGGCGTCTCCCGAGTGAAGGATGCGCAGACACCGACACTGACAGAAACCTGGATTTCAACTTCCTGGAAGGGGATGGGTCGCGCCAAGCCATCCACAATTGCGCCAGCAACATTCTCCGCCAATATTGGCTCGCGTAAGTCAGTCAGCAGCACAACGAATTCATCTCCACCCATGCGTACGACAGTGTCGGTCGCGCGCACTGTCTCAAGCAAGCGGTTGGCGGTGCAGCGCAACACCTCATCCCCGGCCTGGTGGCCAAAGGTATCGTTTATTCGCTTGAAGTTGTCCACATCGAGCATAAGAATGCCCAGGCCCGTCCCCCTCGTCTGGCAGGACTCGAATGCCTCGTTGAGCCGGTCGCGAAGCACAACACGGGTGGCGAGGCCGGTGAGCGCATCGTGCTGAGCCAGGTGGCGATACCTCTGCTCGCTGGCGCGGAGCAGATCTGTCTGTTGCTCTACGCGTCTTCTGAGGACAACGACCCAGATGAGAACTGCAAGGGTGCCAGTGAGTACAGTGGCCAGGATGATGAGCAAATGCTCCGCCGTCCACCAGGAAGGATTCCGCAGGATGGCGACGTCCGCGGGAGTGCGCAACAGGACGCGAAATGACTTGGTTACGGCAACCCCCTGTCTCACATTGCCTTGAGCATCAAGCCGGACGGAACAGATGCCGGTGACGCGAAGTTTACTTCCGATTCTCCATGGGCCCGGGTCGGATTGCGCGACGCCTTGAGGCAGGATCGCGGTGAACAGCGTTTTTCCGGAGGTCAGCAAGAGAGTCGTGTCTGCCGACGCGTGATCGTAACCGATTAACTCGCCATCGATCCGGATGGGTTCGGAATCGTGGGTACCGACCAGAGCCTCTTCGGCGGAAATGGGCTTGGCAGCGACCGGCTGGCTGCTTCCCGCTTTTCGGAAGACCGCGTCGGTTATGACTGGAGCGCTGTTTTCCGTAGCAGCAAATCCGGCCAGGGCCGACGCATATCAAATTCCCAGTAATTTGAGCAAGTAGGGATGGTTCCAGGCGGCTTTGAGTCTTTTTCCTTTGATTCCGCGCTTGAAGGTGGTTTCTTGTTTGAGAAGGTTCAAGGCGATGCGGTTGAGCAGTGAGAAGTTCTGCGCCGAGTGGCCTGCGCGCTTGCGGTCCAGGTCTTCGCCAAAGCCCACATCCAAGACCCAGTGCAGCTTGTTTTCGATACCCCAGTGTTGGCGGATCACGCGATTGAGCCGCGCCGCATCCGGGTTGAGGCTGGTGATGTAGTAGCGGATTTCGCGCTCGATTTTGCCCGTTACCTTGTGATAGCGTTGGCTCTGGATACGCACCAACCCCCGCAACGACGCCCACTCGGATGACTTTTCGATCATGCTCAAGTCAGCGATCACCGAGCAGCGACGTTGCTCGACCCGCCCGTGGCCGCAATCCACTTCCTCGGCTACGGCGTCTGCGTTCAACAGCAGAAACGAGTCCCGCACCTGTTCGGCCAGCAGACCCTGATTGTCCTTGACCGCCAGCACGTAGTCGGCCTTCTTCTCGATAATCCGGGTGGCGATTTCGCGCTGGCAGCCCATGGCGTCGATGGTCACTACGGCGCCCGCTAACTCCAAGGCGTCGAGCAACTTTGGAATAGCCGTGATCTCGTTGGACTTCTCATCCACCTTGCGCTGGGCCAGCACCAGGCCGTTGCCCTCGGCCCAGGCCGAAACCATGTGGACCAGCTTCTTCTTGCCGGTCTCGCGTGTGCCGCGCAAGCTCTTGCCGTCGATGGCCACCACCTCGCCCGCCGTCAACCTGGCGATCGACGAAACCCAGGTAGCGAACCCCTTTTCCATCTCCGCCGGGTCCAGCGCCGCAAAGACCCGGTTGAACGTATCATGCGACGGAATGCCCGAGGGAAGCGACAAAAACGTCTTCAACCACTCCTGCTTGTCCTCGCCGTAATCGGCAATGTCGTTCCAACTCTCGGCCCCGCTTAATACCGCAGCGATGGCGATCAACAGAATCTCTTCCAGCAAATGCTCCCGGTTCCGCTCAACCCGAGGGTCCGTCAACTCTGCGAAATACTTCAAGGGGGTGTCCATAGCCCCTTGTTGCAGCTTGATGACAGTTTGCATATAGCAGACACGGTTCATTTATATGCGTCGGCCCTGGCCGGGGCATGAGCACTTCAATGGCTCGCTGGTCATCCCGGTGTTCAATCTCGACGGCGAAGTGGTCGAGATGTATGGGCGGAAGATCACACCGAACCTGCGTGCGGGCACGCCCGACCACACGTAT
>Ga0302319_10003861_pt1 | contig 31018 bp, 19 predicted proteins | sample Bog_T0_2_FD_203319 | JGI IMG/M metagenome (GOLD analysis project Ga0302319, IMG submission 203319) | Peat permafrost microbial communities from Stordalen Mire near Abisko, Sweden - Bog_T0_2 | ecosystem: Environmental > Terrestrial > Soil > Wetlands > Peat | place: Sweden: Abisko, Stordalen Mire... | reverse complement strand
GCCTTCTCGCGGCGCGCAATTGGCTGGGCGCCGGATCGCCACATGGAAGACGAACTCACGCTGACAGCGCTGCGCATGGCGCTCAAGCATCGCGGCATCCAGCCGGGGCTGGTGCATCACTCCGACCGCGGCAGCCAATACGCAAGCAACGATTACACCGATCTGCTCAAGGGCAACGGAATTCAGATCAGCATGAGCCGCAAGGGGAGGTTGCGCTCCCGCAGTGCCTGCCTCCGCTTCACCGGCCAGGCTTAGAATGCGATCAAGTGGTCTTGCCGGTCGAGAAATCTTCAGCGAACGGCGAATAAAGTCTTAACCGTTTGTCTCAGCCAAGGGGGCAACCCCAAATTGCTTTCACGCGTCTAAATTATTGACAGACAGGGATGCGTTATCTTCCGCCCTGTCATCAGAATCGTTGTGCCGTACAAAGGGGTTCTCGCTAATTCTTAAGATACGTTGGTCGTTGTAGTTCCAATCATAGTTACTCACCGCATTCGCGTGATCCTGCCGAGTGAGCCGATGTTCCCGTGCCAGCACAGTCCGAACACATACGACACCTTCTGGCGCGGCAGAAGTTCCGCGATATAAGCGAAAATTTTTATAGAAATATCTTGGTTCCGGCTGTGCCGGGTTAGGTTGACTGCACCGAAATCGGCAGACGTTGAATTCCAGACATACACAATCCTTCGCGGAAATCTAGTACACGGAGGAATCAACTCAACGAATCCAACCTACTTGCCCAGTTTCTGATCGAAGAATTTCGCTTGGATTTCCAGCGCTTCGGTCGATTCCGGAATACCCGTGGTGTACCAGAAGGCATGCGGCAGAGCATCGAAGACAACCAGTTCGGTGTCAACGCCGGCGCGGCGCAACGCACGGTTAAAGTTTGAAGTGCCTACCAGGGCCGTATCGCGGGTTCCTGACATGCAGAGCGTAGGCGGAAAGCCCTTGAGGTCGGCGAAGATCGGTGAGGCGAGCGGATCCTTTGGATCATGATCGCCCAGCATGACACTGCGCGTGTTGCCGGGATCGGGGATCTTGGCTCCGACCAGGCCAGAAGTGGAATACATGGCGCTTGAGTCTGTGGGGTTGGTCGAGTCCCCGTTGCCGGAGAAGACGCCCAGTGCGCCGGGTTGTGGCAGGCCGTCATGTCGGATCCTGACAGCAGCCATGAGCGTGAGCGCCGCGCCTGCCGAGGTGCCATAGATGCCGATGTTGCGCGGCTTATATGTCTTTAGCAACTCCTTGTAGACGGCAATGACGTCGTCGACCGGCGCTGGAAACTTATTCTGCGGCGCCATGCGATAGTCCACGCTGACGACGAGTGTCTTTGTAAGGTTTGCGATGGGAATACTCTCGACATAGGATCCTGAATCCACCGTAAATCCGCCGCCATGCAGGTTGATCAGGACGCGGTCTTTCTTGTTGGCGGGAACGCCGCTGGCCGGGGTAACGAATTTGGTCTTCACGCCGCCGACCATCTTGTCTTCTTCAATCTTCACCGGGTAAAGCTTCTCGGCTCTTTCGATGAGTTCCTTGGCTTCTGGACTGCGCGGTCCGGGGCACCACGACTTACCCGTAGCCAGCATGGCCTGCGCCTCTGGCGAGAGCGTTTTAGGAACGGCAACGATGCGGGAGATACGGGCGGTGCCATCCTTATCGAGCACCGTGATGTTGGGGTTCGGTGGCGCATTTGGCGGCTGTTGCGCGACCGCGAATGTTGCAAACAAGCATAGCGATGCCAATATCAGCGTGGGCGCGGAAGTTATACGTTGCTTAACGTTCATACTATTTACCTCCCAGATGGCGGTCGAAGAACTTTGCCATGGCTTCAAGAGCTTCTTTCGATTCTGGCGTGCCGATCTCGAACCAGAAGGCATGCGGCATGGAATCGAAGACCACCAGGTCCGCTTGCACTCCGGCGCGGAGCAGGGCGCGATGGAATGTGGAGGTGGCGCTGAGGAACAAATCGCGCGTGCCTGTAATGCACAGCGTCGGAGGCAGTCCCTTCAGGTCGGCGTAGATAGGCGAAGCGAGCGGATCCTTTGGGTCAGTGCCCTTCATCAGTGGCCGGCTGGCCTCGGGCTCCGGCGGCCGCGAGCCCACCAGGCCAGGGACGGCATACAAGGATTGCGAATCTCCGGTCCTGCTGAAGTCGGCATGGCCGGTGAAGAAGCCGAGTGCGCCCGGCTCCGGCAGACCATCGTGCTTGAGCCGCACAGCTACCTGCCCGGTGAGAATGGCGCCGGCGGAGGTTCCGTAGATGGCAATGTTTGCGGGCTTGTAGGTTTTGAGCACTTCCTTGTATACGGCCACCACGTCATCGACAGCCGCAGGAAACGGCGCTTGTGTAGAGAGCCGGTAATAGACCGAGATCACCTTCGTCCCAGTGAGATTGGCGATGGGAATGCTCTCGAGGTACGAGGACGCGTCAACGGTGAAGCCGCCGCCATGGAGATTGATAAGTACCCGGTCGCGCTTGGCGGCCGCCGAACTCTTCGGAACGAACACCCGAACCGGAATGCCCGCAATGGTGCTTGCCTCATCCGTTACGGGATAAAGTTCATGAGCCTTTGCAATCAACTGCGCAGTCTCAGGCTGATTAGGGCCCGGCGCCCATGTTGCGCCAGTGGCTAGCCGCTGCTGCGCCTCCGGAGACACGGTCCTCGGAACAGGAAGGACACGCGTGATGTGAGCGGTTCCGTCCGTGTCAATCACGGTTGTATCGGTTGTGGGCGCGGCTTGCGCCGCGGTCTCCTGCGCTAGAAGTCGGACTGGCACCCACGCGCTGAGGAGGATAGCGCAGGCAAAGATAGACTCTGCTTGCAATATTCCTGGCGGGATTGTCGATGATTTCTTGAACATTTGTAGTCTCCGTTCTAACGTCCGGGGCCGATTCAGATAGGTGAAATGATTTTCCCGGGAAGTTGCCGAAAGGCGGCGAGCGATACGTTATTCCAGAACTCACTCGCCGCCATTCAGTTAGAAAGTAGTCTTCAGAGCAAACTGGAATTGCCGCGGGTTGTTTTGCTGCGTGCTGATTGCGCCGAACGAAGCGTTGGCGCTGGTGCAGCAGGTTGCATTCGGCAGGCCGAACTGAACCCGGTTGAAGGCATTGAAAACCTCGGCGCGAAACTGCACGTTGATGCGCTCGCCGATTCCAGTTCCTTTGACCAGGGAGAAATCCCAGTTGGCAACGCCCTGGCCGCGAATATTCGGATCGACGCGTGGTTCGTTTCCATAGGCAAAGTTGCTTGTCTGCGTGAAGCAACTCGTGTTGAACCATGTGGCGCCCGTCAAAGTGCGGGAATAAGCCGATCCGGATGAATTCACGGTGGCGCAACCCGGCGTCACGTTCGGCCGCGGGTTACCGCCGCCGAAGCTCGAAGTCAGATTGCTGGCCTGTTCACTCAGCACAACCGGATACCCGGACCGGTAGGCTGTGATTCCATCAAGGCCCCAGCCGGAAATCAATTTGTCGATCACCACGCCCTGGTTACCGAGGAGGCGCTTACCCTTGCCAAACGGTAAGTCAACTACGTAACTGGCAACGAAGTTTTGTGGAAGATTGTAGGTCAGCTGCGAAACTTCGCCCTTCAGGTTATTGAAGTCCTGCAACAGGCCCGTCTGAGTACCGGTGAACAGAGTAGTACCGTCCGCATTGCCATTGTCGTTTCCGTAGGTATACGACAACAGCAAGTTGCCGCCTGCGCCGAGCCGCTTCTGCATCTTTGCCTGGATGCTGTTGTACAGAATGTAAAACCCGGCGGCGGCTGGATTGTACAGGTTGAAGTATTGCGGATAAGGCCGCAACAACTGCCCATAGGGAACCTTGGTGCCGCCGATGGTGCTGCTTGATGGTACCAATCCGAAAAACGGATTCGTAACCGAATCGGTCAGCAAGTGCCCATTGCATTGCGGCTGTGTATTGTCGGTTCCGCAGATTTCGTACTGGGCGGCAAGCTCATCGAGGCCGAGACCGTGGTCGTTGCCGCCGGCCGGAGGTTGCAGATGCACTCCTTTGAGTCCGACATAGGTGACATCCAGAACGATCTGATGGCCAAAGTCATGCTCGAAGTCCGCGTTCCATTGTTCGATGTAAGTGGACGGCTCGGCTGGAACGGGAACGTCGATGGTTTGTCCCAGGATCGCGGCTGCATCGTAGTTGGCGGCTCGGCCTACCGGTTCGAGGATGCCGCTGGCGTAGGGATTGTGAAACGCATTGACGGGCTGGGTAGTGGGCTGGATAATGGTTCGCGCCGAGTTGATGGGCGAGTTATAGGGCTGTGCATTCTGCTCCAGGATTGCGGTGGGACCAAAGACGATTCCGAAGCCGGCGCGCAGCACGTTCTTGTTTGTCAATCGATATGCCAGGCCGATGCGCGGCGAGAACAGATCGTAGTGAGGATTCAGGTTGGTCCGGCTTGAATAAGCCGGTGTATTGACAAGAGCAACATCGCCCTTGAGTTGCAAGCCCGCCGCGGTGACGGCCGTGGAAGAAGCCAGCGGGTTGGGCGCATTCGGCAGCCAGACGGTTTGGCGGTCGTGCCGCTCCGTCCAATAGCCGGGGTATTCCCAGCGCACGCCGTAATTGATCGACAAGCGGGGATTCATCTGAAAATTGTCGTTCACATACGCTCCCGCATAGTAGTCCATTGAGGCGGGAAAGATGGCTGTCAGCTCGGTGGTGGTGAATGGAAAGCCCAGCAGATAACTTGCCCACGCGTTGCCGGTAAACGCAGTCGTGAAGGTGAATGCTTCCACGGTTCCATTCTGGGTTTGGCCGTAGTTATTTGGCTGACGGCGAAACTCTCCGCCAAACTTGATCGTATGGCGCCCGAGGATCTTCGTCACGCTTCCTGAGATGGCGTCGTTATCTTCCGCCGCCGGAATGGTTTGGCTTGCGCCTCCGTTTGCCGAAAGGCCCGATACGTTGACCAGCGGAATGCCGGAACTGGGAAACTGCATGGCTGCAATCTGGTTGGCCGGCCAGCCGGTAAACGAGATGTTACATGGCGCGCAGGCTGGAATCTGAAGGCTGACCCAGCGCAGATAAGCAATGCGAACATTCATAATTGTCGTTGCATTGAAGGTAAAGTCGTCGCCCATCACACCCTGAATCGCGTGGGCGTTGTTGTTTCTAACGTTGGCCATATATCCGTAAGGAGGAGCACCGTTGTTCCCAACTTTCTGATAGAGGAACCGGGCGAAGATGCGCTGCTTGTCGCTCAGATTCCAGTCGCCCCGCGCCATGTATTGATCGATCGACGGGTGTGTCGTGAGAGTGGCCACATAGTTGTTTTTGGAGCCGAGCGAGGGGTTGGCCGTGGCCCACCAGGGCAGCATCGCGATCGATGTGGGGTCGACGCGGTTAGTCGGAATCATATTGCCGGTAAACGTACAGATATTTTTCGCTACGTTGGGAGTGTCGGACGCGGGACAATTCGCTGAAGTGTACGGAGTAAATGTCGTATAGGTCGCGTCAAATGTCCCCGGATCGGTGATAGGCGTTGTAATGCTCGACAAGTTGCCGGTTGTGGCCGCGCTTACCAATGCACCTGTTGGAACCGTGTAGGTTGTTGTCGTTCCCAGGGCTGTGCGAACTGCCTCCCAACTGCCGAAGAAGAATAACTTGTTCCTCTTGATGGGGCCGCCCGCCGTGGCGCCAAACTGGTTTTGTATAAAGGGAGGCCGTGCCAGTGCCGCGCGGTTCCCGAAGAACGTGTTGCTGTTGAGCAACGTGTTGCGCAAATACTCGAATACGGAACCGTGCAACTGGTTGGTTCCACTCTTGGTCACCATGGTTACAACGCCGTCTTCGGTGCCGCCGTATTCCGGTGAAATGTTGTTGCTTTCGATTTTGAACTCCTGGACCGCGTCCTGAGAAGGCACAAACGCAAGTGCATTAATGTAGCCGGTGTTAATCGTGCCGCCATCGAGAAATTCAATTCCTGCATCGGGGATTCCGCCGGAGATCATATAGTTGCCGCCGGCAAAGGTTCCCATCAGTCCGCTGGCGGCGCTCGCTGCCTGAACGTTCTGGAGCGGAACTACGCCGGGAGCCAGCGCAAGCAGGTTGAGCACATTGCGGCCGTTCAGGGGCATCTCCTCCACGGACCGGCCCTCGACCACCTGCCCAACAGTAGCTTGCTGCGTTTCAAGCAGCGCGGCCTGTGAAGTAACTTCCACTGTCTCATTGGCAGTTCCCACTTGAACTCTCGCGTCAGTGCGCGTCGACGATCCCACCTCAATAGTGATATTGGTCTGGGTGAAATGCTTGAAGCCCGAGGCCTCTACATCGATCCTGTAGGTGCCGGGCTGCACATTGACGAACTCATAGCCGCCGGTGCCGTTTGCCCTGCCGGTCCTCACGTCTCCGGTGGCGACGTTGGTCAAGATAACCGTCGCGCCGGCAACAGCAGCGCCAGTACTGTCGGTCACCGTACCGACTGACGTGCCGGCAGCGCTTTGCGCATAAAGCGAAGTCGAGAGTGAGAAGAACAGCAGCATCTGACAAGCCAGGCTATACACAAGTCTGATGATGGCAGTTGGACAACTGAACCGTTGTTCGGCGGGCTCTTCAACGCATCGCAATGACGCAAGGTTCTTTGATTGTTGCATCGCGTCTTTGATGTCGTTAGCTTCCGGCCTCTCGAATTGTCGTCTTTCGATAACTGTCACTTTCGCCTCCTATGTTTATCATCGCTGTATTATTCATGCAGCCAAACCACGGGGTACGGCGTTTGACCTTCCCTATTGAACAGGTGAAAAAGTCATAGAGATAGCTCGGCGGCTGTTTCACGCATTACGGAAAGTAGAATAGTGGTTCGCTCGACACATTAGGCCGGCTTGATAGGACTTGTCAACCGAAATTTGCGAACAGAACATGGCTTCTTTCCACACCTCGTATCAATGCCCTCGGATGGCGTGGAATTGTGAATAAATAGTCACCAATGGCACATTCCATGGTGATCGCCGACGGTCGGAGAAGATCCCGGAAGGAAGGTATCGACGGTTTGGAATTAACCATTGACTTGGAGCGTCCAACTTGCCTATACTCGTCCGGCAATCGCGGTTAGTGGAATCTTCGGCATGAAATATGGGTATGCACCTATATGCACCTATATGACAGGAGAACAATGGCCATTACAGCTCAAGGAATCGTAGACCAGATTCAGCAGAAGATGGGACCTGGCTGGAAAGACTCCGCCGTGGATACGTTCATGGCAGGGAAGCCGGATACTCAAGTCACAGGCATCGTAACTACGTTTGCGCCGAGCCTGGAGGTTCTGGAAAAGTCGGTCGCATCCGGAAAGAACTTGATCATCAGCCGTGAATCGCCATTCTGGATCCGCAGCGGCGCTTCCGGTGGCGGGGCGGGGCAGGCACCCAACGGGCTTGGCCAGGGCAACGCGCATAAAGTGCCTGAGAACGATTCCACCTATCGCGCCAAGCTCGATTACATTGCGGCCCACAACCTGGTTGTGTACCGGCTCTTCGCCAACTGGAATGCGCGGCAACCGGACGCGCAGCTACAGGGCTTGGCCAAAGCGCTGGGCTGGGAGAAGTACTACAAGCCCTCGGGCGGCCAACCATGGGCCTCCGACAATGGCTTCTTCGTGCTTCCGCCGGCAACTATCAAGGCAACTGCGGAAAATATCAAGAAGACGCTCAAGATCAAGAGCATTCGAATCGGCGGGAGCCCGGACACGGTGGTAAGTAAGGTTGCCTTGTTTCCCGGCTTGTATTGGCTGAATGACGTGCAGAAGCTGATGGCTGAGCCGGGCGTAAAGCTGCTGGTTGCAGGCGAGCCAAAGTGGGAGAACGAATTTGGCCCCTACATCTTCGACACGGCGGACGCCGGTATGGGCACAGGCCAGATCATGATCGGAGAGGAAGTGTCCGAGGAGCCCGGTTGCGGCGAGATGGCAACCTGGCTGAAGGCGTTTATCACCGCAGTTCCGGTGGAGCATATCGCCACGGGCGAGCCGTGCTGGATGCCTTACTGACTCAAGAGGAGATTATGATGAGCAGTTTATCGAGAAGAGAGTTCGTTGTGATGGCCGGCGCAACCCTGGCAGCCGGCAAGTTGGGGGCGGCCCAGCAAGGCAAACTCACGGCCGGAGAAGTTGTGAACAGAGTGAAGAAGAACATAGGAATCCCCTGGATCGACAGTTCCCGTCGTGACACGTTCAAGGTCGGTGGGCCTTCATCCCCGGTAACAGGAATCGCCACCTGCTTTGGAACGAACCTGAGAGTGATGCAGTTGGCCGTGAAGGCCGGGCTTAACATGATCGTCACTCATGAGCCCACCTTCTATAGCGACTACGACGTGATCGACTGGGTGAAAGACGACCCGGTCTACAAGATGAAGCTGGACTTTGCCACCACAAACAACATGGTGGTGTGGCGCATTCATGACGACTGGCACGCCCGCAAGCCTGACGGCATCCGCACCGGCTGGGACAATGCGATGGGCTGGAATGCCTACAGGGACAAGGACCAGGCGGGCGCCTATAACCTTCCGCCTACTACGCTGGGCGAGTTGGCGAAGTATGTTGCCAAGACTCTCAATTCGCGCAGCGTACGCGTCATGGGCGAACCCAACCTCCGCGTTGCGAAAGTTGCGCACGGCGGCCACCAGCCGGAGCAGAACATGGCTGCGATGCAACTCCCGGGAGTGGATTGCATCCTGGTGAGCGAAACCAAGGAATATGACAGCTTTGAATATGTTCGCGACACGCTGCGCACGGGAGTCAAAAAGGGGGCGATTTTCATCTCGCATGTAGCTGGCGAAGACGAGGGCATGCGCTTTTTTGCGGAATGGTCTCAGCCCTTCCTGCCAGAGATTCCAGTCAAGTACATTGCAACCACCGACGAATACTGGACGGTATAGCCCGGGTGGGCCGGTTTCTGCCCTGTTTTCAAAACTATGGGTGTGGTTCCTCGGCCCGTGGCAAAGAATGTTGGCTTGCCGGTGGCTCACCTCTCATTTTAGGAAACCTATCTCGCGATAGAACTTCGCTGCCCCCGGATGAAGCGGCAACACGGATTTCGTAACAAGTTCGGGTTCGTAATAGAAAGGGGTCAGCTGTTGGCGGAACAGTTCGCGATGTTCGTAAAGCGCCTTGGTCATTGTGTAAGCAAAATCGTCCGGCGCATCATCGCGAACATAGATTATGTAAGTTGCGCCCGTGCGGGATACGGTCCGAATCGGTTCGTCCACCCCGCGAAAGGATCCCAGTGGTATCACGCTGCGCTCATATTCGCCCGTAGCAACAAGTTGGGTCAGCAGTTCCTCGTCAAGTTGGAGAAAGACAAGGTCGTTCAGCTGCGTGATCTCTCCCCATATTCGGTTCTCCCAGGTGCCCGTTAGGGACGCCAGGTCGCCAATCCAGACGTCGGCTGATGCGCGCCGTTCGCGCTCCGCGCCGTTCACAAACTTATCGCCATTCTTCTCCAGAACGTCGCGGGTAAGGCCGTAGTACTTCAAAATTGGACCCCCGTCTCCACCATAAATCCAGATGTTCCGCCTACCCTTGAGCTGTGCCAGACTTGTGATCCCCAAGCTTCGCCTCACCGCGACCACGTACCAGGTCGGGGTGTAGATGGAGGCAATCAGCCGTAGATTGTGCTTCAGCGGCGGGTTGCCCGGACTCTCACCTTCCCCGCGCATAAGACGGGACATGAGAACATCGCCTCCTGTAGCAATATCCGGCACGGTGGGTGGTGTGTTTTCAATCAACAGCCGGAACGGGCTGTATGGGTCAGGCTCGGCCTGCTGCTTGGTTTCCTTGAACGACATATCCGTCGCAGCCAGTGAGGTAGCGCAGGTAGTGCAGACGTGTACGTCGTAGCCGTAGAAGGACATCGCTTCTTTGGTCACGAAGCCGAGCTCGCCAAACGGACATGCTTTGCAGCCGCCTGCATACACCGGCTTCTTGTCGGAGATACCGAGTGGTCCGGTCCAATTCTGCTGCGGCTCGGGAATGGCAATTTTACCGGTAGGACTCTGCCCGGTGGCGGGTTTCGACCAGATTCCTCCTATGGGCAGCAGCGCTAGTGCCAACATGTAGGTCGTGTAACTACCGAAACGAAGAAATCTCATAGCTAGTCTCCTGAGCTTATTTCATGAGTTAAGAAGCATTAATGGGCTTTAAACCTCTACCACGCATACAGCGGCCGTTGAGCAAAGTCTTCGACTGGCAAACCCTCGGAGCAAGATCTCAGACCGCAACAGGACGGCGCAAAAAAGCCCGCGATAGAAGGTCCTCCGCCGGCGATACGAGAGCAAATCGCCAAGAGAGGAGAAATCTGAGCACTGAATGGATCATTGTCATATCCGACGCAAATGAAGCTAAACCAAAATGCTGACTTCTGTCCAATCCGACTCCAAATACTCGCCGACATATGCACTCTAATGCATACGAATGTACGCTGAAAGCCGTTCTCCGAAGCCTGGCGGGGACATAGTTCGCCCCAGTTCGTCCTTGCGGCCGGCCACTCTTGCTGTATCCAAGCAGATTAAGGACAATGCGGTAAACTTCCGGCCCAAATTGCAAACCTTTTCTCAAAAAGCTCTTGACAATGCATGAATGATCTCAATAAGGTTAATCCTGCCGCACGCCTATGTATGCAGATGTATACGTAAATCAGGAACCGCTTGAGGAGGCTAGAATGCTGATTCGTGTAGTTAGAAAAGTGATGCTTATTGCCGCATGCCTGTGTATTTTCTGCCTGCAGTTGCCGGCTCAATCTTCATACGGTTCCATCGTGGGTACCGTTACCGACCCGAGCGGCGCCATCATACCGGGTGCTGCAATAACCCTTACCAATCTCGACACCTCTGAGATCTTTAAGACGGTATCGAACGCCGGCGGCAACTATCAATTTGTGAATTTGCAGCCCGGCGACTACAAGGTAGATGTGACGGTGCGCGGATTCAAGCATCTGACCCGCAATCAGGTCCAGGTTGCGGTCCAGCTCGCGACACGGATCGATGCGGTCATGCAGGTTGGCGAAGTCGACCAGCAGGTGGAAGTTACCGGAAGTGCGCCGCTGCTGCAAACCGAGGATGCGACGGTTGGCCAGGTCGTGTCAGGGCGTACGGTTACGGATATGCCGCTCAATGGGCGCAACATCATGAATATGACCGAGCTGGCGCCGGGAGTGATTGCGCACGGCCAGTCCCAGGGACAAACGACTCGAAGCGGATATTCCAATTACCAAATCTCGGGCGGTATAGCGCAGGTTGGCAAGACCGAACTCGACGGGGCACCTCTGAACACCGGGTTGTTTAACGGCCAGGGCATGGTGCCGATACAAGACACCGTCCAGGAGTTCCAGGTGATGGCCAACGACATTCCGGCGCAATTTGGCGCTACCTTGGACGGCGTCATCAATATGGCCTCCAAGCCTGGCACCGAAGAGTACCACGGCGAAGCCTATGAGTTCATCCGCAACAAAGTTTTTAACGCCAATACCTTCTTCAACAACCGGAACGGAATTCCAACCGCGCCGTTTACGCAGAATGAGTTCGGCCTGAACGGAGGCGGTCCGATCAAGCGCGGCAAGACCTTCATTTTCCTGGCTTGGGAGGAGTTCAGACTGCGCACTGCGACGACGGTGTCCGATTCGGTACCGACACTCGCGGAGCGAATGGGAGACTTCTCGAATCTCCGCACGGCGAGCGGCACCCTCATTCCGATCTACGACCCGGCGACCACCTGCGGGCAGGTCAATTATCTTACGAAGACTACCAATCCGGCGTGCGTTACCGGACAACCACTGCGGACTCAGTTTCCGAACAATATGATTCCGTCAACGGGCCCGTCAAGCCGGTTCGATCCGACGGCTGCCATCATGTTGCAATATTGGCCGCAGCCAAACCAACCGGGGGCCGCGAACACGTTTGCCAACAACTACGTCGTGAGCAACAGTGCGCCGGACAACCGGGACTGGGCACACGTGCGCGTTGATCAGGTTCTTAGCAGCAAGCAGAGGCTGTTTGGCACCTTCGACCGGTTTACAGATATAACCCCGGAAAACGACGCCTATAAGCTCGGCTCCCAGTTCAACTACAACCAGGATGCCGGCGACCTCCGAGGCGTATTGGCAGATACCTATACTTTGAACAACAGCACAATGATTGATGCGCACCTGGCGTACTCGCGGGTCATCTTTACTCGCATTCCCAACACTCTGGGCATCAATCTTACGACCTTCGGCTGGCCGGCTTCGTACAACTCGGATTTTCTGAAGACGCAGTTTCCCACGATGTCGCCGACAGGACTGACATCCAGCGAATCGTCGCAGAGTTCCATCATTTCCCAATATTCGGGCAACGGGTACCTTACCAGCAGCCTCATGAAGATTGTGGGGCGTCACACAGTCAAGCTTGGCGGCGAGTACTCTTGGCTGCCTACTGCCTATGCTCAGGGAATGACGTGGAGCTTCGCCTTCACCAACAGCTTCACGGCTGCCAACAACCTGTCACCGGGTAACACGGGTTACGGGTTGGCGTCTTTCCTGCTAGGGCTCGGAAACAGCGGCACGGTGTCGAACACGCTGTCTCCGTATAGCACCATGCACATCGGCGGATTGTACGTGAGCGACCAGTACCAGCCCACCAGGCGGCTCAACCTGACCTTGGGCGCCCGTTGGGATTACCCAGGCTTCTGGATCGAGCGCCATGGTGATCAATCGGTATTCATTGGGACGGCCACAAACCCCGTCCTCAGCGCAGCAGGTTTGAACTATCCGGGCGATGTCGTTCTGGTGAATTCCCCCAGGTATTCCGACAATACCAACCAGAACCCCCACTGGAAGCTGTTTGCCCCTCGGGCAGGCGCTGCATTTCGCCTGAACGATAAGAATGTGATCCGCGCCGGCTTCGGCATTACATTTGCGCCGGGCGCATTCGCCGAGTATCAACTACCCTACGAGCAGTCCCTCAACAACGCCAGTACGGCCTGGGTGCCAACCCAGAACAGCGGCTTGACTCCGGTGAACACCTTAAGCAACCCATTCCCCAGCGGAGTCAATCCCGCTCCAGGACGGAATGCCTCCTATGAAAGCTCCCTCCTCGGATCCGCCGTCATCACGGGTACACCGCAGAACGCCTGGCCATCCATACAGAACTGGAATATAGGTTTCGAGCGGCAATTGGGCAACTCAAGCGTGATTGACGTGGCCTATGTAGGCACGCACGCTCTTCATCTGCCGTTGGAGACGGACCCGAATGGGGGACGGAACCTCAATCAGATTCCAGACCAGTATGACTCGATGGGCTCCGCACTGTTGACTTCGGTGACGAATCCGTTCTATGGAATCGTACAAACTGGCACCCTGTCGAAAACGACAATACCGGCCGGCCAACTGTTGCTGCCCTACCCGCAGTACACTACGATCGCTGCTCCTACGGCGACCTTTCTCCAGGAGCACTACAACGCGTTTCAGGCAAAATTCCAAAGGCGATTCCAGGACGGCGGTACTCTTATGGTCAGCTATACCTACGCCAAGAATTATGGAAACGGAGACTCGCTCTACGGTCACACGGAACCCTTTGTGCCGGGCACTATACAGGACTACTACAACCCCAGCGCCGATAACTCGTTGCTGAGTTACGACGTTCGAAACAATCTTACTGTCGCTTATGTACTGAACTTACCCTTCGGCAGAGGAGAACCCCTTATGGGGTCCGCCAACCGCCTTGTCGGTGCTCTGGTTTCCGGCTGGGGGTTTGACGGAGTCACCACACTGCAGTCCGGTTTCCCAGTGCCCTTGACTGCTCCGGCGACCTCGTTGAGCACCAACTTCGGCAGCGGAACGCCTCGGCCGAACGTGACCGCGGGCTGCGGCACAGTTGTTTCCGGCCGTGCGCAGGCCAAGCTTCAGGGGTGGTTCAACACCTCGTGCTTCGCCGCGCCCTCCACGTTCGGTTTCGGAAACGAGCCCCGCGTCGATCCAAACATCCGCAACTCCGGCCCTGCCAACTCCGACTTAGCGCTCTTTCGGAATGCATCGTTTCCTGAGAAGTTCAGCATGCAGTTCAGGGTGGAGGCATACAACTTATTCAACCGTGTGCAGTTCGGACCTCCCGGAGGTGTAGTTGGAACTTCGACATTCGGTGTGGTCAGTTCGCAGACCAACAATGCCAGGCTTTTACAGTTCGCCTTGAAAATTAGGCGCTGATAGAAATAGGGTTGTGAATGAGCCCGTGCTTGAGAGTTAAAACAAGCACGGGCATACATTTCTTTAGCCGATGCGAACAAGAACATCCTGGGCCATCGCAGACCTGATCGAGTGATCGTATCGAATTCAAGTTTAGATTCAGATACAGTTTCAGGAGACAAATTTTATGAAATTGTTGAGTACTTTTTCTTTGATTGTGATGCTGGGTTTAATCTCAGTGGCGGCGTCCGCTCAGGCTGCGGAACCCATCGCGCAAGTGAGTGGTGGTCAAATCCAGGGTCGCTTGATTTCGGGAGGAGGGGCCACATTCAAAGGCGTGCCTTTTGCCCAGCCTCCATTGGGCGACTTGCGCTGGCGCGATCCGGCGCCAGTGAAGCCGTGGAACGGTGTTCGCGATGCAAGCGCCTTTGGCCATGCGTGCACCCAGCGGATTTCAGGATTCAATCAAGAGGAAGGACAGAACAGCCAGGAAGACTGCCTGTACCTCAACGTATGGACACCGGCCTGGCCGGCCAAGACCAGCCTTCCTGTCATGGTGTGGCTCTATGGCGGCGGCAATACAGCGGGCGCGGCCTCGGTTGGCTATATGGACGGAACCCTGCTGAGCCGCCGCGGCGTTGTCATGGTCACCATCAATTATCGACTTGGCGTATTTGGATTCTTTGCGCACCCAGGGCTCTCAGCCGAATCGCCGCATCATACCTCCGGTAACTACGGCTTGCTTGACCAACTCGCGGCCTTGAAATGGGTGCATGACAACATTGCAAAATTCGGCGGCGACCCACAGCGCGTGACGCTGTTCGGGCAATCGGCAGGGGCAATTGACACGTCGATCCTGGTAGCATCGCCACTCTCGAAAGGTCTGATTCAGCGCTCGATTCAGGAGAGCGGTCCGCCTATTCGTCCAACCGATACCCTTGCGCAAGCGGAACAGGCTGGCGTCAAGTTTGCCGACGGCATTCAAGCGTCTGCCAACTCCGCCGATGCGGTCAAGTACTTGCGTTCCCTGTCCGGCCCCGATCTGCAGAAAGCCAGCATCGACAAGTTAGCGACCGATGGTACGTTGGAAAGGCCGATCATCGATGGATATCTCACTCCAAGGTATCCTGCCTTGACCTATGAGCAAGGCGGAGAGCTGAACATCCCCATGATCGTAGGCGGCAATGCCCGCGAAGAAGCCCGAGGTTACACCCGCGAGGCGATGCTAAGAGTCATCAACGATAACTTCGGGAAGCTTGCACCCAAGGCCATGGCGTATTACGGACTCGACAAGACCAACCTGGGGAACGAGGACCCGCTCGCCGGAACGGCCAGCACCCAGATTACAGCTGACACGCGGCACCGCTGCGGCGCTGAGGTAGAGTCCGTCTGGCGCAGTTCCCATGGACGCACGATCTATCAATTCCAATGGGATCCGCCGGTTGCAGGCGAAGTCGGAACTCGGCATCAGGCCGAAATTCCATTTGTCTTCGGCACCTTGCCACACACCGGATTCCTCAGTGGACCGTACACCGACGCCGACAAAAAACTCTCGGATCAGATCCAAACCTATTGGGTGAACTTCGCGACCACCGGAAACCCGAACCTGCCAAATCTCAACGGTCTGCCTGAATGGCCGAAGTCCAACCCCACAACACGTCCGTACATGGAATTCACGACCGGCGGGCCGCAAGTGCACGAAAATCTGCGGCGCGAGATTTGTGACCTATATATAGATGCGCTGAAGGAAACAATTCCGGCTAATACTGCGGCGGAAAAGTAATGCACCCATGGACTGTCAGCGCACAACCAGGTCGCGTTAGGAGAAACTCGTGAAACCATTCCGTGCCAATCTCAACCGGCGCGCCTTTCTGGTGCGTGCCTCCTCGCTCATCGCCGCTCCCGCTTTGTTCAATATCGGCCGCATCGCGTGGGCCGACGCGGTTGAAACTGGCAAAACGAGCGTCGTCAAGACCACTTACGGTCAACTGCGCGGAGTGGGCGAAAATGGCGTCTACGTATTCAAGGGCATTCCTTACACCGGGCCGTCCGAAGGGACCAACCGCTTCCAGCCACCAACAAAACTGCAGCCCTGGACAGGCATTCGCGATGCCGTCGAATACGGCCCTCAAGCTTACCAGCAGAAGAATCTCAATGGCGGGAACAATGTTGCCTCCAGCGAAAATTGCCAATTTGTAAATATCTGGACTCCCTCCGTCAATGGCGCTGAAAAGAAGCCCGTCATGTACTACCTGCATGGCTCCGGATTCATTGGCGGCTCCGGTGGCTCTGGCAAAAACCTCCTCCATGATGGCAGCGCTCTCGCGCACAATAACGACGTTGTCGTCGTTACCAGCAATCACCGCCTGGGGGTCCTCGGCTACCTCTGGCTGGGCGACCTGTCCAAAAAGTACCCAGCTTCCGGTATTGCCGGAATGCTGGACATCGCGGCTTCCCTCCTATGGATACACGACAACATCGCTGCCTTTGGAGGCGACCCGAATAATGTATTCGTCTTCGGAGAGTCGGGTGGCGGGCAAAAGGTCGAGACCCTGATGGGCTTGCCCTCTGCTCACGGCCTGTTTCACAAAGCCAGCATTGAGAGCGCTCCCAGCCTCCACTTGAACTATCGCGAGGTCGCTACAAAGACGGCGATTGAGGTCATGGCGGAACTCGGCCTGAAAGCATCGCAGGTGGACGATTTGGTGAACGTTCCCCCGGAGCGACTCATGGAGGCGCAAGGCGTCGTGCGCGCAAGGTCAGAAGACATGGAAGGAACTCTCGGCTACTTCGGTCCTGTGGTTGATGGACATTATCTGCCCGCGCACCCTTATGATCCTGTCGGACCCGCCATGTCCAAAAATGTCCCCTTGATCGTCGGCAGTAACAAGCAGGAAGGCCTTCTCCGCCTGGTCGAAGAGCCGGAGACATTCAAGATCGATGAAGCCGGACTGAAGTCGCACATCGTCGCTCGACTTGGGGACAAAGATGGCAAGACAATGTACCAGATCTATCGCAAGAACCGCCCCAATGTCGCACCCTTCGATGTGTACGTTGACTTCCTCACCCATCAATGGATGTGGGTTGACACCACACGGCGCTGCGAGCGCCAGTTAGCCCTTCAAGGTGCGCCGGTCTACACGTACATCTTCGACTACGAGTCGGAAGTGCCGCTATCGAAAGAGATTTCCTATCCTCGCAAAGCGATTCACGGCAGCGAAGTTGCATTCAAGTTCGGCCATCCGGAAAGCGACCCAACAACAGGAACAAGGCCAGAACGGATTACAGCCGGGAAAAATATGAGTCGTGCGTGGGCTGCCTTTGCCCGCAACGGCGACCCAAGCCATGACGGAATACCAAAGTGGCCAGCCTACACGCTGGACAAGCGCGCAACCATGATTCTGGATTCGACATGCACGGTGGTCGACGACCCGATGCGCGAGGAGCGCGTGGCCTGGCTCAAAATTCCCGACAAGATCGGACCCAAACCCCATCATCAGGGCGCAGGAGCTTCCTAATAAGAGTGCAATCGCGTGGTCTGTGAAGTACAGCGGAAATCATCACTGCATTGCGCACAACGAGGCGTTGAAGAAAGCTATCCTGGCCGCGGGCGACAAAATGGATTGTCTCCGGTGGCTTGAATCAACGGAATAGAGGACAACGTGCTGATCAACCTTAATCGTCGAAGGCTTCTCAAGCAGAGTATAGCGCTGGCGGCTGTCGTCCAGTCAGATTTCCTGCTGCGCAATGCGTGGGCTGCGGACCCCGAGTACGTCATCGCGGAAACATCCTCAGGCAAGGTTCGCGGCGTCAACATCGATGGTGTAAATGTTTTCAAAGGCATTCCCTATGGCGATACAACGACGGGCAAGAATCGTTTTATGCCGCCGAAGCCGCCAGTAAAGTGGACGGGCGTGCGCGCGGCTCTCGAGTTCGGGCACACTGCGCCGCAGACCGATGTCCGGCGTCCGGGTACTCCCGAGCATGGCGAAGATTGCCTTGTATTGAATGTCTGGACGCCGCAGTTGACCGCTGGCAAGCGTCCCGTCATGGTCTATTTTCACGGCGGGGGGTTCATTCATGGCTCGCCTTCGACGCCAGCCTATGACGGGCAGAATTTGGCCCACAACCACGATGTTGTGCTCGTCACTACCAATCATCGCCTGAATCTATTCGGCTCAACGTACCTCGCCGCGGCAGCGGGACCGGACTTTGCCGATTCGGGTGCCGTGGGAATGATGGATATCGTCGCATCACTGCGCTGGGTAAAGGAGAATATCGAGCGCTTTGGCGGCGATCCCAATCTTGTGACAATATTCGGCCATTCGGGCGGCGGCCGCAAAGTGGCAACCGCCATGGCCATGCCTTCGGCAAAGGGGCTTTACCAGCGAGCAATCATCGAAAGCGGCGCACTGCTGCGGCTCACAACGAAGGAAGATGCAATTGGCCAGACGAATGCATTGCTCAAGGAGCTTGGCATAGACCGAAGCAAGGCACGCGAATTGCAGAATGTTTCAGTCGAGCAACTGCTGGCCGCCAACGATGCGGTCAATAAGAACATCAAGCTTGGCGAAGCCGGGGAGTCGCTGAATTCGCCTGTGGTGGATGGCCATGTGATTCCAAGGCACCCGTGGGATCCGGTTGCCCCGGAGTATTCCGCCAATATCCCACTCATGATCGGTTCGGCCCGCACCGAAGAAACCTTATTCGACCGGCCCACTGCGGAGAAGATGGCGATGGACGAGGCGGGATTGCGCGAGCGTGTCAAGGCGCGGTTGGGTGTCGATCCCGACCCGGTGATCGCAGCTTTCAAGGAATCCTATCCCAACAATTCCCCGTGGGATACCTATATCCTTATCGCCAGCAATGATCCGCGCGGGGTTTATACCGAAGAGATGGGCAAGCGTAAAGTGCAGCAGGGCGCCGCTCCCGCGTGGATGTATCGAGTCGATTGGGAGACGCCTGAGGGCGGGGGACATATGCGCTCTCCGCACGGAGTTGAACTCCCATTCGTGTTCAACAACGTCAAAACCTCGGGTCCTCTGATTTCGAAGATGCCCGAAGCCTACGTGATGGAAGATAAAATGAGCACCACGTGGGTCACGTTCGCGCGAACAGGCAATCCGAGCAATTCCAAGATTCCTGCCTGGCTCGTGTATTCAGTGCTGAAGCGGGAAACCATGCTTTTCAACAATGAATGCCGCGTGGTCAACGATCCGCAGCATGCCGCCCGTCTAGCGATGGAGAAAGTGCTAAAACTGTCTTGACACAGTCAATCGAGGAGTCCCGAAAAGAAATGACGAAGGCGAACAGCCCGCAATCACCCGGCGAACGGCTGCGCGCGTTATTAGCTGAGCCCGGAATCCTGGTTACGCCCGGTGTTTATGACGGATTCAGCCTCCGGCTCGTCGAACAGGCAGGCTACAAGAGCGCCAACATCAGCGGCGCAGGCGTAAGCGAGAGCAATCTCGGCTGGGCCGACGTCGGCATTATGGGGTACACAGAGAATCTGCGCGCCTCTGCCGCGCTTGCGGCCATCAGCTCGATACCGCTGGCGGCCGACGGCGATACAGGATATGGCAGCGCCCTCAATGTCTACTTCACCGTCCAGGGCTTCGAACGCGCCGGGTTGGCCTGCCTCATGATCGAAGACCAGGTGTGGCCCAAGCGGTGTGGGCATATGGAAGGGAAGTCGGTCATCTCCGCAGAGGAGGGTGTGGAGAAGATCCGTGCCGCCGCTCAAGCGCGCCGCGATCCGAGCTTCGTGATTAAAGCTCGCACCGATGCAACAGCAATCCACGGACTTGACGAAGCGATCCGCCGGCTTAACCTCTACGCAGAAGCCGGCGCCGACCTATTATTTGCAGATGCGCTGCTCACCGCGGAAGACATTCGCACGGTGGCGCGAAATGTTATTCGTCCGCTTTCGGTGAATATGGGCTTCGGCATTCGCCAGCGTCCAACTACACCATTGCTCTCGGCGCGACAGCTCGAGGACATGGGTGTCAAGGCGGTTTCGTATCCGCGTATGCTCACTGCGGCCGCGATCCAGGGCATGAAGAACGCGCTTGAGGTCTTTGGCCAATCGATTCAGGAGAACCGCGTCATCGACCGCCCGGACCTGCTGGTATCGTTTGGCGAACTGAATGATCTCATGGGACTCAAACAACTTCAGCAACTGCAGCAATCTTTCGTCGATAAATCAGGGGGCGAATGAGTACGACAAACACGCTCGATTCATTTGGGATCCTCCGTTCACTCAGTGAAGGCGTTTGGTTTTATAGCCTCGCCTCGCTCCAGGATGCGCTCGGCGTCAATCTCGATCGCATGCCGGTTTCATTGAAGGTGCTCCTTGAGAATCTGGCGCGGAATGAAGATGGCGTGACGGTGACGAGAGACGATATTGCAGCCCTGGCGCACTGGCCTGATTCAGCGTCACTGGATCGAGAGTTGGCGTTTCATCCTGGGCGTGTGCTCATGCCCGATTCCTCCGGCGTCCCGTTGCTCATCGATTTGGCAGCCATGCGTGACGCCGTCGCCGAATATGGCCTCGATCCGCGCCGCGTCAACCCGCTGGTGCCGACCGAATTCGTGATCGACCATTCCGTGCGCGCTGATTACGCCGGCACATCGGATGCCTTTGCCCTCAACTTGAGCGGAGAACTTGAGCGCAACCGCGAGCGTTACGGCGTAGTGAAATGGGCGATGGGGCAGTTTGATAATTTGCGGGTTATCCCTCCGGGCAACGGCATTGTCCATCAAGTCAATATCGAATACTTTTCCCAGGTGGTTGCGTGCAGTGTGCAAAACGGCCGCACTGTAGCCTACCCGGACACGTTGGTAGGCATGGATAGCCACACTCCAATGGTGAACGCCCTGGGAGTCTTCGGATGGGGTGTGGGCGGGATTGAGGCTGCAACCGCCATGTTCGGTCAACCTGTAGGCTTGCCGACGCCACGGGTTGTTGGCTGCCGTCTTACAGGAGTGCCGCGTCCAGGCATCATGTGCACGGATATCGTTCTGGCGCTCACCCAGTTCCTGCGCGCCGCTGGTGTGCTGGCCGCGGTAGTAGAGTTCTGCGGTCCCGCATTGGATCATCTCACCCTGCCGGACCGCGCCACGATTGCGAATATGGCCGCTGAATTCGGGGCCACCATGGGCTTCTTTCCAATTGATGAGGAAACGATTCGATATTTACGGCAGACCGGCCGAACCACAATGCAGGTGGAATTGGTCGAACGTTATGCAAGAGCCCAGGGAATGTGGCGCGCCGAAGAGCCCGCATTTCAGACCCTGCTCGAGTTCGATATAAGCCACGTTGAGCCGTCTCTGGCTGGACCGTCCCGGCCAGAAAGCCTGGTTCCCCTTTCAAAGGCGCCGCAACGATTCAGAGAAGCATATGCTGCACTTGGTGTAGCCGAAGCGAGAGAGCCGTCCATCCTCGACTCATCGCGCCCTCTTGAACACGGCGACATTGTGATTGCCTCGATTGCATCCTGCACCAACACGGCGAATCCATTTCAGGTCATCGCGGCGGGCTTGCTGGCCCGCAATGCCGTGGCCAAAGGCCTTCGCGCCAAGCGTTGGGTGAAGACTTCCTTATCTCCCGGGTCACGCGTCGTCCCGGCGATGCTTACAAAAGCCGGCCTCTCCAGCGCTCTGGATGCGCTCGGATTTCAGGTCGTCGGCTTTGGTTGCATGGCCTGCGGTAGTGGTTCCGGATCCCTCAACGAAGGCGTCGCAGAAGAGATTGCCAGCCGCAAGCTGGTCGCTGCCGGCATCATTTCCACCAACCGGAATTTCGATGGGCGGCTCAACGCCTCTGTCCGCGGCACGTTCCTCGCGTCTCCGCCGCTGGTAGTGGCCTATGCCATTGCAGGCTCGATCCTTCACGATCTGACGCGGGACAGACTGGGCGTCGACCCTCAAGGCCAGCCTGTTTTCCTCGCCGATATTTGGCCAAGCGAAGCCGAAATTCGCGCTCACGTTGACCGCGCACTCACAGAAGATCTGTTTCGTAATGCCTACCAGGCGCCTGCGGATATTGGATCGGGTTGGAATGACATCCGATTTAGCACCGGAACCCAGTACGATTGGAATCCCAGCAGCATGTTCGTGCGCCGGCCGCCGTTTCTCGACAGCAAGGAGCGCGCTGACACTCCAATTCTCGGGGCTCGTATCCTGCTGATGCTCGGCGACGACGTGACCACAGACCATATATCGCCGGGCAGCACCATACCAGCCGATACCGAAGCCGGAATTTATTTGGCAGAACATGGCGTGGCTCCATTCCGATTCGGCACGTATATTGGCAGGCGAGCTAATCATGAAGTGATGATCCGCGGCACGTTCGCCAATCTTCGTCTCCGCAATGAGCTGCTGCCGGGCCGGGAAGGCGGGTTCACGCGCCACCAGCCAAGTGGCGAGATCATGACCGTATTCCGCGCGGCAGAGCGCTACAGGGCTGAAGGTCAACCGGTGATCGTTGTCGCTGGCCGCAATTACGGCTGCGGCTCTTCGCGTGACTGGGCCGCGAAGGGTACGCGCATGCTCGGAGTGCGGGCGGTGATCGCACAGAGCTTCGAGCGTATACATCGTTCGAATCTGGTGGGCATGGGGGTGCTTCCGCTCGAGTTCGCCCCGGGCATGTCGCGCCATTCCTTGGCTCTCACAGGCGAGGAAACATTTGATATTGCAGATTTCTCCGCGGCGTTCACACCTGGTTCGCTGGTTCCCGTCCGGCTCAATCGGGCTAACGGGCGATCCGAAACAATCGTCTTGATCTCCCGCGTCGACACACAGCGCGAGGCGGAGTGGGTAAAGAGTGGTGGCGTTTTGTCTTATGTTTTGAAGGAGTTGGTGGCATGAGTCTATTGCAATCCGAAATTACAACCGGTGTATGTGAACGTATCGTTGAAAGTGGCTCGCAGCCTCTGGAGGAGCGCCTGCTCCCGGCCTTGCGGCAACTATTTCTCGACGGCATCGCAGTTGCAGTTGCCGGTCCGCAATTGGAGCCGGCTTCGCGGCTTCTCGTTGAGCACTTCGAAGATCCTCTCACCGGATCGGGATCTGGATCGGCAGCCTCGCTGATCGGATTGAACGGACGCCTCGGAACCGTGCAGGCCGCGCTGGTAAACGGCGCCTCCATGCACGTTCTTGATTTCGAGCCGATGTGGCTTCCGCCAACCCATGCCCTCTCGCCCGCCCTCGCGCCCGCCCTCGCGTTGGGCGAGACCCTGGGCGCTGGCGGAGCCAAAATCCTGACCGCGATGCTGCTGGGCATCGAGATGCAAGGGCGTTTGCGGGCCGCTGCCATGGACCTCGAATCTGATGAACTCAACTTTCATCCTCCTGGCTTCGTCGGGCCCATCGGGGCTGCCATCGCTGCTGGTTACCTGCTCGACTTCGACGCCGCGCAATTTGCCAATGCAATCGGCATCGCCGGTTCGCGGTGCGGCGGCCTGTTCGTCAACCTTGGCACCATGACCAAGGCCTCGCATTGTGGCTATGCCGCTGCGCTCGGTCTTGAAGCCGCGTTGCTGACCCGCAGAGGCTTCACCGGCATTAGCACACTCTTCGATCCTGGAAGCCAAAGCTATGCGGAGGCATTCTTTCCTCATGGCTTTTCGGCTGAGAGCCTGCTCGACTTCGGAAAACCTTACCGCATCGAAGATCCCGGATACGCAATCAAAATATTTCCTGCGAAATATTCGACCCATTATGCGATCACCGCCGCTCTGATGGCGCGGCCGCGCATCTCGGACATGGACGCAATCCGAAAGATTAAAATCTTGGCGGCCGACATACCTTCGAGCGACCGCCCCTTCCCACGCAGCGGGCTGGATGGAAAGTTCAGCTTGCAATACACAACGGCAGTTGCCCTGTTGGACGGCAAACTCGACTTCGGTAGTTTCACTGACGAGCGACTCGCACGGCCCGACGTGCAGACGTTTCTCGGCAAGATTGAAACTGTGCTATCGCGCGATATCTCCAGCATTTACACGGCGGGACGTTATCTTGATCTCGAAATCGAGATGGAAAACGGCGAGATCGTCCACGAAAGATGCGAGCGACCGCGCGGTGCCTGGGGCGGTCCGAAGATCACAGTCGAAGAGCATCTTAACAAGGTTCGTTATTGCCTTGCAACGTTTATGGATCAGAAGGCAATTGAAAGCTTCATTGGTTTATGTGGGCAGATTGACAGTCTCGATGGGCCAGGCGTGCGCAAGCTGCTCCGTTTTGCGAGCACCGGCAAGGATGAGGCATGATTTTGGTTGACAACGATGTTGTGTCGTCGGTGCTGTCGATGAAAGACTGCATCGAGGTGCAGGAGCGAGCCTTCGCGGGACTGCTAACCGGCGCCTCGATCTCCCGGCCCCGCATTGACACTCTGGTTCCCTGCAACTCAGAAGATGCGTACTTTCGCTTTGGCTCCAGCGAGGGGGCCACAGACGGCGTTCACGCGGTGAGACTGAAATCCGACATCATGACCTGGCCAAAGCACAAGGACGGCAGTTGGACAAGGGAAAAATATTGCGTGCAGACAGGCTGCTATTGCGGCCTGGTGCTACTGTTCAGCACCGAGAATGGCGAGCCGCTTGCCATCCTCAATGACGGTCTTTTGCAGCACATGCGCGTGGGGGCAGCCGCTGGCATTGGCGCACGGTTGCTCTCTCGCGTGGAGTCACGGCGAGTGGGGTTGATCGGGTCCGGCGGCATGGCTCGCACCATGCTCGAGGCTCTGAAGATCGTGCGACCGATTGAAGAAGTCAGAGTTTTCAGTCGCAATCCGGCAAACCGCGCAGACTTTTCAGAAGAGATGTCAAGAAAGCTTGGCATATCGATCCTTCCTGCTGATTCAGCACGTGAAGCAGTGCGTGGCGTCGATATTCTAGCCACCGCAACCGATAGCTTGCTGCCGGTGGTGCAAGCGGATTGGCTCGAACCCGGCATGCATGTTGTTGCCCTTGGACCACAGGATCTTGCTCCCGAATGCCAGGCGCGTCTCGATGTGGTCGTACGGCAAGGAGAGGAGACCGTCGATCTGCCGGAGACGGACAACTTCAAGCGCAATCTCGGCCATAGCCGTAACGCCTTTGTTGCAGGCAGCCCGGAGCAGCAGCGCCGCCTGCCGGAGGTGCCCCGGAAGCAGAAATCTACGCGATCTTGGCCTCTCTACGTTGACGTGATTTCCGGCAAGTCTCCGGGGCGTACGAATCCGGCGCAGATCACGCAGTATCGTGCAGTAGGAAATTGGGGTCTGCAGTTTGCAGCATGCGGCGCTCTTGTTTATAGGGCAGCCAAGGCGCGCGACCTCGGCCGGGAACTGCCGACCGAATGGTTTATGCAGAGCATAAGGAATTGAGAAATGCCTGACGCGCCTTCCATAAATGAATCCGCCGACCGTAAATTCGCCGTGGATATGCCAAATATCCTATTTGCCACAGCGCTCGCCGGCTGGATCGCTTGGTACTGCTGGGACGCCTGGCATGCCAATTCCGCAATGGAGAATATGATCCTGATTTTGCCTGTGTCCACTGCAGGGCTCCTACTTTATTTTTTTGTGATTGCCGGCAGTATCAAGCGTCCCTCTTTGGCTGAAATACAATCTACGCCACCGCACGAGCTAATGGACCGGGGAGTTGCAATCAAAATTGCCGGGTCCATGGCTATGCTTGCTGCCCTGGTCCTGGCCGGACCGTTGATTGGATTCGATGTTGCGACTTTTGTTTACATGCTCGGAATGATGGCCTTCCTCGGTGAGCGGCGCATCCTTGTACTACTGTTCTTCCCTCTGCTGTTCTCCGTAGCCGTAATCTATTGCTTCGGCACATTGCTGGCTACTCCGCTGCCGGTGCTTATCTTTCGAGGTCAGAACTGATGCTGGATTTGCACGCGCTTATCGCTGCTCTACACTTGCTCGGAAGTTCCTGGCAACCATGGGCTGTTGTCATCCCGGGTATTTTGATTGGGCTACTTATCCACTCGGTCCCTGGACTGACAACTTCGATGGCGCTGGCGATCTGCCTGCCGCTCATCCCATACATGAATTTTCTGCAGGCGCTCATCTTTATGACGGCGATGTATGCGGGCTCTGTATTCGGCGTGGCTATTCCCGCGATTCTACTGAATGTTCCCGGCTCCGCAGCGGCGGTCGGCACAACGTTTGACGGCTTCCCGATGGCAAAGGCCGGCAAGCATAATGAAGCTCTGGGCTTGGCGCTGGTCGCCTCCTGCTTCGGCCAGGTTGTCGTCTATCTGCTCTTGCTTGGCCTCGCCGGTCCCATTGGCGCATTCGCCCTCAAGCTCGGCCCACCGGAAATGCTGGTGCTTTCGTTGTGGGGCGTCACACTGATTGGCACGCTAAGCGGCCGCCATCTTTCCCGTGGACTGCTGGCAGGTGTGCTCGGACTGCTCCTCGGCACTGTCGGAGTGAGCGCGCGCGGAGTTCCGCGAGGCACCTTCGGCATTGACTTGCTACTCGATGGTATTCCTGTTGTTCCGGCGATTGTAGGACTATTCGCAGCAGCGGAACTCTTCAACCTGGTAGGGCGCGAATATATCGTCGACAATCTTGCCCAAAGGCAGGTCAAAGCCATCCGAATTCTGGCGGGCATGCGTGAGGCATTTCGCCATAAGACAGTCATGCTCCGCGGCGCGATTCTCGGTTCATGCATTGGCATTATTCCCGGCGGACACGCCATCGCAAACCTGCTGTCCTACTCCGAGGCGCGCAGGGTGGCCAAGGATCCTGAAAAATTTGGCACCGGCGATCCCCGTGGCGTCCTCGCTGCCGAGACGGCAAATGCCAGCTCTGAGGGTGGTTCCATGGCTACCCTGCTCGCACTCGGCATCCCCACTGGGGGCGCTACCGCCGTGATGCTCGTCGCTTTCAGCATGCAAAACATAACCGGCGGTCCCTCCTTCATGCGCGATCATGCGGACATTGTCTATGCGGTTATCCTCGCCAACCTCGCCCAGGTCGCTGTACTGGCGGTCGTCGGCTTCGCCTTCATCTTCGCCGCGGGATTCGTCGTCAAAGTGCGTCTGCGCTTGCTGGTTCCCACCATACTCACTCTCGCGGTGATTGGCAGCTATGCGCTTTCCCATGACATAGCCGGACCCATCACTCTCGCTGTCTTCGCGATCATTGGCTGGATTATGCACAAGCTTGATTATCCAGTTCAGGCCGCGGTAGTTGGTCTCTTGCTCGGTCGCGGCGCGGAAGGCAACTTGTTGCGCACATATCAAATGAGCGGCGGCAATTTCGGATTTTTGCTCACCCGCCCGATTGCAATTGTCATGTTCATTTTGCTCGTGGCCTCGACAACGCTTCCTCTTGTCAGGTCGATGCGCACGGCAGCACGGAAAGGAAAATTGAAATGGAACGAAGAACATTCTTAACCTCTGGCGCGGCCGTCCTTGGCTCATCCTTGATCGGGGCGGCGGCAGGCTGCTCACGCTTTCGTTCTGTGGAAGGCAATCGCGGCGATCAGGCTTGGCCGCAGCGCCTACTCACCATAGTCGTGCCATTCGACGTCGGCGGCAGCGCCGATCGCCTCTCCCGCGGCTTCGCGCAATATATGCCAAAATATTTGGGTCAGCCCATGACGGTCGTTGACCGCGCCGGCGCCAGCGGCATGATCGGAACCAACTGGCTCCTGCAACAGCCGACAGACGGTTATACGGTGATGATGACTCCTGCGACGCCCTATATTCCCATCAACATCATCATCACCAACGCCCACTACACCTTGGATGACTTCACGTTCGTCAACGGGCAATGGACAGATTACAGCGCATTGATTGTAGCCAAGGACCGGCCTTGGCGCACCGCGGGAGAACTCATCGATGCCATCCGCGCCAATCCCGGAAAAATCAGTACGGGTGTTGACTTCGGTTCCGTCGGCCATATTGAAACGCTGGCCATGTTGGAGGCTCTGGGCCTGAAGCCCAATGCAATACGCTTTGTGACCTTTGACGGTTCGGGCGCCATGCATGCGGCGCTCGCCGGCGGCCAGCTCGACTTCTACATAGGTCAATCCGAGTCCAACCTCGTCATCCGCGATTACGTCCGCACTCTCGCAGTTTTTTTGGATCACCGCGTGCCCGATTTCCCCGATGCTCCGCCCATTAACGATGTCCTGAAGCCCTATCACGCCACGGTGCCGCTCATCGCCGGGTCCGTTCGGACCTTCGTATTTCCCTCGGCATTCAAGGTGAAGCATCCTGTCGCGTATGCCAAGTTCGTCTCCGCCTATCGCGCCACGCTCGATGCGCCTAACTTCAAGAAGTTCCTTTCCGACAATCAAATGGCCGGAGACTGGGTGGGTGAAGCACGTACCACTCAGATTATCCGCGAGCAGTTCGAAGTGCTGAGCAAGTATAAGAGTCTTCTTAATAAGTCGTAGCAATGTGTCCCCATTGCCACAACCGCATCGCACATCTTTGAATTCGAGAGGATACGACACGAATGGCTAAGCGACTTAAGGTGGCCGTTGTTGGAGCCAGCATCAGCAATAGCCCGGACGGACGCGAGCGCTTTGCCATACGCGCCCATTTGCCGGCACTGAAAAGACTTGACGATCTGTACGAAGTAGTAGCCGTGTGCACAACACGTATGGAAACGGCAAACGAGACCGCCAGCCGGTTTGAGGTTCCCCATGCGTTTGACAACGTCGAAAGGATGCTGACCGAACTGCCGGAGATCGATGTAGTCTGCGTCGCAGTACGCCCTGTGGTTCATTATCAGGTCGTCATGGCAGCTCTACGCGCGGGAAAGCACGTCTATTGTGAACAACCGTTGGGTGTGACAACGGCCCAAGCTCAGGAGATGTTCGAATTGGCGCGCAGCAAGGGGGTTCGGACTGTCGTCGGCCACCAGCATCACTACGATCCAGCCGTGCTGCAAATGGCCGATATGGTCGCCAATGGTTATATCGGAGAGCCGCTTTCTTTTAGCAGCAGCAATTTTGGCAGCAATCATATTGCTCCGCGACCCTCGCACCGTGTGTGGCTCTTTCAGCAGGAGGCGTGCGGGCATCCCGGATTCCGCAGCATGCACAGTCTCGAAAGGGCGATCAGCGTACTCGGTGACGTCAGCGAGGTTTGCGCAGACATGAGGGTATTGGTGCCCGAACGTCCAAATCTGGATGGCGGCCCAGCGTTGCGCACCACGCAGGTCAACAATCTAAACTTCCTGCTGCGGATGGGGAAAGACGTCATGGGCACGCTCCAGGTCTCACTCACGGCATGGTTCGGGACCGGTTGGATCTTTCAGGTGTACGGCACGGAAGGTATGTTGATGGTGAGAGTTGAGGACGATGCAGGTAGTGCAAAAAACTCCGTCAAGGGGGACCCGAATTCAGGCGACCTAAAGCTCTATGGCGCCCGAATCGATCTGGATCACTACATGGCAAACCCTATCGCTCCAGAGCTATTGCAGCGCGAATTCAAGCAAATCCCGCTGGAAGAGAGGCATTTTTATGTTACCGGAATTGATCGCGGCCGTGCGACGTTCCCTGTAGCCCAAATGTGGCATGCCTTTGCAACTGCAATCAACTCAAGAGTGGAGTGCAGTCCAAGCTTCCGCGATGAGTTGAAGATGCACTATGTCATGGATGCCACAGAGATTTCCATGCGAGATCGCCGCTGGGTCAAGGTCGACTACAGTGGGCTCTCGAGACATGTCCCTGGCATGCCTGGGTAAGCATCCCATCCCGCACAATATACCCGGAAGCCACGCCACTTTCATCCTCGCTATCATGGCCGATCAAATTGGTATAGAGGTGGCAGTTGCGCAATCGAAGCGATCACGGAAGCTCGTGCTGTTCACACAGTCCCTTTAATCCGATGAGATCCAGGTAACTTACGGAACTCACTTTCTCTTTCTTACTCCCTCAATCTCGTCCTGAATCCCAAACATAAGGGCGAGTCGTGCTTTACCTGCATCCCGAACATGTGTCCGCGCAATTTCCTCCGCGCTTCTTGAGTCTTGCCGCTCAATTGCTGCAACCATCGCTTGGTGCTGCTCAATGGTCAGCCTGATCCGTTGGGCACTATACGCTAGAGAGGTTCTTACCAGGGCCATCGATTCGTACAGTGCCTTAAGTGTCTTCAGAAGATATCGATTGTGAGCGCTTCGGTAAAGGGCCTCGTGAAAGAGTCGATTATTGCTTGCCAGCCGCTTGGGATCTTGGCTTAAACTCCGGTCGCGGTCAGCAATCTGCTTCAAGGCCAAAATTTCGCCCTCTGATGCATGCCGCGCCGCGAGTGCGGCGGCCGTGCCTTCAAGCGTTTCGCGAACCGCGTAAAGCTCAGCGATCATGCTCGCGTCAAGCTCGATGACAACCATACCGCGAGAGGGATCCTTCATGGCCAACCCCTCACTTTCGAGGCGCGCGAGGGCTTCGTGCACAGGTGTTCGGCTAAACCCCAGCATCCGAGCAAGCTTTTCCTCGAGCAGACGGTCGCCTGGCTTCAGTTCTCCCGCATGAATTGCTTCTCTTAACCTCCAGTAGGCCTGTTCAGCACGCGAGAGCGCGCTTTGATTGGAACTGCCAGATTGACCGGAGAAGTCACTAAACTTAAGCGTTGGCAAAAAATCCTCACCTGTATGCACTCGCATGTCCTCGCATGCGAGGAAGTCATTATAAACACATTATATCGCGATTTGTACTATCGAATGTTCTATAAGCCCGATGAGCAAGAGTAGGAACTGGACTTGCCCCCATTTTTGAGACAACCGGTTAAGACTCAAAATCCATTGAATGGAGAATTGAGTCATGGGATTGTCACGCAGGATGTTCACGAGGGAATTCAAGCTGGCCGCCGTACGGCGGCTGGA
>Ga0302319_10003859_pt1 | contig 31022 bp, 29 predicted proteins | sample Bog_T0_2_FD_203319 | JGI IMG/M metagenome (GOLD analysis project Ga0302319, IMG submission 203319) | Peat permafrost microbial communities from Stordalen Mire near Abisko, Sweden - Bog_T0_2 | ecosystem: Environmental > Terrestrial > Soil > Wetlands > Peat | place: Sweden: Abisko, Stordalen Mire... | reverse complement strand
CGGCACTGATCACATCGATGAATGAATCGGCGTTGCGTTTGGCCTCGAGCGATTTCTGCAAGGAACCGAGATAGCCGGTCACGACAATTTCCTCGGGCGCGCTATTATCGGCGTAACTCGGGGCGCAGCAGAAGGCCAGCGCCAGACTGCTGACCGTGCCCATCCAGAAAACTTTGCGCATTACCATTGGTGTTCTCCCCTGCAAATCCAGTTTAAGACCAATTGCAACATCCTATTTCTGAAAAAACCTTAGAAATCATGAGGTTTTATCAAAAACGAAAACCCACGCCGTGAAACTGTCACAAAGTTTTATCCGAGTTTTATCCGATTGCAAGCCAAAATAGAGACCAATCTAGATCCATAGAAAAATTGGTATTCAAATGGTCCTAGACTGTGGCATAAACGTCTCAGCCGTCGCTGCCATCGACGGCGCGATCAGGAGAGCAGCACCGTGTCGTCGTTTACCGATTTGGTCGGAGCCGTGAGCGAAACGGATCCCGGTCCGCTTTATCAGCAATTGGAAAGCAAACTTCGCGACGCCATCCGCCTCAAGAAGCTGGCGCCCGGCGCCGCGTTGCCGGCGGAGCGCGATCTGGCCCAGCAATTCGAGCTGTCGCGCATCACCGTCAGGAGGGCGCTCGACGCCCTGGTCGCCGAGGGGCTGCTGACCCGCCATCAAGGCACCGGCACCTTTGTCGCCGCCCGCGTCGAGAAAAATTTCTCCAAATTATCTTCCTTCACCGAGGACATGAAGTCGCGCGGCCTGACGCCGCACAGCAGCTGGCTCAACCGCAGCCAAGGGGAGGTAACGCCGGAAGAAAGCCTGACCCTGTCGCTCGGCCCCGGCACGCCGGTCTACCGCTTTCACCGTATCCGCTATGCCGATGGCGCGCCGATGGCGCTGGAATATTCCACCATCCCTGCCTTTTGCCTGGCGTCGCCGGAGGCGGTGGAAAGTTCGCTCTACGAAGCCTTGGAGCGTACCGGCCATCGCCCGGTGCGGGCATTGCAGCGCCTGCGCGCCGTGCTGTTCACGCAGGATCAAGCGGAATTGCTGCAGGTGACGGCCAAAGACGCCGGATTGCTGATCGAACGGCGTGGCTTTCTCAAGGATGGCCGGGTGGTGGAAGTGACCCAATCCTATTATCGCGGCGACGCCTATGATTTTGTCGCGGAACTGAATGCGCTCGGCTGAGATGACGCAGGAACAGCCCCCGCAAAGCCCCGATCCCTTCGTGCAGGCGCAGTCCACCCTGATGTATCGCGAAGCCGGCGCCAGCCCCGCCCTGGCGGCGCAGCAGCTGGCGGCCAACGCAGGGGCGGCGTCCGCACTGGGCACGCTGCTGCGGACGCGCAAACCGCGCGCGGTCATCACCATCGCCCGCGGGTCGTCCGATCACGCCGCCACTTTTGCGCGCTATTTGATTGAAACCGAACTCGGCGTCCTGACCGCATCGCTGGCACCCTCGATCGGTTCGCTGTACGACGTCGAGATCGATCTGGCCGGCGTGGTGTGCCTGGCGATCTCGCAGTCCGGCAAAAGCCCCGATCTGCTGCGCGCGGTCGAGACCGCCAAGGCCGGCGGCGCCTTCGTGATCGCCATGATCAATGCCGGCAGCTCGCCGATGCATCACATCGCCGACGCGGTCCTGCCGGTGATGGCAGGACCGGAGTTGAGCGTGGCGGCAACCAAATCCTTCATTCTGTCCCTGGCCGGCGCGACCCAGCTGGTGGCGGCTTGGCGTCAGGACACGGCTCTTGCGGCCGCGCTGGCCGATCTACCCGGCCTGCTGCAACAAGCCTGGCAGCTCGACTGGTCGGCGGCGGTGGCGGCGCTGCAGCCGGCGCATAATCTTTTCGTGGTCGGCCGCGGGCTGGGATTTGGAGTGGCCCAGGAGGCGGCGCTGAAATTCAAGGAAACTTGCGGGCTGCACGCCGAAGCCTTCAGCAGCGCCGAAGTGCAGCATGGGCCGATGGCATTGGTGAAGCCTGGTTTTCCGGTGCTCGCCTTCACCCAGAATGACCCCACCTCTGCCGGGGTGACGGAATTGGCGGCGCGCTTCGCCGCTTGCGGCGCCACCCTGTTGCTGGCGGGCGGCGCCGCCCAGGGGGCGACCATGCTGGAAAGCATCGCCGCTCATCCGGTGGTCGAGCCGATCCTGATGATCCAGTCCTTCTACCGCATGGCGGCGCAATTGTCGCGGGCGCGCGGGCTCGATCCGGACCGGCCGCCCCATCTCAACAAGATCACCCGAACCCTGTGACAGGATGTTGACCGCCCTCACCCATGGTCGGGTCCTGACCGACAGCGGATTTGTCGAAGATCGCGTCGTGCTTGTCGAGGATCAGCGCATCAAGGCGCTGGTGTCGCCACGCGCGGTCAAGACAGTGGATCGACGCATCGATCTGGCCGGTCAGATGCTGCTGCCCGGCTTCATCGATATTCAGGTCAATGGCGGCGGCGGCGTCTTGTTCAACGAGCAGCCAACGGTGGCGGCGATCGCGGCGATCGGTGCGGCGCACCGCCGCTTCGGCACCACCGGATTCCTGCCGACGGTGATCAGCGATGGTCTCGACCGTATCCTGCGCGCCATGCGCGCCGCCGAGCAGGCGGTCGCCAGCGTCCCCGGCGTGCTCGGCATCCATGTCGAGGGACCGTTTCTCAACATCGAACGCAAAGGTGTCCACGACGCCTCGAAATTCCGCCAACTCGACGAGCCGGCATTTACTTTGCTGACCTCGCTTTGCCGCGGCCGCACCCTGGCGACCTTGGCTCCCGAGATGACTACAGACAGAATGATAGGCCGGCTGGTGGCGGCCGGCGTGATCGTCTCGGCCGGCCACACCGACGGCAGCTATGAAATCATCAGCGCCGCCCTGGCGCAGGGCATGAGCGGTTTTACCCATTTGTTCAACGCCATGTCGCCGCTTGGCAGCCGGGCCCCCGGCGCGGTCGGCGCCGCGCTGGATGATGACGGCTGCTGGTGCGGCATCATCGTCGATGGACATCATGTGGCGCCGGCGGCGCTCAGGATTGCGCTCAAGGCCAAAGGCGCCGACAAGCTGATGCTGATCACCGACGCCATGCCGAGCGTCGGCACGGCGGACAAGTCCTTTCTGCTGCAGGGCCGCAAAATCACGGTGAGCCAGGGCGTCTGTGTCGATGAGAATGGCGTTCTGGCCGGATCCGACCTCGACATGGCCGGCGCGGTACGGAACGCCGTCGCCCTGCTCGGAGTCGATTTGCCGACCGCAGTGGCGATGGCGTCCCGCGTGCCGGCCCAATTTCTCGGTCTCGGCGACCGTTTGGGCCGCATCGCGCCCGGCTACCAGGCCGATTTGGTGCTGGCCAATGATCGCCTGGAAATCCTCGAAAGCTGGATCGCCGGCAAAGCCAGCTAGCCGCCCCGTTTGGCGGCGAGCTTGTCGTTGAAGCGGTCCCAGCGGACGATGGCGCGCTGGTGGGTGCCTTCGCCGATCAGTTCGTTCTCGTCCTCGGCCCGCACCTGCCAGGTGATGCGGCGTCCTTCGACTGAAACACAGCTCACCGTTACCGTGACCTTGTGTCCAGGCGGCGTGGCCGCGATATGACTGACCGCGATGCCGACGCCGAGGCTGCCTTCGCCGTCCTCGAGATGCGGCTTGAGGGCCAGCAGGCAGGCCCACTCCATCAATCCGACCATATAGCCGGTGGCGAAGACGCGCGGCATCGCCACGAAATCGGGGGATTCCGGGTATAGATTCGGCACGGTTTTGGCGTCGGTCACGGTGAATTCATGGCGATAGACATCGCCCGGCCGCAAAGACTCTTTCATGGGCAGGCCCCTACCACGCACTGATCGATGCGGCCGAAGATCGAGCGCCCCTGCTGGTCCAGCATTTCGATGGTGACCCGGTCGCCGGCGGCCAGGAAAGGGGTGCGGGCACTGCCGGTCAAGAGCTGCTCGACGACACGGAGCTCGGCCAGACAGGAATAGCCGACACCGCCTTGATCGATCGGGCGACCGGGGCCGCCGTCGACGCCGCGATTCGACACGGTGCCGGAGCCGATGATGCTGCCGGCGGCGAGCGGCCGGGTCTTGGCGGCATGCGCGATCAAAGTGGGGAAATCGAACGTCATGTCGATGCCGGCATTGGGCCGACCGAACGGTCTGCCGTTCAATCCGGTGAGCAGCGGCAGATGCAGCCGTCCGCCATCCCAGGCGACGCCCAGGCTGTCCGGGGTTACCGCCACCGGAGAAAAGGCCGAGGGCGGTTTCGACTGGTAAAAGCCGAAGCCTTTGCCCAGCTCATTCGGTATCAGGCCGCGCAGGCTTATGTCATTGACCAGTATTACCAGCAGGATGGCGTCCCGCGCGACCGCCGGCGACGCTCCTTGCGGCAGGTCGCCGGTGACCACCGCCACTTCCGCCTCGAAATCGAGTCCCCAGGACGGATCAATGAGCGCGATCGGCGCGCAGGGCGCCAGCAGGCAATCCGAGCCGCCCTGATAGATCAGCGGATCGCTCCAGAACGAGTCCGGCATCGGCGCCCCGCGCGCTTGCCGCACCAGCGCCACATGGTTGACATAGGCCGAACCGTCGGCCCATTGGAAAGCACGTGGCAGAGGTGCCGCGCAGTCGCGCGGATCGAAGGGGAAATCATCGAGGCCGCCCTCCTCCAGACGCCGCCAAAATGCGCGCAATTGGGGTTCGAGGCGCGGCCAGTCGTCGAGCGCCGCCTGCAAGGTCGGTGCGACCGCGTCGGCCTCGGCGGCGCGGCAGAGATCCTGCGTTACCACCAGCAGCCTTCCGTCACGGCCGCCGGCGCGGGACGCCAGTTTCACGTCTGCGGTTTCCAGCTGTCGACATAGCCCGCTATTTCGACATCATGCGCCGCGGCGCCGATCGTCAGGGAGTCGCGGCTGTCGATCATCACCGCCACCTCGTCGGTGCCGGCCTTGGACTGCACCAGCATGCGGGACAGGGCTTTGGGATGCGGGCCGTGGGTGAAACCGGACGGATGCAAGGTCATCATGCCGGGACGGATGTTATCGCGGCTGAAGAAATCGCCGTCATGGTAGAACAGCACTTCGTCATAATCGTCATTATTGTGGAAGAATGGCACTTTGAGGGCGCCGGGATCGGTCTCGAACGGGCGCGGCGTGAAGGTGCAGACCACGAAGCGCGGCGCCACGAAGGTGGTGTGCGCCGAGGGTGGCACATGAAAGCGATGGCTCATCAGCGGCCGGATCGCCGCGACATTGATGCGCACCGGACAAAGATCGCCATGCCAACCGATGGCGTCGAGCGGATTGAAGGGAAAGGTCGCCACCGATATCGCGCCCTGCGCCTTGATGCGCACGTCCGTCGCGCGCTGGTCGGACTGCTGGTCGAGGAAGGGCTGATCGATGTCGGGGCTATCCAACATGGCCGCATCGAAGATGGCATGGTTTCCCATCATGCCCTTGTCCGGCAAGGCATAGCCGCCACCGCTGGCCTCGATCAGCAGGATGGTCATGGCGGCGCTGGGTTCGAGGCGCCACATGGTGCCGCGCGGCAGCACCAGATAGTCGCCGCGCGCCAGGCTGAGATGGCCGAAATCGCAGAACAGTTCGGCGGCGCCCTGGTGGATGAACAGCAGTTGGTCGCCATCGGCATTGCGTGCCAGGGCCGGCTGTGCTGCCGCCAGCTTCCACAGCCGGATCTCGAGGGCATCGTTGGACAGCAGCAGCGGCGCCGCCCACGGGCAATCGGGCGTCGCCTCGATGCGAGTCAGATCAAAGGCATGCGGCGCCAGCGGACCCTGAAAATCGCTCCATCCGGTCGGGGGATGGCGATGATGAAAGAACGCTGCCGGACCGAAGAAGCCCTCCTTCGACATTTCGCGCTCGAAGGTGCCGGGCGGCAGGTCGGCGTGCGCCTGACGCGAGGCGATACCCTTGATTTGCGGCAGTGAGATCGGACGACGCTCGGCCATGATTTACCCCTTCAGCACGCCGCGGCGAATCTGGTCCAGTTCCAGGCTTTCGAACAGCGCCTTGAAATTGCCCTCGCCGAAACCTTCATTGCCCTTGCGCTCGATAAATTCGAAGAAGATCGGCCCCACCAGATTTTTCGAGAAGATTTGCAGCAAAAGGCCTTGTCCCTGGCTCGGTGCGCCATCGATCAGGATGCGCCGCTTCCTCATTTCCGCCAAGGGTTCACCATGTCCCGGCAGGCGCCGATCGACCAGGTCATAATAGGACTCCACCGTGTCCTGCAGGGGCACGCCGGCCGCGGAGAGCAGATCGACGCTGCGATAGAGATCGGAACTTCCGAGCGCGATATGCTGAATGCCTTCGCCGTTATAGGCGCGCAAATATTCCTCGATCTGGTCGAGTTTGCCATCCACACCCTTGGATTCATTGAGCGGAATACGAATCTTGCCGCATGGGCTGGTCATCGCCTTGGAGAACAGGCCGCTAACCTTGCCGTCGATGTCGAAATAGCGAATCTCGCGAAAATTGAACAAATGCTCATAAAACTCGGCCCAGTGCGCCATGCGACCCTGGAACACATTGTGGGTCAGATGGTCGAGATAGGTCAGTCCGGTCGAGGCCGCCGCCATGCGTCCCTGCCAATCCGCTTCATAGACAAAATCGACGTCATAAATGCTGTGCCCGCCATAGCGGTCTACCAGATAAAGCCGCGAGCCGCCGATTCCCTCGATGGCGGGAATCGCCAGTTCCATCGGCCGCGGCGGTTCGATCACCGGCTTGGCGCCCAGTTGTTTGGCGCGCGCGAATGCGAAGGCGGCATCCTTCACCCGGAACGCCATGGCGCAGGCCGACGGGCCGTGCACGCGGGCGAAGGCCTGGGCGAAACTGTCCGGTTCGGCGTTGATGATGAAATGGATATCGCCCTGCTGATGCAGTGTCACGTCCTTGGACCGGTGACGCGCGATTTCGGGGAAACCCAGGCGCGTGAACACGTCGCGCAACAGCGCCGGATCGGGAGCGGCATATTCGACGAACTCGAAGCCGTCGGTGCCCATCGGGTTGTCGAAGCCGAGCGGTGTGGCGGGTTGGTCGGCGGCCATGGACGGTACTTTGCGGCAGGGGTGGCTTTTCGAGTCGGTTCCCCTTATAGTTACAATTGAAACTAATTGCAAGAGTGACATGCCGGACGACCCATCCCCGCTTGCGCTGGAAAGCTTCCTGCCTTACCGCCTGTCTTTGCTGGCAAACCGCGTCAGCCGCGGCTTCGCGCGTCTATATCAGCGGAAATTCGATTTGAAGCCACCGGAGTGGCGGGTGGTGGCGGTACTCGCCCACTGTTCCGGACTTAGCGCCGGCCAGCTGGCAAGCCTGACCGCGATGGACAAGGTGGCGATTTCCCGGGCACTGGCCCGCTTGCAGCGGATGGGACGGGTGGTGGTGCAAAGCGACGGACGCGATCGACGGCGCCAGACTTTGGCGCTGAGCGATGCCGGCATTGATCTCTATCGCCAGATATTGCCGCTGGCGCACCATATCGAATCGACCTTGCTGGCGGGATTGGATGGTGACGCACGTGACGCGCTGGACATGTTACTGTTGCGCTTGCAGGCGTCGGCGCAACGCATCGATCCGGGGTAATCAAAACTGGCCATGCGCTTGCTCGGCGGAGTGGGCAGTGTTCATCACGATATTAGGCCGGCCTCGACAAGGCGACGCACTGGGCCAAGGGTCTTAACTCAAACCCATGTCCCCGTCGCTCCGCGCCTTACGTGCGTCGTGGTCGCGCTCGCTCAGCTACCTCCGCGATCAAATCCAGCTTCTCCGTTACCTCCGGGTCGATCGCAGAGTGCGGAACGCAAGGTACGAGGATATGGAAGTCAGTTTTGCGGATCAGCGGCGCAAGATCTAACGAAGTGTAGAATTTTCTGAAAACAGGGTCGAGGAATTCGTCGCTGGCCTTAATGTCCGCGCCCCAGGGGGAGGGTTTTTCCAGCACTGCAAGAGCCGATTCGACTTCATCCATCGCGCGGGTCATCTCGGTCTCCCACACTCTTTTGAACAGATCGCCCAGCTGCTCGCCCGCTTGCGCGCGAGCGAAACGCAGCAGTGTCTCGCGTTGACAGAGGTAATTCTCTAACTCGCGACGGCGCCACATGGAATGGGTCAGGTCGGGCTCGCTCGGCAGTTGCGGCAACCGGTCATAGATCGCAACCCCAGCCAAATCCGGCTTGGCCTCGCGCAAGCCGCGGAAATGGTTGCGAGCCTGGCTCGGCTGATTGGCGACATAGTGAACGAAGGGTCTATCAAGCGCGGCACGCGCCGGATGCTGCAGCCGATCGGCAAAAGCGCGCAGCATCGCCAAATCTGTCGAGCCATCCAGATATAGAACCCAGCCAGTCTCCTCCGCCTGGTAGTATTGCTCGAAGCCGATCTCCTTCAGTGCCTTTAGAACTTGGCTGCCGCGATCGTCGATCCGGTGCGGCTGCCCGACAAAGGCGATCACCACGTCCCGGTCGGCCGCCTCGTTCAGAATCACCTCGGAATGGCTCGCGGCGATGATCTGGCTGCCGGTTCGTGCCGCAGTGTCGGTCAACACCTGGTAAATCTGTCGCTGACGCAAGATCTCAAGATGCGCGTCCGGTTCGTCGAGCAGCATTACCGTATTTGGATTAGCCGCCAGGTACGCGAGAAGTAACAGAGTCTGCTGCTGGCCGCGCCCACCCGTCGAAATATCGAGGAGTGTTTTCTCTCGATTGCGGTATGACATTATGATTTCGCCGCGCTCGGAGATATAGCGCGGTGGCTCAAGCACGATCCCGAATAGGGACTTCATCACTTGCGTGATGTTATGCCACTTCTCTTCACCGCTTTCTGAAATCAATACCTGATAGCAAAGGTTACGCAGCAATTCCGCCGTTCGACCTTCGCCGAGCAGGACATTGATCGCTCCAATATCGAGCCGGAGCTCGGTCGGGGCAAGGCCGGACATCGGCGCCAGGTAGGAAACCGGCTGCTGGACCGCTTGTGTCGGCACTTCCATCCGATTCCCGTCAGGCTGACGCAAGGGCCGGCAATAGAGGGATTCTTCATTGGCGTAATAGAATTCGAAGCCGCTCACCCACCGCTGACCTGCATGAATGCCCTCTACCGTGATCTCGATGAAGATTTTCCGATTGTCACCCCCGCGGCTACTCTCTTGCGTGCGCAGACCCCGCCACAGTTGGTTTGCGGTTGGAACCGGCACGGTGACTAAATCGCGCCGATTTAATGTGACGCCTGCCCGCTCCTTGGGAATGTGTTCGGTCCCGCGCTTCTCGATCCAGCGCCGGACACCGTTGTTCCACAGCGCCAACGCCTGAAGCGCTGAGGTCTTGCCGGCATTGTTCGGCCCGATTAGCACGACACGCTGGCTCAACTCCAGTTCCACATGGTCGAAAAGCTTAAAATTCCGGATGATCAGCTTAGTAATCATATAAAAAAGAGATACCGTAGGCGAAGCGCTCTCGATCCGTCATGCCGGGCCAGTGTGACAGAGGGGAGATTGGATCGTCCAGCATGCTCGGTCAATGAAGTGGGCGCGCTCGCTGCGGCTGTGGGACGCTACCGCGCCCCCCATGTTTCCTGTGACCAAATGAAAAAGAAAAGAGTCTGCTCATCACCCCGATGCAACGAGATTTTCGTGGACTAGCCCGGATGATGGCAGGACTCGCAATCGCGCACCGGTCCATGTGCCGCGTCGCGGCGGCTGCGGTCGGCGTGACAATCGCGGCAAAATTCGTGGAAGCGCGGTTCGACGCTGAGTTTGAGATCGATTTTGGCGCTGCGGTGACAGGCGACGCAGGGCAAAGTGATGAGCGGTGCAGTAACGCCGGTAACCTTGTGGTGGCATTGCAGGCAAGGCAGATCATTGTGCAATTCATGTGGAAAATAGAGCGGCAGCCGGCTGCTTTGGATCTGCGCGACCTTGCGGGTCTGCGACACCGCGAGCGGCGACAGCGCGGTCATCGCCGCCACCGCCAGCAACGCGAACCCCAAGCCGCGCCCCATCATGGCGCCGACCGTGGACGATGATGGCCGCCGCGCAGCAGTCCGGCGATCGCCAAGGCCAGAATGGCGCTCCAGGCGATCATCTTCCAGGCCGAATCAAACAGAAGTCCGGCGCCGCACACATGCAGGCTGAGCAGCAACAGCAGCAGCGCCGACCCGATCAGATGCGGGCCGCGATAGCCGAGCGCGCCCTCGCTCATGCGATGCCGCATGCGCTTGCTGGAGGACAGCACCAACGCCAGCAGCAGCAACAGAGCCAGCAGACCGGCCAACATATAGAAGGGCGCCGCCGGCGTCAGATACCGCAGGCTGGAAGGCTCGAGCAGCAGATAGCCGACGCTGTGCAATGCCGCCAGAGCCAGCCCGACCAGCGCCAGCAGGCGATGCGCCGGCAAGGGCACCGCGCCGCCCGGCATGGTGCGTCGATAGCGGATCGGGAACAAAAACAGATGCAGCAGCGGCAGCAAGGCCGCATAACCGCACAAGGTCAGCAGCGTAACCGGTCCGCCCGCCCAGGCGGTGATCGGCGGCAGCAGCGCGAACAACAGCAGCAGCAGCAGGCCGGTGCCCAGCAACGCCAGGATCCTGTCGCGGTTTTGCTTGGCCGGCATCAGCCGAACCTTGCCGCCGATCAACGCACGAGAGTGCGCAGCGGCACCCGCCCCAGGCGGTCGGCCAACAGCCCGGTCAGCCAGCGACGGAAGCTGGTGACCGCCGGATCGCCCCACAGATCCTTGCGGGCGATCAGCATATAGGGATGGCGCGGCGACGGCGGCAAGGCCAGGTCAAGTTCCTCCAGCACGCCGTCATTGATCAGTCCTTCGACCAGCAATTCATTGGCCAGGGCCACACCTTGGCCCGATTTGGCGGCTTCCAGCGCGAATTGGATATTCCACACCGTCGGCCCCTTGATGTCGAGCGGACCACTCATCCCGCGCTCGGCCAGCCAGTCGCGCCAGCAATCGGCCTCGGTATTGATCAGCCTGAGGCGCAGCAAATCGGCGAGTTGGCGCGGTCGCGGCTGGGCGGCGAGCCAATCGGGGTTTGCTACCGGTATGATTCTTGGACGGCATAGTTCGATCTGTCGCACATTGGGCGCTGCGCTTGGGCGAAAACCGATCTGCAGATCGGCTTCCCGGCTCTGGAAATCCGGCTCATTTTCGCTGGGACGCAGAACGATGTCGATATTGGGGTGCAGTCTTTCGAATAAGGCCAGGCGCGGCGCCAGAAACAGGGCGGCAAAACCCGGTTTGCTCCACACCGTCAGCCGTCCCGGGCGACGGCCTCGGCTCAGTTCGGCGGTCGCCGTGCTGATCTCGATCAGCGCTTTCCTGATCTGCGTCGCATAGCGGGCGCCGGCCTCGGTGAGCTCAATGCCGCTGTGGCTGGTACGCAGCAGAACGCTGTCGACGTCGGTCTGCAAAGCCTTGAGATGGCGACTGACCGCGCTATGGTCGATTCGCAATTCCTCGGCGGCGCGGCGGATACTGGCATGGCGCGACACCACTTCGAAAACGCGGAGAGTCAGCAACGGGGGCAATCGCATGACCAGGTCTCCCTCCGTCGGCACCGCGACGGGCGATCTTAAGGGGGATCGGCCACCGCTGTACAGCGGTTCTCTGCACATAATTGCATCTATATGCCTAATTGCTTCTCAAATAGGCAAAAAATGGGCCGAGGCCGTTTGCCGCCAAAAGCTCTGCGATTTATTAAAATATATAGGTATTTCATATATTTATGTATTGCACGTGGGGTCCGGAACGGTGCATTATAGTCACCAGATGGTGTTGATTTAACGCCTTACAGGGTGGAAAAGATGAACGCAGTATTACCATCGCGCGGCTGGAACGCCAGGCTCGGTTGCCGCGCAACGGGCGGGAGGGAAGTGCGATGACGCGTGGGATGATAACAGGATTGGCCTTCGGCGCTGCGGTCGGCCTCGCGAGCATGATGGCGACGGCTGGGCTGGCGGCAGCGGTGGAACCCGAGATCTCGGACGTTGCCACTTTGGCGCCCAACCCGCCGCACCGATTCTTTACCGGCGGCTTCACGCAGCTCAGTTTCGTCATCTTCGACGGCGATACCGGCAAGATGGAAGGCAGCATTCCGTCCGGTTATGTGTCGAATTTGGCGATCGCTCCGGACAACAGCCAGTTCTATGTCTCTGAAACCTACTGGACTCATGGCGCGCGCGGCGAACGCCAGGACCTGCTGTCGATCTATGACGCCAAGACCCTCGCCCTGGTCAAGGAAATCACCCTGCCGGGCCGCGCCCTGGTACAGAAAGTGCAGAACTTCGACGTCAGCGCATCCGGTAGCCGCGCCTATGTCTACATCATGCATCCGGCGGCGTCGGTGGTATGGGTCGATCTGAAAAAGCAGGCGGTGGGCGGGACGGTGGAAATTCCGGGCTGTGCGCTGGTGTTTCCGTGGGGAGAACAAGGGTTCTCCTCACTGTGCGGCGACGGTTCGCTGGCAAGCGTAACCATTCCGGAACAGGGGCCGGCAAAAGTCACACATACCAAGCCGTTCTTCGACGCCAACAAGGATCCGATCTACGAGGACAGTTTCGTCGATCGCGCCACCGGCAAGGCGGTCTTCCTATCCTATACCGGTCTGGTGTATCAGGCCAAACTGGGTGCCGACACCGTGGTGGAAAAGCCCTGGTCGATTCAACAGGCTGCCGGTTATGCCCCCGCCGGCACCGGGGTTCAGGAGCTGGCCTGGCGCCCAGGTGGCTCGCAATTGGCGGCCTACCACAAGGCCAGCGGCAAACTGTTCGTGCTTATGCATATGGGCAATTTTTGGACCCACAAGCAGGGCGGCACCGAGGTGTGGGTGCTCGATACCAACACCCATAAGCTGATTTCGCGCTTTCCGCTGCAGCCGGTGCCGACCAGCGGCATCGGCAACGAACGGGTTCCCTACTATGCCAATATGGGTGTCTCGCAGGACGCCAAGCCGCTGCTCTATCTGTTGAATGGCGACGGCAATGATGTGGTGCTGGATGCCACCAGCGGCGAGATACTGCGCCGGGTCGAGTTTGCCGGTGGCGACATGGTCACGGTACCGGGCTATTGAACGCGATGGCTGGCAGGGTGGGAACAATGTCATGACGATGTTGGCAATTCCGGAAATCGGCATAGCGATCAGGACCTTGACCGGACTGGTGTTCGGCTTTGCAGCGATCGGCAAGATGCGCCATTGGCCAATCCTCCAGGGCGTGGTTGCCAATTACCGCTTGTTGCCCGAAATTCTCGTGGTCCCGGTCACCGTTGTCTTGCCACCCCTTGAGGCAGTGCTCGGCGTCACCTTGCTGCTGGGCATTGCGTCGCCCTGGCCGGAACTGGCGGCGGCGACCCTGCTGGCGGTTTTTGCCCTGGCCATGGCGGTCAATCTGCGGCGCGGTCGGCGCCACATCGATTGCGGCTGTTTTCAAGGTGCGTTGAAACAGACTTTGCGCTGGAGTCTGGTGGTCCGCAATGGCGTATTGGTGCTGCTGCTCGGCGTGGCTTCGGTCACCGCGAGCGGCGCCTTCGATCCCTGGACCAGCATCAATGGACTGTTGGCCGGCGGGGTTCTGTTCTTACTGTTGCAGTGTCTCAATATTTTCTGGAGCATCGTGCCCTCCTGGCAGCGGTCTCACTCACACCTTTCAGGGGGCGCGAAATGACGGCGTTGTTGATTTCCCAGGGGCTGCTATGGGTGGTGGTCATCCTCCTCAGCGTCACGGTTTTGGCGCTGGCGCGCCAGATTGGCGTGCTGCATGAACGGGTGGCGCCGGCCGGCGCGCTGATCAACAGCGCTGGCCCGGGAGTGGGCGAAGCCTCGCCGCGACTCGAAGTACATGCCTTGGCCGGCAACGCCATCACGGTCGGCACCACCCTGGCGGCCGGCCGCGCGCTGTTGATGCTGTTCGTGTCGCAGACATGTCCGATCTGCAAGAAGCTGATTCCAATCGCGATGGACTTCGCCAAGAGCGAACGCCTCGAGGTGCTTTTCGTCGGCGACGCCGAACTGGCCGAACAGGAAAAGCTGATTGCTCAGTTTGGTCTCGATAAACATCGCTTCGTCAATGGCCCCGAGATCGGCATGACTTATCGGGTCGACAAGCTACCCTATGCCGTGCTGCTCGACGATCAGGGTGTGATCGCCGCCAAGGGCCTGGTCAATAGCCGCGAGCATTTCGAAAGCCTGATCATCGCCAAGGAAACCGGCTATGCCACCCTTCAGTCCTATCTGAAAGCGCGCAGCGAAGCGGCTGAGTGAGTGTGCGCCCGCCAATCATTTCTGTTTGAACAGGGGAGAGACCAACGTGTCGAAATCGCCATTTGACAAATTGGGTGAGAAAGTCACCCGCAGGCTGGCTGGATATTCGTCGCGTCGCGGCTTCATATCCCGACTTGGCATGGCCATGGCCACAGTGCCGGTCGTGCCGCTGCTGCCGATCTCACGCGCCGGAGCCGCGGAAGCGAAGACCGATTTTGAGCGCAATGCGCAGACCAAGGATCAGACCAAATGCAGCTATTGGAAATATTGCGCCTCTGACGGCGTGCTGTGCAGCTGTTGCGGCGGCGGATCGCACACCTGCCCGCCGGGGGCCGAGCCGTCGCCGATTTCCTGGATCGGCACCTGCGTCAATCCGGAGGACAATAGATCCTATGTCATCGCCTATCGCGATTGCTGCGGCAAGCCGATGTGTACAGCCGGCAAGTCCTGCTGGTGCGATGGCGCCGATCGCGAGTTGCCGACCTATCGCCAACAGCTCAACAACGACATCATCTGGTGTTTCGGCAATGCGTCCGCTACCTATCACTGCTCGACCGCGGCGCTGGTCGGGTTGGCCAACTAGACCTGCGATGACCAGGGCCCCAAGGACTCTGTTGGTGCTTGCCGCTCTCGCCGCCGCCGGGGCGGCGTCGGCCGGCGACGGCGGGGCTTTGTTCACGCAGAATTGTGTCATATGCCATCAAACCGGGGCGGTCGGGCTGGCGGGTCAGTTTCCCAGGCTGGCCGGTCGCGTCGGCAAGATCAGCGGCAAACCGGTCGGTCGCGCCTATCTGATCGACGTGCTGACCTATGGCATGGCCGGACAGGTGGTGGTCGACAATCAGCCCATCATCGGCATCATGCCGCCCTTCGCCGCTTTGTCCGCCGAAGACGTAGCCAGCATTCTCGGCTATGTGCAAACTCTGGATAAATCCTCCGGTTCCGCCTTCACCGCCGCGGAAGTGTCGGCCCTGCGCACCCGGCCGCAGAAAGGTCCGTCCGAGGTGCGGGCCGAGCGCGCCACTCTGGAAAAAGCCGGAGTGATCCCATGACCCGTCATCTTGCCGTCTGGATGTTGCTGGCGGCGCTTGGCGCCGGTAGCCGGTTGTTGTTGGCGGCGCCCGGCGCCGCCTGGGCCCAGGATGTGGCGATCTCGCCCGAGACCAACTACCTGCTCGGTTGCGGCGGCTGTCATGGCGAGAACGGCGTCTCCAATGCCAAGCTGGTGCCGGTATTGCGCGGCCAAGTCGGCTATTTCCTCAACACGGAAGAGGGTCGCCGCTATCTGATCCGACTGCCCAACGTGGCTTTCTCGACGCTCGACAGCAGGGCCCTGGCGGCCATGCTGAACTACACGGTGTTCACGGTGGGCGGCGCCAGCGCGCCGACCGGCGCCAAACCTTTCACCACCGACGAAGTGGCGACATGGCGTCGGCAACCCCTGAACGAGGTCGTTCTGTCAAAGTACCGGCAGACCCTCATCAATCAATTGATCAGCGACTATGGCGCGCCCGACAGCTTGCGCGTCTATGGAAGCGATATCTACGACGACAACTGACATTGGTACCAACAATAAGAACAATATCGGAGCGGAGCGGCCATTTGATCCAGGAGTAAAGGGGGAGATTAGATGCGCAGAAGACTATTGATCGGTACCGCCTTGTCCGGTGTCGTCCTCGGTGGCTTGACCGGCGCAGCACCGGCCGCGGATACCGAGTCCGATTCCAAGGATGCCGGGCTGGAAAACATTATCGTCACGGCCAACAAACGCGCGGAAAATCTTCAGACGGTGCCGACCTCGATGTCGGCCGTCAATGAGGCCCAGTTGAAGGAATTGGGGGTCACCTCAACGGTCGGCATCGCCCAATTCGTTCCCGGCGTGCAGGTGATGGCGGTCAATACCGGCACCGATAATTTCTTCTCTATCCGCGGCGCCACGCAGAACGATTATGCCGAGCATGAGGAAAGCCCGGTGGCGGTCTACATGGACGGCGTCTATCTCAGCCAGGCGGCCGGCACGTCGGCGCTGCTGTTCGACACCCAGCGGGTTGAAGTGCTGCGCGGACCGCAGGGCACCCTGTTCGGCCGCAATGCGACGGCGGGCGCCGTGCAATTCATTTCCAAACAGCCGACCGACGTCCCCGACGGCTATGTCGAGACGTCCTACGGCAATTACAATGCCAACCATACCGAGGGTGCCTACGGGCAGAAAATCGCCGACGGCTGGTCGTTCCGCATTTCGGCGGCCAGCGACTATATCGGCCCTACCCTGACCAATGAACTGAGCAATGGCCATAATGCCGGCAACAACAACAGCCACGCCCTGAGGCTGCAGGTGAAATACGCGCCGACCGACGATCTCGACGCCACCACCAATATTCACGGTACCGAATTACGTGACCGCGCCGGCTTCTACAAATGGATCAGCGTCTATCCCAATCCCGCCAACCATAATCTGGGATCCCTGGTGCCGGCCAACGGCAACCCCTGGGGCACCTGCAATGGCTGCGACATCCTGGGCTACCAGGTTCCCCCCAACACCAACTACTACACGGGGTCGGCCAATGTGCTGGGGCATAATTGGGAGGACACGGTCGGCATCACTGAAACCATCAATTACCGCCTTCATGGTCTCAATCTGACCTCGATCAGCGATATGACCCACTATACCAAGGACTATACCGAGGACAGCGATAGCACGCCGCAAGACATCATCCAGTTCTGGACCGGCGTCAATACCGGCCAAATGTCGCAGGAAGTCCACCTGGACAATGGCGGTGACGGTCCGGTGCGCTGGGTGGTCGGCGCCTATTACCTGCAGATGAACGGCCGCTACCGCGAAGGCAACGGGTTCGGCACCGCCTATGTCACTGCGCTCGGATTCCCGCCCGATTCGCCGGCCGCGCCGGCCGAAGAAGAAAATTACGTGATCAAGACCAAAAGCTGGTCGCAATTCGCCCAGACCGAAGTCGACATCCTCCAGGACCTCACCGCAACAGTGGGCGGCCGCTGGGCGACCGAATCGAAGACGTTCTTCTACCAGGAGAACGCGCAAATCGGTGATCGCCAATATTCGCAATATGATCCGACCATGGCGCCGTTCCTGATCAATCCGGCGCTGGCCGGCGCGGCCGCCAAGATCCTGAAAAGCGACTGGTCCGGCAAGGTGGCGCTGAATTGGCATATCACCCCCGATATCATGCCCTATGTCAGCGCCAGCCGCGGATTGAAGTCGGGCGGCTTCAACGCTCCCGACAGTGAACTGTTCACAGCCGCCGGCACGCCGGCCTATTCCCAGTACAAATTCGGCGAAGAAAAGATTTATGCCTATGAGCTGGGCACCAAAACCGAGCTTTTCGATCACAAAGTCCGTCTCAACGGCGATGTGTTCTATTATGACTATGTCGGCTATCAGGCTTTCAACACCCAAGGCGTCAACACCTACATCACCAACAATCCTGCCAAGATGACCGGCGCCGAACTGGAACTTACCGTTAAGCCCTACCCTAACTGGACGCTGCATGAGGGGGTCGCCTATCTGAACGCGGTGATCGATTCGATCGCCCTGCCGGATGGCACACTCGAGAATCGCCAGGCCGTGCAGGCGCCGAAATGGGATGTCACCGGCGATCTGGTCTATGATTGGCCGATGCCCTTCGGCGGCGACACCGCTTTAGGTGTCGATTACAGCTACCGCACGGCGCAATATTTCCAATTGCTCAATGATCCGGCCAGCCGCCAGAACCAATATTGGCTGGTCAATCTGCACGCAGAATATACCACCGAAGACGGTCACTGGTCGGCGCGCGCCTATGCCAACAATGTCACCAACACCCAGTATCTGGTGAACTCCATCATCAGTGCCGGCATCGGTTTCGGACAGGGTGTGTATGGCGCGCCGCCGATGTTCGGCATGCGGCTCAGCTATCACATTTGACGGGACATGGACCGCCGCTACTCGACGGCGGTCCAGCGCTCAAGCCAGGCGGTCACTTCGCCATACCATTGCACCAGATTGTGCGGTTTCAAGACCCAGTGGTTTTCCTCGGGGAAATAGAGCAGTTTGCTGGGCACGCCTTGGCGTTGCAGGGCGGTGAAGGTGGCGATCGCCTCTTCGAGCGGCACCCGGTAATCCTTGCCGCCTTCGACCACCAGGGTCGGCTTGCGCCACGCCGCGGCGTGATCGGCGGGATTGAACAAAGCGAAATCGCTGTCGGGCTGGTAGGGCGTGCCGCCATTCTCCCATTCCGAAAACCACAATTCCTCGGTCGAGGATCCCATGAAACGGGTGTCGAAGATGCCGTCATGATTGACCAGGCAGCGCCATGGCTGATTCCAGACGCCGGCGATCCAATTGATCATATAGCCGCCATAGGAGCCGCCCAACGCACAGGCCCGTCCGCCGTCGAGAAAAGGATAATGGGCCAAGGCGAAGTCCCAGCCTTTTTGCAGATCCTCCAGCGGGCGGTCGCCCCAGTGCCGGCTGATCGAATCGGTGAAGGCTTGGCCATAACCGGTCGATCCGTGAAAATCGACCATCACCACGGCAAAGCCGGCGCCGGCAAAGGTCTCGGCGTTCCAGCGGAAATGGAACATATTGCCGAATGACCCTTGCGGTCCGCCATGAATCAGGAATGCCACCGGATAACGCTTGCCGGCCACCCAGCCGGACGGCTTGACCACGAAGCCATATACCGGCTCATTGTTCCAGCCCTTGAAACTGAATTGCTGGGCGTCCCCCCAGGCCACGTCCTGCAATTGTCTTTCGTTGAAATGCGTCAGTTTCTGCCGGTGGCCGCCATCGTCGTGGCTGACGAACAATTGCGGCGGAGCGCTGAGATCGTCGGCTACCGCCACCAGTCTTCCCCCTGCCAGGTCGAAACCGCCGACATGGCCGGGACCGGTGAGCGCGGTAACCGACCCGTCCTTCACCCGGACCCGGAACAGCCGGGTCTGGCCAAGATCCTCGGCCAGCACCACAAGCGATTGTCCGTCCGCGGCCCAGGCAATCTGATCGGCTGAGCGGTCCCAGTCCGGCGCCAATTCGCGTTCGCTGCCGCTGACCACATCGCGCAGCATGACGCCGTAGCGATCGGATTCGAATCCCGGGCGCCGCTGCGCGCGATAGGCCAGCCACCCGCCCTCTGGCGCAAACACCGGGGTCGCGTCAGCGGCCGGATTGCCGGCGGTCAGGGCGCGCGGGGCAGCGCTGCCATCGAGCGGTACCGTGAAAAGGTCGAAATTGGTGCTCCACGCTTCGCTGGCGCCGGCGATCTTGGCCGAGAACACCAGATCACGGCTGTTGGCGCTGATGGCAAAGTCATTGTCGTCGCCGAATGGCTGGTTGGGCACGTCGCCGTCCAGCCCGGCCATCAAATCGCGGGCCGGACCGCCGGCGACGCCGTCTTGATCGAGCGCGAGCGCAAAAAGATGATTGCGGGTGCCGTCCGCCCACTTGTCCCAATGACGGATGAACAAATGGTCGAACACGACGCCGCCGGGCTTTTCGGCCAAAGCTTTGGCTAACCGCGCCTGACTGCAGGCAAGCTCGGCGCAGTCGGGAAACACCGCCTGGGACACCACCAGGGTCTTGCCGTCCGGCGCCAACCGGTAGGCGCCGACATCGAACGGCAGATGGGTCACCGGCACGGCGCGGTCGCCCGTCCTGTCGGTCTGCCAGACCTGGTCGATACCGCCTTGCCGGCCGCTGAGAAAATAGATTCGGCTGCCATCGGGCGACCACCGGCCGCTGGCGGCGCCGCCCTCCGAGATGGCCAGCCGGCGCGGTGCCGAACCACCGGTCGAATCGGCCAGCCACAGGGCGTGCGACGCTTTATTGGCGGCGAAATCCACGCTGCGGAGATCGAACAGCACCCAGCGTCCGTCGGGCGACAGGCGCGGATCGCTCGGGCGGTCCAGCGTCGCCAGGTCAAGGGCGGTGAAGGGGCGAGCCGACAGGGAGGGGCCCGGACCGAACAGGCCGATCAGGCACAGGAGGAAGGCTGTTCTTCGCATCGGGCTCGACTTTCAGGGTGGGTCAGGCCGGCTTTTCATCATGAATGGCGATGATGGTCAACTTGCGATCACCGGCCGGGCGCCGCCACAACACGCTGTCGCCCACCTCGTTGCCGCGCAGCGCGGCCGCCAATGGCGACAGCCAACTGATCCAGCCGGCGGCCGGGTCGTCCTCTTCCTCGCCGACGATGCGGTACAGAGAGTGCCGGCCAGACGCGTCGGCGACCGTCACCCAATGGCCAAAAGCGACCTGGTCGGCCGCATGAAGCTTCGGCTCGACGACGACGGCGCGCGCCAGCTTGCGTCGCAACAGCTTTATGTCGCGGCGCAATTGTTGGCGATGCAGCGCGGAAATGGGATCGGTCGGCACCGGCCCCGCGGCCGCCGGGTCGCTTTGCATGGCGGCCAGGCGATCCTGCAAACGGGCCAATCCTTCCGGAGTCAGGGGCAGCGGTTGCGCACTATCGGGGGGCAATTCGGCGTCGTCCGGCCCCTCTTCCTTATCCTTGACGAAGGCTCTGCTCATTTTTGTGCTCCTGGCTGACGGCGATATGGTGCGCTGGCGTCTTGCGCAATGCAACGGCTTGTCTACAATGCGAAAGTGATGAAACAGGCTTTTCCCTTCGCGGCGATCGTCGGCCAAGACGAAATGAAATTGGCGCTTCTGTTGGTGGCTATCGATCGCTCGATCGGCGGAGTCATGGTTTTCGGGGACCGCGGCACCGGCAAATCCACCGCGGTACGTTCGCTGGCGGCGCTGTTACCTGCCATGCCGGTAGTCAAAGGCTGCCCTTTCAATTGCGATCCCGCCGCCCCGCTTTCCAGCTGCGCCAGCGTGTGCGAGGCGCGTCATCGCGATCGCAGCGACACGGAACGCGTCGCGGTTCCAGTGGTGGATCTGCCATTGGGCGCCACCGAGGACCGCGTCGTCGGTGCGCTCGACCTGGAACGCGCCCTGACGCGCGGCGAAAAAGGCTTCGAGCCCGGTCTGCTGGCGCGTGCCCATCGCGGCTTTCTCTATATCGACGAAGTCAATCTGCTTGAAGATCATCTGGTGGATTTGCTGCTCGACGTAGCCGCCTCCGGCGAAAACATCGTCGAACGCGAGGGCTTGAGCGTTCGTCACCCGGCGCGCTTCGTGCTGATCGGCAGCGGCAATCCGGAGGAAGGCGAATTACGCCCGCAATTGCTTGACCGCTTCGGTCTTTCGGTCGAGGTCAGGACACCCGCCCTGCTCGCCGACCGCGTCGAGATTCTACGCCGCTGCGACGCCTTCGAGCGCAATGCGGGAGACTTCCTGGCCGCCTACCAGGCACAAAACGAAGCGATTTGTACGCTGATCGCCGCCAGCCGCGACCGTTTGGCCGAGGTTACGCTCGACGATCAGGCGCTCGAGACCATGTCCCGTCTGTGTATCGCCACCAGCGCCGACGGCCTGCGCGGCGAACTCACCTTGATGCGGGCGTCGCGCGCCGCCGCCGCTCTGGCCAATGACCGCGCGGTCGATAGCAGTCATATCCGGCGAGTCGCGGCGATGGCGCTCAGGCATCGGCTGCGGCGCAACCCGCTCGACGATTCCGGCTCGACCGCGCGCATCGAGCGGGCGGTGGGTGAAGTGCTCGCCGCATGACAGCCGCCGCTGATCCGTCGCCACGCTGGCAGGATGCGCTGCTGGCGGCACAGCTTTTCGCCATCGATCCGGCCGGATTGGGCGGCGTCAGTCTGGCGGGCGGCGACGGCCCGCCGCGCGATTTGTGGCTCGACCATCTGCGCCGTCTGTTGCCCGTCGGCGCGCCTTGGCGCCGCCTGCCGGCCGGCATCGCCGACGACCGGCTGATCGGCGCCGTCGATTTGACCGCCACCTTGGCACGTGGCCGGCCGGTCATGCAAAAAGGTGTGCTCGCCGAAGCGGATGGTGGCGTCGTTATCGTTCCGATGGCGGAACGATTGAGCGCCGGCTTGGCTGCCCGCATCGCCGGCGTGCTTGACCGTGGTGCCCTGGCGGTCGAACGCGAAGGAATCGCAGGACTTTTGCCGGCCCGGATCGGCGTGGTGGCTTTCGACGACGGAATCGGCGATGACGAAGCGGTTCCCGCGGCGCTGCTGGATCGCTTTGCGTTTCTGCTCGATTTCACCGGGCTGCCGGGGCGCGGGCTGGAGCAAGACTGCGCCGATGCCGATGGCGTTGCTGTCGCGGTTGCGCGCCGCCGATTGCCGTCGGTGCCGGCAGCCGCCGACTCCATCGTCGAAGCGCTGGTGGCGACCGCCGCCGCCTTTGGCATCGACGGCGTCATGGCGCCACTCCTGGCGCTGCGCGCCAGCCGCGCGGCGGCGGCGTGGGCCGGTCATGGCGAGATTGACGCCGACGATGCCGCCCTGGCGGCGCGGCTGGTGCTGGGTCCGCGCGCCCGCCTGCTGCCGGCTGACGAAAACGAGGTTGAGAGCGAGGGTGACGACGAGGGCGACTCGGAACAGGCTGCTGACACCGCGCCGCCGCCCGAGCAGCCGGACCGAGAATCGTCGGAACCCGAACAGCAGGATCGCGCTGCGCCCCGCCTGGAAGATATTTTGTTGGCGGCGGTGCGGTCGGCGCTGCCCGACGATTTGCTGGGGGCCTTGAAATCCGGGGTGCCAGGACAACGCCGTCCCGCCAGCACACGGCAGGGCAGCGCAGCGTCGCAAGCGTCGCTGGCGCGCGGCCGTCCGGCAGGGGTGCGGATCGCGCCGCTCAGACCTGGTGCCCGCCTGGCGCTGGTCGAGACCCTACGCGCCGCGGCGCCCTGGCAGGCGCTGCGGCGCGGCGAGGCCCCGGCGAACGAACGCCTGATCCAGGTGAGGCGCGAAGATTTGCGGCTCAAGAAGTTCGTCCAGCGCCGTGAGGCGACTATCATTTTTTGCGTCGACGCCTCGGGTTCGGCCGCCTTCCAGCGCCTGGCGGAAACCAAGGGCGCGGTCGAGCTGACCCTGGCAGGCGCCTATGCCGCCCGCACCCATGCCGCCTTGGTGACATTTCGTGGCAACGGCGCCGACCTGCTGTTGCCGCCGACCCGCTCACTGTCGCGTGCCAAGGCGCTGTTGGCGACCCTACCCGGTGGCGGCGGCACGCCGTTGGCGTCGGGTCTCGATTTGGCGCTGATGACCGCCCTGTCCGAACGCGCCAAGGGGCGTGAGCCGCTGATCATCCTGCTGACCGACGGCCGCGCCAATATCGGCCGCGACGGCAAGCCGGCGCGTCCCGGGGCGATCGACCAGGCATTCGATGCGGCGCGCCAGCTGGCCTTGACCCGCATTGCCACGGTGCTGGTCGACACCTCGGCGCGGCCGCGTCCGGAAGCTGCAGAGTTGGCCGCCGCCATGGCTGCCCGCTATGTCGCACTGCCCTATGTCGAAGCCCATGCGGTGCGCGACCTGGCGCTTGGCTCCTAATTGATACATGCTGCGCCGCGCTGGGATGTAGAGGGACGGGATTGGCCGAATCGGTCCTACAGCCGTTTCGTCGCCGCTGCCGGAATGACCTGGCATGTCCAGTTGCTGGGCAGCGGGCCTCTCCTTCTGCTGTTGCATGGCACCGCCGCCGCCACCCATTCCTGGCGCGATCTGGCGCCGCTGCTGGCGCGGCACTTCACCGTGCTGGGGCTTGATTTGCCCGGCCATGGCTTCACCACCCTCGATCGGCACCATGCTCTGTCGCTGCCTTTCATGGCGACGGCAGTGACGCGCCTGCTCAAGGTGCTCGAGTTCACGCCCGTCGTGGTAGTCGGTCATTCCGCCGGCGCGGCGATCGGCTTGCGCATGGCGCTCGACGGCGCCATCGCGCCGGAGCGGATGATCAGCCTGAATGGCGCGCTGAGGCCCTTCACCGGGGTCGAGTCCTGGCTCTATCCGGCCATCGCCAAACTGCTTTTCGTCAATCCGCTGGCGGCCTCGCTGCTGGCCTGGCGCGCCGGCGACAGCAATGCGGTACGGCGCCTGATCGAAGGTACCGGCTCGGTGATCGACGATCAGGAACTCGATTTCTATGTCCGCCTGCTGCGTACCTTACGCCATGTCGAGGCGGCGCTCAGCATGATGGCCAATTGGGACCTGCGCCCTTTTCGACGGGAATTGCCGCGGTTGCGGATGCCGGTCACGCTGATCGCAGCGCTCGGCGACTTAGCCGTACCCTTGCAGGTGGCCCAAGACGCGGCGTCATTGCTGCCGGTGGCGCGCCTGGTGGAGGTCGCCGGCCTGGGCCACCTCGCCCATGAGGAGGATGCCGGCGCCATCTCCGACGTGATTTTGCAGCAGTTTGCCACCTTGGGCGGTTGCAAGCCGGATTAGGTCCATGCTTGCCGATCAGGGTGAGCCGCCTGCGCCATGTTGCAATTCCGCATCCAGGGACTGATGGTCGGGGTGGGCGATAAGCCGATGGTCGCGCAATGCTCTTGAGTAACCATATGTCTGAATTGTCAAATAGAAATTGACAGGTAGGCCTTCCGAGATTATGAGAATGATTATTATTATCAATGTGGGCGGTTGACTGGCATGACCCCGGTTTGCGGTCCTATCTAAGCGGCATGAAAAAGGATACCCCCGATGCGCAGGTTTTTTCTCGTCGCTCTGGTTACGATAACGATGGGTCCGGCACTGGCCGATGAGCCGCTGCGCCTGGTGATCCGCGATCACAAATTTGTACCCGAGCGTCTCGAAGTCCCAACCCGCGTCAAATTCAAGTTATTGGTCAAAAATGAAGGCGACGTCTCGGCCGAATTCGAGTCCTTTGAGCTCGACCGCGAAAAGGTCGTGTTAGCCGGCGAGGAAATCGCCGTTTTTTTGGGACCTCTCGATAAAGGCGAATATCCGATCTTCGATGACTTCCATCCAGATACAAAAGGCTTGGTCGTCGCAAGATAATGACAACCATATTTAATTTTTTACAGAACCGCGTTTTGGTTGGTTTGGCCCTCTATATTTGCCTTTGGGTCCCTGATTTAGCCCGAGCCGACTTCCATATTCGGTCGCCGGATGAGATCGATTTTCATGAACTCGAGATTGAGCATAATGGGTCGCTGGCGCTCGACAAGAACCCGGACAATCGCGGTGCGACGAGCGAAACCTTGGAACTGGGCACTGGCGCAAATAGCTGGTGGCATACGGAGATGGAGCTTGATGTCGGCCGCAACGGCGGCCCAGATCAACCAAATCAGATCCAAGGTGGCACCTGGGAAAATTCTGTCCGCCTCACCGAACCTGGCGAAGGATGGGCCGATTTTGGCCTTTATGCCGAATATTCGCGATCATCCCTCAAAGGAGTGTCTGATGACGTCTTATTCGGGACTTTGATACAAAAGGATTTTGGCCGTTTTACGCATGTACTTAATCTGTTTTTAGAAAAGCAGATTGGACCCTACCAAGATGGCCACGGTCTATATTTCAGCTATGCCTGGCAGAGTCGGTGGAATATATGGCGGACATTATCACCTGCAATCGAGACCTATGGTGAATCCGGCCAGATCGATCATTTTGACAAATTCCAGGCGCAACAACTCATCGCCGGGCCAGTGCTGTTGGGTAGTCTTCGCATCGTGGATCTGGGAAAATTAAAATATGAGGCCGGCTATCTGTTTGGCGCCACCGAGGCGAGCCCAAGAGGCACCATCCGCTGGAAGGCGGAGATTGAGATGCCGTTTTAGGGCCGCTCGCCATGCGATCGATCGAGGACAAGCCATGCCCGCTGACGGAGCGGCACTTTCAAAGCATTGCCGCGCTAAACTCTTGCATCTGATTTCTTGACGTACTTAACTGTCCAGCAAGATTGACACAAGCGGGCCGGTGAGGATGCGGGGGGACGCGAAACAGGCGGTAGTAATCGGCAGCGGATTTGGCGGCCTGGCCGCCGCCGTAAGGCTGGGCGCGCGCGGCTATCAGGTGCAGGTGCTGGAACGGCTCGATCAGGCGGGCGGGCGCGCATCGGTGTTCCGCCAGGACGGTTTTACCTTCGATGCCGGCCCCACCATCATCACCGCGCCGTTTTTGTTCGAGGATCTATGGCAGTTGTGCGGCCGCAGCCTGGCCGACGATGTCGAGTTGCGATCGCTCGATCCGTTTTATCGCATCATCTTCGATGATGGCGTGCATTTCGACTGTCAGGCCGACGACGCCGCCATGGCCCGCGAAGTGGCACGCCTGGCACCGGACGATCTCGATGGCTATCAGCGTTTCATGCGGCACAGCAAGGAGATCTTTCACATCGGCTTCGAGGAATTGGGGGCGGTGCCGTTCAACTCGCTGGCCGACATGGCGCGCACCGCGCCGGATCTGCTGCGGCTTGGCGGCTTGCGCAGCGTCTATGGTTTGGTGTCGAAATTCGTACGCCACCCGCATCTGCGCTTTGCGCTCAGCTTCCATCCTCTGTTTGTCGGCGGAAATCCATTTTCCACCACCTCGGTCTATTGCCTGATCTCCTATCTGGAGCGGCATTGGGGTGTGCATTTCGCGATGGGCGGTACCGGCCGACTGGTCGCGGGTCTGGTCGGGTTGATCGAAGGTCAGGGCGGCAGCCTGCGGCTTGGTTCCTCGGTCGAGGAAATCACCGTCGATGCCGGTCGCGCCACCGGGGTGCGGCTGGCCTCCGGCGAAACCATTGCCGCCGACATCGTCGTTTCCAATGCCGACGCCGCCTGGACCTATGAAAAACTGCTGGCGAAAACACCGCGCAAGCGCTGGAGCGATCGCAAGCTGGGCCGCGCCCGCTATTCGATGAGCCTGTTCGTCTGGTATTTCGGTACCAAACGGCGCTACGAGGAGGTACCGCATCACACCATCCTGCTCGGCCCGCGTTACCGCGCCCTGATCGAGGACATCTTCGACCACAAGATATTGGCGGACGATTTCAGCCTTTACCTGCACCGTCCGACGGCCACCGATCAATCGCTCGCGCCCGAGGGTTGTGACGCCTTCTATGTGCTGTCGCCGGTCCCCAATCTCGACAGCGGGGTCGATTGGGCGCACGCCGCCGAGCCTTATCGGCGCGCCATCGCCAAGCGGCTGTCGGAAACGCTGCTGCCCGGATTCGAGGCCGAAATCGTTACCTCGCGGATCATCACGCCGCAGGATTTCCAGGACCGCCTGCTGTCGGTCAAAGGCGCTGCGTTCGGCCTCGAACCGGTACTGACGCAAAGCGCATGGTTTCGTCCGCATAACAGGAGCGAAGATGTCGAAGGCCTCTATCTGGTCGGTGCCGGCACCCATCCGGGCGCCGGTGTGCCCGGCGTCCTTTCCTCAGCCCGAGTCCTCGACGAAGTGGTCCCGCACGGCCATGGTTAGCGCCGCCGACCATGCTTTCTGCCGCCGCCAGATCAAGGTGGGATCGCGCAGCTTCGCCGCCGCGTCGCTGCTGCTGCCGCCCGCTCTGCGTCAGGCGGCGATCGCGCTCTATGGGTTTTGCCGATTGTCGGACGATCTGGTGGATATTGAAGGCGGCCGGCTGGAAGCGGTCGCCGACCTGCGGCATCGTCTCGATCTGGCCTATCTGGGACGGCCTCGCGACAGCAGCATCGACCGCGCCTTTGCCGAGATGGTGCGCGACTACAGCGTGCCGCGCGGGCTGCCGGAGGCGCTGATCGACGGGCTGGAATGGGACGTGCGCGGCGTGCGGTGTCGGTCGGTCGGCGATTTGTTCGCCTATTCCGCCTGCGTTGCCGGATCGGTAGGCGCCATGATGGCGGTCCTGATGGGCGTAGAGGACAGCGCTCTGGTGGCGCGCGCCTGTGATCTTGGCATCGCCATGCAGCTCACCAATGTCGCCCGCGATGTCGGCGAGGACGCGCGCGCCGGCCGTCTCTATCTGCCGCGCGACTGGCTGGCCGACGAGGGCATCGACGGCGATGCCTGGCTGGCGGCGCCTTGCTTCGGCGCGGCGATCGGCCGCGTCGTGCAGCGGCTGCTTGATGTCGCCGACCAGCTCTATAGGCGGGCTGATAGCGGCGTCGCCGCCCTGCCGGCCGCCTGTCGCCCGGGCATCTTCGCGGCCCGCCATCTTTACCGCGAGATCGGCATGGAGGTGGCACGGCAAGGCTATGACTCGGTGTCGGCCCGCGCCCGGGTGCCGGGCAGGCGCAAGCTGCGCCTGGTCGGTCGTGCCTTGCTCGACGCAGCCAGGCGGCCGACAGCGTCGTTTTCCGCAGCTTCTCTGCCCGAAGCCGACTATCTGGTCAGGGCGGTGTGCGCCGCCGCGCGCCATGCGCCTTCCACGGAAGCGCATTTGGCTCCGCTCGGGCCGGTTTCGGGGCGCGTGTTATGGGTGGCGGAATTATTCGTCTCCCTCGAAGCGCGCCAGCAACGTATGGCCGGCGCGGCTCCGGTCAGAAGAAGCGCCGAGGCATTCGGAACGGCAGCATCAGCTTGACGATCGGACTGTCGAAACGATCGAGCGACAGACTTTCGTGGAAGGCTACCGCCGGCGCGTCATAAAGCCGGCAATCGATCAGGCTCCGCGCATAGAATGGCGCGTCCTCCAAGGTCTGAATCACGCGCGGTTTGGTTCCTGCGTCGGCGCCGGCGCGCCGCGAAATTCGCCAAAGGGTGGTGCCGAGCGCGTGGCGGGCGGGCGGCGATAGTGTCTCCACCCCGCCACCCGCCGGGAAACGCAGCGCCAGGGCGGACCGGCTGCCATTGCGGCGCAGGGAGTCGTACAGAACGATGGTGCCGTTTGGCTGGTGCGCCCGCGACCAGCTCCACTCGCGAAATCCGGCCTCGAGCGGTTCGCTCCCGAAATTGCTGTCGAGATAGCCATTGCCGCGCCAGGATAACGCCGGGCGGTCCAACGTGACCGCGAGGCGGGCGGCCGGCGCGATCGGTTGCCAGACATGCCGGCCGTCGGCGTCGAGCGTGAAGGCACGCCCGGGCAAGTGCGTCGGCGTAAGGCGGATTTCGCCCTGCACCGGGCGCGGCCAGGGCGCCCCAATTTCGTCGAGCGCAATGACCAGGTCGGCGTCCCGCCAGGACAGCGCGCTGGGACCGATGCAAAGCGAGCTTCCGTCGCGCCTCAGGCTGTCGCGGCCGCGCTCGGTCATCGCCCAGCGGCCGCCGCTCTTGCCGTAAAGCGCGACATTGATGCAGCAGTGATTGAGCGGGTCGCGCCGTCCCGCCCAGGCGTAATAGGGTGAGAAAACGCTGCCGATGAAGGCGATCACGGTAATGGCGTGCCGGCCGTCGTCGCTCAGCCCGTCGAAATACCACCAGATATAGCCGCCCGGCGGGATCGCGACGTCGAATCCCGGTCCGCGATCAGCTGCTGCGCTGCCAGGCGCCCGGACAGCGCCGCCATCGGCACGCCGGCTCCCGGATGGGTGCTGCCGCCCGCCAGATAGAGCCCGGCAATCCTCGTCCTCGCCCCCGGTCGCTGGAAGGATGCCCGCCAGCCGTGCGAGGCGCGGCCATAGAGCGCCCCTCCGGTCGCCGGAAACATCTGATGGAAATCGGCCGGCTGGGTCACCGTCATCTGCGATTGCTGCCGTCTCAGCGACAGGCCGCAGCGGCTCAGCTGGTTCATCACGCGACTTTCGCATGCGGCAATCTCCTTGTCGCTATAGCGGGTTGCATCACCGACAGAAGGCGCGTTGATCAACAGGAACAGACGCTGATCACCCTCCGCCTGCGTTGCCTCATCGCCCAATCGATCCTGCGCGCAAATATAGACGGTTGGCTCGGACGGCAGCCGGCGCCGCTGCATCAATTCATCGAATTCGGCACGGTAATCCCGTGAAAAGAATACAGTGTGGCGGGCCAGCCCGACCCCGTCGCACTGGGCCTGCAACGCCCAGGTTACCGCAGAGAGCGAGCGGGAGGCCAGCGGGATCGGCGGTACGGTGCCGGCCACCGCCGCCCCGAATGTTGTCCCGGCCAGAGCGGCGGCATCGGCATTGAGCACTATTTCCGCCGCCGCGAGACGCTCGCCATTGCTGAGCAGCACCGCGCTGGCCCGCCCGCCCTCGACGAGAATGTCACTCACCGATGCGCCCAGACGGAAAGTCACGCCGCGCTCGCGCGCCAGCCGTTCCAGCGCCTCCGCCAGCCGCTGCATGCCACCCTCGACCGCCCACACGCCCTCCTGCTCGACATGGGCGATCAGCATCAGTGTGGCGGGCGCCAGGAAGGGCGAGGAACCGTTATAAGTGGCGTAGCGGCCGAACAATTGGCGCAGACGCGGGTCGTGAAAATGGCTGCCGAGCGCGCCCCACAGCGACTCGAAGGGCCGGATGCCGAGCAGAGCAGCCGGCCGCGACAGACCGATGCGCCGGGCCAGCCCGATCGGATTGGGGCGGGTGGCGGCCAGGAACGGCCGTTGCAAGGTCTGGTAGATGACCTTGGCCTCGGCGCAGAAGGCCAGAAAGCGCTTGGCTTCCGCCGCGCCGGCCAAGCGTCCGACCGCGTCGGCGGAGCGGCGCTGATCGGCATAGAGATCGAAATGGCCGGTCTGGTCCCAGCTGTGGCGGGCAAGGATCGCGAGCGGCGTCAGGCGCAGATAGTCGTCGAGATGCGCGTCGGCGGCGCTGAACAATTCGTCGAACACCCAGCGCATGGTGAATACAGTAGGCCCGCAATCGATCGCGCGACCGGCTAGCGTGACTTCGCGCATTTTGCCGCCGACAAGGGGTGCCTTTTCCACCACCGTAACCGGGACTCCGCGAGCGGCCAGGTCGATGGCGGTCACCAAGCCACCGACCCCGGCGCCGACTACCAAAACCGGTTC
>Ga0302319_10003858_pt1 | contig 31023 bp, 24 predicted proteins | sample Bog_T0_2_FD_203319 | JGI IMG/M metagenome (GOLD analysis project Ga0302319, IMG submission 203319) | Peat permafrost microbial communities from Stordalen Mire near Abisko, Sweden - Bog_T0_2 | ecosystem: Environmental > Terrestrial > Soil > Wetlands > Peat | place: Sweden: Abisko, Stordalen Mire... | reverse complement strand
ATCGCATGCCTGCTACCCACAATTCCAAGCAGAAAACGACTCCTAGAACGGCTTCGGTCCTCCCTACGTAAAAGAGCCACATTTATGCGACAACCATCTCAATTCCTCTTATTTTAACGCCAATGGGGTCTACGGGTACCCCTGGCGTTCTTTTTGGCATTGCCGGCAGGCTATCACTTGTTTCCGTGGCTGGTACTTCCATTCGGCCTGGGGTGGGGATCGCAAGGCGCATGGACGTCGATGGCCGTGACCCAGGGTCTCCAGGGAATACTTGCCTTGGCGCTCTTCAAGCAGGGCGCGTGGAAAACAAAGAAGGTTTGAGGATTGTCGCCGCTACATCGATCGCTTGACGCGCCTCGGCAACGTCGTGTGCTCGAATGATCTTGGCTCCGGTTGCCTGTGCGAGAACTTGGGCAGCTAGGGTTCCAGGTAATCGTTTATCGACGGGTGCGCTGCTGAGCGCACCGATGAAGCTCTTGCGGCTGACGCCGATCAAAATTGGGAAGGCGCTTGCGACGAATCTTGGAATCGCATGGAGTAGCCGATAGTTGTGTTGTCCTGTCTTGCCAAATCCAAAACCAGGATCTAACCAGACTTTGCCCTGGTCGATTCCACATTTCTCGGCAAACGAAGCCCTCGCCAACAGGTAGTCGTAGACCTCCTGAACCACATCCTCATAGGTTGGGCTATGCTGCATTGTTTGAGGTTCGCCCTTCATATGCATGAGGCAAACGTAGCACCCATGTTCGATGCACCGCATTGCCATTTCTGGATCCCCTAGGGCCGATACGTCGTTGACGATTGCTGCCCCCAGTCCAAGCGCGATTCGGGCGACTTCCGCCTTTCGAGTATCGATCGATATTGGGACCCCCAGCTTTGCGATCGACTCAATCACTGGCGCGACTCGACGGATCTCGTCATCGACCGATACCGGCGCCGCGCCGGGACGGGTCGATTCGCCCCCGACGTCTATGATGTCCGCTCCTGCCTCGATCATCCTCTCGGCCGCTATGATCGCGTCAGATTTGTTAAAGTTCACTCCCAATTCACTAAACGAATCGGGAGTGACATTGAGAATGCCCATCAATGCTGGGCGCTCCTCGGGAAGGCTCCACAATCCTAACTCACCTCGGCGAGTTTGAACCGATCGTGAAGTAGTTTCACTGCTCGGTTGGTGTCCGCTTCCGGCACTAACACGCTAAGAGAGTAGTCGCTGTCACTCGTCTGAAGGACCGTCACCTGGCCGTTAACAAGGGTCGTCAGAACGTCAAGAAATACCCCCGGCTGTTGCATGTACTCATGCCCTACCAGAGAGACCATGGTACAACCCTCGGTCAACTGCGTAGGTACCCTTCTTACTTGCCCTAAGGACTCTAAGAGAGAGGCCTGCGTTTGAACGTCCTTGGAGGGCTTTGCTCCGATCTGAATAAGATAGATACTTGGTTCTTCTACAGAAACAGGAATTACCAGGCTATCTAGGATGCCTTTGACAAGCGGATATTGGGAACGAGGCAAGGCAAAGCCGGTACTGCTTGGGCTGAGATTCAGCATAAAAAGACTGATACCGTAGCTCTCCATCGTCTCGTAGATACGACTCTCCAGCATGGCTCGATCCGCCTCTGAGGCTATCCGGAGGTCAAACTGCAGGTAGACAAGTTTGCCGGTATGGGTAACTCCGGTCACTCTGCGTCCCGGAAAGTTCTCACGAGTTACAATCTCCGTTCCTTCGTCGTCCGAAAACGTGTTCTTCACCCATAGGGGAATTCCATAATTCATTGCGATTTCGGCAGCCCGAGGATGAACGACTTTTGCACCCAAGTGGGCAATCTCCGCAACTTCGTCGTAAGTGACTTTGCGCAAGGTGGGCGCCTCCTTAACTGCGTCCGGGTCGGCAGTCTTTACGCCATCCACATCGGTATAGATTTCGACCGCTTCCGCATGCAACGCAGCCCCAATCGCTGCCCCGGTTGTATCCGAGCCTCCTCGGCCAAGCGTCGTCAATTCACCGCCGGGGCTGCCATCTCCGGTGACAAAAACCCCTTGAAAGCCACAGACGACCGGAATTTTGCCCAGTTCAAGACTCTTGATAATACTGATCGGATTGATTCCGACGATTCGGGCGTTCCCGTATACGCCATCCGTTCGGATTCCAGCCTGTCCGCCGCGAAAGGCTTGAGCACTGTGGCCCAAGGTCTTTAGGGTGTGAGCGAAGATCACAGCCGACATAATCTCTCCGCAGGCGACGAGAAGGTCGAGCTCGCGCGAGTCGGGTTCAACATTCGGGTCGATTTCGCGCAAAACATTGATCAACGTATCCGTGGCATAGGGCGCCCCTTTGCGGCCGATCGCGCTGACAACGACAACCGGCTTGAACCCCTGCTCCTTAGCAGAAATCACTCGCATAGCGGAGATCATTCGAGACTCGGGTTTGCCAACGCTCGTGCCCCCGAACTTCATCACTTTGATTCTCATAGGGATACCTCCCGATCCATAAGCGTGTGTCGCACTAAGGTCCCTAGTCTCTCTGCTTCTGGTTTACCGACCACCATGAGCATCCGGTCGTGCATGTCCCCGATATGGTCGATGCGTATGCCGTTTGAGATCGCAGTATGAACAATCCCCGCGATCAAGCCTTCTTCGTCGCGAATACTCACCGCATAGACCAAAACGATGCTCCGATCATGCCGAATCGAAAAATGATCCCCGCAGGACTGTAAGGTTTGCTCAAGCAGTTCGGCCGTCTGCTCAGGAACCAAGAAGGACATGCCCGAAGGCGTCAGCTTCAAAAAGTCGATGCTAATACCCGCCGTTGCAACTTTCTCCAAGATTCGGAGGCGCTCCGACATCACGTCTGAAGGGATACGCGAGACATGGATTTGGGCAAATCCGTGACGGACCTCGACCCGACTCACTCCTCTTCGCTTTTCAAATTCGGTTTCGGCCGCGCCTTTGATCAAAGCTCCTTCTGACACCCTTATTGACCCGCCAATAATCTCTCGGCTTGATCCCAGATCGTTTCGTCTAGCTTGATCCCGCTCGCCTTGACATTCGCTTGGACCTGATCTGGCGCAGTTGCACCGATGATCACGCTGCTAACCTGCTTTTGACGAAGACACCAAGCCAAGGCAAACTCCGCGAGTCCATAGCCCAACTCTGCGGCGTAAGCCTTCAGTTTCTGGACCCGCGTAAGGATCTCGTCTTCTAAAAGGCGTTGCATGAAAGCGTTTGAAGTCGAATCCGCTCCGCGCGACCCGGTGGGCGCAGGTTGACCAGGCAAGTACTTGCCGCTTAAGACCCCTTGAGCGAGCGGCGAAAATACAACGTTCCCGATTCCAAATTGCTCACATGTTTGAAGGACGCCCTCTTCGATCACACGCGAAAACATGTTGTATAGGGGTTGGTTACTTGCGGGAGGATTCGCATTCAACTCGCGTGCGGTGTGGACAAGATCTGTAATCTGCTGGGGCTTCCATTCGCTTACTCCCCAGTACAGAACTTTCCCAGCTCGAATCAAGTCGTCGATGGCTCGTACCGTCTCGTCTAACGATGTATCAGCGTCAAACCGGTGAAATTGCATAACATCGATATAATCGACCTGCAAGCGCTTTAAGGAGTTGTGCACTGACTCGGTAATGTGCTTTCGACCCAACCCCCTATCGTTCGGTCGATCAGTCATCGGAAAATAGCATTTCGTCGCGATGACCAAGTCATCCCGACGTATCCCTTTGATTCCGATTCCAAGAGAGGCTTCCGCTTTGCCCTGGTTATAAACGTCGGCAGTGTCGAAGAAATTAACTCCCAAGTCAAACGCTTGATGGACGATTTCAGTCGTTGTTGAGTCGTCGATCGTCCTTCCATGGGTCAACCATCCGCCGACTCCAACTTCACTAACCTTCACGCTAAAGCGGCCTAGCTTTCGATAATTCACGAGTAAAGGTTACCCGCGAGCCGCTTAGCACGAAGCATGTTGCCATCAATGGACGAGGCTCGTCCCGAGCGCTGGATTACTCACCCGAGTCTACGCCCCAGGCAAAATCACGACTCACTCGAAAGCGGGAATGATGGGGAAAGGTACAACTTCCGGGAATACTAGAGGATCCTGAATAAGATTCCACCTCTTTGAAGTTCAGGAACCGGTTCAAGCCTCTTTTCGGCGACGGCGTCCGACAACAGGACCTCCCACTTGTCTTGCCAATTCTCCAAATGCTCCTTCCTATTCTCGGGCGAGAATGGGACTGGGGGTCCGTTGAGGCCCATCGTGCCGATCCACTCTTTTACGAAATTCTGATCCTTAATCAAAGGGCTAAGGTTGATATACACATGAGTGAACCCTAGCTTCTTGAGCGCATCCACGTATGAAGCTCCGTCGTTGATCGAGTCATAGGGAATGAGCATCGAGTGCGGAGGATTTGCCCACACGTACGGTACGTCCAGCAAAAAACCAAACACCTCGTCGTAAAGAGCAACCTTACCCTTGGCTGCCTCCTTGTTGATGACCTTGCTGGCGGCGTAAAAGCCGGTCGCGTGAGTTTGGTATTCGTCGGCAGATACCTTTCCCAAAACGGGCTGTATCTGTCCCTGAAACCTCTGCGTGTAAACAAGGGCCAGTGAAAAACCGGCCTGAAGAATCGTCGCTCCGGCTAATATCCTGCCAATCGCAAGGTTGACAATTGCCCCTCCAGTCAAGATGGCGAGTGGGACGGCGAGTGGCACCACATATCGACTTTGCTGGCTAAGGAAGAACCACATGAGCATACTGATCCCTACTGCCCCCAGAATGGACGCCTCAAAGGTGCGCAGTTTCCCGCTGAGCCCCCAAAGAAGTCCCGCGGCAATGACGACGATTCCAATGGCGCCCAGAGGCGTTCCAAGCCCGAGGTCTTCACGAGGGTTTACGTAGCGGCCAGGTTGATAGGCCAAACCAAGGACCGCGTTCCCGATTTCCGTCGGATCATGCCTCTTTGACTCGGGCCCGGCGCCGAATTCCTGTTGTTCGACTCGGTAGGCGTCGGCCCGGCGTTGGTCCCAGTTCTTGCCGCCAAATCTCTCAAAAAAGAAAGGAAAGACTGGATTGCCGGTCAGAACAATATTCTTCACGTACCAGGGCCCCGCGACCGCCATCGCCGCAACTCCGAGGAGCAACGCGGTCTTGACCCCGTCTACGAACTGCTTCCTCAGCGCAAAAGACAGCACGATGACAAGGCCAACGACCCCAATCGTTTGAAGTCCGGTGTATTTGGACCCCGCCGCAAACCCCAAGAGGATCGCTGACAACCATAGGTCTGACTTGGACTTTGAATCGGACAGGAACCTTGCGGCATATGCGATTCCAAGGCCTCCAAACAGTCCATGCGCAACATCGATATAGCCGGTACCGCTTTCCCACATGACGACTGGGATCGTCGCAAATGCAAGAGCCGACCACCAACCAGATGAAGCACCGTATTTTCGCCTAGCAACTCCAAATACGGCCAAGACTCCCAGCATGAAGAACATGAGCGAGAACGCTTTTGCACCACTTTGATCGCCCCAAGTTAGCCCCCAAATATAGAGTGCATCAACGGTGTCGGGGAAGTTGCTGTGGTGAATAAAAGGAATATATTGAATCTGCCCCGCTTGCAGCCAAAGCTTGGGTACCGCCAAGTGGTACGCAAGCGTGTCCCAGTCCAATGTGTCGCTGGGAGCCAAGACCCCAACCAAAGCAAAGAGTCCGGCTACTGCCACGGCCAGAACAAAGAGTAGGTTCGTCCCCTCCGGCTTTGCGAATTTAAATGCTCCCGCCTTTAGAGACGTCGCCAGCCTCGAATAGCCAAACAGGGAAACCGCTGCGACAACCATGATCCCCCAACTCAATCCGCCCGGAAACAGCCCGATAAAAAGGGTCAGAAGTCCGAGCGAGCCAAGCCCTACAAGCCCGTATAGGCCGATCGCTTCTGCCGAATCAAGGTCCGTAGACCATCTACTAAGCAAGAATTGTCCCAATCCGACAGCACCGATCGTAAATAGAAGGGTGACGAGAACTCCAAGCATGGATGCATTATGAGCCTGTGCTATACTCTAAGGTCAGCACGGGCTATAAGCTTCTGGAAGTTTTAGAAAAGAATGAGCGAAGAAACACAAAGACCGCAACGCGGTGAGAATGGTGGCGGGGCCGATCGACTGGCTATTCCGCGAGCGGATAAAGACGCTGTCGAGGGTGGCTCCCGTTTTAAGGGCAAGCGCCGACGCAAAGTCAGCTACCTGACCGCTAACAAGATTTACACTGTCGACTATAAGGAAGTTAACATCCTACGTCGCTTCTTAAACGATCGTGGCAAGATCGTTCCAAGCAGACAAAGCGGCAACACCGCGGGTCAGCAGAGGATGATCTCCGAAGCAATTCGTCGCGCTCGTGAAATGGCTCTCCTTCCATTTACGGTCCAAGAGATGGGATCGGATCGACGAGAGTACGGCCCACGTCGTGAGCGGTATGCTCCACGACACACCGAGCAACAAGCCCAAGCTCCCGACAAGGAGTAACTTGACCTAATAGAGGGGTGGAGTGGTTCCGCCCCTCTATTTTGTTGCGTGCCAGGAGTTCCATCAGTTCCCAAATAAGTGGAACAAGATTCATTGCTTCTGCCAATGCGTATGGTGCGGTACAGCAGATCGCTTATGCCTAATTGACCTTCTACGGTCACGAGAGACAATTGATCATTAAATCATGTCCCTTGGGGGGAAGCAATCCCTCCATCCTGGCGTTCACGAAGTACACTGCAGTTCTATGCGGCAAGCCGACAAGGACACCGAATCCTGGAAGAGGATGGTGCTTCGGTCGATGCCGAAGCCAGCCTGGCTTTCAGAGGATGCACCCCATGGAGACGTGGTCCTCAGTTCGCGAACGCGTGTGATGCGAAACCTACGTAGCCATCGGTTTCCGAATCGCGCGAATGAAGAAGAACTCGTCCAGATCATGGATGCCATTTTGGGGGTGGCACGCGAAGTCCAGCCAACCCTTGAGATATTCAAGGGTCTGACAAATGCCGAGAGGGACTTTCTGGTCGGGTGCCGATTGGTTTCCCCTGACTTCGAGTGGACGCTGCCCGGACGGGCGTTTCTCGTCGATACAGATCGCTCGATCAGCCTGATGGTCAATGAAGAGGACCATCTAAGAATCCAAGCTCTAACTGCGGGCTGGTCACTCAGCAATTGTAATGGCGCGTGCTATGCATGCCTGGATTCGTTAGAGCCCCGCCTCCATTTCGCGTTCTCGCCCGAATTTGGATACCTAAGCGCCAGCCCCTTCAACTGCGGCGAGGGACGACGCCAATCTTGTATGTTTCACTTAATCGGTCTAGCGCACCAACGGAGGCTTCCATCCGTCATTAAAGCTCTTGCCGCAAAGGGTATCGCGGTGAGAGGCCTTTTTGGCGAGTCAAGCAGGGCAATTGGCGCATACGCTCAGGTAAGTGTTATTGGCGGCCTGAGAACGGAATTTGCAGGCGCCTGCGAGTATCTTCTCAACGAAGAGCGTTCCGCGCGTAGAAGCGTGGGAAGAGAAATGCTCCTTGAACGCGCCCAAAAGGCGAGAGATTTCGCATTGTCCTCTCCGGTCCTTTCGCTTGCTGACAGCATGCGAGTCTTGGCCTGGCTGCGTTGGGCGGCTTCGGACGAGATCGCTGGGTTCCAGCTCTCACCAAGGTCCGCTGATGCCGCACTTACCACCTTGGAACTACGAGGGCCCGCCCGAGAAGAGCAAACTGGCAGGCAACGGGCGGATCTCATTCGCGAACTGGTCGGTTGAGGGGCTGGGATGTTCTGTGTCAGGTAGCTGATCGCTGGCCTACCGCGTGATCCGTCCACCGGAAACTCCTCGACAGAGTTTACTTTGGGGGATCGAACGTAACTTCCTGAACCTGTCCGTTCGGACGTTTGATCTTGACCTTGAACCCTTGCCAAACTTTCTCGAACAGCACTTTTAACAAAAGCCGGTGGTCGCCTGTAAAGTCGCGAGCGGCAGTTAGAACCGTTTCGGTCGGTTGGCCCATCAGTTCAAGCACTTCGCTGTTATAGATGGGAGCAAGCTGGCCGAAGAAACTCGTCCCAGGCATCTCGCGCAGGAAGATCTTGCCCCCCTGTACGTCGATTGGCAACTGAAGCCACGCAGTCAGGAACATGGACAACTGCTGATCGGGCGCCAACTGCTCACAGTACAAGTCTCCTCCGGACAGATCAATGATCATCCTTCTGGCGAGCAGGTTTTCGGTCGTGAAGGTTCCTACGATAGAAGGGTCGATCGCCTTGCGGGGGTCGTAACTGACGCCCCGAAAATAGAGTATCCATGGCAAAGACACATCGCCAATCCCCACGTTTCCCAAAATTGCCTGGTTTCCGCCTGGTCCGTATTCCACCGCTGTGCCCCCATTTGGCTCTTCGCCTTTGGCAAACGACGTTCCCTCTTTTCCTATTCGCAGCAAGAGATCCATCTTCTTGCCGTCGACCATGACCGGAAGAACAGGAGCAACATCCGCGCGGCGCTCGATTTTTGCCTTCCAAACCTTGGCGTCGGTGGCCCACTTGGGAGATCGCAAGACCCACGCGTCCGCATCTGCTTCACTCAGATGTCCACCCGGCCAAAATGTAATCTGGTTCTTCGAATAGTCGATCCCAATCGCCATGTTATTCAGCACGGACAATCCAAGCGCATTCAACACCGGATGAACGCTCGCCCCAGGCGACTCCAATTCAGCCGTCGCGAGAGTTTTTCCACCAATCGATAACTTCCGAGAGCTCCCCGCATCGTCCTTGTCGATCACGATTGAGTGGCGGGTCGTCATTGTTAGCCCAAATTTCTCGTCAGGTTTGCCATCAATCGAAATGGAGACGATTGGGTCCACCACAAATCCGTTGATCGACGCGACGATCGGCGTTCCCGGCGCCATCGATGCTCGTGACGTAAAGACAGTTGCGATCAAGAGTGTGAGCATAAGTTCTCCCGCACGATCACCAGCGTCGCTAGGCTTAACTGGTAATACGTCCGAATGCGCTCGCCGTGTTGGCTTAGAAGGCGACTTTTCATGGCCCTGTCAAACCTCTCTTCGAAATTCCAGTGCACTGAGAAGGGTTGCCGAGTCCGCATAGTCCAACTCGCCCCCTACCGGCATCCCATGAGCCAGGCGTGTCACCTTTAGCCCAATGGGCTTCAGGAGGCGTGCCAGGTAGAGTGCGGTCGCATCCCCTTCAATGGTTGGATTTGTTGCCAGAATGATCTCCACGACTTCATTACTCGAAAGCCGGGCCAACAATTCCTTGACTCGCAACTGATCTGGACCAATTCCATCCATTGGGCTCAAAAGACCATGCAGAACGTGGTATCGGCCCTTATATTCGTGGATGCGCTCAAGGGCAGCGATATCCCTCGGCTCCGCCACGACACAAATGATCGACCGATCACGTCGTCCGTCTTGGCATATCTCGCACACCTCATGTTCAGAGATGTTCTGACATCGTTCACAGAATCGAAGCTTCGATTTGGCGTTCCTAATAGAATCGGCGAGCCGATTGGCTTCATGGTCCGTAACACGCAAGAGATGATAGGCCAACCGTTGCGCTGACTTTGGTCCAATCCCAGGCAGCTTTTCAAGCTCGGAAATCAATTCAGCGAGAGGTCGGGCGAAGAGCATGTCTGAGGGTCGCGATTTGTTCTTTGGGTCCGAGGTTCCGGGTCCAGGGTCTGGGCTTAAGCGTTAGGGGATCGAAATTAAGTTTTAAAGCACCAGGTCTGGGTCCTGTGTTCCATTGAGCACATGTCCCGGAGCTACCGGACTCAAACCCTGGCCCGTGAAAACCTAACCCCGAACCCTGGACCCCGAACCCGGGCCGCTGGGAGCAGATACCTACAGCCCTGGAATATCGGGCAAGTTTGGCAGGATTCCTTGAACCTTGGCGTTGCGGAGTTCCGTTGCCGAGTTAAACCCGTCCCGTACCGCACTCACGATGAGGTCCTCGAGAGCTTCCACGTCTTGAGGGTCAACGATGCTGGGGTCGATCGCGATCTTCAAGATCTCGCCAGTCCCGTTGAAGAGAGCCTTTACTGGCCCTTTGTCGATCGCTATTCGCTCATTAGACAGTTCCTCTTCAAGCGAATTGGCTCGCGCCATCGCAGACTGCATCTGTTGCATCATGCCGCCAAATCCTTGCGGCCCGAAGTTCTTGGGCAATTTCATTGTTTATTTCCTAGTCCTCCGTTGGCGGCTCGTTTTCGACTTCCCCAACGCCAGAGATCTTTTCTTTTTGCTGATTGGTTGGATCGGCGCCGAACACTTGCCGGGCAAGTTGTTCAAGCATTGATCCCTCTGCGGGCAATTCTACCGCGCTGGACTCCTCAACGCCCGCCTCTCTTCGCCTTACGGCGTACTCAACGCCTAATCCTGGGCCAAAATTGCGCTTGACTGCTGCCAGAATCTCCGCTTTGACCTTTGGCTTGTCGACTACCCAATCGTAAGCGCCCGGGCCAAACTCGATTACGACCTCGTTATCGCGAATGGTTGCTACAGAGCCGGATAGCTTCATTCCCAAGGTTTTGGAAAGGACAGTCAATTCAGTGACCGTCCGCTGCCATGGATCGGTCGGAGCAGACGTCGAAGTTGGAGGAGCTTCGTCCAGCTTTGGCGGCGAATCTCTCTTAGGTATGGCGGCTGGCTCGGGTGGGGCTGCTGGTCTTGTTCGCGGCGCTTGCTCATGCACAGGCGCGGCTGCCTTCGGCTTGTGAACCTCCCCATCGGGCGCCTTACGAGCAACTGGAGCAGGTCCAGGCACTGCCAATCGCACTAACTCCGCCTCAAGCCACAATCGGGGAAGAGAAATGTCCCGTATCGTCTTATGCGCTTCCGCAAGTTCGCCTCGAAGCCGCAGGATTGTATCCCTGCCGATTCGGGAGGCGGTTTCGAACAAAGCCGCTTCGCGGGTTGCCTCGGTATTGGATTCGATGGAGATTTGGTAAGAAGCCCGAGTCAAGTCCGACATCCGGTACATCATCGACTCCAGAATCGCCCGAGGATCTCGTCCGAGCCGAGCTACATTCGCTAAAAGCTCCATAATCGCAGGAACGTCGCCGTTCTTAATCGCGAGTACAAGTTGATCGACGATCTCTTCCGAAACAAGCCCCAATTGATCGTAAACCTGCTGAAGAGTGATGGCGCCCTCTGAAGTAAGGATCGCCTGTTCGAGCAACGTAAGCCCATCTCGATATCCGCCATCCGCCATCCGTGCTATCGCCGCTATCGCGGCGAGCTCTGCCTGAATGCCTTCCTTCTCGGCAACGAAGCTCAGTCGCTGCATGAGATCCTGCATGCTTGCGCGGTGAAATTCGAACTTCTGACATCGGGATCGAATGGTAGGGGGAACCTTATTGAATTCGGTGGTGGCAAGGATGAAAATGATGTGTGCAGGAGGCTCTTCGATCGTTTTCAGAAGGGCATCAAACGCCTTGGACGAAAGGTCGTGCACCTCATCGATAATGAAGATCTTATATCGGCAAATCATCGGTCGATACTCGACCGACTCCACTATTTGCTCTCTAATCTCATCGACGCCTGACTCACTGGCCGCGTCCATTTCGATTACATCGACGCAGTTCCCAACCGTGATCGAACGGCATATGTCGCAGGTATCGTCCGGCTCCGCACTTGGGCCGTTCTCACAACACAGAGCCTTTGCGAGGAGTCTTGCGGTAGAGGTCTTTCCCGTACCGCGCGGTCCCGTAAAGAGGTAGCTGTGCGACACACGCCCTGACGAGATCGCATTCTGCAGCGTACGAACCACATGATCTTGCCCAATAAGGTCGGAGAAGGTCTGACTCCGATATTTCCGATAGAGGGATAAGTAAGCCACAGTTTTGTCGCGGTGACACGTAACGATTTAAGGCGCCCAGTTTCCCCAGGGCTAGCTCTGTTTATAAAAAAGCGCCCCAAGTCGCCGGGAATGATGCGTCGCACAGAGAATCGACTTACCGCTGCTACCTTCCGGTCCTGACGGGGTTCACCGACCTGCTGCCGCGCAGTTCCCGGCGGTCTACTGAGTTTAGCAGACCGCCAAAGGCGACTGGAGCTTTGTTTTCAAGTTTACTTTCCGCTGGAACGAAGCGAAGGGATCTTAAGGATCGCATCGTCATCTCGTCCCGCATCGGGAGCCGACTCAGCGTAGTTCGGGGTCTTGACGACTGGAGTCTTATCGGCCCACTCGCCATACCGCTTGATCATGTTTCGAGTTATAGGCAAGCTGGCAAAGATAACCCGCTGGCCAGGTCGAACATCCGTCTTAAGGAAGTTCTTATCCGTCATGCCTTCCCCACTCCAACTGAACTTATCTTGGATATGAGGGGGCGCGCTCCGAGGATTGTAATAGAACTCCATGACGTAGTTGTCGGTGGTAAACGGATACATCGTTGGGTCCTTGCTCATGTCGACCTTCTTATTGAACCGTCTGTTCTTTACGAACAGCTGTTCCTGCATGAAGGTCTGGTCGCGAGGCGGATCCAAATTGACATCGTCCGAAAAGTCCCAGTCCATCTCAGCCGGTTTGGCATGTGGATAGTTCAGATCCCTTAGCACAACCCGAATTCTCGTACCAACCGGTAAAACGTTCCAAGTCCCTTCGAACCGGATTACGTTCGGCTCGACGACTGTCGCCTTCACGCTGAAGCCAACGTCAAACGGCGGATATACGTCGTAGTCGTTAAGAGGCCTATTCTCACTCTCAGCCTGAAAACCGCGCTGGATCTTTCTAACGAGCATGTTATCCAAGTTACTTTCAAGAGTGTCTCGGTTCTGGTGATTTCCGAAAGCATTCTCCTTCAAGTAACGATCCTGCGCATCGGCATACAGGTTGTAGTACGTGTCCACGCTCCGATCGATTTCGCCCGTTCGCTGATAGGCCATGCCTAGCAAGTTCTTTCGGGCCGTAAGCATGTCTTTGCGCTGCGCCGCTTGAAGGAACCACTTGACTGCATTCGGATATTCGTCGTCGATCTTGTGATACCAGAGCCAACCTTCTTCAAAGAATAGCTCGTATGTATCGGGATTCTGCCGGCACCCTTCCTTTCCAAGCGCTAATGCCGAAGGCAAATACCGCCGGTCAGAGCGTTGCTCTTCATCCGTGAAGTTGTAGCCGATATGCCACATACCCGTCGCATAGACGTCAATCTCGTTCGGGTCCAAGAGGGTGACCAATCGAATCAAAGGAAGAATGGCGTCATAGTTGCCCTGGTCAAAGAACGTATCCGCCTTGACCCAGAGAATTCCAGCCGTAATCTCACGAAAACCCGCAAGCACGGCAAGAATCTGATCCGGCGACATGGCAGTGTTGAGCATCTTGCCCTTGCCTGGATTGTAGTTCTTGGTCCACTGATCAAAGATCACCAACCGTTGAAGAAGACCCTGGCAGATGAACGCTAGCGCCAAGAAAGTGAGCAAAACCGGGCTTGTTCTATGCTTCATGGTTTTAGACCTCGCGGCGATCAAAGATGAGAATGCCTAAGATCAGCAAAATGCAGATGTAGACAATTCCATACACCGTGATCCCGAGATAATATCGGCCCTCGTTTTGGATGCCTTGCGTCTGGTTGATCAGCGGGTTCTGAACGTTGTAGTTCGCAAAGTTCGGAAGGAACGTGTTGATCGCCCAAGCCGCTTTCTTCACCAAAGTGCCCGTGTTCTGGTTATCCTGAAGGCTTTGGAACAGGGGATTGAAAAACACGCCGACGAGAAAGACTCCAACCGTCAAGAAGAAATTGACGAGCGGCGCGACAAACGTCGAGAAGAAGATGGCGACCGCGGCCAGCAAACACATCTGGACGAAGTACATCATCGGACCCTTCATGAGTTCGGCGACTTCGCCCACGTTCTTGCTTTGCTGCTGCAAGAAGAACATGAGTGCCATGACTGCCGACATCATCGCCATCATCAGCAAGAGCGACAAGACCGCTCCCAAGTACTTACCCACCAAGAACTGCCAGCGTTGAACCGGCTTGGAGAGAATCGTATAAATGGTTCGGCGTTCAATTTCGTTTGGAATCATATACACCGTCAAAATGACGGCGATAATGGCGCTGACGCCTTGAATGACGCCAAGCATGAAGCTCTTCAGAACGGTGGTCTCTGAACGGGCGGACAAAATACCCAACCCAGGCGCAACGACAATAAAGAGGACACCGATCAGCAGGATGATCAGCAGGACCTTCCTGCGGATCGCCTCACCAACGGTGGTGGAAGCAATTGCAATGATAGGTCTCAAGAACTCGCTCCTTTCACCCTGACAGTTTCGACGAAGAGATCTTCAAGCCTCTTTCGACGTGGAACGACGCTTATGACCCGTCCATTCACACCACGAATCGCATCGATAACGCCGTTCGGATCATTCTCTTCAGGCATGTCCAAAAGAAATCCGTTTGCAATCGTACGCAGATTGGCATCCGCGATATTCATGTCCTTCAATAGGCCTTCGGCAACTCCTTCGGCAGTGATCTCAATTCGACCACCCTTGAGAAGTTCGGTCAACTTTCCTTGGCGAGCGATGACTCCCTTGTTGATGATGGCAACACGGTCGCAAATCAACTCGACTTCACTCAACTCGTGGCTGGAAATAAAGACCGTGCGACCTTCGTCACGGAAACTTAGAATCAAGTCTCGAATCTCGCGATGGGCGATCGGGTCCAAACCACCGGTCGGTTCGTCTAAGAATAAGAGCTTTGGATCATTCAACAGGCTTTGGGCCAACCCAACGCGCTGTTGCATACCCTTCGAATACTGCGAGATTGTCTTCGTCATATCTCGGTGAAGGTTGACCTTTTCCAAGAGAGCGATGAACTTATCCTTATCTGTAATCCCAAATAGCGAGCCATAGAACTTAAGGAGTTCAAGACCCGTCATGTGCTCATAGTAGTAAGGGCGTTCTGGTAAGTAGCTGATGAGGCGGTGGACATCCATATCACCGATCTCTTTGCCAAGGACGAATCCTTCGCCAGAAGTCGGATAAATGATGCCCAAGAGCATCTTAATTGTCGTGGTTTTACCGGCGCCGTTTGGACCAAGAAAGCCGAAAATCTCCCCCTCTTCAACATGAAGGTCAAGATGATCGACGACATTGATCGTTCCGGCTTGGCGTGCTTTATAGCTTTTCGTGAGCTGTTTAGTTTCTATGGCGGCGGCCAAGGGCTGCGCACCTCCCTAAGTAGGTTGGATTGGGAGTATACACCCACGGCTGGGGGTATCCCGACCGTAAGCTGACTTCACTGCTATATGAGGCACAAGATTTACCGTGTAACCGATAGATAAACATGATGTGATAATCGCTCCGTTCAGATTCGGCTCGTTATTTGCGGCAACATAAGCAAGTTAAATCATCGCAGGTTTCGGTCGATTCCCGTCTATACTGCAACCATCGTCAAGCAGCTAAAGTTCTCATAGTTTCGATTTTTTTCGAACATTAAGAAGAATTCGGTCTTGGCGCCCTTTCGCGGGAACGTGCTTTGCTCTCCTTTCAACGTTCCCGCGTTTTTTTCGTGCATCTTTCTAGTAGCCTTGCAAATGAATAGGGCATATAGATTTCATGAAATCTATATGCCCTATTTACAGCAAGCGCAGTTTAGACGTAATAAATGCCGTCCAACGCACCCCACATGGCGGCTGAGAGAATGGCACATGCGGTCTTGGTTCGTTCGAACTCCTCGTCAGTCAGGCTGGCAATATGACGCTTCAGGTCTTCGACCTCCGCGAAATCGCTGGCATGAACGACGAAGTACTTTTTGCCTTCATCGGAAAGCGGATAGTGCTCATTAAGCCCATCCAGCTTGCTTTGAGATGTGTACGGCTGTTGAGACTCAAATGCAAAAAGTGCGCCGACTGCTTCGGGCTTGGTGGAAAACAGGTTCATCGCCGCACTCACCATTGTGTTGGTCTGAGGTCGCGACGAAAGCGTCTCGAATCCAAGCGCTCCCTTGAAATCGTCCCAAAGGACCTCGTGCTCTCGCTCCTCCTCAGCGTAATGGGTCTCACCGATCGTATCCCAGCCAGCGGCAATCGTGGATACGAACAAACCGTACTCGCCAGAGTAGTCAACCAACTTATGCGTAGGCAATGTTCCGGCGCGCCATTCTTGATAGAACGGGTGGAGATTAAGGTCGTGCTGAACGACGATAGCTTCTAATTGTTCGATGCGGCTCATGTGTTTTTGATGATCGTCCCGATCAACGATACTTTACCGAAATGCAGTGCGATCGTTGCGAGTGAGATAAGTACATATATTCTTTATCGAACAGAGTAACACAACATTTCCTCATCTCACTATGTTTATTCAGATAAAGCCAACTCGCACAAAAGTTCAGCTCCCGTTGGAATGGCATCGTCGTTAAAGTCGAAGTCTGGAGAATGGAGATTGGGATAGGAGTCGGGCTCGCGCGGACGCAATCCCAAGAAGAAGAACGATGCCGGAATCTCTTGGCCGTAGAAGCTGAAGTCTTCCCCACCCATCGATGGATTGGGTTCCTCGTGGACCGCTTCCTCGCCGATCACCCTCCGGGCTACGCGCCTAAACTCCTCCGTGGCCGCTGGATTATTGAACGTTACTGGGTACGCGCCGACCCACTCGGTTGTGGCAGACGCACCGAAAGCAACCGCCACGTTGGTTACGATCTCGCTAATCCGACGTTTGGCAAAGATGTCGGCGCCATTATTCAACGTTCGCAGGGTCCCGTGCAACGATGCAGTTTCAGGAATAACGTTATGGGCAACTCCAGCAAGCACTTGACCGATCGTGATCACAACCGAGTCAAGCGGATCCACCGATCTAGAGGCAATCGTCTGAAGCGCAGTGACAATGTGAGCAGCCACGACGATCGGATCGATGCCAAAGTGGGGGTAAGCGGCATGGGTGCCCTTTCCGACAATATGCACCACAAACTGGCTTGCAGCAGCCAGCAATGGACCATTCCGTGTGGTCACGTGGCCTACTTCAGCTCGTGGATAGCCGTGAAGGCCGAAGATAATATCCGCTGGCTTCCCGATAATCTTTCCTTGGAGGGCGCCCTCCTGGCAAAGTCGCTGTCCGCCCGCTCCGCCCTCCTCGGCTGGCTGAAATATAAGGAGAACATTGTTTGGCCGATGAGGTTGCAATTGAAGGATTTCGGCGGCCGTCATGAGGATGGTCGTGTGCCCATCATGGCCGCAGGCATGCATCACCCCGGAATGCACGGACTCGTAAGGTAATCCGGTTCGCTCCAGAATGGGCAACGCATCCATATCGGCCCGTAGCGCCACCGTTCTCGCCCCGCTAGGATTCACGGTTGCAGGAAGCCATCCCAACACGCCAGTTCCGCCGGCAAGCCCACCCTTGAACGTAACACCTATTTTGGCGAGATGTTCCTGAACAACCTGACTCGTCCGATGCTCCTTGTATCCAAGTTCAGGATGAGTGTGCAAATCGTGTCGCAAAGCGACCGAATGAGGCTGAACGCGCAAAACGCTCTCACGGAGTGTCGACATCGACTAATGCTACCAGTTCAAGACGGCCCTGGGAAGAAAAGCGCCCGACGAGGCGCGACCAAATAAGCCCTCGATGAGCCGAAGCTTGGCATCTGTCGCCACAGATATGGCTTGAATTCAATGCTCGCGAGTTCGGCGAAAACTCGCAAACGCGAGTTTTTTGGGGTCTTAAAACCTAACGGACCGCTCTTGCGGCTTTAATCCGGTTGACAGCGCGTTCAACTTCTACGACCGCATCTAAGCTATTGATGGTGCTGTCTTCGCCGCGCAGGGCCTTACGAGCCTCTTCAAGACTATGCTCTGCCCGTGACAAATCGATATCGGTTGCTCGCTCAGCTTCATCAGCCAAAATGGTCACCTTATCGCCCTGGACTTCAGCAAACCCACCCCCCACATAGACGTAATGTCGATTTGTGGTCAAGTCGGTGTACTCAAGAAGGCCTGGCTTAAGGGCCGCTATGACTGGCACATGGCCAGCCATAACTCCAAAATATCCCTCGGTACCGGGAGCGATCAATGCACTCACGTTCTCTTCGACAACTGCCTTGTCCGGAGCTACAACAGAAAGAAAGAACTGTGCCATTTCTTAGACGCCTACTGCCTGCAGCTTCTTTGCCTTCTCACGGACGTCGTCCAAACCACCACAATAAAGGAAGGCCTGCTCTGGAATATCGTCAAGGTTTCCATCGACAAGTTCTTTGAATGCAGCCACCGTCTCATCGACCGTGACGTATTTCCCGGGATTGCCGGTGAACTGCTCCGCCACGAAGTTTGGCTGAGATAGGAATCGCTCGATCTTACGAGCCCGCGAAACCAGCATCTTGTCATCGTCCGACAGCTCATCGATACCGAGAATGGCGATGATGTCCTGCAGCTCTTGGTATCGTTGAAGTGTCTGCTGAACCCGCCGGGCAACGTCGTAATGGGCTTGGCCGACAACTCTAGGGTCTAGATTCTTTGACGTCGACGATAACGGGTTCACCGCGGGATAGAGTCCCTTGGAAGCAATACTTCTTTCTAGGTACACATAAGCGTCTAAGTGGGCAAACGTGGTTGCCGGCGCCGGGTCTGACGGGTCGTCAGCCGGAACGTAGACCGCTTGCACCGAAGTTACCGAGCCCTTCTTGGTCGAAGTAATTCGCTCTTGCAGACTACCCATCTCAGTGGCAAGCGTTGGCTGATAACCGACTGCGCTGGGCATGCGTCCTAGAAGCGCCGACACTTCGGAACCTGCTTGGACAAAGCGGAAGATATTGTCGATGAAGATAAGAACGTCGGTTCCAACCTCGTCGCGGAAATATTCAGCCATCGTAAGTGCCGTCAAGGCGACGCGGAGTCGAGCCCCAGGCGGCTCATTCATCTGACCGAAGACCATGGCCGTCTTGTCGATGACGCGCATCATTTTGCCATCGGCGTCCTTGAACTCCGTTTCCTTCATTTCTCGCCAAAGATCATTGCCTTCGCGAGTGCGCTCACCGACTCCGGCGAACATGGAAACACCGGAGGCTTCCACGGCGATATTCCGGATTAGCTCCTGGATCAAAACTGTCTTGCCCAAGCCTGCGCCACCGAATAGGCCGATCTTTCCGCCTTTGTTGAACGGAATCATCAGGTCGACGACTTTAAGGCCGGTTTGAAGAAGTTCGACCTTGGTCGACTGCTCATCGAAACCAGGAGGCGAACGGTGAATCGGCAGTCTTTTGACACCCTCAACCGGGCCCTCGTTGTCGATGGGCAATCCGAGCACGTTAAAAACACGCCCAAGAGTGACCTCGCCGACCGGCACCGTGATAGGTCCGCCGGTATCCACGACGCTCATGCCTCGAGTCAATCCGTCGGTAGACGCCAAAGCGATCGTTCTAACGATGTCGTCGCCAAGATGTTGGGCGACCTCACACGTCAAATGAACGCCATGGGCCTCATCTTCGATTACAACTGCGTTGTAGATCCCCGGGAGAGAATCGGTTGGGAAGCGACAGTCAACGACTGGGCCCATAACTTGAATGACTTTGCCGGTACCGGGCATGCTAAAAAGGTTCCTCCGAAACAATGAATGTAGAGACTTGGGCGCCCAAGTCGAACGCGCAGGAGTATACCTTTGCATTCAGTGAGATGAGCAAGTTTCTGGGTTGGGGTAATGGGTCGAGGGTAAAGGCGGGCGTGAGCTGTGAGGCAGCCCTGTTCGCGCACGTTGTCCGTCGAACCGCTCGCCTCCTCCCACGCCCTACTCACCAACCCTCCTCCCTCTGCCAAAAAAACAACTATGCAGGGCAATAGGCACGGTTCTGCAACCCTCTCTTAGGTACCCCGTGTATAATTGCGTCAACCTGAACGTAGGATATTCGGAACACAGATGAACCGCCTTTTCAACTGGATCAAAGCACTTTTCAATCGCGGGATGGATAAGCTCGAGACCCCAGACATCATGCTGGACCAGGCTCGTCGAGATATGCAGGGCGCCCTGATCGCAAATCGGGAGAAAGCGGTTCAGGCAATCACTCAGAAAAATCGCCTGCAAGGCATGCTCGATGATGCCAAAAAGAAGTCGTCCGAACTAGAAGCACACGCTGCGATGGCCCTCAAACAGGGGGACCGCGAACTCGCCACCCAGTTCATGCGCGAGAAGATGAATAATGACGCTTCCGTGACGACGCTCCAACAATCCTATGATGGAGCGGCGGCAACTGTCGATCAAGTCAAGATCGCGATCAAGCGTCAAGAAGAAGAGGTTCGCAAGAAGACCGGAGAAGCCCTCGCCCTCAAGGCGCAATGGCAACAGGCGCAAATCCAGAATTCGATCTCCAAGGCACTTGACGGACTCACCTTCGAGAACCAATTCGAAGGTTTTGGCGCCGCGCAGGAAAAGATCCGAGGCGCCCAAAGCGAAGCGGCTGCCAGACAAGAGATGTTTGGCCAATCGCTTCAGGGCAAGATCATGGGCATGGAAGACAAGGCGCGAGATATGGAGGCGGAGAGCGAACTTGACAAGCTTGAGGCAAGACTCGGCCTTAAACCGGCTGCTGCGCCAACCGTCGATCAAACTCAGACGGTGAGCGTGAATACGGCCGGGGTTGCTCCTGCCGCTGGCACTACGGGCCCGACCACCAGCGAAGCCGAAAAGCAGCTAGAAGAACTGGAAAAGCGCCTCAACGCCAATCAATAGACAGGATATAAACCCGCCATCTCAGGCCAGAACATATTCTGGCTCCCAAGGCAAGATCGGAGGGCCTCCAACCAGTGATTCGATGCTTTTTGCAGAATTGCAAATTGACCATAACTCTGTCGCATCCAGTACGTCCACTCTATTCAAATGGCGCCGCCTAATCCCCCAGCAACGTATGCATCGAGACACGGAGTGAGGTTTAGCCACCTGTTTGTGATCGCATGGATGGTCAGCTCCGTTTCGATGGCAAAGGCTGACGTCATCACCACCAAGAAGAAGCTGGACCTGTCGTCTATCGAGTCGAATGTTGGCGATAAGCTAATTGCCCAGCACGTGCCGGGCGCCGCGCTGGTAATCGTTAAAGACGGCAAGGTTATCGATATCAAGTGCTATGGATACCGGGATTTCTCCCAACTCCTGCCGGTGACCCCCCTGACACCATTCTGCATCGGCACATGCACCAAGGCATTTACTACGATGGCAGCCGAAATGGCGGTCGACGCGGGGGTCATTTCCCTCAGCGATAACCCCAACAAATACCTGCCCGAATTCAGGCTGAAGGATCCGAACTTCAGCGAGCGAGTTACTTTGCGCGACTTCCTCAGCCAAAGGGCAGACCTTGACGAAAAGAGCCTGGACATCGACTGGAACGACACCACGCCCAAGAAGATGTTACACGTCATCTCCGGCGAACGCCCATCCCGGAAGCCGAATAGAACAGAGAAGAACGACAACATGAATATCTGTGTTGCCGGATGGGCAGTTGCCGCCGCCGCGGGGACGACTTTCGACAAGCTCATTGCGGATAGCATATTCCGCCCCCTTGCGATGAACGATAGTCGGCTTGCATCCCAGATTCGCCTTGCGGAGGACGCTAGAGGTCACATATTGGACAAGCATGCCCAGCCGACGAGGTTCGAACGAGAAATGGACGAGGTCTTCCTTCCTGCGAGTGGAATCATCTCAAGCGCTCGAGACATGGCCAAGTGGCTGGACCTTCTCACATCCGAAGGAGTCTTCGATGGCAAGCGATTGATTTCAGAACGGGGATTCAGGGAACTTCTGAACCCTCAACTCGATTCGAAGTCGTCCTTCGCGGAAAGCGTTGGTTTGAGCGATGATAAGATCGGTGGCTATCGTGTCATCAAACATTCGGGTGGCCAAACTGGATACTGCGCCTCGGTTATGTTCCTTCCCGATCGCCATATTGGAGTCGTTCTCTTGACCAACCTCGGTCCATCGTCTCAAGAAGTCGAACAGAACCTTCCAGCCTGGATAATCGCCCAAGTAGTCGCATCAGGCGACTAGCGAGGAAAATCTGTCGCGAATCAGGAGATGCTCCTGCGGCTATTGAGAAGGCGAGGAAACACTTCGCCCCTGCTCCTTGGGTCACGTTCAACGCCCGAACGTTGAACCAACCGTCATCGGCGCGCCCTAACGCGCAAGACACATGGTCGTTGAGAACATCTTGTTAAGGGATTCACAGACCTCTTGCAATTCAAGCGTCCATTTGCGATAATAGACGACAGATGTCTACTATACAGGCACAGGAGAACACAATGAAGTATCAGGAATATATGATCGATGTCACCAAGAAGGCCGCTGACGAGGCGTTTCGCTACGCAGTGGCTGTCCCCGAAGACAAAGCAGACTGGAAAGCGCTCGAAGCTGGTAGATCGGTTCTCGACCAAGCTCGAGAGATGGCCCAATGTCCCATCTGGGCGGTTGCGATTCTCTCCAGCGACGAGCCACCCAAGTTCGAAGGTGAAGAAATGGCTGCCCAGCAAGCTGAAATGCAAACCTGGACAACGGTTGCGGAATGCCAAGCGAAGTGCAACGCGAACCTTGAAAAGCTATTTGAGGTATTCGGCGCCCTATCCGATGATCGGCTGAAAGACAAGAAGTGGCTGCCGTTCGATGGTGGGCGCGACTTCACGTTCGCGGAGATGATGGACTATCCTCGTTGGAACTTCACCTACCATCTTGGGCAGATCGCCTTCATCCAAACTCTCTACGGCGACAAGAACATGTATTGAGGTGAAACTGCCACCGGATCTGCCGCTTTACCGCAGATCAGGTGGCAGTCCCCCGCCCCAATCTTGTGGCGCTGTTTGCCACAGCCGTTGTGCCTGCACACGATTGCTTAGCCTGCCAACCGTTTCAGTGCCTCGACAAATCGATCCAAGGCCGGTTGATGTTGCAGGAAGAACAACGATGGCTCAATGAGTTCCAACTCCGAAAGCAGCCACTGACCTTCGTCGGACTGCATGAGATCCACACGTGCATAGAGCCACGGTTCCCTTACGGTGTTCATTACCCTTCGAGCGGCCACGGATTGCTCCGGAGTGGGAACGAACGCCTCTGACACCGACTCATCTTGGCCCACAAACCGAGGATGCTTGACGACTCCGTGGGTCAATACGCCGTCAATGTGGATCAGAGCGACCTCGCCTCCATCCGCGACGCGTCCCATAAACTTTTGGACCATCGCCCCACGGCTCTGGAGAATCTCTCCCAGAAAACAACTTGCCTGAGGAAGTTCGTCTACAGAGAACTTTCGCGTCATGAAGGAACCCGCGGAGATAGTTGGCTTGACGACGAATGAATCCCACGTTTCGCTAATCACCATGCTCGACAACTCGTTAGCGGAAGAAACAAATCGCGTCGGAACAATTGGAATTCCAAGTAAATCTAGGTCAGCCAGGTAGTGCTTATCCAGGTTGTCCAGGAGGAGTTTCCGACCATTCCAGACATTTGCATTCTTTGAGGTTGAGTCAATCCAGGCCCGAAACTCGGTCTCACGCTCGAAGTAGTTCCACGACGAGCGTAGTACGACCATGTCATATCGACTCCAGTCGATCCCAGTGTCTTCCCAGGGAACCAGCTCGCAGTCAATGCCTGCCTTTCGACACGCATCCAAGAGGAGAGACTCGTCCAGATCCGGCTCTGGAATATTACGGCAGGTTACGAAGGCGATAATAGGCACGCCGGAGATTATCTCAGGGATTGGCCGTCCTTAGCACGACGGTTGTTACGCTCAATGGTGGAGTCGTAAGGCTCACTTGATTTCCGGTGACCGAAACCGCGGTTGAAATCGGAGTGGTAAAGTTGCCCTCATTGACCGTATAGCCCTTGGCACTATTCGGGGTGAACTTTGTGAGGCTTATGAGGAAAGGCGAGGAATTTGTCGTTTTGTTAACGACCACCAACGTCATGAGGGTGGGATTTGCCTTGTCGACCGACGCATAGACAGCATTCATCGCGCCCGTTTCCCCAGACACCGTTACCTCATTCGGGGCAAATCTGGATCCAGCACGATCGTAGTTAATGAACGCCTTAAAACCTGCCAATGTGGCAAGGTCAGTCGATCCAACGCCCCAGTTCGCCGCCGCATAGACTCCATAACGGCCTAGCACACCCAAGAAGTCGGCTTGGGCAACCGCTCCACTAGGAGCGTTTCCTCCGCCATAGTTATATTCGCTGAAGGATAGTTTGGTGCCGGGGTAGTTAGTATTGATCCTTCCAAAAGTGTCTGGCAAGAGATCGATTGCGCCATTGATTGACTGGGTAATCCAGCTATTCTCAACGTAAGTCGAGTCCCACAAAGAACGCGTGGCTTGAACGCGGGCAGCACTCAATCCAAGCGAATCTGCATCCGTTGTGATCCGGAACCCGTCGCCGGTTGCTTCCGGATACCAATGCAAATCCAAGACATCCAACAGCCTCTTCTTTGCTGCGACACTGGCCTGATTCATGCCTTCCAGGAAAAAACTCAGAAAATCCCGACCACCCGCGTCACTAGCATTCTGAAGCGTGCGATAACCTTCCCACCCATAATTAACCGGACCAAAAACCAACCCTTTGGGCGCGACCGCTTTGATTGCGGTGGCGTAAGTGGTGCATTTAAGGAGGAGTTCCGAATAGGTCACTGGGTCGGGGTGAACCTCTGGGTGAGTGTATGCCCATAGGTCCGGTTCGTTGTCCAACTGGTACATCACTGGAAAACTAGCCGAGCCAAACTGCTTGATGTAGTTGACGAATTCGTCCTGGTACACGTAATAGTCGGTAGTGATTGGCGGGTAAACAAATTTGCTCTTCTTTGCTGCAACGTCCTGCCTTAGACGAACCTGAACGTAGTTCGGAGTATTTCGGATATCTCCACCCCCGTCCTTGTCCGCTGCGACGTAACCGGCAGTTGGAACTGTAACCAGGGGGACCGCGTCGCCAGCAATCGCTGCCTGGACGAAAGTCTGGACCGCCCAGCCTGAAACATTGGTGACGCCCATCAACCCGTCGTTCTCGTACTCATAGTCACTGCCCGCGTTGCTGGCATTGTTCTCCCAGTTGTAAGCAGTCAACCGGTTGCCACCCTGGCGCGAAAACCCAAACCCCTTGCCCATGTCGGCAAAGTCGGTTGAATTGACACCATAAATGTATGGCGATATAGGGGTGAGCGTAGTGGCATCTACTCCGATTTTAGCGATGGGGTTAAGGGCCGGAGTCGAACTGAGCACGATGTCTGCAACATAGTAGGTCGGCTCTACGACACCGGCACTGTCCGCGATCCAGAATCCGTCAAAATCTCCACGCGTCGAAATTCCAAGAGCCGCAAGGGGCACCACAACCTGAACCCACGTATTCTTAGCCAACGTTGGGAGGTTGTACGGGGTTTGATTGACACCAGTCTCGGTGCCACTGACTTCCAATTGTTGACCGCCTGTTGCGCCACCGTTAATCCAAAACGTAATCGTCTGGTAGAGCGAAGCATTGATCGGATCGTGGTGCAAGTACAACGCGTCGTATGCCGCCTGTCCGGTAACCGAGATCGTATCGGCGCCCGAATACTTGGGATTCATGTTGCTAAGGTTGACCGTCGCCCAACTGTAGTTTAACCAGTTGTTGATAAGCGATCCGTTGTAGACACCCATGTCCGACACTTTAGTGGGCGTCGATACCAACGTGATGCCATCCAAATAATAGGTCGGCTGAACGACCCCGCTGCGATCTTGGATCCAAAATCCGTCGAATTCGCTGATGTTGGCTACGCCGAGCCCAACCAGGGGAACCGTAACCTGCTGCCAAGTGTTGTTGCCGGGGAGCGCCGGCAATGTATAAACCACGATTGGGGATTGGTTCAGTGTCCCTTGGACTTGGAGTTCCTGCCCCCCGCTTGAACCGCCACAAATCCAAAATGTAAGGGCTTGGTAGCCGGCAGTGGACTGAGGATTGTTGTGAAGATAGAGCGCCTCGTTGCCTGCCGTCGCCGTAACCGAGATCGAATAAGTTCCGGAATAGACCGGTGAGGTGTTGGAAAAATTCACACTTGCCCAACTCCAATTCTCCCATCCGTTCTCTAATTGACCGTCATAGATGGTCTGGTCAGCGAGGCAAAGCGTCGACAGCAAAAACATCCACGCAAACAAGAATATCTTCATGGTCCACATTGTCCCAAAGATGCCGCACCCCTAGAATGCAGCCCAGGTTCGGCGCCTATACGCCTATCCAACTCAATATTATCTGCCAATTGAAGAGAATTGGATAGGCCTTTCGAACGAAGAGGCCTTTTAGCGTGCGGATGTGCCTGGCAAGATCACGTCGGCAACCGCATACGAACGTCGAATGTCTTGAAGGCAGACCTTGGCGCGTCCGCCGATGTGATTGAGCCCATCCAAAAGTTCGATGTAAAAGCCCCCGTCCGTCCATCCCACAACCTTGTTCGCATTCTCAAATGCCGATCGCCGAACGTTAGCTTCCAAAACCTGAGCCCGTCGATAGCCCATGCAGATCCGATCGAACTCCTCGATGGTGCCGCCCCGAATCTCATACTCTTCGTACTCCATGTCGAAGTTCGCTCGAATATAGATTCCGCGACGCATTTCATGCTCAAGCTCTTCAACGTTTTCGCCATCCAGTCCGATGAGCGCCTCAACAACCGCTGGATGACACTCGACCAAGTAGGCGTTTCCTGGTTCCTGAATCTTGCGCCACATGTCGCGCTCAATCCAAAGGCTTACGGTCTCCTTGCTTGCGATGCGTCCAACACCGGTACACATTGGGCAGATCTCGGTGATCTCTTGGGTAACCGACTCGCCGGTGCGCTTTCGCGTAAGTTCGATCAAACCGAGTGAAGAAATACGTCCGACCCGGGTTCGCGCTCGATCCTTGGTGAGTCCATCGGTAAAGTGCTGTAGCACCTTCTTCTTGTCGGCCTCCGACTCCATATCGATAAAGTCGCAGACGATAATCCCGCCCATGTCACGCAATCGGAGCTGGCGAAGAATCTCATCCACCGCCTCGAGGTTCGCCTTGAGGATCGTATCATTGAGCGAGCTTGAGCCAACCTGCTTGCCCGTGTTGACGTCAATTGCGGTCAGGGCCTCCATCTCGTCGATGACGAGCGAACCACCCGATTTCAACGGCACCTTGTGCTGCATGATCCGCTCAAGTTCCTTTTCGATCCCGTAAAAATCGAAAAGTGGCGTATCTTTGTCATACAAAACAATCTTGTCTCTCATCGATGGAGCGACCATGTTTGCCACGAGATGCACCTTCTCGTATTCATCAGGGTCGTCGATGACCATTTTGCTGATGTTCTCACCGAACATATCTCGAACGGTTCGGAACAAAAGCGTCTGGTCTTTATGCACGCATGCCGGAGCGCGCATCTTCTTAGCCGCCTTCATGACGTCGCTCCAAAGGCTTTGAAGGAACGCAACGTCAGCCTTCAATTCAGCCTCGGTTCGGCCCTCGCATTCGGTTCTCAAGATCAAACCGAAACCTTCGGGGATGATCCGATCGCCTATTTTCCTCAATCGCTCGCGTTCTGTGCGGTCATCGATCTTTCGGCTAACCCCCACGCTGCCTGACTCCGGCATAAGGACGACGTACCGTCCTGGCAGGGCGATGCGCGTACTGACCCGAGCTCCTTTAGTCCCACGGGGCCCCTTGGTCACCTGGACCATTACCTGCTGTCCCGGTTTCAGGAGGTCTTTGATTTTGCGTCGGCGAAGCTCGCTTCTCTTTATAGAAGCCGGGCTCGTGTCCGAACCTTCGTCTGGAATAATATCCGCCACATAAAGGAATGCATTTCGCTCCAAACCGATATCGACAAACGCCGCGTCCATTCCTGGAAGCACGTTTTGAACGATGCCCTTAAAGATGGATCCGACGACACGCTCTTCGCGCTCGACTCGGTATTCCATCAATTGCCCTTCCTCTAGAAGTGCGATACGGGTCTCACGATTAGAGACGTTGACGATAATTTCTTTCTGTGCTCCTGTCCCCCTGGCGTTGCCATTTAAGGCCGCTGGGGCGGAGTCTTGATTACGGCGCGGCTTTCGTACGCGCCCGCTTCTTCCATTGTTCATTGCTGTTTTAGCGGTCTAAGCATTAGTTTACCGGTAGATTGTTCGCTACCAGTTTTTGAGTCGCAAAAATGAATGGTCCCATAGGAAATGAACTTCTTGGAAATGGGATACTCGAGTCGAAGAGCGCTATGGTTTAGACGCCGTAGAACTGGGAGCGCCAGGGCTCTAGCTCATGGATCACGGTTGAGTAGGTTATTCTCATAACCTACTCAACCGAACTCGGGCGCTTTTGCAGGAAACGCGATGGGGCGATGTAGTTCGTCGCATCGCTCAGGCCAATTTAAAGGTCACGGTTCTTGAGAGATCCAGCGCAAAAGCACCCGTTAAGCAGCGCCCCCGAGAACTTTTTGCATAAAAACTGGGTCGAGATTGTGTTATCGCGCTAATGATTTGTTTGCGCTTAACAGTGCCGTCTCTGTTTTTATTGCATTTTTGTACTTTGCCAAACGTAGCATCTAGAGTCTTATGGACGAAAAGAACTACTCCCAAATTGCCTTTCCCAGTTATCGGTCATATTACGCAGGTTCGAGGAGCGAAGTCCCAGCCCTTCGCATTATTTCGCGATGGCTGGTTGTCGCCCTGTTATCGCTGCTGACCGTGACGATCCAAGCCCAACCTGCCAAGTCTCCCTGGCCAAAATTCCATGCCAATCCGGCAAATACCGGACAAGGGCTTGGCTATGGCGGTACGAACGTCCAGAAGTGGGCGGTAGACATGGGGCCGGTCAACACCAACCATGGAAACGAGCTTTCACCGTCCATTGGCGTTGATGGGACGGTATACGTCATCTCCTATAGCGGCTCCCTTGTGGCCATAGATGGGGTTAGCGGATCCGTGCACTGGACGTTTACCCCTGCGGAAGGGCCCCTTTGGACGCCAATGACGCCGGCGATCGGTTTGAACGGCGACGTTTACGTAGGGAGCCTCGATGGGTATTTCTATGCGGTCGACAGCTCGACGGGCGCCCTTGTATGGTCGAACCCAACAGGTCTCCCGATAAACGATTCACCGGCTATCGGATCGGATGGGACTGTCTACGTTCCTTGCTACGGGAGTCTCCTAGCCCTGAACGGCTCAAACGGAAACCTCTTATGGGCTAATCCCGAGGATTCATCGTACAGCAGTATGGCAATTGACTCCAATGGAACACTTTACGCGACAGGTCCATTTCAAAACACGTATGCCTATGCACCGTCAAATGGAGCCCAGATTTGGGTTTGCTGGGGAGTTGGAACAGTGTCTGCCCCAACCATCGGACCCGATGGAACTCTCTATGTCAGCTCGTGGGAAGACACCGTCGAAGCCTTGAATAGCGCAAACGGAGACATAAAATGGAGTTTTTCGACCGAAGGATTCAACCAATCCTCCCCCGCTTTAGGAGCAAATGGTCTCGTTTACGTCATGTCGGAAGACGGCTTTCTTTACGCCTTGGACGGTAAATCTAGGGATCTCAAGTGGTCGATGTTCACTGGGGGCTCAACACGCGGGTCACCGACAATCGCCATGGACGGAACGGTTTATGTCACGTTTGAGACCTTTGCTGAAACGTGGGGAATTTATGCACTAAACGGGGGCACTGGACAAGTTGTCTGGTCATACACGCTAGACCAAACCGCTTCAACGCCCACCATTGGGGCAGACGGCACCCTGTATGTCGGTTCGGGAGACAATCTCATTGCGCTTTGGAGCATCAATGTCGTAAAAATCACCCTCAATCCGGCTTCGGTACAGGGCGGAAATACATCAACGGGTACGGTGACACTCAATCTTCCCGCTCCAACGGGCGGATTTGCGGTTGCCCTTACGTGTGACAATTCGAATGCGACCATTCCCGGAATCGTCATGGTTCCTGCCGGACAGACGTCCGCGACATTTACTGTGTCGACCATCCCTGTCTCCAGTCAAATAACTGCTCACATTACCGCGAACCCTGGCATCAACCAAACTGCAGCATTGACGATTAATCCCGCATCGCTTGCGTCCGTAAGTCTGAACCCGACATCGGTTACAGGCGGGAGTCCGGCTACTGGAACTATAACCCTGAGCGGCCCGGCGGGACCCAGCGGAACATCTGTATCTCTCACCAGCGCAAATGCCTCCGCTTCCGTCCCCTCGTCGGTAAGCGTGCCGGAAGGTCAATCGACAATTTCCTTCCAATTGACAACCCTTGCCGTCAGCGTTAAGACAACTGCCCTCATCACCGCCAATTTAGGCACTCAATCACCCACCGCTACTTTGACCATTGAACCGGCAGCCATCTCATCGCTTGGTCTTAGTCCAACGTCCGTAGCAGGAGGCGGCGAGTCTATCGGAACCGTGACGCTCACCGGCCAAGCCGGCCCATCTGGAACGGTCGTGTCTCTTGCAAGCAGCAATTCGCTCGCCTCGGTCCCGGCGACGGTGACGGTGGCAGCCGGCCAGTCGAGCGCTACGTTTACCGTGAACACCGTCGGAGTGAATGCGACATCCGCCGCTACCATCTCCGCCACGTTGAGCGGAACCTCCAAGACGGCTGTTTTGACGATTAACCCGGCAACGCTGTCCTCATTGAGTCTGAACCCCTCCACCGTCGCCGGAGGCAACCCGTCCACTGGAACGCTGACGCTCACCGGTCCAGCCGGTTCCGGTGGAACGGTGGTGGCTTTATCCAGCAGCAGCCCCTACGCCACCGTTGCGGCAACGTTCACCGTTCCCGCCGGCCAGTCGGGCGGCACATTCACGGTTGCGACGACCGGAGTCAACACCCAGACGACCTCGACGATCTCCGCAACTCTGGGAGGCGTTTCCAAGAGCGCGACGCTCACCATCACCACCGCGAGCATCGCCTCGATCAGCCTTCATCCGGCGACTGTGGCGGGAGGCAGCCCCTCTAGCGGCACGGTGACGCTAAACGGCTTGGCGGGATCTAGCGGCTTGGTGGTGGCTTTGACCAGCAGCAACCCATCCGCAACCGTTCCCGCCTCCTTGACCATCGCAT
>Ga0302319_10003857_pt1 | contig 31027 bp, 29 predicted proteins | sample Bog_T0_2_FD_203319 | JGI IMG/M metagenome (GOLD analysis project Ga0302319, IMG submission 203319) | Peat permafrost microbial communities from Stordalen Mire near Abisko, Sweden - Bog_T0_2 | ecosystem: Environmental > Terrestrial > Soil > Wetlands > Peat | place: Sweden: Abisko, Stordalen Mire... | reverse complement strand
CAGTACCGCCGACCTGCATGGTTTCAGATCCTACCAACACATTATCGCCCTGCACTGCTTGACGCGTTTGCTACGGTGATAGCTTATGGTAGCCATGCATCGTCTCTGCCTCGCACTTGCCGTATTGTTCTGCACGGCGGGCTGCGCAAGGCACAACGCAGCCCCATCGGGCATCGGCATGCACAAGGACGAGCCTCCGCACGGGGGAACGCCGGTGGCCCTTGGCGACGGCACCTTCCACCTTGAGTTTGTCCGCGAGGCGGCCACGGGGACGATCGCCGTCTACGTGCTCGACGACGAAATGGAAACTTTCATCCGCGTTGCGATGCCCGGCTTCGATGCGGTCGGGCTCGTGGACGGAGAAAAACGCCCGCTGCGCTTCCAGGCCGTCGCAAATCCGGCGACCGGGGAGACGGTGGGCGACACCTCCTGCTACACGGCACGGGCCCCCTGGCTTGCGCTGACCGAAAGCTTTGCCCTTGTCGTACCGAAGATCGACCTGGGCTCCTCCTCGTTCACAGGCATCACCGTCCATCTTCCCTCCCCGCGATCCCAAGACCCCGATCCCCCCCTCCGCGTCGTCACCCTCTCCACGGTCCTTACCGAGCTTGCTGAAAGGATCGGTGGGCCCGCCGTGACCGTGACGGGGCTCCTTCAGCCCGGGGTGGACCCGCACACCTTCGAGCCTGCTCCCGCCGACCTGCGCAAGCTTGTCGGGGCCGACCTCATCCTGGCCTCGGGCCTTGGCGTCGAGGCCTATCTCGACCGCCTGGCGGCCAACTCCGGGACCCATGCCGCCCTTCTCGAGGCGGGCGACGCGCTCGCGGATGAAACCCCTTTCATCGAGGAGCACGGACACCGGGAGCCGGATCCGCACTGGTGGAACAGCATCGCCGCCACCAAGCGCGTCGTCACGGCGGTGGCCGCCTCCTTTGCAAGGCTCAGGCCGGAATCGGCGCCCGACTTTGCCGCACGGGCGGACGGGCTCCTTGCAAGCCTGGATGAGCTCGACGCATGGGCGCGCGTGCGGATATCAACGCTCCCGCGGGACAGTCGCCAGCTCGTCACCAACCATGACGCGTTCGCATGGTTCGCCCGCGACTACGGCTTCACCGTCCATCCGATCAGCGGCCTCAGCCCGGAGTCGGAACCGGGCGCACGGGATCTCGCACGGCTTGCGGATTTGGTGCGCGGGGGGCATATTGCCGCCATCTTCGTCGAGAGCTCAGAGAACACCGCGCTTGCAACCGCGCTAGCGGACGAGACGGGCGCCCGCCTCGGCGGGATGCTTTATGCCGACGGGCTCTCGCCCGACGGCGACGGGGCCACCTATGAGGGAATGTTCAGGCACAATGTCCTCACCATCGTGACTGCGCTCGGCAGCCCCCAACCCGCCGGGACAACACCGTAACCCTCCATGCCCGACCCGATCCCTGTCACCGTCCTCACCGGCTTCCTCGGCGCCGGCAAGACGACCCTTCTCAATCGCATCCTCTCGGAGCAGCACGGCCGGAGGCTCGCTGTCATCGAAAACGAGTTTGGGGAGGTCGGCGTGGACAACCAGCTTGTGATCAGCGGCGACGAGGAGCTGTTCGAGATGAACAACGGCTGCATCTGCTGCTCCGTTCGCGGGGACCTCATCCGCATCCTCGGCCGCCTTCTCAAGCGCAGGGACCGGCTCGACGGGGTCCTGATTGAAACGACCGGGCTGGCCAACCCCGCGCCGGTCGCCCAGACCTTCTTCACCGATGACGAGATGCGGGCCGCTTACCGCCTCGATGCCATCGTCACGGTTGTCGATGCCCTCCATGTGGCGAGGCACCTCGACGACGGCGACGAGTCGGTGAAGCAGATCGCCTTCGCGGATGTGATCCTGCTCAACAAGACGGACCTCGTGTCGCCCGCGGAGCTCCGGGCCCTCGAGTCAAGGATCCGTGGCATCAATTCCGTGGCCCGCCTCCTCCCCACGCGTTCCTGCGACGTTCCGCTGGACAAGGTGCTGGGCGTGGGCGGATTCAACCTCGACCGTGCCGCCGAGCTCGACCCGAAGTTCCTTGAGCCCGAACAGCCGTTTGAATGGGCCGGGGCCTACCTGCTGCCCGCGGGCATCCACGAGATCGTGATCGGCCACGAAGAGGACGGGGAGCACGGCGGTCACGAGGGTCACGAGCACCATCACCACCACCATCACGGCGCGGAGGATGTGCTCGACCTCGCCGTCCTCCCGGTCTCCCTGCCGCCCGGCCTTGGAGGTTCCGACCCTGCGACCCCTGGGATTGCGGCGGCCGAGGTCCTCGCAGCCCGGTCGTTTTCCGCGGCCGAGGCTGTGGTTGCGGAGGGAGGCACCGTGGTCCCCGGCACCCAGTTGCATCGCCTGTCCCTCAGGGACGCCCACGGGCGCTTTCTTCTGGGGATCCCGGCTCCCGGCCACTACCTCGTCTTCGAGGACTGCGGCGAATTCCCGCTCCACATCCAGGTGAACGGCCAAACCCTGCGACCTGCCTGGCAGCGCGACTACCACTTCGCCCATGAGCACAATGACGATGTGGGATCCGTCGGCATCCGCCAGGCAGGCGACCTGGACGGAACGCGGCTCAATGACTGGATCAGCAGCCTTCTCCGAACCAAGGGGGGGGACATCTACAGGATGAAGGGCGTGCTCAGCGTGCGCGGCAGCGACAAGCGCCTTGTCTTCCAGGGCGTTCACATGCTCTTCGACGCCAAATTCGACCGCCCCTGGGGGAGCGAGTCCCGGACCAACACCCTCGTCTTCATCGGAAAGAACCTCGACCGGGAGGCGTTGATGTCCGCATTCCAGGGCTGCCTCGCGTCGTAGGACCGCCATGGAGCTCACCAAGCACTGGGCCGCGCGGCTGGAGGACTACGCCATCGACCTCGCCTGGTCGCCCGATGGGAGCCTCCTTGCCGCGGCCTCGGCCTCCGGCCCGATCAGCATCTTCGCGGCTGGCGACGGCGCGAAGCTCCACGACCTGCCGGGGCACGAGCCGGGAACAAACGCCCTCGCGTGGCAGGCCTGCCTTGCCTCCGCCGGACAGGACGGCTCGGTCAAGCTCTGGGATGCGGGCGCCGGCCAGCACACAGCGACGGCCAGGCTTGGCACGGCCTGGGTCGAGCAGTTGGCCTGGGACGGCCCGCTCCTCGCCGCAGCCTGCGGCCGCAGCCTGAAGCTTCTCAATCCCGACGGCACAGTGCGGCATTCCCTGGACGACGCTCCCAAGACGATTGCGGCCATCGCCTGGAAACCGCACCTCGGGAGCGAAGCTCCGGAGAGCCTGGCATTCGCATATTTTGGGGGCGTGCGCCTGCTCGACCCCGCTGCCCTGGCCGTCACCAGGGAGTACCCATATGCGAACGGGATCCAAGCACTGGCCTGGTCGCCTGACGGGCGATGGCTTGTTTCCGGAAACCAGGACCCGAGCGTCCACCTCTGGCTGCCCGCCCGCGATGAAGAGCTTCACATGAGCGGCTTCGAGGGCAAGGTCCGGTACCTCTCTTTCGACCCCACCGGCCGCTGGCTTGCGACTGGCGGGGGCCAGGATGCCTCGGTCTGGGACTGCAGCGGCGCCGGCCCGGAGGGCCGGGAGCCGGCCATGCTGGCCCACGATGCGCCCGTGTGCGCCCTCGCATTCCAGCGATCCCATGGCGTGCTCGCCTCGGCCTCCAAGGATGGGGCCGTCCACCTCTGGAGCCCGGAACGCTCCCAGCCCATGCGCGCGACGATCCGTCTCCCGGCCCCGGCCGCAAGGCTCGCCTGGTCGGGTGACGACCGGATGCTGGCGATCGGCACCGAGCAGGGATCCGTGTTCCTGCTGCGGGTCCAGTAAACTCTGGCGTCGCGGACCCCCGGATTCCACGCTTGCCGCAATGGGCGAATCAGCCTCCACCTTCCTCGGCCTGCCTTGGCAGCTCTGGCAGTCCCTCGCGCTCTCCCTGAGGCTCGCAACGGTCACGACGCTGCTGCTCGCCCTCGTGGGCCTCCCCCTGGCCCAGTGGATCAACACGACCCGCATGCGGATCGCCCCCGCAATCGAGGCCATCGTCACGCTGCCCATTGTTCTTCCGCCGACCGTGATCGGGTTTTACCTCCTCATCGCGCTTTCCCCAGGCTATCCGCCCGGTAGCTGGTGGCGGGATGCCTTTGGCGAACCACTCACCTTCTCGTTCCCGGGACTGGTGCTTGCCTCCGTTGTCTATTCCCTGCCCTTTGCCATGCAACCGTTCCAGGCGGCCCTCCGTGAGATTCCGGGGGAGCTCCTCGATGCAGGGTCCACCCTCGGGGCGCCGCCCTTCCGCGTCTGGAGGCGCCTGCACCTTCCACTCGCCTGGCGCGGGGTCGCTGCGGGCCTGACCCTCGGCTTTGCGCACACGCTTGGGGAATTCGGGGTGGTGCTCATGATCGGCGGCTCGATACCCGGCGTCACCCGGGTGGCGAGCATCGCGCTCTACGACGAAGTCCAGGCCCTTAACCTCGGCCAGGCCCACATTTTTGCGGCGGTCCTGCTGGCCGTCTCTTTCGGCCTCCTACTGATCGTCACCTGGTTGCAACGTCGGAGGAACCGGGTTTCCTCGTAAGGTCGACCCTGCGGACCCACAACCCATGCTTGCGATCCGGAACTTGAGGAAATCCTACGCCTCCCCCGAGGCCGGGAGATCCCTCGTCATTGATATCGCCGGGTTTTCCCTCGGCGCAGGGGAGCAGCGGGCCCTGCGGGGCGAGAGCGGGACCGGAAAGACCACGTTCCTCCATCTGGTCGCGGGGATCCTCGCCGCCGACAGCGGCACGATAGAAATCGACGGAGTCGACATTGCGGCCCTTACCGAGTCGCGGCGCGACCGGGTGCGCGCCGGTAAGATCGGCGTAATCTTCCAGGCCTTCAACCTGCTTCAAGGCTACACCGTGCTCGAGAACGTGCTGCTGGGGATGAGCTTCGGTCCCGGCGGGGCCGGGCGGGGCCGGGCCCGGCATCTCCTCGATCGTGTCGGCCTGTCGCATCGCCTGGACCACTTTCCGAACCAGCTCTCGACCGGCCAGCAGCAGAGGGTGGCGGTCGCCCGGGCGCTGGCCAACGGCCCCAGGCTGGTTCTCGCCGACGAGCCCACGGGAAACCTCGACGGGCGCAACGCCGGCGAAGCGCTGGCGTTGATCACGGACACCTGCCGCGAGGCGCACGCGGCGCTGCTCCTGGTGAGCCATGATGAGCGTGTTCTTGGGCAGTTCGGCACGGTTCGTGACTTTTCGGAAATCAACGGAGCCTGCCGATGATCCTTCCCCTGATCCTTTACCGCAGCCTGCGCCAGCACGCGCTACCCTCGCTGGTGGCCATTGCCAGCATTGCCCTGGCGTCCGGCCTTCTCATGGCCGTATGGGCCGTGAAAGAACAGGCCCAGGAGTCGTTTGTGAACACCACGACGACGTTCGATGCGGTTCTCGGCGCACGCGGCTCCAAGCTGCAGCTCGTCCTCAATTCGATTTTCCACCTGGAGGCTTCGCCGGGAAACCTGCCGGAGAGCGACTACCTGATGATCAAGCGCCACCCGGCTGTGAAGACCGCGATCCCGATCGCCGTGGGCGACAACTACCATGGGTGGAGGATCGTGGGGACGATCGACGAGCTTTTCACGGGCGTGGATCTCGGGCAGGGCCGCCACTATGTCCTGGAGCCCGGCGGGCGTCTCTTTGCCGCCGACCGGAAGGAGGCGGTCGTCGGGGCCTTTGCGGCTAAAAGGACCGGCTTGAAGGTCGGCGACACCTTCCACCCCTTTCACGGGCTCGTGTTCGATCCCCGCCAGCAGCATGCGGACCTCTACACGGTCACGGGCATCCTCGGAACGACGAACACCCCCGCGGACCGGGTGATCTGGATTCCCCTGGAGGGGCTGCAGACGATGTCGGGCCACGATCCGCGGCTTGCCCACGACGTCAGTGCGGTCCTGATCCAGCTTCGGGCCCCGTCGGCCGGCTTCCTGCTCGACCTGATGTACAACAGGCAGGGCGACCGGCTCACGTTTGCTTATCCCGTGGGAGCGATCATCGCCGATTTCTTTTCCAAGATCGACTGGTTCGACCGGGTTCTTGCCCTGGTGGCGTATCTCGTCGCCGTCGTCGCGGCGGCAAGCGTCCTCGCCGGGATCTACGCCTCCATGAGCGCCCGCAGGCGCGACCTCGCTATCCTCCGCGCCCTGGGCGCGCGCCGCCGGACCGTCTTCGGGGCGGTCCTTGCGGAGGCGGCCTTCATCGGCGCGCTCGGATCCGCCGCGGGCTATGCCGTCTACGCCGTCCTTTTCACAGGGGTGGCTGCCGTGATCCGGTCCCAGACGGGCGTGGTGCTCACGCTCGGTGCCTGGCATTCGATCCTCTGGGCGGGCCCCGTTGGCATGATTCTCCTGTGCTCGATCGGGGGCCTCGTCCCCGCGTTCAAGGCTTACCGGCTGCCGGTTGCCGAGACCCTGGCGCCGACCTCGTGAGGACTCTTCGGATGTGCTGGGCCCTGCTCGCCCTGTTTTCCTCACCCGGCGGGCACCGCCTCCGGGCCGCCGCCCCGTCCGGCCCGGAGGGCACCGGGACGCTCGTGAGCGAGCTGCTCCGCGACCCGACGCCGGGCGAATGGCGGGACCTCGCACGCTTCGACGGCACCCTCTCCCGGGACGAGTTCGAATCGCGTCTCAACAATGTCTTCGATCCCGCGCACGGCCTTCGCCCCTACCTGCGGGTCACCCACGCAGGATTCTCGGTGTTCGCGGCTCCGGGGGGGAACGGAAACCCCCTGGCGCAGGTCCTCTTCGCACAGGAGGGCGCCCCGCGCCGTTCCCCGGATCGGTTCAGGACTCCGTCCGAGTTTTCAAAGGAGGTGCGCGCCCCGGCGGGGCAACCCCTGCTCGGGCTGCGGGTTGCGATCGAGCCGGCCGACATCGGGGGACGCTGGGCCGGGATGGAAGATCGATCGGTGCTCTTCAAGGGGTACGGACGCATCAACGAAGGCGACCTCAACCTGGTCGTGGGAAGGCTTCTCCGGGACAGGCTTGCCGCGCTTGGCGCCCGGGTGTTCCTCGTGCGCAACCGGGCCGAACCCGTCGTGCTGCTCAGGCCGGAGGACATCCTCGGGGCGGCGCGGGACATCCTGGATCGAAATCCAGGCCTGCTGCCGGCGGCCTATCAGCACCGGGTGCAGGGCGTCACGAGCGAGCGCGAGCGCCTGCGCATCGCATCGGAGCTCCTGCTGACCAAGTCCCTCGAGACCCGGGCGCGTGTGGCGCTGGTCCGCCGGTCTTTCCAGGCCGACCTCACGATCGTCCTCCAGCACAACGCCACCGCGGATAGCACCGATGGCGGGCTGACCTCCATCAACAGGAACATCTTCTTTGTCCACGGCTCGTACCTGCCTTCCGAGCTTTCCGAACCCGAGCAGCGTTTCCGGCTTCTGACCAAGCTGCTGGAAGACGTCACTCCGACGGAGGTCCGGGTCGCCTCGGCAATTGCCCGGCGCTTCGAGCGGGCAACGGGATCTCCACCGGTCCTCTACGGCAATTCGGCGACGACGAGGCTCCTGGTTCCCGGGAATTCTTACGTGGTGGCAAGGAACCTGGCTTTCAACCGGGAGCATGACGGTCCCGTGGTCGTCACCGAGCCCTACTTCATGAATCAGCCGGAGACCCTCGTCCGCCTGCTCGAAGGAGACTATCCGGGGGTTCGGACCGTCGCGGGCAAGCCGCGGATCAGCATCTACAGGGAATACGTCGACTGCGTCTCGGCAGGTTTGGTGGACGCCTACCGGGCGCCTTGATTAACCCCTGGTCCCGAAAATCGCACCCACGTAGTTGGCCACGCTGAAGGGCTGGAGATCCTCGGCCTGCTCGCCCAGGCCCAGGAAGTAGATTGGAATCTTGAGCTGGCGATAGATCCCCGCCAGGGCACCGCCGCGACTGGTGCCGTCGAGCTTGGTGACAATCAGCCCGGTGAGGCCGAAACTCTTGTGAAACACCCGTGCCTGCTCGATGGAATTCGACCCGAGCGACCCGTCCACCACGAGCCAGCGATGCTGCGGGGCCGCGGGATCGTTCTTTTGGAGGACGCGCCGGATCTTGGCCAGTTCCTCCATGAGGTTCGCCTTCGTGTGGAGGCGTCCGGCGGTGTCCACGATCAGGTAGTCGCGCTTCCTTGCCTTGGCCGCCTGCCAGGCGTCGAAGGCCAGCGCCGCGGAGTCAGCGCCCGTGTGGCTCGCCACCACCTCCAGGTTGAGGCGGCCGGCCCACGTCTGGAGTTGCTCGATGGCAGCCGCCCGGAATGTGTCGGCCGCGGCCACCGTGACGGACTTGCCCTCCTGCTGGAGGCGCCACGCAAGCTTCGCGCAGGTGGTCGTCTTCCCCGATCCGTTGACGCCGACCACGACGATCACAACGGGGGCGGGGCTCGCGTCCTGTCCGCCGACCCCTCCCGGCCCCGGGACGAGCACCCCCTCGCTGCCCGAGAGCACCCGGGCCAGGACCTCGGCCCCGATCTCGGCCGCCCGCTTCCCGGCCAGATCGCCATCCTTCCGGCAGGCAGCCTTGATCTCGGCGAGGATCTCCGAGGTGGTCTCGACTCCGAAGTCCGCCGTGTAAAGGGCCTCCTCGAGCTCCCCGAGGGACGAGGCGTCAATCCGCCTGCCGCCGAACAACCCGTGGGTCCGGGCCGCCAGGGCGGCGACCGTCTTGGCGAGCCCCCCCTTGAACTTCTGGAAAAGCCCGGTCACTCGCCCTCATTCCCCTTTCCGCGAGTCCCGGCCGAGCCTGTCCTTGAGGCGGTCGAGGATGCCGTTGATGAACCGCTTCGCGTCGGCATTCGAAAACTGCTTTGAAAGGTCGATCGCCTCGTTGATCGAGACGATCGGCGGGATGTCCCTGCGGAACATCATCTCGAAGATCGCAACGCGCAGGATCGCGAGGTCGATCTTCGCGATCCGGTCAAACTCCCAGTTCTGCGCCAGCTCGCGGATGATTGCGTCGATCTCCGGGAGGTGCCCAGTGATCCCATGGATCAATTCCTCGGCAAACACCGGATGTGGGGCCAGTTCCTCGCGGCTCTTGAAGAAAAGGCGCAGGTTCTCGACCGGATCGGTCGGCGTGTTCAGGCTCCACGCGTACAGGTATTGCATCGCGGCGACGCGGCCCTCGCGCCGCTCGGCAAACTGGGCCTTGCTCATCGCGTCCTCCCCAGGGCGGCCATTTCCAGGGCGGCGGCTGCAAACTCGCCTCCGCGCCGGATCCTTCCGGTGCAGCGCGCCGCCGCCTGTGCGGCATTTTCCACGACGACCACGCCGTTGATGACCGGGATCCCCGTCGAAAGCGCGACGGCCTGCAGACCTTGGGCCACGGTCCCGGCGAGGAGCTCATAGTGGATCGTCCCGCCGCGGACGATGACGCCGAGCGCGAGGAGGACGTCGGGCCGCTTTCGGCGGGCAAGGATCTGGATGGCGATCGGCAGCTCGCCCGAACCCGGGACGCGAACAATGGAGATCGCCGCCTCCTTGACGCCCGCCTCGCTGAGCGCGGCGGTCGCCTGGGCCAGAAGGGCGCCCACGAACTTTCCGTTGTAGCGCGCCGCGGCAATGCCGACCTTGAGGGTCGATCCGTCCGTTCGGGCAGGCTTGGGCGCGGCGAGGCTCATGGGGCTTTCAAACGGGGACTTGTTCGACGATCTCCAGCCCGTAACCGTCGAGTCCGACGACCTTGCGGGTGCTGTTCGAGAGAAGCCGGATCCTGGCCAGACCCAACGCCGCCAGGATCTGCGCACCGATCCCGTAGTCGCGGAAGGGCATCGGCACCTCGCCGGCCTTTCCCCTGACCTTGCGGAGGAGGTCGGCGCCGCTGTCGGCACGCTCCATGTAGACCACCACTCCGCGCCCGGCCCGCGCGATCGCCTCGAGCGAGCCCTCGAGCGGCCGATGGGAGTCCAGGCCCTTGCTCCGAAACACGTCGGACAGGAGGTTCTCGCTGTGGACGCGCACGAGGATCGGATCCGGGCCGAGCGTTCCCATCGAGAAGGCCAGGTGATGGCGGTTGTCGAGCTTGCCCCGGAAGACGTGGAGGGTGAACTCACCGAACTCGGAGGAAAACGGCTCGGTGCAGACGAGCTCGACCAGATGGTCCCGGCGCGCACGGTGCTCAATCAGCTGGGCGATTGAAATCAGCTTCAGGCCGAACTTCCTCCTGAATTCCAGGATCTCCGGCATCCGCGCGACCGTGCCGTCGTCGTTGACAAGCTCGCAGAGAACCCCGCTTGGGTGCTGGCCGGCCAACAGCGCAAGGTCCACCGCAGCCTCGGTGTGCCCCGCCCTCTCCAGGACCCCTCCCGGCCTGGCCCGCAGGGGAAACACATGCCCGGGCTGGACGAGCTGGTCCGGCGTTGCCGCGGCATCCGCGAGCACGCGGATCGTCTTGGCCCGGTCCTGGGCGCTGATCCCGGTCGTGATCCCGGAGGCCGCATCCACGCTCACGGTGAAGTCCGTCCGGTGCGACTCGCGGTTTGCCGACACCATCGGCCCGAGCCCGAGCCGGCGAAGGTTGGGCTCCTGGGTCGGCACGCAGACGATGCCGCTGCAGTACCGGATCATCATGTTCACGGTCTGCGGAGTGGCCTGGGACGCCGCCATGATCAGGTCGCCCTCGTTTTCGCGGTTTTCGTCATCGGTAACGATCACGATCTTCCCGGCCGCGATGTCCGCAACGGCGGACTCGAGTGGGTCAAAGGTGGTGTCGGCGGCGTTGGACATGGCGGCGAACGGTCAATCTTTGGTTCCGGGCGCGTGATTGCAAATAATCTCTTGGGCCCCGAAGCGGGATCGAGGTAGGGACGGCCGTCCCCGGCCGTCCGGGCATACTTGCGACATGTGCGCAGGCTTGGGAGCACGGGGCTGCTGGCGTGGGAGGCCGTTGTGCCGGCCGGCTGCGGCGACTGGAGGTTCTGAAGAAGGCTGCGGAGCGGGAATGTTCCGAGTTGGACGCCATTCGGCTCGCCGGATGCCGAAGGCGCGGAGAATTCGATTCATGTCATGGAGCGAAGCAGCCGAACCAGCGAGCAAGCCACCGCCGGGCCGGGATTGGCGGCACTCAGGCCTCCCGCGGCAGCAGCTCCGAGCGCCGGCCCCAAAGCATTCCCGGACGGCCGGGACGGCCGTCCCTACCTCGAACCAGTGAAGCTTGGCCCGAGCACTTGCCCGGACGCGCGGGCCGCGCGTCCCTACCTCAATCCTTCCCGGAGCTTGGCCCAGCGGGCGAGGCGCTCGGCGATGGCGGCCTCGGCGCCGGCGGTCTTTGGATTGTAAATCTGGACGGGCTTCCCGAGGTAGCGTTCGCCCGAGATCGACTCCGGATAGTCATGGGCGTAGGCGTAGCCCTTTCCGTGGCCCATGCGCTTGCTGGCCTGGCCGCCCTTGTCACGGAGTGCAAGCGGAACGGACTGCACAGGCTCCTCCTTGAGGAGGCGTTTGGCCTCGCCGAGGGCGAGGGTCGCGGAATTGCTCTTGGGAGCGGTGGCAATGAAGAGAGTCGCATGGGCGAGCGTAAGCTCTGCCTCAGGCAGGCCCACAAAGTCCACCGCATGGTGGGCGGCGACCGCGAGCGGAAGCGCCCGGGGGTCGGCCAGCCCCACATCCTCGCTTGCAAGGATCACCAGACGGCGGGCCACGTACCGGGGGTCCTCACCCCCGGCCAGCATTTTTGCCAGCCAGTACATCGCGGCGTCGGGATCGCCGCCGCGGCAGCTCTTGATGAAGGCGGAAATCGTGTCATAGTGCTCATCCTCGTCGGCATCGTAGCGGATGCGCCGCTCGCGGGCGAAGACCTCGATGTCGGCGGGCCTCACCTCCCCGCCCTCGGGGAGGCCCAGCACGATCACCTCCAGGGCGTTGAGCGCACGGCGAAGGTCGCCGTCGCACAGGACGGCCAGGTCCGCGAGTGCCTTGTCCGGGGCCGTGACCCGGCGAAGGCCGAGCCCCCGTTCCCCGTCGGCCAGCGCCCGCGCGAGCACGGCTGTCACGACCGCGGGCTCCAGCGGTTCCAGGCGGAACAGGTGGCTCCGCGACAGGAGCGGAGGGTTTACATAAAAACCAGGATTGTGGGTCGTCGCCCCGATCAGCCGCACACTACCCTCCTCGACGTCGGGCAGCAGCAGGTCCTGCTGAGCCTTGTTGAACCGGTGCAATTCGTCGATGAACAGGATCGTGCGGGCCTCGGGGCGCCTGCGCGCCGCGGCCAGGGCCGCCCGCAACTCCGCGACGTTGGACATGACCGCATTCACCCGGACAAAGCGGCTGCCGGTCTCCTGGGCGATGGCCTCGGCGATGCTGGTCTTTCCCGTTCCCGGCGGCCCGTAGAAGATCAGCGACCCGAAGCGGTTTTGGGCCACGAGCCGCGGCAGCAGGGCGCCCTCCTTCAGGATGTGGTCCTGGCCGACGACCTCCGACAGGCGCCGCGGCCGCATGCGCGCAGCCAGCGGCTGGTGCCCGCGCGCATCGGCCAGGTCCCTGGGTGGGACCCCCTCGCCTGAATCGGCCGTGTCGCCGAAGAGATCGTCTTGGTCCACCGCGCTCTTTTCCGGCACATTTCCAGGGGTTGCAATTCAAAGCGGCAAAAATGCACTTCGACATCCGCCGCATTTTGCGGCCAATAGTACCCCATGAGGAGACTCTTCCTGCTTGTGCTTGGGATTTCCGCCCTTCGCCTGTCCGCCGCGATTCCGTTTCCACAGGCTGCAAGCGACCTCGCACCCGACCCGGCGGCCCGGTTCGGCACCCTGCCAAATGGAATCCGGTACGTACTCCTGCCCAATCGCGAGCCCAGGAACCGGGCCTCCCTTCGCCTGCTGGTGCTTTCGGGGTCGCTTGAGGAGAAGGACGGACAGCGCGGGCTCGCTCACTTTCTGGAACACATGGCCTTCAACGGGAGCACGCACAACCCGCCGGGGACGCTCGTGGAATACTTCCAGCGGCTGGGCATGAGCTTCGGGGGCGACACCAACGCCTACACGGACTTCGACCACACGGCCTACGAGATCGAGCTCCCCGACACCCAGCCGGGCACCGTCGCCAAGGGACTCCAGGTTTTCGCGGACTTTGCCGGCGGCCTGCTGCTCCGGCCGGAGATGATCACCAAGGAGCGCCCGATCATCCTGAGCGAAAAGCGCACCCGGGACTCCGTCGGGTTCCGCGAATTCGTGGCCTCGTACGACTTTGAGCTCGCCGGCACCCTGTTCCCGCAGCGGATCCCCATCGGGCTGCAGCCGGTCATCGAGCAGGCGCAGCGCGACCGGTTCCTCGACCTGTACAACACCTGGTACCGCCCGGAACGAATGGCCGTGATCGTCGTTGGCAATATCGAGCCGGACGCCGTCGAAAGGCAGATTGCCGATGCATTCGGGGGCGTGTCTGACCGATCGCCCGCGCCGCCCGAACCCGACCTCGGACACGTGACCCTGGCTCTCGGGCTTCAGGCGGGCTACCACGCCGAGCCGGATGCGCCGTCGACCGACGTGACGATCGATGTCGTCGCCCCCTACCGGTACCTTCCCGACACGGCATCCCTGCGTCTGCGCCACCTCGCGCGCGACCTTGCCCAGGCGATGCTCAACCGCCGCCTCACGATCCTGGCGAAGACGGAGGGCGCTCCCTTCATCCGGGGCAACGTGAGCATCGGGGAATACTACAATTTCTACCGCGATGCCGGCATCGACATCACGTGCGCGCCGGGCCAGTGGCAGGCCGCCCTCGGGGTGGCCGAGCAGGAGCTGCGCCGTGCCTTGGAGTACGGCTTCACCCGCGCCGAGCTCGACGAGGCCGTGGCCAACGTCCAGAACGACCTCAGGCAGGCCGCGAGCAATGCACCGACGCGCCGCTCGGAGGACCTGGCCAACGAAATCGTCCAGACGCTCGTGGAAAAGAGCGTCTTTACGGCGCCCACCGCCGACCTCGCCCTGTACGGGCCGGCGCTTGCGAAGATCACCCCCGACGACTGCTCCAACGCCCTGCGGGTCTCGTTCGGGGCCCCGGGCAGGTACGTCATGGTGATCGGCAACGCAAGGGTCGACGGGGACGCCCGGGCGGCGATCGTCGCGGCCTTCCAAAGGTCCCGGTCCGTCGCGGTGAAGCCCCCGCTCTCGGCGGCCCGCGAGAAATTTGCCTACGCGGACTTTGGTCCGCCGGGGAAGATCGCGACCCAGAGGCATGTACCCGACCTGGACGTCACCGAGGCCCTTTTTGCCAACGGCGTCCGGGCGAACGTGAAGAGGACCGAATTCGAGGACAACCGGATCCACGTGAGCGTCCGGGTCGGCGCGGGCAAGCTGACCTCCCCGCGGGCCGAGCCGGGCCTTCCGTTCTTCACCGACCTGACGTTCCTCAATGGCGGCCTGGGGCGCCACAGCATGGACGACCTCCAGCGCATCTTCGCGGGCAGAACGGTGGCTCTGAGTTCAAGGTCGGCGACGACGCCCTCGACTTTTCCGCGAGCACCAACCGGGACGACCTCCTCCTCCAGCTCCAGGTCATCTCGGCATACCTCACAGATCCAGGGTACCGTCCGGAGGCGGCGCGGCAGGCGCGAAAGGACATCGCCGAGGCCTACGATGACCTGGATCACTCGGTCGAGGGCCCTCTCCAGACGGAGGTTCCCATCCTGCTCGCCTCGGGCGACCCTCGCTTCGGGCTTCCAAGCCGCGAAACCCTCCTGTCCCGGACGGCCGCCGAGGAAAAAGCGTGGCTGGCCCCGCAGCTGGCCTCCGGCCCCATCGAAGTCGGAATTGTCGGGGACCTCGACCCGGCCTCCGCCCTGGCGGCCGTCTCGGCAACCCTGGGAGCGCTCCCGTCAAGGGAGGCGAAACCACCCTACTCCTCCGAGCGGGTCGCCGCGTTCCCCGCCAAGCCATTCTCCAAGCTTTACAAGGTTCCCTCCGAAATTCCAAAGGCCGTGCTGGCCGTGTATTGGCCCACCACGGACGGCTGGGACATCCAGCGAAGGCGGCGCCTCAGCCTTCTTGCGGAGATCTTTTCAGACCGCCTCCGGCTGAAGATCCGGGAGCAGCTGGGTGCAACCTATGAATTCAACGCGGTCAGCGCCCTAAGTGAAACCTACACCGGATACGGGTACCTGTTCGCCGAGGTGGTCGTTGCCCCGGCGCGCACCCGCGAGCTCGCGGAGGCCATCCTGAAGATCGCGGGCGATCTCCAGAAGGACGGCGTGACGCCGGACGAGCTCGAACGGGCAAAGAGACCCCTGCTCACCCAGGTCCGCCAGGCCGTTCGAACCAACCCCTACTGGCTCGGAGCCGTCCTGGAGGAGTGCCAGGAGTACCCGCAGCGCCTCGACTGGGCGCGCTCGATCCTCACGGACTACCCCGCCATGACCAAGCCCGACATGGACGCATTGGCCAAGGCCTACCTGGCACCGGACCGCGCCTTCCAGGTGATCGTTGTGCCCAGGTAGCGCGCTCAACCCCTCCCAATGACCAGGGAGGCGTTGGTGCCTCCAAAGCCAAAGCTGTTTGTCAGCGCGAACTCGACCTCCTTGCGAACCGAATGGTTGGGGGTGAAGTTGAGGCCGAGCGCCGCGCAGGCCGGATCCAAGTTTTCCAGGTTGATGGTCGGCGGGACCACGCCGTGGTGGACCGCCAGGGTCGCAGCCAGGGCCCCCAGGGCGCCCGCCGCACCAAGGAGGTGCCCGGTCATGGACTTGACCGCGCTCACATGGATTTTGTCCCGCGCCGCGGCGAACACCGCAGCGATCGCCGCCGCCTCCTCGCCGTCGCCGGACAGGGTCGATGTCGCGTGCGCCGACACATAGGCCACCCTCTCCGGCGCGACCTTGGACTCGGCAAGGGCCAGTCGCATGGCCCGGGCGGAGCCTTCCGCATCGGGCGCGAGCGATGAAAGGTGAAAGGCGTCCTCGGTCGCCCCGTATCCCAGGACCTCGGCATATACCCGCGCGCCGCGCCGCAGCGCCTGTTCCCTCTCCTCGAGCACAAAGACAACCGCACCCTCGCCAATCACAAACCCATCGCGGGCGACGTCGTATGGGCGCGATGCCCGCTCCGGCTGGTCGTTGCGGGTGGAGAGGGCGCGCATCTGCGCAAAGGCGCCGACCCCGAGGGGCGATACGACCGCCTCCGCCCCGCCTGCGAACAGGACGTCCGCATCGCCCCTTTGGATCGCCCGGAAGGACTCGCCGAGGGCGTGGCCGCTCGTCGCGCACGCGGAGGACACGCACATGTTGGATCCCTTCAGGTCGAGCAGGATCGCCAGCTGGCCGGCCAGGATGTTGGGAGCGGTCTGGAGGATGAAGAAGGGGGAGATCTTCCTGAATCCACCCTGCTTCCAGGTTTCATGCATCGCCACGATCTCGGGAAGTCCGCCGAGGCCAACGCCCAGGTTGGCGCCCATGCGAAGCGGCGACAGCGCCTGCCGGGAGGCATCCATCCCGGAATCGACATACGCTTCCACTCCGGCGGCGAGCCCAAGGTGCGTGAACCTTCCAAATTTCTTAAAGTCCTTTTGGCTGACCGGCGCGGTGACTGGCTCCCCATGCGGGCCGCGGGGAAACACCGGGGAAGCCAGCGGGAACCGCGGATCAAAGCCCTTCACCTCGCCGGCGATCTGGGCCGCGCACCCGGCAGGGTCGAAGTGGGTGATCCGGCCGATTCCGCTCCGGCCCGCTGTCAGGGCACTCCACGTGGCGCTGGAGGTGTTGCCCAGCGGGGTGACAGCGCCAATGCCAGTGATCACCACCCGGCGGCGGGCTACAGAGGTTTCCATCGGAAGGATTCGGCGCGAGGCAGGCGGCGGTCAGCAAGCAGAAAAACCTGGGCCCGGAGGAACGAATGGGCCTTATGTTATGGGCAACCACTTGTCGGACAAGGCACTACAAGGTAGCTTTGACTTTGGAGACCAAGGGTGATTTTCTTGTCGGTCATTGAAGATGCAGCAGCTCCACGCCTATTGGCGGATGGATTACATCGAAGCACCGCGCTTTCCAGGCGCGAGGCAAAGGCCGTTCACCGACCTGCCGGGACTCGGCGACGACCGAAAGGCGCTGATCGTCCATAGGTCCCGCCTTTCCTACCTGATCCTGAATCGGTACCCGTACAATCCCGGGCACCTTCTCGCCGTGCCCTTCCGGGACGTGGCGGAACTGGAGCAGTTGTCCGCCAAGGGACGGGCGGACCTGATGGAAACCATCACCTTCGCACGCAGGCTTCTCGCGGCAGCCCTCCGACCGGACGGATTCAATATCGGCTTCAACCTCGGGTCCGCCGCCGGGGGCAGCATTGCCCACTTGCACGCCCACATCGTGCCGCGCTGGAACGGGGACACCAATTTCATGCCCGTGCTCGGGGAGACCCGGGTTCTTCCCCAAGCGCTCGAGTCCACCTGGGAGAGGCTTGCGGCGGCGGCGAAGAAACTCGGTCCAAACAGCCGGTCGGCAATGAGGACCCCGAGGGGCGAGGCGTCCTGACTCCGTGCCTACGAAGACGATCCATTTCCCGAGCCCGAGGCACCTGAGCCAGCTCTACGCGGACAAGGAGGAAAACCTTGAGCACGCCGAGCGGGTCCTCGGGGTCAAGCTCGTGACCCGGGAAGCGTGGCTCAAGATCGAGGCCCCGCCGGCCCCGCTCGCCTTGGCCGAGGAGTTTTTTGCCTTCCTCCAGGCGGCCCGCAATCAGGGAATGAACATCCGCACGCCCGACTTTGCCCGCCTTGCCGACTCCTTTGCCCGGGGCGAGGGAGGCCGCCTTCGGACGATCCTCGACGAGCCCGTGGTCATCGCGACCAGCCGCAGGAGCGTCATCCCCAAGACGCTCGGGCAGAAGCTGTACCTCCAGTCGATGCTGAAGCATCCGATTGTTTTCGGCATAGGACCTGCCGGCACGGGAAAGACATACCTTGCGATGGCCACCGCGGTCTCAGCACTCCTCCGCAACCAGGTCCAGCGCATCATCCTCACCCGCCCCGCAGTTGAGGCGGGCGAGGCGCTTGGGTTCCTGCCCGGGGACCTGCGCGAGAAGATCCTCCCGTACCTGAGGCCCCTCTACGACGCCCTCCACGACCTGCTGGATCCGGAGGAGGTCGTCCGCCTCACGGAGAAAGGGGTGATCGAGATCGCCCCCCTCGCCTACATGCGGGGCCGCACCCTTGCGCATTCGTTTGTCGTGCTCGACGAGGCGCAGAATTCGACGTCCGAGCAGATGATGATGTTCCTCACCCGGCTCGGCGAGGACTCCCGCATGGTCGTGACCGGGGATGTCACCCAGGTGGATCTGCCCAGATCCAAGCAGTCGGGCCTCATCGAGGTCCGCGAGGTGCTTCGCGGCGTTTCCGGAATCGATTTTCACACGTTTACCGGCGCGGACGTGGTCCGGCATCGGCTGGTCCAGGACATCATCGATGCCTACGAGCGCCATCGGGCGCCGAGGAACGGGGGAAGCTCATGAGGCGGATGCGAAACCGTCTCCGACTCCTGATGGGGATCCCCGACGCCGCGGGGGCCCCCACCAAGGGCGCCGCAGTGCGCGGCTTTCTCGACCAGAACCGCCTGGTCGGGGTTTTCATCTTCCTTGTCACGGTCGTGGCCATCGTGCTGATCAGCTCGGCCGGGATCAGCACAACCAACCTCCCGGTTCTTCCGGGACAGATCGCCACCATGCGCGTGGTGGCGAGCACGTCCTTCCCGTACCTGAGCGCCGAGAAGACCGCGGCGGCGCGCGCGCAGGTCGTGAACCGCGTCCCGCCCGTCTACCGCCTCGACTACAAGCCCCTGGGCGAATTCGAGGCCGCGGCGCGCGACCTGCTCGCCAAGCTCGAAGTCTATGAGGCGGGGCGCCGCGCCGGGACGTTCCTGGCGCCGGCCGCCCAGGACCCGGCCCTGGCCGCGGTCGCCGACGAGTTCAACGTGGGCCGAACCTACCGGGTGAGCCCGGACGACCTCGCCGCGCTGCTCGGCGCAGGCGACGCCGCCAACCGCGCGGCTATCTTTGAGAACGGGCTGGCCGCGCTGCGCGAAATCTACAACGAAGGCGTTCACGACGAGTCCTTTTCCGGTGCCGACGTGAACGGAGTCGTCGTCTTCCAGATCGCAAGGCCGACCGGTGACATCGCCCTCCGCCCCGTCCAGTCCATGGAGGACGCGCTCACCTTCCTTCGGGTGAGCCTGGCGGCCGACGGGGTTCCGCGTCCCGCGGCGCAGGCCCTGTTCCGTTTCTTCCGCGGCGGCGTGACCGCGAACCTGGTCTTCGACGAGGCTTCCACGCAGGCGCGCCTCGCCACGGCCCTCAAGTCGCTCCGGCCGGTCACCGTGAAAGTGGAGCGCGGCGCGGTGATCATCGAGGCCGGGGAGCGCGTGACGCCGGAGCAATACGAGATGTTCCGCGCCCTCCAGGAGTACCTGCGCACCCATGACGATGCGGATCACAACGAGGGCCTGATGCTCTTTGGGCACGTCCTCCTTGTGCTGGCCATGGTTCTCGCCTCCCTGGTTTACATCCGCCTCGAGGATCCCGAGACCATGCGAAGCAACCTCCGGCTGGGCCTCCTCGCCCTGGTGGTCATCGGGAACCTCGCCCTGGTCCGCATGATCTATTCGATGGGCGGGGCGGAGTTCTTCCTCAGCGACAGCTCCATGGCCTCCACGCTCCCGTACGTTGCGCCCACGGCCCTCGCACCGCTCATCGTGGCCATCCTGATCGACGCCGGTTCCGGCATCTTCATGGCGCTGCTGATCTCGATCTTCACCGGCGTCATTTACGGAAACCGCCTTGACCTGCTGGTCCTCACCTTCCTTGCGTCCATGGTGACGATCTTCTTCTGCCGCGACGCCCGGAAGAGGAGCCGAGTGGTCTATGCCGGCGGGGCCGGGGGCCTCACGATCGCTGCGTTCGCCGCGCTGGTCGGGATCGCGAACCAGACGCCGACCGACATCCTTGTGAGGGAGATGGGCGCCGGCCTGATCACGGGCCTGCTCACGGGGATCGCCGTCGTCGGGCTGCTGCCGGTGCTCGAGTCCTTCTTCAAGCACACGACCGACATCACGCTCCTTGAGCTCACGGATTACAACCATCCGCTCCTGCGCCGCATGCACCTCGAGGCCCCTGGAACCCTCCACCATTCGCTCGTGGTCGCCCAGCTCTCGGAGAACGCCTGCAACGCGATCGGCGCCAACCCGCTTCTCGCCCGTGTTTGCGCCCTTTTTCACGACATCGGCAAGACCGTCAACCCCTCGTATTTCACCGAGAACCAGCGCGACCGGGCCAATCCTCACGACCACAAGGATCCCCAGGTTTCGGCACGGATCGTCAAGAAGCACGTTTCCGACGGCGTGGACCTCGCCGTCAGACACCGCCTGCCCAAGGCCGTGATCGACGTGATCCGCCAGCACCATGGGACCACCTTGGTTCGTTACTTCTACCAGCGGGCCGTGTCCGCGTCCCCCCCCGTTCCCGGAGCGGGCGACCCCTCGCCCCTCCCCGAGGCGCCCTACCGGTATGAGGGGCCCAAGCCCCAGTTCAAGGAAAGCGCCATCATTTCACTGGCGGACGCCGTCGAGGCGGCGTCGCGGTCGCTCCGCTCCACGACACCCGCGCAGCTGGACCAGATCATCGGGCGGATCGTGGCCGACCGGATCGCCGACGGCCAGCTCGACGAGGCGCCCCTTACCTTCGAGGAGATCGCCAAGGCCAAGGGCAGCTTCACCTTCACCCTGCTCAACATGCTCCATTCCCGCGTCGCCTACGAGGGTGCCCAGGCTCCGGCCGAGCCGGGCCCGGGGCAACGAGCGAGGGCCGGGATTTGAGCCGACGCCCGGTCGCGGTCGCCAACCGCCACCCGCGCCTGCACCTGGACCGCCGCGCGGTCGCCCGGGCGGTCCGGGTGCTGGACCAGAATTCAGCCATCCTTGCCCCTTCCGGATCGGGGTTGCCGGGCGCGGGTGAAATCTCCGTCGCCTTCCTCACCGACGAGGCCCTCGCTGCACTCCATTCCGAATTTCTCGACGACCCGGCGCCGACCGACGTGATCACGTTCTCCTTCCCGCGCCCGTCGGCCCTTGAACCCGCCGGGGAAATCTGCATCTCGGCCGATGCCGCGCTCCGGCAGGCCGCCGGGCGGCCCGGCGGAACGCGCGCCTTCTCTGCGGAACTGGCCCTGTACCTGGTTCATGGGTGGCTCCACCTCGCCGGCCACGACGACCGCACCCCGGCTGCCCGGAAGGCCATGCGCCGCGCCGAGGCCCGGGCTCTCGGGCTCCTCAGGGCCGCCGGGGCTCTCCCGACCTTCGCGTTCAACCGCCTCCTGAAGCAGAAAGTCCGTGCAGTGCGCGGCACCCTGCGCTAAAGATCGCTTATGCCCGAGACGCCCGAACCCGCACTCTCCAGGACCATCACCATCCGCAACGCCTTTTTTGCGGGAGCCCTCCTGGTCGCCCCCCTGTTCTTCACCGTCTGGGCGCTGGCCAAGGTGATCGAGTTTGTCGGGGAGACCTTCCGCCCCCTCTTTTTTATCGCGGTGCCCGAGTCCCTGCGGGACCGCCCAAGCCTGACCCTCCTGTGGGACCTCCTGGCCACGGTCATCGTCTTCCTGCTGGTGACGCTTCTTGGCTATGTCTCCCGCTACGTGTTTGGGCGCTTTTTCCTCGGCGTGGGCGAGCGCTTCGTGCTGAAGCTGCCCGGGGTGGGAGCCATCTACACCGCGGTGAAGCAGATTGTGGACACCTTCGGCTCCCAGAAGCGCCACAGCCTGAACAAGGTGGTGCTTGCCGAGTTTCCCAGGAAGGGCGTTTGGACCATCGGATTCCTAACCAGCCGCGAGAGGGGCGAGGCCCAGGCAAAGACGGGCGAGGAAGTCTCCACCGTCTTCATCCCCACGACGCCAAACCCGACCAGCGGCTTTCTTCTCCTGTTTCCCAGGAAGGACCTCGTGGAGCTTGAAATGTCCGTCGGCGAGGGAATGAAGATGATCATCTCCGGCGGTGCCGTGATGCCGCCCTGGCCATGCCCGCCCAGCCTCTCCAAACCGAAGCATTCGTCCTAGTCCGGCGCCCGGCCGCCGAACCCTTCCACGCGTTCCTCCTTTTCTCGCCCGAGCACGGGGCGCTGCTTGCCCTCCAGCGCGCCCCGAGGAAGCCGGGGCCCGGCCACGTTGCCCTGGATCTCTTCGACGAGGCCTCCCTCCATCTCGAGAGTTCCAACCAGGGCCGCACCTGGTTTGTCCGCGAGGCGCGGGTCCTCTCCCGATCCAGGGGGATCGGCAGGAGCTACGAGGCGCTCCAGGCGGCCTCCTCCTTTGCCGCCCTGATCGCACGAAACCCGGTCGAGGCCTCCAGCCGTGCCGGCGTCGCCTCCCTGCTGCGGACCGTCTTTGCCGCGCTCGCGACCGAGGCGCCGCCCGCGGTGGTCCGCTTCAAGAGCCTCTACCGGTTTGCCAGCGAGGAGGGGTACCCGGTCAAGCAGCAATGGCTCCCGTCCCTGCCGGCAGGCCCGAGGGCCCAGGCCGAACTGCTCCTGCGGACCCCCCTTGCCGCGCTGGACGGCAACGCGGTCCCCATGCCGGCCTGCGAGCACCTCCAGCGCCGGCTGGAGACCTATCTGCGCGAAAACACCGAGATCCTCCTCGACTGAGGCAGTTGGAAGAAGCCCTGGCTCAGCGTGGCCAGAGCCACACGAAAGTGCCTGCGGTCAAGCCGGCGTAGACCAGGGCATCGATGGTGCTCTTGACAGTCGTGGACCAGGAGCTCCGGTACCAGATCGGGTGCTGCCAGAGCGCTCCGGCGTAGCCGAGGAAGGAGAGGGCCCCCACCAGGTGGAAGATCTTCCTGTCCCCGGGACCCGCCGGCAGCGAATGCCAGGCTGCGCAGGCGGACAGCGCACTGACTGCGACCAGGTACAGGAACCAAAGGAACAGGCTCCTTCCCATCTGGAACGGGCCGTTTGGCATGACGGTGGCCACGAGGATCGGTCCCCTCCTCAGCTTCTCGGAAAACCCGGGCGCCTTCATCTCCGCGGAACTCGAGCAGCGAGGAACCATGTAGTCCCCGGGGGGAATTCCGAAGGGGCGCAAGGCATCCATCACCTTGTCCTCGTCCGGCACCTTTCCAAAGTCGCCCTTGTGCCAGGGGAGGGCCATGTGGACCAGGGCACTGGCGATGAAGACGAATGCGGACGAGAGCAGGATCGGCTGCCAGAGGGCATGCAGGACGTTCATGGGAAACTCCTTGGTTTTCGACTTGTCGGGTTGGCGTGGAGCGGCCCGCTTGGATCAGGCGGAGGGAGGTTGATGAAACCGGCCCAACTTTTCCAGCTTCCATTTCGGCAAACGGAGGGACACACTGGTAGTTGGTGCCTCCTTAATGCCCTGGACCCGCAAACATCTCCTCACCATCGAGGAACTCAGCCTGGCTGAGATCGACCAGATCCACGCCACGGCGGGAGCGTTTCGGAAAATCCTGCGGCGCAGCGTCAAGAAGGTTCCCGCCCTTCGCGGCAAGACGATCGTGAACCTTTTCCTGGAGCCGAGCACGCGGACGCGGCTCGCCTTCGAGATGGCCGCCAAGCGCCTCAGCGCGGATGTGATCTCGTTCGACGCGGCCAGTTCCTCGACACAGAAGGGCGAGACCCTGCGCGACACCGCCGAGAACATCCAGGCCCTCAATGCCGACATGCTGGTGATCCGCCACGGTGCGTCGGGATCGCCCCAATACCTGGCTCGGATCCTCGACCTGCCGGTGATCAATGCCGGGGACGGTGCCCACGAGCACCCCACCCAGGGCCTCCTCGACACCTTTACGATGAAGGAGCACTTCGGCTCCATGCAGGGCCGAAAGGTGGCCATCCTGGGCGACATCCTCTTCAGCCGTGTGGCGCGCTCGAACATCCATGCCCTGACCAAGATGGGCGCCGCCGTGACCCTGGTGGGACCGTCCACCCTCGTGCCTGAGTGGTTCACGGACTATGGGGTGACCGTTTCGCACGACCTGAAGACGGCCCTTGCGGACGCCGAGGTCGTGATGCTCCTGAGGATCCAGCACGAGCGGCAGAGCGCGGGACACTTCCCCTCCCTGGGCGAGTACACGAGCATGTTCGGCCTCAACAAGACGCGCGCATCCTGGCTCAACCCCCGCGCGATCATCATGCACCCCGGCCCGATCAACCGCGGCGTCGAGATCGACAGCGAACTCGCCGACGGCGAGCGCAGCGTGATCCTCGAGCAGGTTTCCAACGGAATCGCAATCCGCATGGCCGCCCTCTACTTGTGCGCCGGGGGCCAGCCCGAGACGGTCACTTCCGCCGAGTAACCCGATGCCCCTCCTCTGGATAGCCAACGCCCGGGTGATCGACCCAGCCGCCAAGCGCGATGAGGTTGGGGACCTGTTCATCCGCGACGGGCTGATCGTCCCGGCGCCGACCGCCGTGGACCGCAAGCTGGCCAGGAAGATCGAGGCCGCAGGCCTGGTCGCATGCCCCGGGCTGGTGGACATCCACGTGCATTTCCGGGAGCCCGGGCAGACCCACAAGGAGACGATCGCCACGGGGAGCCGCGCAGCCGCCGCCGGAGGGTTTACGACCGTGGTCTGCATGCCGAACACGATCCCTCCCGCGGACAACGCGGGCACGATCCAGTTCATCAACGACGCGGCCCGCCGCGACGCGGTCATCAAGGTGTACCCGACCGGCGCCATCACGGTCGGCCTGGCGGGCGAAGTCCTGGCCCCGATCGGTTCCCTCAAGCGGGCGGGGGTGGTGGCGATCACGGACGACGGGGACTGCGTCCAGTCGAACGAGCTCATGCGGCGGGCCCTGGAGTACGCAAAGATGTTCGACCTGCCCGTGATGGACCACTGCCAGGACCGCTCCATGACCCGGCAGGCAGTCATGAACGAGGGGGTGATGTCCACCCGCCTGGGCCTCCGCGGCTGGCCGCACGCGGCCGAGGACCTGATCGTCTCGCGCAACGTCGTCCTTTCGAGCTGCACGGGGGCCCATATCCACCTGCAGCACATCTCCTCCAGACACTCGGTCGAGATCATCCGCCAGGCGAAGGCCCGGGGGCACCGCATCACGGCCGAGGCGACGCCCCACCACATCGCGCTGACGGAGGCCGCACTTTCCGGCTACGACACCAACTTCAAGATGAACCCTCCCCTCAGGACGGAGGCCGACCGAAAGGAGATCATCGCCGGTCTGCGGGACGGGACGCTCGACTGCATTGCGACCGACCACGCCCCGCACACCGACTACGAGAAGGACCGCGAGTTCGATTACGCCCCGAACGGCATTGTGGGACTGGAGACCGCGCTCGCCGTGTCCCTCGAGATCCTCGTGCGCCAAAGCAGGTTCAAGCTCGCCCAGGTCGTCGACCTCATGACCCGCCGCCCGGCGGCCCTTCTCGGCTTGCCGGCGGGCACGCTCGCCGACGGGGCGCCCGCCGATTTGTGCATCTTTGATCCCGAGGAAAGCTGGCACTACGACACCAAGGCCGGGTTCAGCAAGTCGGGCAATTCGCCGTGGCACGGCCAGGACCTGAAGGGCCGGGTGAAGATGACCCTCGTCGACGGCCGCATGGTGTTCGACGGCACCCGGATTGTGGTTTGATCCGCAAAACCCGTGGCCCTGTCCCTTGACCGATCGAACGTGGCGGTCGCCCTGGAGATCGGCCTGAGCGCGCTCGGGTTGCTCCTGCTCTGGCAACTGGCCGTCAGCCCGAGGGCGAGGGCGCGCCCGAGACCCTCCCTGCTTCCTCCCTGGAGTGGGAACGGTTCCGACCTGCTTGGGCTGCTGATTTCGGCGGTGGTGGGCGTGCTTTCAGTGTCCTTTGCTGCGCGGTTTGTCATCCAGATGCACTCCTGGGACGAGACCCACCGCGAGCTGGCCGGCGCCGTGGCGTTCCAGCTCGGGCTTCTGCTAGGGATCGCACTCTTCCATTTTGGCTGGCGTCCCCTCGGAACCGGCCTGAAGCCGCAGCCGTTTGCAACCACTGTCCGGGGAGCCGCGACGTTTCTCGCCGCGCTGCCCATCGTCTACGGGGTCACCTTCGCGTGGCAGCAGCTCCTGGGGGCGTTTGGGGTTCCTCTCGAGAGCCAGGACAGCCTGAAGCTGTTCGAGGATCTCCACTCCTGGGTCCTGCGGCTGCTTTTTTCAGGCATCGCCATCGTGGTCGCCCCGCTGGCCGAGGAATTGATCTTCCGCGCCGGGCTGTTCCGGTTTCTCCGCGGTCGCGTGCCCTACTGGCTGGCGGTCCTCCTGCCCGCGGTGATCTTCGGTGCCTGCCACCTCCTCCAGGCTCCGATCCAAAACCTCCCGGAGTTCATGCCACTGGTTGCCCTCGGCGTCGTCTTTTCGGTCGCCTATGAGAGGACGGGCCGCATCGGCACGACCATGGTCGCCCATGCCTTGTTCAACCTCAACACGGTTCTCTTTCTTTGGGCCGGTTTGAACACCTAGCAGGGGGTTGAAAAACCGCGATGCCCCGCTTTTTCACAACCCGTCGGTCGGATTCGGTGGCGTCCCTTGGCGAGCGGCGCCTGATCGGGGAGATCCGCAGGTGGCTTGGCTCCGCCTCGCCGCCCGCCCCGTTCGGGATTGGGGACGACTGCGCGGTGCTTCCCGGCATGCGGGGAAGATTGCTGCTCACCGTGGACCCGGTGGTTCATGGGCGCCACTTCGACGATTCAGTCCCTGCAAGGTCCGTGGGAGCCAAGCTTCTCAAGCGCAATCTCAGCGATCTGGCTGCGATGGGCGGCCGCCCCGCCGCCGCAGTGGTGGCCATCGCTCTCGATCCGCGGGTGAGACTTTCCTGGCTGGAGGGCTTTTACCGGGGGCTGGCCGCCTCGGCGCGGCGCTTTCGGGTGCCCCTGGTGGGAGGCGACGTGGCCCAGGCCGACGGGACGCTGGTCGCGAGCCTTACGCTCCTGGGCCGTCCCGCCGGGAGCCGGGTGCTCACGCGCACGGGGGCGCGCATGGGAGACCTGATCTACGTGACGGGAGCCCTTGGGGGCAGCCGGCGCAGCGGCCGGCACCATTCGTTTCCGCCGCGGCTGGCCGAGGGCGCGTGGCTGGCCCGGCAGCGCCAAGTTCGGGCGATGATGGACCTGAGCGACGGGCTCGCCAAGGACCTCCCCTGCCTCACTCCGCCGGGGGCTGAACCCTCCGTGTTCGCGGCCACTCTCCCCAAAAATCGCGGAGCCTCGCTGGAAGCCGCGCTCGGCGAGGGCGAGGACTTTGAACTCCTCTTCGCGTTGGCAGGGCGCTCCGATTCGGCGGCATTCGAACAGGCGTGGAGGCGCGCCTTCCCGCGCACCCGGCTCTCCAGGATTGGCGCCTTTGTCCCGCGGGGCGCAACCCCGGACGGTGCCCTCTCGCTCGCCGGGTACCGGGGCTACGAACACCTGCGATGACGAACCTGCTGGACCAGTTGCGGGCCGGAGTCTCGACGGATTCCGCAGGGGAAACCAGGAGGCTTGGGGCCGGACTTGCAGAACTTCTCCCGGCGGACACCGTACTGGCCCTTCACGGCGACCTCGGAGCCGGAAAGACCACGCTTGTGCAGGGCCTGGCGTCGGGTCTGGGAATCGACGGGCCGGTGACGAGCCCAACCTTCACCCTGGTCCGGCTCTACCCTGCCAACACGGGCTCGAAGTCGGGACGCATGCTGGCCCACTTGGACGCATACAGACTCGTGTCCACGGCCCAGGCCGAGGCGCTCCTGCTCCATGAATTCCTGGTCTCGCCCTGGTGCCTCGCCGTGGAATGGCCGGAAAATGTCTCGTCCTGGCTTCCCGGCAACGCCTGGCATCTCGACCTCGGCATAGATGCGGCGGGCCGCCACACGCTTCGCCTGAGATAACTCAGGTTCCGGGTGGCGGGGAAACGTTGTCCACGGGCGCAGCTTCGGGCGCGGGAAGCTCGGCTGCCGGCTCCGGGGTGGGCTCGGCGGAAGCGATGGGATCCTGTTCCGGAGGCGCCGCTTGGGGAGCCTCCCCGGGCGCACCCTCCGCCTGCGCTGCCGGCACCTCTGGAAAATTCTCGGGGTCGACCTCGCCAGCCTCGGCCTCGCTCCGCCGCGCCTCGACGACCGGGGGCGACGCATACAGGCTCCCGTCGATGAATTCCGTCACATAGCCCTCCCGGATCAGCCAAAGGAGGTCGGCCTGGACGCGCATCATCTTCTCGCGCTGTTCGGCGGTGAGTTCCGGCGCAGGCGCGGGAGCCGTGCCCGGGGCCTGCGGCGCCAACGGTGGCAGGCCGAGGAATTGCCTCAGGAGTTCTCCCGCCTTGACCATCGGACGCTCCTCCACGAATGCGATCAAGGAGCCGATGTTCTCCGAAAAGGTCTGCCCCGGGACGCGGAACTTCCGTTTCACGGCGCAGACGTAGGAGACTCCCTTGGCCCCCTTCTTGAAGATCGTGAAGTGCTCGCGCCGAAGGCGTCCCCGGAGGGCATTGGCGGTGTCGAGGGGAAACCGGCGCTGGCGCTCCAGCTCTCCCTCGATGGCCTGCAGGATTTCCCCTTGCGGCAGCGTCTCGAGCACCCGCCCATGGACGCGCAGCGTCTCGACTTCGCGGAGGACCTGGCCCCGTGCGTTTGCAAGCAGGTAATCCTTTGCCTCTTCAAGGGAATCGAAGGACGGCGCTGCGGGCCCAGCCGGAGCAGCCGCAGTCCCGGCAGGGACTGGATCCGGGGTGCCGGCGACGGCAGCGTCGGGAACCTGGTCAGGTGCGGGCGCTTGGGCTGGGGCCTGTTCTGAAGCAGACTCGGGCGCAGGTGCCGCTTCCCGGGAAGTTGCCGGGGCCGTCGTCGAGACGCTGCGCCAAGTGTATCTGGTGACCTTCTTCATTTTGTCCAGCCACTCCTGGACAACCAGGGGGTCCCGGACCGACTCAACCCGGGTGCGGTATTCCTCGATGGACATCCGGTTGATCTTGGCAGCGAAATGCTGCTGCATCGTCTGGACATACTTGTGATAGTTCGGGGGCCCGAGCAGTTCCCCCGTGATGGTGCAGCGGTTGATGACCTGGAAATTGCCCGCGGGTGGGGCAACTTCGGCTTCCGCAGAGTCAAAAAAGGTCCCAAGATGCGCCTTAACCACATGGGCAATGGCCGCATCCTCGGTCTCGAAAGGCAGTCCGTCGGGCACGGAGACGTAGAAAACGGGCTGCTTTGCAGCCGCGACCGGCTGTGCGGTCGCCTCGCCCTGCGCAGGTTCGGCCTTCCGGGGCGCAACGGAGGCGGTGAACCGCTCGGGCTTGGCCAGCACTGTCCTGGCGATCTCGAAGAGCTCGATCGTGCGGCAGGAGGCCCGGACCGTCTTCACGAGGGCACCAAAGCTGTTGTCCTCCGGATAAAATGTGACTGTGTAGTAGGGGCTTTCGTACGGCATCCGCCGCTCCGGTGGGTCGTTCCGGCCGGGAAACCGCTGTCGCCTCTCGCCGGCCGGCCGATATTCCGCAGCCGGGCGCCCCTGTCCTGAATACCCATCCCGCCTGTCCTGAGCCGGGTACGGCGCCTGTGCCTGCCCGGGTACCGCGGAGTCCGTGGCTCCATTCGGGCGCCGAAACGCGCGCCGATCGCGCTTGTCGAAGCCACCGCCCCCGGGGCCGTTGGAACGACCCTCGCGACGCGGATGCTCGCTGCGGTCCTGGCGGTCCGAGGCGGTCGATTTGTCTTGGGCCCACTGGGTTCCAAAACTGAACCCTTGGAGCTGGGTCAGATCAATTTTGTTGAAATCCTTGGGCGGATTCCCCTCGGGAACGTTTTCGTCCATGTAGTCCTGCGGTGCTAGAGCGGGCTTGAGCCCGCGTACGGTTGCTTGGTGTCAGCCGGCAGTCTCCCTATCTCCGAGTCGCTGCGCAAGTGATTTTACTCCCCCAAGTCGGCGCCCGGGGTGACAAAAGGATGGCTTCCCGACCAAACCGGCTACTTCCGCGCACGGGCCTTGAGGGCCAGCCGCAGCATGATCAGGCCGAAGGCGAGAAGAACGAGCCCCCAGTCAAGATTCACGTTGAACCCCAGCGAGCGCTGGTAGATGGCGGGATCGCTGAAGAGCCCGAAGGTCACGAGGATCACTCCAAACAGGGAGAAGATGATGCCGATGGGGAGGCGCAGGTCGAAGTTCATGGTGCCGGGGGGGTTGGGGTCAGGCGAAGATCAGGTTGAGGGCCAGCGTGGCGGTCAGGACGAGCACACCCAGCACAACAGGGCGCTTGTACCAGGGCTCCTGGGCCTCCGGCAGCCGCGGGGTGAGCGAATAAACCAGCCCATTGAGCTCCTGGTCGGTCTTCACCCTCGCCGTCGCAAGGGACACAACGATGGTCACCACCATGCAGGTCGTCCAGGCGATGATCGCAGTCCAGAAATTCTGGGCCATTTCCCCGGGATACACGTGGATCACCGTCCCAAGCCAGCCTCCCTTGATCCCGGCCAGCTCCCCGAAGGGAAGCGTGAGGCCGTGATGCAGGGCGGCCGCGATCATGGCGGAAAGGAGCCCGAAGAACGCTCCGTGTCCATTGGCGCGCTTCCAGAACATTCCGAGCAGGAACGTGGCGAACAGCGGTGCGTTCACGAAGGCGAACACCAGCTGCAGGAAGTCCATGATATTGTTGAACCGTGCCGCAAAGTAGGCGGCGCCAACGCTCAGCAGGACGCCGAAGATCGTGGCAAACCGCCCCATCCACAGGTAATGATGGTCGGACTTGCCGGGAGCAAAATAGCTTTGGTAGATGTCATACGTCCAAACAGTGTTGAAGGCGGTCACATTGCCGGCCATTCCCGACATGAAGGAGGCCATGAGGGCGGTGAACCCAAGTCCCAGAAGGCCCGTCGGCAGGTAATGCCCGAGCATCATCGGGATCACCATGTTGTAGTTGGGAGTGCCGTCTGCGCTCGCCGGCAGCGAAAAGCCGCTGTGGATATCCTGCACCAGCGCAATCGCGATCATGCCCGGGAGGATCACGATGAAGGGGAACAGCATCTTCGGGAAGGCGGCAATCAGCGGGGTGCGC